>Ga0268280_1002002_pt1 | contig 12622 bp, 13 predicted proteins | sample saktaG_9_FD_190139 | JGI IMG/M metagenome (GOLD analysis project Ga0268280, IMG submission 190139) | Saline water microbial communities from Sakinaw Lake, British Columbia, Canada - sak_2011_5_24_40m | ecosystem: Environmental > Aquatic > Non-marine Saline and Alkaline > Saline ...
GGCATAGGCGACGATCGCCATGCCTTCGATGATCTGATGGGGATCGTTCTCCATCAGGTACCGGTCCTTGAAATTGCCCGGTTCGCCTTCGTCGGCGTTGCAGATCACGTACTTTTCGGGATCGGTTTCGTAGGCGAGCGATGCCATTTTGGCAGCCGTCGGAAAACCGGCGCCGCCGCGGCCGCGAAGATAGGCAGCCTTGACTTCGTCGATGACGCCCTGGCGCGACATCTTGAGGGCCTGTTCGAGGCCCTGGTAGCCTTCCGAGGCGAGGTAATCGTCAATGGAGAGGGGATTGATGTGACCGACGCGCTTGGAAATGATTTTGAGTTCTGGCATCGTCATTACCCCCGGTAACCCGCGAGGATGGTGCGGATCTTGTCGGCGGTGAGCTCCGTATGGAGATCGCCGTCAATCCGCATCGCGGGTGATTTGTCGCAGCACCCCAGACAACTGGTGGCTTCGACGGTGAATTTCTGATTGGCCGTGGTTTCCCCGGCCTTGACGCCGAGAATGTCCTCGATCGTCTTCAAGACATCGCATTCGTCCGTGACGTGGCAGGGAACATCCTTGCAGATGCGGATGATGTGTTTTCCCCGGGGACGTACGGAAAAAAAGGAATAGAAGGAAACGACGCTGCAAACGCGCGCTTCCGTGACGTTAAGATGCTTGGCGATTTGCCGGATTTCTTCCTCCGTGACATTATTGCGGTCTTTTTCCGCCTGCAATTCGAGTAAGACCTCGATCAGACGGTCCTCTTTCTGAGGGTACTTCCGCAACACCTGTTCTAATGACATGCTTGCTCCTTTCCGGCTTCTTCTCGATGCCGATCACAATGACGGGCGCCCTGACTTAATAAACAAAAAGACGGGTCGTCCCGACGTATCTTTCGATCCCTGGCGGCTGTCGGCGCTATCCACCGAATAAAAGATTGCCGACCGTCCCAAGAACCCTCGTACTCTAAAAATTCAGTTTTTCGGCCTACCTCCGCGTGAATGTCGTAATGCATCCATTATACTTTGATATTCCAATTAGGTCAAGTCGCCAAAGAACGGTTTTCCTTGATGTACCGTCCTTCCGGCGAATGAAAACGTTTTTATCGGCGAGCCTTCCGGCGGGCAAAGCCCGGATTCCTTATTTTGGCAAAGCCAAGACAATACTGGCGAGCAGGCGGGACAGATCGACACCGGCGGTGACGGCGGTTTCAAGAACGTCGGCGTGCGATAGTTTTCCTTGGCTGATGCCGGTCGCCATATTCGTCAGGCAGGCGATTCCGAGCACGTCGATGCCCATGTGCGAGGCGGCGAGCGCCTCCGGGACCGTCGACATGCCGACGGCATCGGCACCGAGCATCCGGATCATCCGGATCTCCGCCGGCGTCTCATAGGAAGGGCCGCTCCACCAGGCATACACACCTTCGCGTAGCGTCAGGTCAAGCTGCTTTGCCGCATCGCGGGCAATCTTGCGTAAACCGGACCCATAGATTTCCGAAGCGTCGGGGAAGCGCGGACCGAGTTGGTCAAGGTTCATTCCGAAAAGCGGATTCGTCCCCGTGAGGTTGAGATGATCCGCAATCAGCATCAGTTCGCCGGGATGAAAATCGGGATGGATGGCGCCGCAGGCGTTCGTCAAGATCAGGGTCTTTACGCCAAGCTGGCCGAGGACCCGGATCGGTCTTACGATGTCGACGAGCGGAAAGCCTTCGAACAGGTGATACCGTCCCTGAACGGCGATCACGTCGCGGCCCTGGAATTTTCCGGCGACGATGCGGCCTTTATGACCGACGACTGCCGGTGTCGGGAAATGCGGAATTTCGTCGAAAGCGACCGTCCGAATCGCGGTCAGGGCTTCGGCAAAAGCACCCAGTCCGGAACCGAGAACGATGGCGATCCTGGCATCCGTGCCCAGCCGCTCGGCAAGAAAGGCGGTGGCGGCATCAATGCGTTTCATTTCATCCATGGTATTCCTTTCTCCGCACAAGGCGGACAGACCCGCGGGCCCGGAAGACATATCGATAGCATCTGAGGCGGTTTGATTCCGCCGATGGTATAATGAAAGTGGGAGTGATTACATGGAACGTCAAATCCACGGCTTTCCCGCCGTCGTCGATCGGGATAGCCGGATTCTCATCCTTGGCAGTTTTCCTTCCGTCCGTTCCCGGGATCGGGCCTTTTTCTACATGCATCCACAGAATCGATTCTGGCGCATCCTTACCGCCGTTTATGGCGATGATTTTCACGTGGCTTCGGTCACGGAGAAGATCGCCTTGCTTCAACGACATGGCATCGCCCTCTATGATGTCATCGAATCCTGTGACATCATCGGTTCCGCCGACGCCGACATCCGCGACGTCATTCCCGCCGATATCGCGGACTTGATCGCTGGGACGAGGATAACCAGAATTCTCGTGAATGGGGCGACGGCTTACCGGCTGTTCTGTCAATATCAGCCGGCGCTTGTGGCGATGGCGCGGCGGATGCCGTCGACGTCAGCGGCGAATGCGGCGCAAAGTCTGGGTCATCTGATCGTGACGTGGCAAAAAGCGTTGCTTGAGTGAACGATGGATGCCATCCTCAGGAAACATCGGCGTCTTCTTCGGGTGTCACTTGCCGGTTCTTCTCCCGGCTGCGCGGCTCGTCGAGGTTGATGAAGATCTTTTCGATGGCGAGATTGAGATTGGGTTCGTCGCGGAGGAACCGGACGCTCATCTTGACGATTTTCTCTTCAAACAGCATCAGACTGAGATAGAGCAGAAACAGCATCACGCCGACGAAGAACCACATCTCGAACAGGCCGCTCTTGCCAAACAGGACGAGCGCGAGCAGCGAACCGCCCCAGATGACGCCAAGCCAGGCGAGGATGACCTTGCGGAGCCGCGGATTCTCCCGGCTCACCCACAGGGCGAACGGAAACAGGGCAAGGAAGATGAACAGGGCATAGAAGACAGCCGTGACATAATGGAAAACGTGCCACAGCGGATAGATGTCCCTGAGCGCGGGAATCACCGCGGTCGCGACGAGAAAGACGACCGACAGGGCGAGGAAGACGATCTTCGCCTTTTTTTCACGCGCATATTCCTCGAGCCGGAACAGGGCGAGGATCGCGGTCTGGATCGCGATACCGGCAAGAATCGCCCACACGATGAAAAGCCAGCGGTAGGAGAAAAAGTTGCCGATATTGGAGAACGTATAGATAAACGGGCTTTCCAGCGTCCCGAAGACGATCGTGAGCAATAAAGACGTCATTAAAAGAATCATAACCCGCATCCGCCAGCGACGCTGCCGGGTCAGTTCCGTCTGCAAGGAGAGAAGATTCTTTTCGATCATTTCCTGCCGGACCTTTTCCTTGTCGATTGTCAACGTGTCTGCCATGTCATGCACCCGGTCTTTTTGTGTCTTGCCTTCGCATTTCATTATATCATCATCCGCCAGGAAAAAAAACGCCCATTTGGTCTCCGCGAAAAGAAAAGACCGCGGCTTCCACGGCTGCGGTCATCGTCTATTCAGGCAATCAGATGCAAAAATCAATGACCGGATTCGGCTTCTTCGCTTTCATGGCCTTCTTCGGCTTCCGGTTCTTCTTCATCTTCGGGCTCTTCTTCATCTTCGGGCTCTTCTTCGTCTTCGGGTTCTTCTTCATCGTCTTCGCCGTCGTGATCGTGTTCATCGCGTTCCTTGTCGTAATGGTATTCATCTTCGCCGTCAGCGGGTCGGACTACGTATTCATAGATGGCGAGTCCTGAGACGGGATCAGTGACGACGCGGATGCGGACCTGTCCACTCTCTTCGCCCGTGGAGGCGATGATATGATAGCGAATGTCGACATAACGGATTCCGGCTTCGACGGTTTCGCGGAAGACGTATTCTCCCGACGCTCCGCCTTCGATGATCGCAAGCGTGGTCACGATCTTATCGTCTTCGGATTCGACTTTCAGCTTGCTGCGGCTGACGACGCTGCCGGCTACATAGACGGAGTAGAAGAATTTTTCGTCGCCGTCCTCATCGGCCTGATAGCGGACAAGGACATAATCGTTCTCATTCATGTAGGAACGCCAGACGAGCGTTTCCTCCTCGCCGTCATCGGCGACGATCCGTTTGCCCTCGAACTGATACGTGGTCGTCCCGAAGATCATTTCGCCGGTAAGATACGAAACCACGTTGTCATCGTCGGCATCGCTGAAGACGAAGGTCAAAGCGGTTTCCGCATCGATGGAGATTTCGTTGTAGTACATCACGTACGAAACCGGATCGCCGAGCATGTTGACGGAAACATAGGAGATTTTATTGGTATATTCGGGCCGATCGGAGACCTCGACGACAACCGAAAGGAGATTCGGATTGCCGAGGAATTCCTCCATCATGCTCATGTAACGATTGAGGAGGTCGAGTTCGGTTTCGATCGCCGGCGTGGCGCCGGGTGAAGCGAGCGACAGCGGCATGGCAAGCGGGGTCGCATCGCTTTTCACATCGATCAGCAGATCGGTCGCGGAGATCGCCTGGAACGCATAGATATCATGGATTTCCGCCAGGACCTTGGGGACGGTTCCGCCGCGGCCGAGCAGCAGGACGGTCGTGAAGACCACGAGCAGGGCAACCGTGGCGAATTTGAGGACGATCGTTGGTAGGGATCCCACGCGGAACGCCGGACGTTGCGGCCGGGAAGCGGCCGGTTCGATGCCGATGTTTTCCAAACGGATGGCAGACAGGTTGTCCGGAACAAGCGTCCGATAATGGTCACGCATCCGGGCGATGATTTGCTTTTTATCCATGGTATCCCTCCTTTCAGATCATTTTGGTCAGTTTGGCGATGGCTTTCTTGTAGCTGGCATGGACCGTGCCGACGGATTTTCCGACGGCGCGGGCGATTTCCTTGAAGGAACTGCCGCCGACGATCTTCATCATCAGAATCGTCCGTTCTTCAGTGCTGAACGTTTCCAGCAGACGATCGAAATCGATCCAGATGGATGAATCAGGTTCCGAAGGATGGACGATTTCATGAAGGCGGACGACATCCACGTGATCTTCCCGATTGTCTTTCCGGAGATGATCGTAGGCGATGTTCTTGGCAATCTGGGTCAGCCAGGCATTGAAGTTTCCGCCGCGGCGATAGCCGTTCAGTTTCTGCATCATCCGCAGATAGGTTTCCTGCATCAGGTCCTCGGTGAGGGAAGCATCACGGACGATCGCCCGGATGACGGCATAGACGCCGTATTTGGTTGCATGATAGACCGTCTCGAACGCCTGCTCGTCTTTTGCGAGCAAATCGTCGAGATGGCGTTCCAAGTCGATGGCCATGAATCCACCCCCCCTGGGATATTATATCATAAGGGGGCCGGTTGTCACGTTTTGATGTTTCGCAGTAATCAGTTGGGACGAGCAATCCATCCTCGACCTAAAATCTGAATACGTCGGATATGAAGGAACCGAGAAGATCGTCTTCTTCATCTTCTTCATCTTCTTCGTCTTCCTCGTCGTCTTCATGATGACCGGTTCCGTGATCATCGTCTTCTTCCGCTTCGGCTTCATCTTCGGCTTCGGTTTCATCTTCCGCTTCGGTTTCATCTTCCGCTTCGGTTTCATCTTCGGCTTCGGTTTCATCTTCGGCTTCGGTTTCATCTTCGGCTTCGGTTTCATCTTCGGCTTCGGTTTCATCTTCAGCTTCGGTTTCATCTTCGGCTTCGGTTTCATCCTCACCTTCGGACTCGCCGTCGTTTTCATCGTTGTCGCCACGATGATCGCGATCGCCTTCGAAATAGGACTCGGGTTTTCCTTCGGGGTTGATGATGTACTCATAGGATGTGAGTCCTGTCAGATCATCATAAAGCCCGGTGATCAGGATGTTGCCGGTTTCGGTGATGCCATCGGCGCTTATGGTTTCATATTGAACGCGGATGGTGGTCGTCGCGCCGACGGTTTCGATGCGGAAATCGTAGTTTCCGGAAGCCTGACCGGCGATGAATTCCAGACGTACTCTGACTTCTTCGTTTTCGACCGTCACTTTCGTCTTGGATTGTTCGACGAGAATGCCGTCAACATAGATTTCAAAGAAGAACTTGCGTTCACCGTCGGTATCCGACTTATAGCTGACGCGGACAAAGTTCGCATTGTCGACATAAGCACGGATGCGTAGCACTTCTTCATTATCTTCAATGATCTTTTCGCCTTCGAAATTGTAGGTCGCATCCTGGTACACGATGATTCCCATCAAGGAGTAGACCGTCTCATCCAATCCACCCGATGCCAATGGCATGGCCAGCGGTTCGGTGGACGAGGCGCCGCCGGCTCCGTCCGTTGAAACGGTCGTGAATGCCGTAGTGGCTTGGGTCGTCGTCGGCTGCGTTGTGGTGGTCGGTTGCATCGTGGTCGTCGGCTGGGTCGTCGTTACCGCGTGTTTCGTGGTCGTCGGCTGCGTCGTCGTTGTCGTGGTTGACGGTTGCGTCGTCGTCGGCTGAACCGTCGTCGTCGTTGTCGTCGTACCCGTTCCGTCTCCAGGCAAGTCGAGACCGGATTCATTGAAATAGATGGTGATCGTCGTCGGTTCACCGAAGATGTCATTGAAGGTATAGATGATCTTGTAGGCGTACTCCGGCATCTCGGACGTCGAAACGGTCACGGCAAGACCGTTGTCGCTGCCAAGATAGGTTTCGATCATCGTCAGATATTTATTGACCGTTTCCAGGTCGGATCCGACGATCGGTTCATCGCCAGTCGTGGCTTCCGGATTTTCCGTCGCACCCGCCGTCGTATCGGCAAGCAATAAGAGCCCGGAACCCGAAGCGGAGGGGTTGTCAAGACTGGCAGGCGTCTGGAACAGCGTCTGTTTCAGCAGTTCCGCGGCGCTGATCGCTTCCAGGGCGTAGATGTCATCGGAATCAAGGGAGAAAGTGTTCGTAGTATTCGTCGTGGTCAGAAGCGGCAGTTCGGCGGCGTTGCATGCCGTGAAGGCAAGACCGATGAACAGAGTGGCAAAAGCAAGGAATGTTCTTTTCATGATGTCGTTTCCTTTCATTAATCTACTAAATATACGGATGTCACTCGTCTTTCGTTCAATGTTTCGTCCGAAGAGTCCAGTTTCTACTTCTCGTTCTGACCAGGATCATTGAACTTATCACAGTTTCTTGATATAATGATTTTGATCCGGGGGCTGTCCTTGCCAAGCCCGCTGATTGACATCCATTCCATCTTCCACGGAGGCATCCCATGTGCGGACGCGTTTCGATGAGTCAGACCCGCGAGGAAACGATCACCTACCTGACGGACGAATATGCCATCGGCGAACTGAGCGAAGCGATTCTTCTGCCCCGCTATAACGTCGGTCCAGGTCAGCAGCTGCTCGCCGTCATCCATGATGGCAAGCATTTCCGGGCCGGCACGCTCAAATGGGGTTTCGTCCCGTTTTTCGCAAAGAACGCCAGCGGCGGTTATGCGATGATCAACGCGAAGGCCGAGACGATCGCCGAACGGTCCGCGTATCGTTCGGCGCTTTCGGTCAAGCGCTGTGTCATCCTCGCCGACGGCTTCTATGAATGGAAGTTTGAAGATCACCGCAAGATTCCCTATCGGATCGTGCTCCGGAACCATTCGCTGTTCGCGATCGCCGGCCTCTGGAGCAACTTCATCCGGCCCGACGGAACACCGCTCTACACCTGCACGCTGATCACGACATCCGCTAACGCGATGATGGCGCCGATCCATGAACGGATGCCCGTCATCCTCACGCCGGAAGCGAAATCCATCTGGCTCGATCCGACCGTGACCGATCCGGGCCCTCTGACGAAGATCCTGCTCCCCTACGATGCCGCGGCGATGGAAGGCTATGAAGTGTCGCGGGTCGTGAACGACGCGACCCACGACGTTCCCGAGTGCATCGCCAGACTCCATTCCTAACAAAAACAGGTTCCCAATTCCGGAACCTGTTTTTTGATTGGCTTTGGTCAGGCGGCGACGACGTCGTCGTCAAGAATGTCCCAGGGAGTGATCAGGCCGAGGATCTTTTCTTCCGGCCGGCCGTTCTCCGTGACGAACAGCATCTTCAGCTTCTTGCCATCCTGCATCGTCGTTCCGAACAGTTCGATGATTTCTTCGATCGGCGTCGTCCTAGCGATGAACCAGTACCGTTCCCCGGCATGATTCTTGATCGGCAGGTAGGCCGAGAACGCCTGAACGGTCGTCGCATCGTCGATCGCCATCTTTTCGTTCGCCGTCGCGCCGGCGAACAACGTCGCGCCGCTGAACACGCCATAGACCGTTCCGTCCGAACGAAGGATCGGCACATGGGAGATGTTGCGTTCAAGCATCGTCTTCATCAGCGGTTTCAAAGGCGAACTCAGGGACGCGAAAAGAATCTTCTGATGCAGGGTGCAGGTATCGATCGCCCGTACGGGACGTTTGATCGCATCAATCGTCTTTTCCAGATACCGGATCGCCACATCGGTGACGACGCAGGCTTCGATCACGTCGTTGCGCTTGCCATGAACGACGTAGTTTCTCAGTTCGCGAAGAATCCGCAGGTTCTTCGCCTGCTGACCGCCGACGCGGTTTTCGTGGAAATAGACCGCACTCGCCGTGGCTTCGAGATGATATTTGGTACGTAAAAGATCTTCAAGTTCATTGTAAAGACGTTCAAACGTTTCGTTGTTATCCACGGAATTCCCCTCGATTCTATTTATGTTCAAATGGTTTTTTCTTTCAATCGTAAAACGTCCATGCTCGGCCATTTCACGTTATTCATCGATGCCGATTTCCCACCAGCGTGATGGCGATTCGGCATCATATATACGAAATCCGGCTTTCCTGAGAACGCGTTCTGATGCCTTGTTCCCGCTTTCGGTTTCGGCGATCACGCGCCGGACGATGCCGGAAGAAAAAGCATGGACAACGATCGCGTTCACCGCTTCCGTCGCATAGCCTTTGTTTTCCTGCTTCTTGTCAATGCCATAGCCGATTTCCACCGTCCCCGTCATGTCGGGGATATTTTTATAATCGATGGAGCCGACCTGTTCTCCCGTTTGCCGATCGACGATCAGCCAGAACGTCAGCCATAGCCACCGTTTGGAATCAGCCCGCAGTTTCAGCCGCTGATTCCGGATGATGACGCGGAAGAAATCAGCGATCGTTTCGTGCGTTTGATAACCGAATCGGTCGGCCAGTCGCTTAGGATCATCGGCATACCAGCCGAGTTGCTCTTCATCAAGTGGGATGATCCATAGCCGGTTGGTCGTGATCGTTTCCGGCGGCAGCCAGTCAGCCGAAGTCCGGATTTCATCAAAGGGCATGGCGACACCTCGGCACTATAGGCTTTGTCGGGACTTTCGTTTCGAAGAGGTCTTTTCCATAATGTGATTTTTCGCTGATCATTCGATCCATCGTCGATCTCCTCTTGAACTGGCCGCAGATCTGTTTTCATTATACAACGCTGTCACCGGTACTGACAAGCATTCTCTCATTGGTAAAGAACGATGAAGTCGATTCCCCGCGACATTCAAAAACCGCAAATGACGGACGCCCGCCCCGATTCTGCGGGCAGGCGTCCTCCAATCAAGGGCGATTCAGTTTAAAAAGCGAATTCGCGTTTCTGAAACGCCCGCCAGGCTGCGATCGTCGCGATCACGGTGAGACTCATGTAGACGGTGAAACTGATCCATTCGAAGCGAAAATCGGCCTTGAGGATCTCGACCGGATCGGAAAAGGTGAAGGGGGTCGTGTATTTCAGGTAGCCGAGGATGCCGTCATCGCTCGTCAGAAGCGAAATGACGGAGATCACGTAGAGGACAAACGGAATGGCGATCGCCGACATCTGTTTGGCATTCGGTTTCATCAGACATGCCATCGCGAAACAAAGCCATGCGAACATCAGCAGCACGACGCCGTTCAGACCCGTGAACAGCAGAAATGAGCGATAATCGATCGTTTCGGCGACGCTCAGGAACCCAAGATAGCTGGCAACGGCGTTGACCAGAATGAAGAACAGGACTTCGAGCGAAACGCGGGTGATCTTCGTCACGAAGAAGGCCGTGCGGCGGATCGGCAGGACATAGAGCGATTCGGCGGTGCGCTCACGTTCGTCGCGATTAATCGCGCCGAACCCGGCGAGGGCCGCGAAGATCGCACCGAACAGCTGCAGCATCATCCCGCCTTCGGTGGCGTAATATTCGACGACGGTGTCGGGAATGCCGCCGAAGGCTTCCATCATCGGATAGAATTCGGGCGGAATCGCCGCATACATGTCGATCACCATCGGATAGATGAGGATGACGACATACATCGAAAGCGCGAGGGCGAGGGTCCAGGTCAAAAGACCTTTGAAGTCGCGGCGGAGTTCCATCCGCAACAGGTCGGCGTTCAGGAGTTTCATGCTTCTTCCTCCTTCTCATAATGACCGATGAACAGTTCTTCGAGCGTCGCGTCCCGGATGACGACATCCGCAAGATCCAGCGAAGCGAGGCGGGCGAGCAGATCAGCCGGCCGGCCGCGGAAATCATAGTTGGCTTCTGTTTCCGTCGCGCCGGTTTTGACGAGGCCGTCAAGGGTGATATCGGTAGCGGGCGTGATGACGACTTTCTTCACTTTCTGCTTGATCAGGTCATCCATCGAGGTCACGAGGATGATGTTTCCCTCTTTGACGAAGGCGACGCGGTCGCAGACCTTCTGAACTTCCGCGAGGTTGTGGCTGGAGAGGAAAATGGTCGTTCCCGCCGCCTTTTCCGCGCGTAGCAGATCTAGGAAGGTCCGCTGGACGAGCGGGTCGAGACCGGTCGTCGGTTCATCGAGGATCAGCAGTTTGGGACGGTGGAGCATCGCCGCGGCGATGCCCACTTTCTTGCGGTTGCCAAACGAAAGCGCCGAGATCCGTTTTTCCAGATCGAGATCGAGGATTTCTGCCAGTTCGTTTTCCCGCGTATTTGCGACGCCATATTCCTTGGCGAAGAAAGCCAAAACTTCCCGGACTTTCAGTTCACCGTAAAAAAAGGATTCGCCCGGCATGTAACCGACGTCCTTGTTGATGCGGGCAGAATCGATTCCGGGGGTCAGGCCGAATACTTCGGCGCTTCCCGAAGTCGCCTGAATGAGACCGGTGAGAATCCGGATCAAGGTTGTCTTTCCCGATCCGTTCGGTCCGACGAACCCGTAGATTTCGCCCTCTCTGACTTCGAGCGTCGCATCTTCGAGACCGCGGTTCTTGCCATAGTATTTTTTGACATTCTGGATGCTGATGACATTCATAGGACACCTGCACAGATATGACTTCGTTCATAGCAGCGTACAGTTCAGATTCGGATCGGAGAGAAACGGTATGGCTATTTTCCGCTCAGCCGCTGAAAATCCCACCAGGGCGCACCCTGGGTCATCAGGACGGCGGTCGGCAGCGGTTCGGGGACCGGCATGACGCGCGGGCGAACAGAAGGGAAGAGGCCATTGACCAGTTGAAGCAGGCCGCGATACATCAGATAGGAAAGGCACCCGTCGATCAGCATCGCTCCATACATGATGACGAGATAGACCATCTGGCCGTAAACGAATCCTTCCGTGGCGATCAGGGAAACCCGGATCGCTTCCAGCGGCGGGAATCCGCAGGTATAGAAACTGTTGAAATTGGTCCGAAGCAGATTGGATATCGGAGCGGCGATCGCCGTATAGATGCTGACGGCGATCAGGATTGGCTTCAGGTCTTGCCGCAACGCCGGTTTATGCATGTCGAGGGCGATGAACAACAGGAAATACAAGACCAAGGCATAGTGATAGGTGATCGTATGGAAAGCACCGAAATCGCGGAAGAAGGAGGACGCCGAGTCGCCGAATACCGTCATGGGGAACACGAGGATGCCGATCGCCGTCATCGCCGAGCAGCCGACGGCAATGATCCGCATCTTCTGCGCGAAACGACCTTTCGTGAAATGGGCGAGCGGATAGAGGTAGAGATAAAGACTCGAAAAATGGAGCGGCAGGGGATAATAGTCGGTATACCCGCTTTGGATCGCCCGAATTTGTTTGAAGACTTCCAGGACGAGCAGCATCACGGCGATGAGGATGAAGGGAATGTTTCGCACCCGGTCACTGCGGTGGAGGAGCAGCTTGCGCATCCACAGCGAAAAAAGGATCATCGCCAAAACCGATGGAAGCAGGGTTTTCACATTGGTTGCTGACCAAAAAATATCAAGCGAAAGTAATCCCATGATTGTTTTCTCCCCCGAGAAGCTGTCTCATGCACCTTTATTTTACCTTTCCCCGCATCAATAATCAACTCTTCTTTCATGTTCTTTTACCCCGAATGTCGTTTTCCGATGCGAAAACCAAAAAAAAGCACCGGATCAAATGATCCGGCGCCCGATAAGGATTGGTTTCAGGCCGCTTCAAACTGGCTTTGATACAATTCGCTGTAAAAGCCGCCTTTGTCCATGAGCTCGGCATGCGTGCCGCTTTCGATGATGTCACCTTCGTTGACGACGAGGATAAGGTCGGCGTTCTTAATCGTCGACAGGCGATGGGCGATGACGAAGGAAGTGCGGCCGACGGTCAGTTTGTCCATCGCTTCCTGAATCAGGATTTCCGTCCGCGTGTCGACGGAACTGGTCGCTTCATCGAGGATGAGCAGCGGCGCGTTTTCGACGACCGCCCGGGCGATT
>Ga0268280_1002004_pt1 | contig 12604 bp, 9 predicted proteins | sample saktaG_9_FD_190139 | JGI IMG/M metagenome (GOLD analysis project Ga0268280, IMG submission 190139) | Saline water microbial communities from Sakinaw Lake, British Columbia, Canada - sak_2011_5_24_40m | ecosystem: Environmental > Aquatic > Non-marine Saline and Alkaline > Saline ...
TGCTCACAATTTGGATTTGGGCAGTAAGGAATTACACCATGGTATTCTAAAGGTGTATGACAATCCGGACATTTTTCAATTAATTCTCCCGCAGAAACTAATTCGGCTAAATCAATTTGATGTCTCAATGCTGTTTCAAAAACTTCCAGGGGGATTGTTCCCATAAAATAATTATGTTAAGGGAGTTTAAATATTTATTCTTAAATTATCCTAACAGGCAGTTTAGTATCTTGCATACACTTCTTATTTTATTCCAGTTATTAGGTGCTTATTGTTTAAGATATTGAAGTAACATTATTAAATTAAGATTATTATTAAAAGAATTATTCGTCCTCAAAATCCAAATCATCGCCCATTAGGGCATCCTGTTCTCTTTTCTTTTTAAGTTCTACTAAATCGCTTAGCTTAAGATTATCAAGATTCTGTCTTCTTGAAAGGTCTAATTTTCCTTTTTTTAAAAGATTCATTTTTTCTTGTCTTGCCTCTTCTCTTTTTTTATCGTGGATTGTATGTGCTTGATTGGTTGGGTGGGCTGTATGTGTCTGGGAAATAGAACTTTTTTGATTTGTTTCTTCAAATTCTTCATTTGGATTATTCATTTTTTCTATCTCTCTTTGCTGGGCTTTTGGGAGATTCATTTTTTCTTCTACTTCTGCTAAAATCTCTTTTTCCCGATCTATGCTTCTTGTAAATGAGATTTCTTTTTCATGAGATATTACTAATTGAATGTCTAGGGCATTTTCAAGTTTAATCGCTGTTTCATAAAGATTTAAAGGGAGTTGGGCTCTTTCAAAATCTTCAATTACCTTTACTGGAACTCCTGTTTTTTCTGATAATTGAGTTAGTGTTAGTTTCATTCTTCTTCTTGCCATCTTCAAAAGCCAATCATAATTGGGCTTTAGCATGTCACTCGCTTGTTTTATAGGTGCTGGGCGTAATTTATGGATGTTCCTTTGTGCAACTTCATAATCTCTGCTTAATGGCGATCTGCTTAGGCCTGAAAGTCTTTCCATTCTTTCCTTCACGCTTTGAGGTCTTTCAGCAGCATTTAACTGGCTTGAGGAAGGTTTTTTTATTAATGGGATATTCTCTAGCTCTGCGCAAGACTCGCAAATTCTTATAATTTCATCTTGAGAAACTCCCTCAAAAATAAGGACTTCATTTGATGACTTATTGCAAATTGAACAACGGCTCATAATACAAACAGATAATGTGTATTTTTAAGGATTGTTGGGGTTGAATATATACTAAGAATATGTTTATGCCGAAATTAATCAAAGTAATCCGGGGATTTTTTTAAGGTCTTCAACAGTATAAATCTTGTCTTTTTCATCTATTATCACAACCGGGAGAGAGGTTATATTGTATTTCTTGATTAAAAATTCGGTTGAAGTTAAGTTCATATTTCCGGCTATTGGAATTAGCACTATGCTTGTTCCTTGTGATTGCTTTAATTCAGATAAATAATTTGAAAAAGCATTCTGTTGTGCTGTTGCACCAATATTCGAATCATATTGGTAAAGATATACGATTGTGTGAAGCAAGCCAGGGCATTGTTGCTTTACTTTTATACTATTTACCCAGAAGTATGTTCTTAATAAGTCATATTTTCTATGTTCTTGTTTTAATGAATCTGTAAGTGTTTGTGACTCTTCTAACTGTTGTAATAAAATTGCTTCTTCAAAGATTTTATCTCCGAATTCTGCGTTTGCTTTAACAAGAGAGCTACAATCAGCACTATCTAGGTCAAAGAGTTCTGCTTGTATCCTTAAATCTAGAAGGTTAATCTCAGAGTTTTCATAAAGACTTGAAATTGATGAAACTCGGCTATTTTCAAAAGAGATACCAATCATTATTCCTATTCCGAATATGAATACTGTAATTATTAACGCCTCCCAAAAAACATGCATATTATTTTGTCCTACCATCTGTAATCACCTTTTATCATCCTGTAAATTGATGAAAACCAAATAACAGGATATAATGTTAAGTATACTAATAAATAGAACAATCTTTTAAAAAGGTTTCTAACTTCTTCCCACTCTCCTTTTTTACCGCCCAAAACCTTTAGAATGTATTGGCTATAACTAAAAGCGGTTATAAATAATATTAGGGTAAAGAAAATTAATACTGATGGGTGAAGATTAATATTCTGAAGATTTATTAACGAATTTTGGGAAATAATATTGTATCTCGTTGAAAGGAAAGTTAGAATGAATTTACTGGATACTAGGTATGCCCCGAATAGAAATACAAAAATGCTTAGGATTATTGAAAGTGAAACAAACGGGATTACAAAAAAGCCTAACATTCCTTTTCTTAAAAAGGTTTTTCTGTATTTTATTATTGCCTGAATTCCACCTATTCCCCATCTCTCTCTTTGTCTCCACCAGGCTTTGAATTTTTGGGGGGCTGATGTTTTTACAAAGGCTGAGAGACACATTTTTGTTTTATAACCATGTTTCATTAAATTCCAAGTTACATCTATATCTTCTGTTACTGTTGTTGGGTCAAATCCTCCTACCTTAATCAAGCCTGACTTTCTGTAAACACTTAAAGGGCCATTGGTTACATAAACTGCGTCGATGAAATCTAAAAGTTTTCTTGTCCATGCAAGTACAATGTATTCTATTTGCTGAATTTTTGTTAGAAAGTTCTCTTTGTTTTTTATAAAAACTGCAGAAGTGACTGCACCTACTTTTGTATCGTTAAAATAACCTAAGGTGTTTCCTATTGCTTCTTTGTCTGGGTAGCTGTCTGCATCAATTACTGCAATCAATTCCCCTTTTGCAATTTTTATTCCTTGGTTTAAAGAGTCCGCTTTTCCTGAATTCTTTTTATCTAGAAGTTTTAAACTTGGATATTTTTTCATCAATCTCCTCACAACTTCGGCTGTCTTGTCTTTTGAACCGTCGTTTATCACTATCATCTCTAAAACCTTATAGTCTGAATTCATTACTGAGTGTATTGTGTCTTCAATTTTTGTCTCTTCATTATAGGCTGGTGTTAAGACGGTAACTGTAAATTCTCTTGATGGAGTTGGGTAACCGAATATCTCGTCTCTGTTTCTAAAAACAAGAAGAATATAGAAAAAGAAAAAATAAATTGCGACAAACATTAATACTAGGTAGGTTGCAGTTATGAAACCAACCATTATTCATTATCTCCTGGTTCTTCTTGGTTTTCGTCTTCTAATTGTTCTTGCTCTGGTTCTTTACCTTTGTCTCCGGGGTTTTGAAGAAATGCCTGTTTGTTAGCAAGACTGAAGTATTCATAAAAATCTTCACTTAAAGAAAGCTCTAGTGTGTGACTTATTGATTTTGCTGTGACTAATCCTGTTTCTCTGAATTTCTTTATGTGATCGTAGGCTTTGTTTCCCCTAATCTTTATTATAACTGATTGTTTTACTGGTTGTTTGTAAGCAATTACTGCCAGGGTTTCTTGTTCTGCTTTTGTAAATTCTGCTGTTCCTGTTGCAAGCCTATTAACAAGATAATTATATTTCTCAGAAACATCCATCTTCCATGAACTGTTTCTGTTAATCAGTTGGATTGCTCCTTTTGAATATCTTTTTTCTAGCTTGTTTAAGATTTCTCTAAGCATTATTGGATTAATGTCTGTGAGCATAATTAAGTCCTGAATTGTTAGAAATTTTCCGGAGATGAATAAGGCTGCTTCTACTTTTTCCTGGCTTTCCCTTTCTTGGTCATCAAACTCATTTTCAATTTCTTCTGCTGTTTCGTGGGTGATTATTTTAGCTTGTTTTTTGGCTTCTTGCTTTTCGGGGTTTTCTATTTTCAGCTCTCCCGTATCAGGACTCTGAGAATCATTAGTATCTACTTCCTCTTCCATAGTTATATAGAGAGTATGGGTTTTAAAAGGTTATTTATGGAGGTATGCGGGGGTTGATGATGATTGAACGACCCCACAATTACTTCATCCTAGGGATTAACTCTCTGACTTTTTGTTTAAGATTCTTTAATTTTCATAACAAAAACTACCCACGGCCCAATTATCTTCCTAACTTTTTCTTTGGAAATTTTTAGTCTTTGTGGCGATACTAAAATATCTTCTACTTCTAAGAAACTGTGTATTTCTACTTTAAATCCTAAGTTTTCAAAAAATTCTTTTGCTTCATCTTGGTTTTCAAAAGCATTTTGATTAATATCGATTCCAGTTATCTTTTTTGTAGACTTTAGTATAGAGATTGATTTATCTTCTTTTTCCAGCCCTTTTTTAAGTGTAATGTCTGGAGTAATCCAAACTCCTCCAAAGGTGTGTAAAAGTGAATAAATATTCTTTGCAACAGCAGTCTTTTCGCTAAAGTTCAAATAACGTAAAAGTCCTTCATTTATTATTGCCATTTCTTGTTTAGCATCAAAGTGCCTTGTAGCAGATTTCAAATCTGCTAGATTAAGTGCATTGCCTGTTTCAAGATGAAGATTGGCAGGTAATTCTCTGCAGACTTTTCTTAAAATTTTTATTTTTGTTAGCATTATATCCTGCAAGTCCATTTCTACATAATTTATTGAACTTTGCTGAGCAAAGGATATTCCTCTTGGAGACAGTCCAGAGGCAATTTCAAGTATTTGTTTCTGCTGATTTTTAAGTAAAAGTTTGTTCAATAATTTATATCTCGCTTCATGATTAGGAGCAACCTCATTTAATCTTAATAATTCTGATGAAGGGCTACTTTTTCCTCTAATTTTTATAGCAGTATTAAATATTTCTTTAGCAAAAGGTATATCTGAAAAGGTTCTGCTATTCGCTACCGCTAAAGCAGTGGGGCTTATCAGTTTATAATTAATCTTTAGGGGCTGTTCTCCTTGTATTCTCATATTTATATTAATAACCAGCTATTTATAAATATAGCGGAAAGAAGTGTCCCAAAATTTTTTCCAGCGAATAAAAGCATCACTTTTTTCTAAGGAATCAGTCTTATTTTTATAAAACACTGGGTACAATTGGTACAATAAGTCCAACCCTATAAATATCCTTAGTTAAGATAAAAAGTGATTTCTATGGAGCTTATATGGCTTAATTTGGAGCTGTTTTTAGCTTATTTTAGCAATAAGACAAAAAGAATTATTTTTGATATTTACTCAAGATACTTTCATCATTTGAATCAGATTTTTTACTTTTCTTCTCCGGACCATATTTCCATTTCTGAACTTTAAGGTAGAGTAACTTTACTTCTTCCTTATTCAGTTGAGGATAAGCTAATTGTAAATCTTCTTCATCGTATTCTACCCTATCTCCTAACAAATCCTCCTTCCTAAAAGAATTAAATAATTTATCCACCTCTTTCTTTCTCACAACCTGTTTCTTATTGTCTTTCATAACATAATAACAAGAAGCTGGATTTTAAAGGTTGCCCGACAGTATTTGTAATTTTATAGTTATTAATAATAAAAAATAACAGGTAATTAAGTGCTCCCAGAACCTAACTTTTCTAAGTATTCAGAAAATGCTTTATTAATAATGACCATTTATCTTTTCAAAATACTGTCTGTTTTCTGAAAATCTGAATAGGTGGTTAGAATTGATTGAGTCAAGTAAGATTTAATTCTTTTTTCTTCTCTGCAAAAAATTAATTCTGCCCTTCAACTTAAGGATTTCCTTTTCTTTTTTGATTTTTACCCTAATTTTTTCTTTTTGTTTTATCAATTTTCTTCTTTCTAATTCTAAATATATCTCTCCTTTTTCCAACTTTTCAAGTTCTTTTTGCAAATTCTTTAAATGCGGACTTGAAAGTTCTTTTTTTTCAGTTTTCATTTTTTACCTCTTTTTTATATCTCTGTAATGTATTTTTTGTTTATATATTTAACTTTTCTAAAATCTTTCCATCAACAAGCACAATATGCCCTACACTTTTAACATTTTTATATTTAACAGTAATTCCTTTAACCTTGAACTTCTTCTTTTTATTTAATTTAATTTTTAAACTATTAACCCTTCCTTCTCCTAAAAGAATTTCATCAACTTTTCCGATATAATCTCCATTTTCTAAATAAACTTTCTTTTTAATTAATCCTTTAAGACTATTTTTAGGATGCTTATTCATTCTTTTTATTTCAATTTTTTCAACAATCTTTTTCCCATATATGAAAATCAATAAACCAAACATTCCAATAATCAAAACAAATCCAAAAATATTCCAATTGTTGTTAACCACACTTGCACTTCCAACAACAAATCCAGTCATACTATTTCCTCCAATAAACAAAACTCCTACCAACATAAACCCAGCAAGGATTATTAAGAAGGTTTTAGACTTAATTTTTTTCAAATTCCTTTTAATCTTACTTTTGTATTCTCTGTGTGTTTTTAGTTTTCCTGCTTTTTTCTTCCTCTTTTTTATTAATATAAAAATAACTAAAATAATTAGTAAGAATATCAAACCCGCAAAAATTATTAAGAAATTATAATTAAAACCTTCTTTGACAGGAGCACCTAATTCTCCTTTTTTTACTTCAAATTTTTGTTCAGCGAAAGCCCTTTGTTGATTTCCATAGATAATATCTACTCTTAGAGTATATTCTCCATCTTTTAATTTTATCTCACTTATTTCTTTTTCATAAGTTAAATTTCCTTGTATCGCTCTTGTTTCTATCTGGCTGAAAATTTCAGTATTGTTGCTGTCAATAATAGAATATTTTATTTGAACATCTATTTTATCTATTCCTTCTTGTTCTATTAAATCAATGCCGAACCTTAATGTTTTATTTGCAGTTAATTCTACATCTTTAAATTTCATGACAACATCAAATAATGCATCTGAACACTCTCTTGTTTCTATTGGCTTACCTTCTGTTCCTGTGCAGTTTCCAATGTTTTTACATTCTCTTTGTTGTTTTCCTTCTGAGCAAATGCTCCACGAAGTGCAATCCCAAATATAAGTACATTTTTCTATTATTGTTGTAGTTCCACCTCCTCCACTTGATGGAGGAGTAACTGGAGGAATTATAGTAGATGTTATTTCAAATGTATCTATAACTGAAGCTAAATTACCTTGTGAACTATTGGCATAGAATGTTACAGTATAAATTCCGATAGAGTTTGCAGTGTAATATGAATTTCCATTATTAGTTAAAGTAATAGTTTCCTGAGTGCTATCTGGAAGTGTTAAAACTGCCCAGACTGATTGTGAATTTAATGCAGAAATTGATAACCTTATTATTGAACCTTGGACAGCTGATTTTGGATAAATTGAATAAGAAGTTATGCTTACTGTTACATGATATGAAGTATTTTCAAAAAAACCTAGATTTGTAGTATAAGTTCCACTTTCAGCGTTTCGTGTTGTGGCTTTTGCTTCTGATAAAGCAGTTGATTCATAATTTGCTGACGAAGGAGTTGCGGTCGCCATTCCTGTTCCAAACATGTTTACAGAATAGCTTGAAGAGTTTGCAGTTAGTGCTGAAGCACTATTAATAAAGAAAGTAAAAACTAAAAATAGGATTATTAAATAAATTAGAGTTATTCTTTGAATATTTTTTTTTATTATCATCTGATACTCCCTCCTGGATTAATCACTATATCACATCCATCTTCTTTATAAATTTCCCAGTGTGCTTTCTCAAAAGTCATATTAGCATTTAATGTTAGTGTTCCTGAACCAGTCATGGTGATATTATCAGGAACAGTAAAATCCGCATCTTTAATGCAATTATCAGAACACGTTATCCCCCAGTTCCCAGAGCCAGGAGGTGTGCAAGTGTTAGAGGATGTTGTCGTGTAACTAAAAGGATTTGCACAAGAATTGTTCCAGTTATTTGAAGTGTCATTTGCATAAACACACCAAGAATAATTTGTTCCAATTGTAGCACTTACTTCTTTTGTAACAGTACTCCAATTTTCTATTCCAGTCATTGAAACGAATGGATCATTTTTCCATCCATTACTTTCTTCTATTCCAAATTCCACATAATCGTTTTGGTTCTCAACCATTTGATAAGATTGATTTATCCAGTCTGATGTTCTAATTGTATTTGAAACACGGAATTCATCAATAATTACAGGGGCGCTATACAATGATGCTGGTTGAATCGCCCCCATTGTCACACCATTAGACAAAGAAGGAGTATGAACTGTTCCTCTGGCGACAAGAAGTGTTTTTTTCTCCCCATTTGCATAGATTTCTATTGTAGATGTAGAAAGAGTTGATGCATTTTTTATCCAAGTAATATAAATCCAATCATTTAAAGGATACTCATAATCAACATAAAAAGTTGCTTGCCCCCATAAATCAATACCTATATCTTGTCCAACACTACTATAACCTGAAATAGTTTGTCCACTAACTCCTCCACCCCCTATTCCCCAAGCCCCAGTATTAGTCATACTGCTTGTTCTTTTAAACCATCCAGACACGGTAAATATAGGGTCACTTCCAATATTAAAACTATCATTTCTTATATAATCATCCGTCTCAAAATCATCTGCGCCACCAATCTTTCCTGTTGCATCTTGTGTACCTGGAGAAGTTATGGTTTCATCTGCATCATAATTATTAGAAGTTGAATCATTATGTATCCCACTTGTTTCTTCTAAATGTTGAACCATTTTATAATCCTCGTCCCAAACTCCCTCTGGATTCTCTCCAGATTCTATAGCAGTATTATTTTTATAATAAACTGAAATTGTTTTTCCACTTGAGGTCAAGTTAGGTATTCTAACCCATATATCTGCTTTTTCAGAGGTATAACTATCTATTTCATAATCTAATTCATCACCACCATTATTACAAGAAGAATTATAAAATCTTAAATCATCATAATTTGAAAGCATATCATTATCTTTGTTTAAATTTATATAAGCTGGAAAATTAATTAAATCTGTAGTACCGGTATTTGAAATATTGATTTCTAAACATTTATCAAAAGAATTATTTGCCCAGGTAGAATCTCCTAAACAATTACTTCCATCCCAAGTTCCATTACAAAAAGAAAAGATATATCCACTTAATCCTACATTATCTTCCCATTTTAAACTATGCAAAATATTTGTTCCTGCTAATGTTGAATTTGTTGAATTTAAAGAATATGTTGGAGGTATTCCCTCGGTTGTAAGATAACTAAAAGGAGTTGCACAGGAATTACTCCATCCATTGGTTGTATCATTTGCATAAACACACCACCTTATTGTTGTTCCAATTGTTGAGGGGACATACTTAGTAACATTTGACCAATCAGGATTTGAATTAAAAGCTATCCAAGAATCATTAACAAATGTTCCTGTTCCATTATCAAAACTAAATATATACCCACTCAATCCTGTTTCATCCAACCATTTTAAAGAGTGCAAAATATTTGTTCCTGCCAAGGTTGAATTAGTAGAATTTAAAGAATATGTTGGAGGAGAAGCAAATGATATAATTCTCTCGCTTTTATTTATATTTCCATCTGTATCTATGGCCCATGCAGTGTAATTAGTAGGGCTGGAAAAAGAAGTAAAATTATGATACAATCTATATGCACTATTATTGTATGATGCTTTTATTTCTTCTGGAGATAATACTCTGTTATAGATACGGGCCTCGTCAATTTTACCTGTAAAACGATAACTAGCACTTTGAGGGTCAGCACCAATATGCACATCATAAGCGTTTGTCCTAGGAGTGCCTGTTGCAGCATCATCTTCTCCTGTAAGATGATCTCCATTTATATAATATTTTATTGTTGCTCCATCCCAAGTAACGACCACATGAGACCATTGATCTAATTGTACTGCGCTTGCTGATTGAGCTGCAGCTCCACCAACCCACATTTGTATCCTACCTGTATTTGCATAGAGACCAAACCAATATGCAGTAGAATAATACTTTGAGATAATTGTATGATAAGAATGGTCTGCAAAAGATGTTGGGTAAATCCATGTTTCCCATGTTCCTATGCCCACATCTAAACTACTGTCCTGTCCAGCATTAATATAATTATTTCCCACAGTTATAGCATCCCCATATTTTCCTGTAGTGATATCTGATGAGCTTAATCCTCCACCAAATGTTCCAAAATTATTATAGCTAGAATTATCATAAACTCCCGTAGAATTATAAGACTCCATAGACCAGTATCCTACTAAAGAATTATTCCAATCAAAAAAAGCACTAGTATCATTGTCATCTGTAATAGTCGTATTCAAATACACCCAACTATTTGCTGTTGTCTCTCCTTCTGGTGTTGGAGGTTCCCAAGTTATTGTTGGAGTTCCAGCACTAACTAACCCAATCATAAATATTAAAAAGAAAAAAATTAAAGGAAGTAATTTGAGATTTTTTAATTTCGATTCCATCTTAACTAGAAATTATTATCCCACTCCCATTATGATACATCTTAGCTGAACAATCTGCCGTAAAACAAAAAGTATCTGTTGTGGTGATATTGCCTGTTACACTAATATCTCCAGAAACTTGAAGACTACCGATTACTCCAATCCAACCATCGGCAATATTATCTATTATTTCTCCCAAAGAAAATGTTATTTTTTGCGTCAAAGTTAAATTCCCAGTTTGAAGATTATAAGGAGAAATATTAACATCCTGATTTGCATTTGTTCCCGATTTGTTCAAATATCCCAAGGCATCTACATTAGAAGTTGTATTAACTAAATCAATCTGAGAATCAGCATAAACATTTGCAGGAACTGTCTGATTATAATCCCACTCTACTCCCGAATACAAACTATCAGCATAGCTTTCATTCCAAGAACTATTATCTCCTCCAACTCCCGATATTTGTGAATCAACATAATCCTTGATAGAATTATTAAAAACAACATCTTGGGCATCAGCATAAGCATTTGCGAGAATTGTCTGATTATATGCCCAAGTGTTATATGTAGAATTATAAGTTGAAAGCCAATTTGCTTCATTAGTTGTTATGTAACTCCATAAAGTTGAATTTACATTTAAAACTAAATCTGTTTCATTCAAGTTTGTAACTAATCCATCAATTTCTGTTTGATTGTAAAATCCTAATGCTTGTATATTTGCAGTTGCATTAACAGAACTTATCAAATTATTAATTAAGGGAGTTTCATTAAATCTCTGGTCAGTCAATAATAGATATAAAGTAAAATTATTATCCACCCCTGCTTTGGTATAATAATCATTTAAATTAGGAATCAAAGTATCTACTTCTGTTGTGTTATAGACATATGATTTATTGTAATAATCAGCAATTAAATTATCAATATAATCTGTTTCATTATATCGTTCATCAGTCAATAAAAGATAATAGCTTAGGTTCGTGTCAACTTCAGTTTTATTATAATAATTTGTGTAATTCCCAGCCCATGAATCACTTCCTATTGCATCAGCGGTACAACTTAATATACTTCCATCAAAATCTAAATGTTCATTCTCTCCGCAAGTTGGAAGATTTGTTATATTTTGATATGCAATTCTTGTCGAATTATCTGCCACACTTGTTAAATAATTCTGTGATTGAACCCAGTTTATAGCTGGAATTGTTTGATTGTAATCATAAGCAAATGTTGAAAGCCAATCTGTAAATGGGGTTGTCATGTTATATCCCCATTCTATTCCAGAATAAAGTGTATCTGCTAATGATTGATTCCAAGATGAGTTTCCTTCATTAACTCCAGAAATCTGTATATCAACATAATCTTTTATTGAATCATTAAATATAACATCTTGTGCATCTGCATAAGCTTGAGCAGGAATTGTTTGATTATATGCCCAAGTATTATAGGTTGCATTGTAAGTGCTCATCCATGATACATTGTTAGCACTTACAACTGAATCAGTATAAGCATTTGCAGAGATTGTTTGATTGTAGTTCCAAATAATTGATGCATATAATGTATCAGTCAAAGACTGATTAAATGAAGAATTCCCAGCATTTTCTAATAATCCATCAACCTCAGATGAAGTATAAAATCCTAATGCTTGAATATTTACTGTTGTGTTTACAGAATTTATCAGTGAATTAATTAGCTCAGTTTCATTAAATCTCTGGTCAGTCAATAATAAATATAAAGTGAAATTATTATCAACTTGTGTTTTTGTGTAATAATTTGAAAAATTATTGTCTATTTCAGATTTATTATAATAATCATTCAACTGATTATCCATATAAGAGGTTTCATTAAACCTCTGGTCTGTTAACAAAAGATAATAACTTAGGTTTGTGTCTACTTGAGATTTTGTATAGAAGTCACTTACATCTGGAACCAAATCCGTAATTTCTGTCTTATTATAAACATCAGTTTTATTGTAATATTGCTCTTGTATCTCTGATTTTGTAAACACATCTGCTCTTTTAGCAAAAACACTTTCTATCCATGAAGATTGAGATGCATTAACCGAGTCAGTATAAGAATTTGCTCCTTCTGTCTGATTATAACCCCATTCAATTCCTGCATAAAGTGAATCAGTTAATGTCTGATTGAAACTTTCATTTCCTCCTGAAATTCCATCAATTCTCGAAGATAAACTCGTGTTAATGTTATCTGCATAATCCATTGCAGGTTGAGTTTGATTATAAGCCCAAGTTGCATAAGTTTCATTATATTTATTCTTAGCTTCTACCCATAGAGATGCATTTTCAGCAACAAATAAGGGATCAGATTCTTCTGTCAA
>Ga0268280_1002005_pt1 | contig 12601 bp, 12 predicted proteins | sample saktaG_9_FD_190139 | JGI IMG/M metagenome (GOLD analysis project Ga0268280, IMG submission 190139) | Saline water microbial communities from Sakinaw Lake, British Columbia, Canada - sak_2011_5_24_40m | ecosystem: Environmental > Aquatic > Non-marine Saline and Alkaline > Saline ...
TTTGAATCACATTTCAGGGGAGATAAAGGAAGGGTTCAAGTTGAGCTATATAAATAAAGAAGGATTTTATTTATCAATTTAAAGCGATAACTACATTTGCGTGGAGATAATGTAATTTAAACTGTAATTACTTTTTGTTTTTTTTAAATTTTAATATAGAAGATTTTCAAATTGTCATTTTATTATTTATCTGTCTAAAAGGAGGCGGAAAAAATATTAGCTGCAATTTATAAAGGAAAAAATAAAATTGATGTGGAAGAAGTTCCAGTACCAGAAATCAATGAAAATGAATTATTGATAAAGGTTAAAGCTTGTAATATTTGTGGTACTGATATTAAGATATTAAAATATGGATATCACAAAATTAAAGAAGGAGAACATAGAATCTTAGGACATGAGGTTGTAGGAGAGGTTGTTAAAAAAGGAAAAAATATATCTATATTTAATTTGGGAAATAGGATTGCTATAGCTCCCAATATTGGATGTGGCCATTGCTATTTGTGCGCAGCAGGATATAACAACCTATGCGACGATTATGAGGCATTTGGAATTAGTCTAGATGGTGGATTTGCTGAATATATGAAGATTACAAATGAGGCGATTATTAGTGGAAATCTAATTAAAATACCTGAAAATCTCAGTTTTCTTGAGGCTTCAATAAGTGAACCTTTTTCGTGCGTGTATAATGCTTATGAATCCCTAAAAACTGGTCCAATTGACAATGTCTTGATTATAGGTGCTGGTGCTATGGGTTTACTCCATTTAATTCTTTCAAAAATAGCTGGAGCAAAAAAAGTAATTGTTTCGGATATTAGTGATGATAGATTAAAATTAGCTAAAAAATATTGGGCAGATGTTACTTTAAATCCTTCGAAAGTTAATTTAAAGGAGGGAGTATTTGTTAATACTGGAGGAAAGGGAGCCGATGTTATAATAACTGCTTGTTCAGTTCCATCTATTCAGGAGGAGGCCTTAGATTTAGCTGCTAAATTGGGAAGGATTAATTTTTTTGGAGGATTACCTGAAGGGAAAGATAGTATTATGTTTAGATCTAATATAGTTCACTACAGACAGTTAAATATAACAGCAACTACAGGGTCAACTATCTCACAATTTATAAAATCAATAGAAATTTTAGAAAATAAAAAATTTGATATCCGAGGGTTGATTACTCATACCTTTGGCCTAGAAGAAATTGGAGACGCTTTTGAGAAAGCACTTTCTGGGAAAGGGTTAAAAATCTCAATAGTACCTAAAAAATAATTAAGAAGGGGTAATTAAAATTGGATTATTTTAAACCATTTAATAGTTATATAGAGTTAGAAAAAATGAAGTTAGATCCCGAAGGAAATTCAGTTATCAGAAAATTAAGTGATATGGTAGATGTGTTTCAAGATAAAGAGGCAGTGAAAGAAGCTTTGAAGGAAAATCCTCTTATTTATAAGTTTTATAATGTTCAAATTCCTGAAGAAAAGGGGCATTTACAGCATTGTATTAGTATAATTTTTCCGGGGAAAATAGGTAATGAATATTATATGACAAAAGGGCATTTTCATAAAATAAAGGATACAGCTGAGATATATTTGACTTTAAAAGGTAGGGGTAAATTAGTTATGCAAACACCCGATCAAAAATCAAAAGTTTTAGAAATGAAGGAAGGAAGTATTTCATATATCCCACCTTATTGGGCTCATAGAACTGTTAATTCCGGGGATAAACCATTAATCTTTTTTGGTGTATACCGTGGTGATGCCGGACATAATTATGGAATTATTGAGAAAAAGGGATTTTGTAAATTAATTGTAGAAAGAAATGAGCAAATTAAAGTTATAGACAATCCTAATTATTAAAATTATTAAATAAATAATATAAAAAATGAATAAAAGGTAAGGGATAGGTAGTCCAGATGGTAAGTTATAAAAAAGTTTTATAGTAAGGGAAAATAATTATGAGGGAAAGAAAACAGATGATCAATTAAATATTGAAAAGAAGGGGGTGATGATATATAACTATATAAATTTTAAAAGAAGGGGGTGAAAGTGAACTAAAATATATTTAGTTTGTTTGCAGATAATTAATGTAATTTTAATTTTAAAGTAAAGGAGTGAAAATAAAATGAAGAAGATATTATTATGGCTATTAGTGTTAACAATGTGTGTATCGATGGTAGCAAGTTTTTCACTGGCAGAAGGAAGAACAATCCGTGTTGGTTTATCTTGGAACGAGAAGATCCATTCTCTCATCCAAGCTTGGCAGGATTATATGCAACAGTACGGCGAAGAATATGGAGCGAAAATTGGGATCAAGTTTGAATGGATCATCAACGTCGCAGACGGTGACCCTGCAAGGCAGCAGGCAAACATCGAAGATCTTATTAGCCAAAAGGTCGACGTAATCATTGCGCGGGCCCAGGACGCTGCGGCTATTGGTGCTTCAATCAAAGCTGCTAAAGACGCCGGGATTCCTTTCGTTACGTTTGACAGGGAGCCATCTACTGTCAAACCTGACGCGCACGTCGGTGCAGATAGCTATTCTCAGAGTATATCCACATCAGAGTATTTTGCTGACTTGTTGAAGAAGAATGGCGTCAAAGGCAAGGCTATAGAAGTTCTAGGGGATCTTACTGACATGAACGCTGCATATCGCTCGCAGGGATGGCATGAAGTTGAGAAGGAACGTGGACAGTGGGAGACCTTGATTCAAGTACCCACTGAATGGAAACCTGAGAAATTTAGGAGCGGAGTCGTTGCCGCTCTCGCAGCTCATCCTGAAGCTAACTGTATGTTCGTTGCAAGCGACTTCTGTTTCTCATCGGTGGAGTCTGCACTGGAAGAGGCTGGTAGGTTAGCGCCGACAGGCGACCCGAAACATATGTGGATCGCGGCTCAAGATGTTAATCCTCAAGGTTATGAGGCTATGTTGAAGGGGTACATAGATGTTGCTACCACTTATGATGCCTATTTCCATGCTGTAGAAGTCATTCGGGTTATAGTTCCATTAGCTCTTGGCGAGGTAGGGATCGGGACAAAAAGTCTTGTACCGGGACGTGTCGCTACTCCTGATACAGTAGACGACATGATATACCTATGGGCAAAGGAATATAAAGACTAGCCTGAGCTCGGGGCTCTGGACTGGGGCGGCAGGTGTTCCGCAATGGATTGGCCACCCCAGGCCAGGTCCCGGAGACTGTATGGAGCTGTAGAACAAGAATACTTAGGAGAGGTACAGGATAGCTTCAGTAGAGGAGACTAGAAATTGAAAATATTATCGAAAAAGCGCAAAGTTGGAATATTGACGTTCTCTGACGGACGCAAGTTCGTTCACCAGCAGGAGTATGAGGTGAATAAAAGTTTTGAGGAGCGTCTTGTAAAAGTTTTAGAATCGAGCGGTGAAGTTGAGTGTGTAAGAGGAGAGATTATCTGGATCACTGACCTGGCCCGTTCAGAGGCTATTAAGATGGCAAACGATGGAAGGATTGAGGTTCCTAAGGTCTGGAGCAGAGCGGGTTGGTCTTTAAGAATAGTAACTCTAAAAGTGAGAAGGGGGAAATGGTGCGGAAGAAAGAACGCTTAGCGAATGTGAGTATCACTAAAAAAGACAAGGTTAGGATATTTGGTCAAGAAGGAAACCCGATTGGAACTCGCCGTGTGGCTAATATGCGAGTTGTTAGCTATCTTCCATTTATTTTTGTCATTGCCATATTCATGATTCTTGGGTTGTTTATTCCACATTTCCTCACCATAAGCAATATTGCTAATATACTATTGCAAGCAACCCCCCTGGGGCTAATGGTTATTGGTATCTCTGTCGTGCTCATTGGAGGGGGTATAGACCTTTCCATACCATCTCTCATGGGGCTTAGTGGTGTCTTTGGAGCCATTTTCATGAAGAATGGAGGGAATCCATTTCTTGCGGCACTCATTATGCTTGCTGTGTGCATATTGGGTGGGTGTATAAATGGCTTTGCAGTTGGGTATCTCAAGATGGTCCCTTTCATAGTCACCTTCTCAATGATGACTGTTGCTATGGGTGCCGCTCTATGGATAACCAAAGGGGTAAGTGTGGGCGGTCTTCCAAAGGGTTTCATCGATACAATTCTAGCCAAAATCTGGGACATTCCTGTTGTCGTGATTGCACTAATTATTATTGCTGCTGTGGCGACGTTGCTGATGCGAAAAAGTCTCTACGGGAGGTGGCTCTACGCTGTAGGCGTAAATGTTGAAGCTTCGCGCGTTGCGGGCATACCTATAAAACGCGTTATTTTCTCGACTTATGTCATTTCAGGCCTATTTGCAGGGCTGGCAGCTATAGTTATCACTGCAAGGCTTGGGGCTGGAGCTGCCACAATAGGTAGGGAAGGTGTTATATTAGATGTTATAAGTTCAGCGGTTGTAGGTGGTGTGAGTATCCTTGGTGGCGTGGGGAGCGCGCTGGGTGCGGTTATCGGCGCTATTATCATTACTTTAATAAGCAATGTCATGAACCTGATGCATGTTTCCTACTACTTAACCCTTGTAGCCAAGGGCTTTATTGTTATCGCGATAGTAGCTATAAGTTCTTTCCGTATGAAATAATATGAAATAAGAGGTATTATATGACTGAAACATTCCTTCGTACGATAGGAATTAGAAAAAGTTTTCCAGGAGTTCAAGCTCTCAATAATGTTTCGATCGAGGCTTTTCCGGGTGAAGTATTGTCTATTGTGGGCATCAACGGTGCAGGGAAAACAACATTCATGAACGTACTTGGAGGTATTGTACAAGCTGATAAGGGTGAAATTTACATCGAAGGCAAACTTGTTGAAATCAATAATCCTTTAGACGCCGAAAAATATGGAATTGCCTTCGTCCACCAGGAGATGAGTCTTTTCCCCTATATGAGCATAATCGATAATATGTGCATATCAAGCTTTCCCAATCGAATAGGGTTCATCGACTATAAGTTAGCTAAGGAGCGTTGCGAGTCCACACTAAAGAGGTTAGGATGTAATTTCAATCCTCGGACGAAGATTCAAGATTTGAGCCCTGGTGACCAGCAAATAGTTGAGATCGCACGCGCCTTGCTTGGAGAACATCGTCGTCTCATCATCTTCGACGAGCCTACTTCTTCGCTTAGCATTCGAGAGAAAACACGTCTATTTGAGGTGATTACATCACTGAAAAAAGAGGGTATTAGCATAATCTTTATTACGCATCTGTTGCATGAAATATTTGAAGTTGGCGATCGATTAATTGCATTTCGTAATGGTGAAGTTGTCGGGGGTGGGATGATAAAGAATATCACCTACAAGGATGTAATCTCGTTAATGATTGGCGAGAAAGAAACCGACTCCTTCTTTGGTCATAGAGCTCTGAAGGTGGTTGGAGACCCAGCATTGGAAGTTGAGAGCTTGAGCCGCAGAGGTGTCCTAGATAACATCAATTTCACTCTTCATAAAGGGGAAGTCTTGGGCATATGGGGATTGCTTGGTTCGGGGAGAACTGAATTGGCGCGAGCCCTTGTAGGCTTAGATCCTATTGATAAGGGAAGAATTAAAATAAACCAAAATGGGACTATAAAGGCTATTCGGCATCGAGATGCAAAGAAGTGGATTGGCATAATAACAGAGAATCGCCGCCAGGATGGGCTTCTCTTGCCTATGTCGGTAAAGACCAACATATCCCTAGCTGGCCTGCGAAAGCTGATTTCCCGTGTATGGCCTTTAATTGATACAAAGCTTGAAACAGAGTTATCCAAAAAGCTTGTCAACAGGTTAGATATCAAGATTACTAGTCTAGAGCAGCAAGTGGCAACGCTTAGTGGCGGCAACCAGCAGAAGGTTATCTTGGCAAGATGGTTGATGAGCAATCCGCCTATTTATATAATGGATGAGCCCACGCGGGGCCTAAGTGTTGAAGCCAAGTCGGAGGTTGACAGAATAATAGGCGAGCTGGCCGATAGTGGTGCTGCTATCCTGGTTATCTCATCAGATATTGATGAGCTCATGAATGTGAGCGGTAGATATCTTGTTATGAGACGCGGTCGGGTTGTAGCTGAATTCCAGGCTGAAGCCTCAAAGAGTGATCTCATGGCCGCTGCTGCGGGCGGTAGCCACGAGGAGGTATGTTAATGGAGATAGAGATAGTGCGCAAAAAACAACATCTGGATGTTCGATATTTTATTGTATCGCAAGGTTTTGTTATTGCAATGGTTCTGTGTTTTATTGTCTTTTCAATAATTGCTAGAAACTTCATGACCCTGAAGAATATGGTGCGCATATTGCACACGGAAGCGCCTTTATTGATACTTGTTCCGGGGTTAGCTATGGTGATAATGGCAGGTAAGATCGATATCTCTGTAGGATCGATTGCTTTTCTATCGAGCGGAATTGGCGTCCTGCTTTTGACACATTACAATATTCCTTCCTATGTGGTTTTTCCCCTTATTGTCGTGATTGGATTTATCCTAGGGGCACTGAACGGACTATTGGTGGTTGTCCTGAAGATTACCCCGTTTATCGCTACCATGGGTACGATGTTCATGTTGCGTGGTGTTGCGCTACAACTCACTAATTCTATGGTATTAAGCATTCCAAAAGAGTTGCAGAGGCTAGGATATGCTAGTGTTGGTACGATTTATATAGATGTTATTATTGCTGCAATCGTTCTGCTATTGGCATATTTCATTCATGTACGTACACCGTTTGGGCGGCATATTATGGCTATCGGGAACGAGGCCAATGTCGCAGAGCAGTTGGGGGTAAAGGTCCCGAAGATTACCTTTCTGGCGTTTGTACTATCGGGTTTATTCGCTAGTTTGGGGGGTATTTTTGTCCTATTCCAAGTGGGAGCTGTTACACCTACCATGGGACAGGGATACGAATTCAATGCAATTGCACTCTGTATCATCGGAGGCATTAGTCTGTTCGGGGGTGAAGGTTCGATCCTTCCCGGTCTGCTACTGGGTGGGATAACCCTTGGAGTGATTGAAAATGGTCTCAATATGGTCGGTGCCTCTCCATACGCCTATCCATTTGTGAAGGGTGGGGTCATTTTTATCGCAATGTATGCAGATTCCATAAAGAGAGTTCTACGAAAAACAAAGATTGCAATTCCCGAAGAACCATTTACGACCACGGTAGGACTAGACCATAAAAAATCATCAGTCCGCTCAAATAAATAGAATGTTGGCAGGCAACGTTAGTGAGAGCAGAGGAGTATCAATATGAAGAAGACTACTTGCTATAGAGCAAGATCCGCGGTTCACACCATTGAGAGCTCACGTGGAAATAGAGCAGGCTTGACCAGACGAGAGGTTTTGTGCTTTGCAGCTGCCCAATAGAATGTTCAAAAACTGGAGTTGTTGCAATATGCAGCAGTCAGGAGAAGCATATTCGGCTGACGAAGCTAATCTGCAAAGTATTGCTGCAGTTGTAGTTGGAGGAACAAGTTTATCAGGTGGAGAGGGTTCAATTTTAGGCATGGTTATAGGAGCTTTTATAGTGGGTTTTTTAGGAAATGGTCTGAATTTATTAGGAGTACAATCTTTCTATCAAAGTGTTTTTAAAGGGCTGGTATTAGTAAGTGCAGTAATATTGGATATTGCTTTAAAAAATAAATTAAAATCAATTTAAGCAGTATGAAAGGAAACTGTTATGAATAAGGTAGGAATTTATTTTGCATATTGGTCACAAGATTGGGCAGCAGATTATGTTTATTACTTAAATAAGGTTGCTGATCTTGGTTTCAATGTTTTAGAGGTATCATCAGCTCACATATTAAGTATGTCTGATTATAACTTAAAAAATTTAAAAAGTGCTGCAATTGAAAGAGGTATAGACATAACTTATTGTATAGGTTTTTCACCTAATAATGATATTGCATCTGAAGACAATGCTATAAGAAAAAAAGGAATAGAATATGCAAAAAGAACACTTGGAGCTATTTATCATATGAACGGTAAGATTTTTTGTGGAATAAATTATTCATCGTGGCCAAGAATAATGAATGAAGGAATTGTTGATAAAAGACCCTGGCTCGATAGAAGTTTAAAAAGTATAAAAGAAGTTATTAAAACAGCGGAAGATTTTGGCATATACTACTGTCTTGAAGTGGTAAACCGCTTTGAGCAGTTTTTAATAAATACTGCAGAAGAAGGAATTGCATTTTGTAAAATGGTCGACAATCCCAATATAAAACTTCTTCTTGATACTTTTCATATGAATATTGAAGAAGACAGCATTTCAGAAGCTATCATCAAGACAGGCAAATATCTTGGTCATATGCATATTGGAGAAAACAACAGAAATGTTCCAGGTAAAGGCCATATGCCATGGGATGAGATATTTCAGGCGTTAAATAGAATTTCGTATAAAGGTTGTATTGTAATGGAACCTTTTGTAAGAATGGGAGGAGAGGTAGGCCGGGATATTAAAATATGGAGAAATTTATCTAATAATTGCGATGAAAAATGTCTTGATAAAGATGCAAAAGATGCTCTAAATTTTATTCGTTCTGAATTGAATTGAAAGGAAATTATAATTGGGCAATTAAAGATAATATGCAGTAAATTAATTAAAAATTTATGCAATAAAATATATCAAATAAGTTTAAATTTATTTTAATATTATAGGAGGAGGAATGATAATGAAAGTTGACAGGAAAACTAAAATTGGAATTCTTACTTTTTCTGATGGAAGAGATTATATCCATAAAAATTTATTGCCCGTTAATCTTAGATATCAGAAGGAATTAAAAATCGCATTGGAAGCAACTGGCGAATTTGAAATATTTACAGGCGATGAAATAATCAATAGTAATTCTAAAGCAAAACAAGAGGCAATACGACTTAAGAAATATGGCGTAGAGGTTACGATTTTCAATTATGCTATCTGGTCTTACCCTCAATTTACCGCAGTAGCAGCGAATTTTGCACCCGGTCCTTTTCTACTTTTTTGTAATTTACATCCATCTGAGTGTGGCATGGTTGGAATGTTGGCTGCTGCAGGTACTTTGGATCAATTAAATATTCCCTATTATCGTGTGTGGGGTTCAATAAAAGAAAAAGAAGTGTTGGATAAGGTTATTGGATTTATTAAAGCTGCATCTTCATTGAAAAAACTTAAGGGTTTGACTTTTGGAAACTTTGGTGGCCGTGCTCTTGGCATGTATACTGGAGTAAGTAACCTTGATCAATGGCAGGCAATGTTTGGGATTGATATTGAAAACATCGAACAAGAGGATATTAAGAGGTATGGTCAACAAATTGATTCAAAAAAAGTTAATAATGCATTGAATTGGTTAGAAAAACTTGTAGGGCATATATATTATGACGGAAAGGGATTAACCAAAGAAAAACTTAAACTCCAGATACGCTCTTATTATGGTTTAAGGAACATTATATCAGAAAGAAATCTTGATTTTATTGGTATAAAGGCACAAGGTGATTTAACAGACACATATGTAACCATGGATGTTGCTGAAGCATTTTTAAATGATCCGTATGACTGGGATGGTCCACATGAACCTATGGTCGCTTCCACTGAAGCAGACATGGACGGGGCTCTTACAATGCAGATATTTAAGCACTTGTCTGGAACCCCTGTACTTTTTGCTGATGTGAGACATTATGATAAGGAAGATAATGTGTGGTATTTATCAAATTCAGGAACACACGCTACATATTTTGCTGGAAAATCTTATGATCCGGTAATTAATTTAAAAAATGTAACATTTTATCCGGAACATAATTATTATCCTGCGGGGGGAGCAAGCGTTCATCACTTTGCAGCACCTGGTGAAGTTACACTTGCGAGGCTGTATCGTAAAAACGGTAAGTACAGGCTTGCGCTTTTACCTGCAGAGTTTATCGAGTTTCCAAGAAATATAGCATTGGAAAAAGGTTCAATAGTTACACCTGAATGGCCCATAGCTTTTGCTCGATTAAAAGTAAGTTATGAGGAGTTTTTAACATCTTTTCCATGTAACCATATCCACGGAGTATATGGAAATTATATTGAAGAGTGGCTTATTATTGCTAAATTAATGGGTGACATAGAGGTAAAGCTTTTTAAATAATATTAGTTTTATATAAGGGGAAAAATTAACTAAGACTACTATTTTATGTTAATTTTAACAATGAAATGTCGAACAAGTTTCTGGACAAAAAACATTTACAGCAGTATCTTGATGAGTTTTGTTTTAGATTAAGCTGTTGTTGGTTTAGTGGTGAGTTATTCAACCATATTGATATGTTTGTATAACCTCTTAGAGATTAATTTATACTGAGCTACCGGCACAGTCATTAAATATTATATACGCTAATTTCAAAATTAAAGGGAGATAGGAAATGAAAGAGAATATTTTTGATGATCTGTATAAGGCATTGATAAATTATGATGAAGTTTTAGTTAAGAATTTGGCAATTGAATCAATAAAAGAAGGAATTGACCCAATTGAAACGATAAGCGTACTTAGAAAAGGAATAAGTGAAATTGGGGATAAATTCCAAAAAGGAGAAGCATGGCTTCCTGATTTAATGCTTGCTGCAAAAACAATGGAAATTGGTATGGGGCCACTGCAAAATGAAATTGAAGCTAAAGGGATTAAAAGATCATCACTTGGGAAAGTGGTAATTGGAACGGTATTTGGGGATTTACATAGTATAGGTAAAGGAATGGTTTCTACTCTTATTTCTGCAAATGGATTTGAGGTAGTAGATTTGGGGATAAATGTTGATTCTAAAAAATTTATTGACGCTATCCAAAAATATAACCCTGATATTCTTGCTATGTCCGCATTATTAACTACAACTGCTCCTGAAATGGAAAGAGTTATAAAAGCTGTAAATGAAGCAGGGATTAGAAATAAGATCAAAATAATGGTTGGAGGAGGATCAATAACTCAAGAATTTGCAGAAAGAATTGGGGCAGACGGCTATGAACCAACAGCAGTTCTGGCAGTAAGTTTGGCTAAAAAATTTTTAAATATCAATTAAATTATTTAGTTAAAGGAGATTTTAATTATGGCTAGAAAAGGATTTAAAAGAAATTTTCCTCCACTTGAAATATTAAGCAAAGAAGATGTTGAACAAATAAAAAAATCAACTCTTGATATATTAAAAGAAACAGGAATGACTATTGAGCATAAAGGCGCTTTAAAAATGTTAGAAAAAAATGGTTGCATTGTTAATTATGATACATTCAGAGTAAGATTTCCAGAAGGTTTGGTTAATGAATGTATTAATAGGTGTCCCCCAAGTTTTAGAGTTAAAGCTAGAGATCCAAAAGATGACATTATATTTGGAGGGAACTCAGTATATTTTAAAGCAGGTCCAGGAATGGATATTGCAAATGTAAGAACTGGAGAGCATAGAATAGCAACTAAACAGGAATATATAGATGCTGTTAGAGTTTTAGATGCACTAGAAAATGTTGATTGGTTTAGCTGCTATACTCCATATTTTGGATATATGAATGTTCCGGAAGTCATGAAAATGACCATGGGTTTTGTTCAAGATATTAAGTATTCTACAAAAATTACAGGTTTAGGTTTTGCTAATTATAATTGGGATTTTAATTTCAGAATTGCCAAAATTGCAGGTACTGAAGTAATGTGCCCTGCCTTTATGGTTTCTTCTCCCTTGACATTAAGTGAATTTGCTGTTGAAGTTGGATTTAAAGCTCTTGAGTATGATTTTTCCATTGGTGTTGATACGGGCTCAGTAATGGGTGCTACTGCACCAGCAACTATTGCTGGTGCTATATCAGAGTTTAATGCTGAATTAATTGCTGGTATTGTTTTAGCACAGGTAAAAAAACCTTATTGCAGAGTTTATGTATGGGGTTTTCCAAATCCTCAAAATATGCGCACAGGAGCGCCGTATTTTGGCAATATTAGCGGTGCATTGTTTAATGTTGCCAATAATCAAATCTGGAGAGATTATGGTATACCATGTAGAAATACCGCACCTTTATATACTAACTCCAAATTAACTGATTTTCAGAATGGAATAGAAAGAGGGATACCTGCTATTTTATCAGCTTTATCTGGAGCAAGCACAATCAATCTACACGGTGGTATGTATGGAGAAATAGCTCATAGTCCTATCCAGGCAATTTTAGATGATGATGTAGCTGGTATGATTGGAAGGTTTATAGAAGGAGTAAGTGTTAATGATGATACTTTAGCTTTAGACTTGATAAATTCAGTTGGTCCGGTACCGGGTCATTTTCTAGATAAAAAACACACTTACAATTGGTGGCAAAAAGAACAATATACTGCAAAATATGCAGACCTTTTAACTTACCCAGAATGGGAAAGAGCTGGGAAGAAAGATTGTATATATTACGCGGAAGAAAAATTAAAAAAAATTTTAGCCGAGCATGAAGTATCTATTAAGCTTACAGAGGGTCAGGAGAAAGAAATAAATGAAGTTGTAAAAGAATTATATAATTTTTATTTAGAAAAAGGCGACTTGTCAGAAAAAAATGATTTTAATAATTATTAATAAATTGAAGTGAATCCCTGTACTCTTTTCTGATATTAGACATTATGATAAAAAAGATAATGTGTGGTATTTATCAAATTCAGGAACACACGCTACATATTTTGCTGGAAAATCT
>Ga0268280_1002008_pt1 | contig 12588 bp, 9 predicted proteins | sample saktaG_9_FD_190139 | JGI IMG/M metagenome (GOLD analysis project Ga0268280, IMG submission 190139) | Saline water microbial communities from Sakinaw Lake, British Columbia, Canada - sak_2011_5_24_40m | ecosystem: Environmental > Aquatic > Non-marine Saline and Alkaline > Saline ...
CCACAGCAGATAACCGCCTCCAAGCATTGCGACTTCTTCTATTCCTTCCATTATGCAGCGGCCCGCCGTGGGAGCCTGGGGATGACCATATATAAGCGAGCTTCCGTAGTTGTTGAAGCTGTTTACGTCAACGTTCATCTGCCGTGAAAGATAAATGTCGTTTGCAACGAAAGGATTGTGGGTTTTTATTGCCTTGACATCTTTTATTGTTATACCCGCATTATCAAGAGCCATTTTTACGGCAGGAACAACAGCCATGGCCATGAAACCTTTCTTGGCTCTGGCATATCCGTAGGAGACTATCCTGACTTCGATTTTGGGATCGCCGCTCAGCTCCTTTGCCTTCTCCCTGGTTGTAACTACTACCGCACAGTTTCCGTCAGCAGGATGGGTTTGCGTGCCGAAAGTATGTGTTCCGTCGGGAAGGACTGTTTTTAATGCGGCAAGGCCATCTTTAGTGCATGGGGTGATTCCTTCATCGTCTTCCACGATTATCGTTTTTTTCTTTGAAAGGCTGACTTCCGCTGGAAACATGTAACGCTTCTTGAAAGCCTTGTCGTTTGCCAAAGAGTCCATATACTGCTCATACCGCCTGAGTCCCACTGCATCGCACTCTTCTCTCGTGATTCCGGCTTCTTTCGCGACATTCTCGGCTGTCTGGATCATTGCGCCTTTAGCCCACGGATCCCTGCCGAAATTGTCCATCATCCAGTTTTCGGAGAGCACCTCACCCCCAGGACCTTTTGGGTTTGGCCAGATCGTATGCGGGCCGTTTGAGCACCTGTCGGTCATAAGGCAGTACGCGTTTTTATAGAACCCTGTTTCAATTCCGACTGCTGCCTGGAAGATGCATGTGGTCGATGTTGTGCATGCCTGGCTCAGCAATACTCCGGGAATTCCTGCGGCCCCGATCAGTGCCGCCGCCCACGGGCTTCCATAAAACCACTGGGGCTGGCCGATCGTTATTCCGAGGAAGAGATAATCGAACATGGCGGGATCCCACTTTTTTTGCGCAAAAAATCTTTTGGATGTGTTTGCGGCAAAAATAATGGCGTGCTCATTAGCAAAGCTTCCCTGCCATCTGGAAAAAGGTGTGCTGTAGTAACCGTTGTAAGGAATGTAAGCCTTGGTCAACATTGTTCAAACCTCCGTTTTATATAATGTAATTTTACGATATCAGGAATATTTTTCCCTGAGAACCCGGTGCAGGATTTTTCCAGTCGGTGTTCTCGGCATTTCATCAGGTTTTATGAAAAGTATCTGTTTCGGGCGCTTGAAGCTTGCAAGATTATTCCTGCAACAATCCATAAGCGTTTTTTCATCAATATCAGCCTTGGGAATGACTACAGCAACAACCATCTCACCCCATTTTTCATCGGGCAGGCTTATTACGGCAACATCAAAGACTGAAGGGTGACACCCTATGACTTCTTCGACTTCGCTGGGATATACATGTTCTCCGCCGGTTATTATCATGTTATCCTTGCGGTCGACAATCTGATAAAAGCCGTCCTCATCCTTTTTTGCCATGTCGCCTGCAGAAAACCACTCACCACTGAAAGAACTGGCTGTTTTTTCCGGCAGCTTGTAATAACAGTCAAAAAGCATCGGACCTCTTGAATAGAGTTCACCGATTTCTCCAGCACCAACTTCCCTGCCATCCTTATTTATGATTTTAATAAAATCAGTTCCGAGGGACTCGTAGCCAATAGAGCCCAGTTTTCTGAGCTGGTCTTCCGGCTTAAGCACGGTTACTATACCGGCTTCCGTGGATCCATATCCTTCGTAAAGCTCTACTCCGGGGAAAAAGTCCATTATAGCTAGTTTCATGTTTTTTCTGACCGGGGCGGAAGAGCAAAGCAATTTTTTTATTGAGCTGACATCATGCTTTCTCGCTTCAGGCGGCACGTTCAATATTAAATTATAATGTGTTGGAATAAGAGATATGAAGGTAACCCTTTCTCTTTCTATTATTTCCATGATCTCTTCGGCCCTGAAAGAGCGGGCCGGGTGAACATAGACGGTGGCACCTATATAAAGGAAAGTAAAGGTGAAGAAGGTTGAGTTTATGTGGCACAGCGGCATTATATTAAGGCATATATCATTGTGGGTGAACCCGAAATCAGCAGCATTGATGAGATAAAAAGAGATATGTGATTCATGGGAGCGGATTACCCCTTTGGGTTTTCCTGTTGTGCCTGAAGTATAAATAAGAATCCATGTGTCTTTCGGTAGAACCCGGATGCCCGGCTCATTTTCAGGCGAATCTTTAATAAAACTTTCATATTCCTTATAGCCGTCTATTTCAGGTCCGACAACTATATACCTGTCAGATGCAATGTTTGTGAGATTCGGTTTTATTCCATCGATAACCGGAGCGAATTCATTATCAACAATAAGTGCTTTTGCGTCGGAATTGTTGACGATGTAATCAATATCCTTTCCGACAAGGCGGAAGTTCATCGGAACGATGATAATTCCTGTTTTTGCAACAGCAAGGTAGATTTCGATTATCTCTATGCAATTTTCAAGGAGAACCGCTACCTTATCTCCTTTTTTAAGCCCGAGGCCGAGAAGGCTGTGGGAAAGGCGGTTCACCCTGCTGTTTGTTTCAGGATAGGTGAAGCTCCGATCCTTGTCTTTTAACGCCGTTGTCGCGGGAAAATGTCTCGCGTTTATTTTCAGCATCTGGCCAAGATTCATCCAGTGGGCCATATCAGAACACCTCCGTTTAAATGCTTATGCGTGCGTCAACCGCAATAATCCGGTCCGAAAAGGCCATGACCGGGTTCAGGTCCATTTCCTGAATACGGGGGAAATCGGTGACCAGTTGAGAGAGACGCAGGATCACGTCGATCACACCCGGCTGATCGATGCCCGCTTCGCCCCTGACGCCTTGCAGCAGCGCGGCGGTTTTAAGCGATGCGATCATCTCAGCTGCCTCGATCTCTGTCACTGGCGTAATTTTAAATGAGACGTCTTTGAGGATTTCAACATATATCCCCCCCAGCCCGAACATGATCAGGTGCCCAAGTCCTTTTTCAGCTTTGGCCCCGATAATCAATTCCCTGCCGCCCGGCTGATATTTTTGAACCAAAAACTTCAGATCGGTTGCGCCGATCTTGGCGGATATGTTCGAAACCGCCTCCCGTAATGCTTCCCTGGTTTGCAGATTGACGGCAACGCCCCCGACATCGCTTTTGTGAATGACCGACGCGGCATCGGCCTTGATCACGACCGGATACCCGATGGCATCTGCCGCTGCTTCGGCTTCAGCGACCGTATCTGCCATTTTCCATGCCGCGCAGGGTATATGATAGGCATCCAGTATCGGATAAACTTCACCGGCTGACAACATATTGCGACCCGAAGCGGCCGCATTTTTAAGGATTCCCTCCACACGGGAGGAATCCACATCGGAGAACCTTTTGGCTTTGCCGATGTTTCTCGATCTCAGCGCGCCGTACCGGCTTAAAGCAGCCAGTGCCCGCGCCGCCGTACTAGGAAAACTGTAGCAGGGTACGCCGCCTGATTTGAGAATATCCACAGTCCCCACCCACTGCCGTGGATCTGTCATGAGATTACAGACAATGGGCTTTTTCCGCTGTTTGTTCACTTCGGCGATCTGAAGAGCAACCTTTTCCGTATCCACAAAAAACGGAGTGACGAAATTAATATAGAGGCTGTCGATCTGATCTTCCGCCATCATGACATCCATTGCAGCCCGAAAATGGCCGGCATCGGCAGTGGCCAATACATCAACCGGATTGCTGAATGCGGCTTCCGCAAAGAGTTTTCCTTTCAACTCCGTCATGGCTTTTTCAGACAACGTGGGGATCTGCATTCCCGCATCCACCAGAACATCGGTTGCAATTACCGCAGGCCCACCCGTATTGGTAATGATCCCCACACGGTTTCCCGCGGGAATGGGCTGCGCTGCGAATGCCGCAGCAGCCTGGCAGAGCTCTCCTTCATCCCGGAATGTCAGGATGCCCAGTTTTTCAAAAATCAGCTCGATCGCGATATCCGTTTTGGCCAGCCCGCCCGTATGAGACGAGGAGGCCTTGGCTCCTTCGGCTGTTCTGCCGGCCTTCATGGCCAGAATGGTTTTTTTGGCGCTGACTTTTTTTGCCACATCCATGAAGGCTTTGGGATCGGACAGGCTCTCCACGTACAGCGCAATCACGCGGGTTCCTTCGTCATCGCCCAGATATTCCAGGATTTCGGTAATGGATATATCGCTGGCATTGCCGTTGGAGGCATAAATCCGTGTTCCGATGTCCATTTGCGAAAATCCCTGATGAATCAGTTCGCCGACGCCGCCGCTCTGAGCCACAATCGAAATAAATCCAGGCTCGGGTTTGGTAAAGGTAAAATTGCAATAGGCCTTCAGCGCCGGGTCCGTATTGATAATGCCCTGGCAATTAGGACCGAGAATACGAATGCCGTATTTTATGGCCCGCTCCAGAAAATCTTTCTGAAGGGCCGCTCCTTCGGGTCCGATTTCGGTAAATCCGGCGGAATTAATAATAATGGCCTTGATCCCTTTTTTTCCGCAGTCTTCCACCGCATTTGGCACAAATTTACCTGCGATCACCATATGGGCCAGATCGATTTCCCCAGGGACGTCAAAAACGGACGGATATGCCTTGATGCCCCGGATTTCATCGGCCTTGGGATTGATGGGGTATATGGCGCCAGTATATCCGAAATCGATCAGATTTTTGATGATCCGGTTTCCGATCGAGAGTTCTTTGGCTGATGCGCCAATCACGGCAACCGATTTGGGTCTGAATAAGGCTTCAAGCATATTATTTCTCCTCGAGTTGTTCGATAAAGGCCTCGACATTGGTTTTGGTCTGTTCATCGGAAACCAGCCGAAGATCGTTCAAGTCCCCGTTGATGGTCAGGCTGGGAACGCCGGTCAGGGCTTCCAGCCGCTGAGGCATGCCATACCGGCAGTTGGAGTTGTTGGGACAGGTTTTGGCATCGTGATAAATTATGCCGTCCACCTTGAAAAATTCTATCATGCGCCGGATATAGGCTTCCTTGGCGTCATCGGCGCGAACGATGAACAGTTCGGTATAGGCCCTGGCCATGCTGTTAAAAGGATCTTCGGAGTCAAAGGCTGAAAAAATCCAGCTGTTGCAGTAGGTTGAAGCCAGAACATTCACGCCGGCCCTGGCAAACAGATCGGAATGGTCCCGAAGCCTTCCCCACATGGGCATGCCGTCCCAGTACAGCCGGAAGCGTTCACCTTCAACCGCCGCCACCTTGTTCTGTATCCGGGTTTCCAACTCAGTCAGCAGAAGATTGTAATAGTCCACAGCCGTCTGGGTGCCCCTAAGCACTACAGCCGGCCCCATGTGAATGGTGCCGTCGAAAAAAGTGATGGGCGAGGGTTTGGCCGAAGCCATATCCAGGACTTTTTTCCATAGCGTGGAGCATTCCTTTGAAAGCGCCAGAACATGACGCAGTTTATCCATATCAAATTTATTTCCGGAAATGGCCTCAAGCTGAGGAATCAGGGCATGCATCTGGCTGGCAATAGAGGCGACGTGAGCTTCGCCGACATCTTTTATGCCCCGGTGCGTGTGAATCCCCAAAAGCGGCACCTTGAATTCGGCGGCGTACCAGGCGAACCAGTCCTGAACATCCCGGCATTGATTGGTGTTATATACCAGCACATCGGGCCTGGGAACCCTGTCAATTCCAGGATAGGCCTTTGAAAGCGGGGTAACGCCTTTCATATAGGCGCCGACATCGGCCGTCAGATAGGAGCAGATCTCCGGTGAATATCCGCTGGCATTGGCAATAGGTATCATATCTGTTGACATTCGGGTAGCGCCCAGCATGGCGCCGTGATTTTCAGGAAAATGCACCAGAAACCCCATGGCTCTAAGGATCTCGGCAGGCCCCACGCTGGTGCACCAGGCGATTTTCCGGCTGCGGGATTTATCCGCCTCATTCAGCTCGTAAAAATAATCCGACATATAGCGATTCATCTGAGCTGTCGCTTCAATTTTCTTTCGAACAACTTTTTTTTCTTCAGCCATGTCTGTCACCTTTCGAAGTTAATATATTCTTTCAGAATGTTGATTTCATCCCTTATTGATGATCTCGTAAAAAGTCATATGCGAACGGATTTGAGATTTTTGGGAAATAGATTTTCAAATTGCTGAGCGTTAAAAATCACAAGCTGTTTGAGGGCGTTAGCCCGAGTTCTTGTGATTTAGCGAAGTGATTTAAAAATCCCCAAAAAGCTCATTAAGAGAGCATATTTTGACTTTTTATGAGTCCATCATTTATTGTTCTCCATTGCATACAAGGCAGCTCCCAGAGCTCCGGTAAGCTGAGGATATTCCGGAACCAGGATGCGCCTGCCGATCATTTCCTCCATCATCAAAACCAGAAAAGCGTTGTGCGCCACCACTCCTCCGGTCATCACCACATGTTCGGACAAGGAATCCATTTCCATGACCCGTTTGATGACCGAAAAAAACAGGCCTTTGACAATGTCCTGAACCTTTTTTCCCTGACGGATTTTCTCAAGCACCTCAGTGGCTGAAAAAACCGTGCAAAAACTCCCCAGTTCAACCATATTCAGAGACTGGCGGGCAAGGCCATCCAGCTCTTCCAGAGGAATATCCAGGCGTGCGGACATCTCTTCCAGGAACGCGCCGGTTCCGGCAGCGCATTTTCGATTCATCTTGAAGCTGAGGCGTTTTCCGGATTCATCCAGTTTGATGATTTTATTGTCCTGGCCTCCTATATCGATGATCGTTATGGGCCGGGGAAAATAATAATAACATCCTTTGGCATGGCAACTGATCTCGGTTTTGGACTCTTGGGAAATGGCCACATTTTTTCTGCCGTAACCCGTGGTCATTGCTTTTGCAATATGTCCGGCTGTACGGCCGGACATATCCAGCGCCAGGGTCAGGCACTGGAGGGAAGCTGCTTCGAAATCCGTACCGGATTTGACCACGGCTCTTCCGATGATTTGCTGCCCGCGATCGAGAATGACAACCTTGGTTCGCGACGCGCCAACATCAATTCCGGCAAATACAGGTTGAGAATCCTTCATAGGATTGAATCCATCTGTTTATAAATAGGGTCGCTCATTATTTTTTGGATTCGATGGCCTTGACCAGAGAGCGGATCATGATGTTATAGGGCGTTTCGATACCTGCCTGGGCGCCATATTCAATGAATTTACCGTTCATATAATCAATCTCGGTACGGCGCTTATTTTCAATGTCCATCAGCATCGAAGGCTTGTGATCGCCGGCCTTTCGCATGTATTCAATGGCCCCCGGGTAAAAACCCCATCCCAGCTCAACTTCATTGGCCCTTGCCACCTTGACGCATTCCTTGACCAGGGCATCCACGATCTGGAACACGATGGGGTCTCCCATTGCCTGGGCCATGGTCAGTCCGGTCACCGCACAAACCGGATTCATACAGGAGTTTAAAATCGCCTTTCGCCATACCATGGAGGTAATCATGTCCGTATGACTGGTCAATAGCCCGCATTTTGTGAGTATTTCGGCAATTGCGACAGCTGCGTGGGCTGATTCGGGAGCAAGCTCCTGGAGAAAGTGCGGGGGATGATGAAACGGCATCCGTACATGCCCGGGTTTTACAAGCCCGCATCCATAATTTACCACAGCCCTCATAACTGGTTTTTTGCCAAGGGTCTGAGCTATCACGGCTTCAGTGTCAATGCCGTTCTGCCAGCTTATTACGTACATTCCCTCTTTGTAGAAACCTTCTATAGCCGAGGAGATAAGCGGAAGCGCGTTGGCCTTTACTGTCAGAATAATAACGTCCGGAGCCATATCCGCAAGGTCGTCTATGCTGGTACACGTGCGGGTTACGGTCTGCTGAAGATTTTCCGCTCCTTCAATTATGATGCCGGGATTTAAAGCAGGCTTGAGCAATTCAGGGAATACATCACAGAGGGTAACATCATAGCCGCCTTTTGCAAGAAATGCCGCAACAATGCATCCTACCGGACCGGCTCCGACAACTGCAAATGATTTGGGCCGGAAATTTGATTTGGCTTTCATTGTATGCCCCCTTTTTTGCATTTACATGAATCTCATACTCCCACCCCCTGCTTTTCTGAATACAGGGGGAAGGAATTTCCATGGTTTCTCACTAAGCCATCAATTCTTGGGTCTTTCATCAATTACTCTCTTTGCCTTCCCCTCGCTGCGGGTAAGGAGTTTCGGTTCTAAAAGATTTACATCGACCGTCACGCCCATAATCGATTTTATGTGCCGCTGGATTTTCTTTTCCACATCGGTTCGTTTCTGAGGACCGGCTTCATATGCCTCTTTCTTTGCTTCAACTTTTACTATAAGCTGATCCAGATAACCTTTCTTGCGGACAATAAGCATGTACTGTGGTTCAACTTCTTCTATATCGAGCAGAAGAGACTCGATCTGGGAAGGGAACACATTAACTCCGCTTATTATCAGCATATCGTCGGAACGGCCGGTTATCTTGTTCATCTTGATCAGAGTCCTGCCGCATGAGCAGGTTTCCCTGCGAAGTTTTGTTATGTCCTTGGTGCGGTAACGAAGCATAGGCATTGCTCTTCTCTGCAATGATGTGAGAACGAGTTCTCCCTGTTCTCCGATCGGAAGGGGCTCCAGCGTGGCAGGGTCGACTATCTCAGCAAGGAAATGGTCTTCATTGATGTGAAGTCCATCCTGGGCTTCGCAGTCAAAGGAGGCACCTGGGCCGCCAAGTTCCGTAAGGCCGAACGCTTCCATAGCTTTTATGCCGAGTCTTTCCTCGATTTCTTTCCTCATGGCGACAGTCCATGGTTCGGCTCCGAAAACACCGACCCTTAAGGGGAGTTTCTTGACATCAATCTTCATTGCCTCGGCCTGTTCCGCGATTGTGAGGGCATATGAAGGGGTCGAGAATAAAACGGTGGTTCCAAAATCTTTCATGAGCATAACCTGCCGTTCGGTCAGGCCCGAGCTTGTCGGGACTATCGTGCATCCGAGAAGGGTGGCTCCCTGATGAAAACCCAGTCCGCCGGTAAAAAGTCCGTAACCATAAGCATTCTGCGCGATGTCTACCTTCCTGACACCGGCAGACCAGAGGTTTCTTGCCATGCATTCGGCCCACTGGGCAAGGTCTTCGGCTGTGTATGGCCCTGTTATAGGCTTTCCGGTTGTTCCCGAAGATGCGTGTATCCTGACAACCTCTTTTAACGGAACAGCACAGAGGCCGAAAGGGTAATTGTCTCTCAAGTCATTTTTAACAGTGAAAGGAAGTCTGGCAACATCCGCCAGGGTTTTTATGGAATCGGCGGTTACTCCAAGCTTTTCAAGTTTCTGCTTGTAAAATGGCACACGTTCACAGACCCAGGCAACCGTTTCCTTCAGTTTTTGAAGTTGAAATTTGTTGAGTTCTTCAACCGGCATACACTCGAACTTGTCATTCCAAGGCATTTTACCCCTCCTTAATATTCGTTTGAAAGTTAGAGATTATTTCCTGCCTTTTTCTACCCCTCAAGGGGGTACTGAAAAGAGCACCCCTCAAGGGGGTACTGAAAAGAGCGGCTGAAAATAATTCTGTAAACTTAATTAAACCTCTCAAGTGGTACAGAAAAAAATCCCGTTTATCGGGGTTAGATAGAAAATATCAACTGAGCTTTGCGGCAGAAAATCCAAGCTCAAAAGCTTTAATATTCGATTCGGCAAATTTTCCGGTTCTTGTTTTTATTGCCTCCTTCACGTTCTCTGCTGAAAGAGGGAGAATACCGGTTTGAAGGAGCGCTCCCAGCAAAACCATGTTTACGGACAATACATTTCCAGCTTCTTTTGCAAGCGCGGTGGCATCGAAAGCTATAAGTTTTTTTGTCTTTGCCCGGATTAGACCCTGCAAAGCTCCAAGTTCAGGATAAACGCCTCTTCCTATGGCGACCGTAAAAGGCGGAAGAGGAGAGAGGCTGGTGATGACCGTCGTATCCGGATTGCATTTATTCAGGGCTCTTAAAGTTTCCGAAGGTTCAAATCCGACAAGAACATCCGCTTCCCCATCCGAAATAATGGTGCTTTCAGCATCGCCGAAAACTATTGCGGATTCCACAACCCCTCCGCGTTGGGCCATGCCGTGTATTTCGCTCATGCGAACCGGAATTTTCGAAAGAAGGGAGGCTTCACCCAGAATGCGTGAAGCAAGCAGGTTTCCCTGCCCCCCGACAGCCACAATGATTAATCTGGTAGTTTTCATTTTATATACATCCTGTTTATTTTTTATCCTTTATAGGCAGAATGGCATTTTCAGGACAGATCTGGGCGCAGACCGCGCATCCCGCACACAGCACGGGGTCTATAGTTACCTTGTTATCCTTTATAAAGAATGCCGGGCATGCAAGTTCGTTAACACAAACCCTGTGGTTTTTGCATTTATCACTGATATAAAAAGGCTTACCCATGGGTTTTTTAAGGCTTTTCGAATAGAGGGTGCACATCTCCTTTGAGATGATTACCGAAACTCCCTTGAAATTCAGAGCCTCTTTGATAGCATCTATACTCTTTTTTATCCTGTAAGGTCTTATAACCGTGACATGGGATACTCCTACCGCCTTTACAACATCCTCGATCACGACGCGGCCGTACCCGCTCAAATTAAAATTGCCCATATCAACGCCCGGATTCGGCTGATGGCCTGTCATGGCGGTGATGTCGTTATCGAGGATAACCAGAGTAAAATTGTGATTGTTGTAAACAGCATTTACAAGGCCGGGTATGCCTGAATGGAAAAAGGTTGAATCGCCGATAAAGGAGATTACCTTTTTATCGGTAACTTTTGAAAAACCGCATGATGTTCCGACCGATGAACCCATGCATATCAGAAAATCCCCCATGGAAAGAGGCGGAAGGAATCCTAAAGTGTAACACCCGATATCTGTCGGATAAATTGTTTCCATTCCCTCGGCCGCCTTCTTGACCGCATAAAAAGTGGCGCGGTGGGAGCATCCTGCGCAAAGATTGGGCGGGCGCTGCGGTAGTTCTGGAACATCGGAAAGATCTGTTGCAGCGGGAGGTGAATATTCTGCGCCGAAGTATTTTGCGATACACTTTCTTACCATCGCCGGATCGAATTCATAAAGGCGTGACAGAAGGCCTTCCCCCTTTCCCCTTATTGATAAAGTCAAACCGGCTTCCTGGGCATAAGACTTGACTGCCTCCTCCATGTACGGTTCGCCTTCTTCAACTACAAGCGCTTTTTTGCAGTCTTTTAAGAAATTTTTGATCAGGTTTTTGGGCATCGGATTTGAAAAGCCGATTCGGAGTACCTTGACCTTATTTTCAAGGTTTAAGTCTTTTAATGCATCCGTCACGTAACTGTAGCTTACGCCGTTGCATATTATACCAAATTCACCTTTTCCTGATGTGAAATTATATGCGGAACTTTCCGAGAGAGTCTCCGCTTTTTCCATGTTTTTAAGAAGCTTTACATGAAGCTTTCTTGAAACTGCAGGGACGGTGACGCAGTTAAAAGGATCTTTTGTAAAAGAGCCCTTTGCAATGCGTTTTTTCATACTGCCGAGCTCGACAGTTGCGGTTGAGTGGTTTATCCTTGTCGTTGTTCTGAAAAGAACCGGCTCTTTAAGCTCTTCCGAAAGATCGAAAGCATATGCCATCATATTTTTGGCTTCTTTTACCGAGGAAGGTTCTATTACGGGGAGTCCGGAAAGCTTGCCGTAATACCTGTTGTCCTGTTCATTCTGACTTGAGAACATGAAAGGATCGTCTGCGGTTATTACTACAAATCCACCCTTGACGCCGACATATGCCAGTGTCATAAGGGCATCGGCCGCAACATTGAGCCCCACATGTTTCATTATGCACATGCTGCGGACCCCTGAATTTGCAGCAGCAGCAGCCACTTCAAAAGCGACTTTTTCATTGGTGCTGTATTCGAAGTAAAGGTCGCTTTCCTGAGAAATTTTAAAAAGATTGAGCGATATTTCGGAGGATGGAGTACCCGGGTATGTGGCTGCGAAGGCAACACCAGCCTCGACGGCTCCTCTTGTTATGGCTTCATTTCCGAGAAGCAGCATTTTTTTACCTGGACTATCAATTAACAGTTTATGCATGACAATTCCTTTTTGAAAAGTTCAATGACCGGCAGTTTTGAAAATCTCCGCTGCTGTCCGACTGTATAATTTCTACATATCTTATTTTTATCCCTGCTGCAACTTCACAAATATGAGTTTTTTATATCTCTCAAAGCTGATGATCTCGTAGACAGTCATATGCGAAGTGATTTAAAAATCCCCAAAAAGCTCATTAAGAGAGCATATTTGGACTTTTTACGAAACCATCAAAGCTTACGCTTACGCGTATAAATTGTCCGATAACGTTGCGGTGAAGTTTTCATGCACTCGGAGCAGCCTGGTTCCTCATCAGGGGCAAACGGCATCAGAAGCACTTCAAAGCCGAGCTCTTCGTACATTTTAACTAGCTCTGAAAGCCGGGGTTCGTCGATTGTTGCGCGTTTTTCCCAGCCTTCTTTCATGAGCCTCTCATTATCCGTTATTTATTCCTATTTTCC
>Ga0268280_1002009_pt1 | contig 12560 bp, 11 predicted proteins | sample saktaG_9_FD_190139 | JGI IMG/M metagenome (GOLD analysis project Ga0268280, IMG submission 190139) | Saline water microbial communities from Sakinaw Lake, British Columbia, Canada - sak_2011_5_24_40m | ecosystem: Environmental > Aquatic > Non-marine Saline and Alkaline > Saline ...
TGAGGGGTGCTCTTTTCAGTACCCCCTTGAGGGGTGCTCTTTTCAGTACCCCCTTGAGGGGTGCTCTTTTCAGTACCCCCTTGAGGGGTGCTCTTTTCAATACCCCCTTGAAGGGTGTAAGTAAGTTTAAGAGATTATTTCCTGCCGGAAAAACGCAGGAAATAATCTCTTACTTACTAACAGTCTTCAGTCTAAACTTCTGCGTTCATCCGCGTCCAAAAAGAAAAACCTATACTATAAATATATATTTGGTTCTTCCGGAACATCTTTTCAGGTTGTGGGCTGAATCAAGCCGTAATCACCGTCTTTTCTCCGGTAAAGCACATTGATTTTATCTGTCCGCGCATTTGTGAAAACAAGGAAATTATCATTTACAAGGTCCATCTGCATCACAGCTTCCTCAATATCCATCGGTTTGTATTCTATATTCCGGACTTTTATCTCTCCTGTATTCGATTCTTCCGGATAGCTGTTCTCCCTGCGTGCTGTTATCAATTTGTCTTTAGGAGCAATCCTTCGTTTGCGTGTTTTCTGCTTGTTTTTCTTTATCTGCTTCTCAAGCTTATCGAGCACCATATCGATAGCTGCGTACATATCGCTTGTTTCTTCCTTTCCAAAAATGTTTAACCTGTCTCCCGTAATATTTACTTCGGCAATATGACGGAATTTTTCAATCGAAAGAACCACAGTAGCCTCTGCCGGGTTGTCAAGGAATTTATCAAGTTTGTCCAGTTTTTCGCCAATATACGATTTGAGATTGTCAGAAGGATCAAGATTTTTAAAAGTAACGGATGTTTGCATGCTGAAATCCTCCTTTAGGGCTGTTTGCGTTTGTTTGAAGATAGTATCTTTAGCGTTTCTCTGTATTTTGCCACGGTTCTTCTGGCAATATTTATATTAGACTTCATAAGAATATCGGAGAGTTTGTCATCGCTGTAAGGTTTTTTGTGGTCCTCATTTTCAATAATTTTTTTTATCATTTCCTGAACGCCTGTAGATGCAAGAGCTTCTCCATTAGTCCTGTTTATAGAACTATTAAAGAAATATTTCAATTCAAATATTCCCTGCGGCGTAAAAGCGTATTTATTTGTTGTGACTCTGCTTATAGTCGATTCGTGCATTTCTATATCCTGTGCAACATCCCTCAGCACCATGGGCCTCATAGAGGTTATTCCTTTCTCAAAAAATTCCCGCTGAAATTTTAGAATGCTTTCCATGACCCTGTAAATCGTTTTCTGGCGCTGGTGAATGCTCTTTATCAACCATGCAGCAGAACGCATTTTTTCATGGATATATTCTTTAGCCTCTTTGGTTATTGTTCCGCCTTTGTTCATGGTATTCTTGTAGTATGAATTAACCCTTAGCCTGGGCATTCCGTCATCGTTTAACACTATCACAAAATCATTTTCCAGTTTGTATACATAAATGTCGGGGGTTATATACAAGTGCTCCTCATCCGAAAACTTCCGCCCTGGTTTCGGTTCCAGCCCTTTTATAATATTTACGGCTGTTATGATATCGTTGTAGTCTGCTTTAAGCGCCCTTGCTATAGCCTTGTAATTTCTGTTTTCGAGATGATTAAGGTGATGCCGAATGATATCGGTTACAACAGAGTTGTCCAGCCCAAGCTGCTTTGCCTGGATGAGAAGAGATTCGCCGAGATTTCTTGCACAAACTCCTGAAGGATCAAAAGTTTGTATCAGCGCCAGAACCTTTTCAACCTTGTCGATTTCAGAGTTGCTGTTTTTGGATATATCTTCAACGGAAACATCCAGATATCCGTCAGAATTGAGGTTTCCGATAATCAAACTTCCTATCTCTTCCTCCTCTTTTATCGTTCCTGTCATCAGAAGCTGCCAGAGGAGATGGTCTTTTAAGGATTCGGCGCGGGATACAAAAGCCTCATAGCTTGGATTCTCTTTGTTTTCCGTTTCAAAATGAATTTTTCCCGGAGCGTTGTATTCATCAATATAATTGTTCCAGTCGATATCCTGATTGATTTTTTCCTCTATTTTTATTTCCTGTGTTACGGAAGGTTCCTGTTGAATTTTATTGTCAGACTGTTCGGTTGCAGAATCATCGGAAGCGGAATCCTGAACCTCCTCCAGCACCGGGTTCGACTCCAGTTCCTGGCGGATTGTATCTATAAGCTCAAGGCGTGAAAGCTGCAGAAGCTTGATAGCCATCTGAAGCTGCGGAGTCATGACCAGCTGCTGTGAAAGTTTAAGTTGTTGCTTGAATTCAAGAGCCATATTACAGTCTAAATTCATCTCCTAAATATATGCGTCGTGCAATTTCACTGGATGCAATTTTTCCGGGGTCACCCGATTCAATTATTTTTCCTTCATTTAATATGTATGCCATGTCGCATACCCCAAGGGTTTCTCTTACATTGTGATCGGAAATGAGCACTCCTATACCACGTTTTTTAAGATGTCCTATTATATTCTTGATGTCTATTACAGCCAGCGGATCTATTCCTGCAAAGGGCTCATCCAGAAGAATAAAGGCCGGATCGGTGGCAAGCGCGCGTGATATTTCAAGGCGCCTTTTTTCGCCTCCCGAAAGAAGCGCCGCTTTCTGATCCGAAAGATGCCTTATTCCGAGTTCATCAAGCAGCCTGTCTGCGCGTTCGTTCTGTTCCTGCGCGGATATGTTCTGCATTTCCAAAATTGCCATTACATTCTGTCTTGCCGTAAGCTTTCTGAATATTGAAGGCTCCTGAGGAAGATAACCCAATCCTTTACGGGCTCTGATGTACATCGGAGAATCGGTAATATCTTCGTCATCAATAAAGACTCTTCCCTCATCGGGCTTTATCATTCCAATAGTCATGTAAAAAGTTGTTGTTTTTCCTGCTCCGTTCGGGCCCAGAAGTCCGAATACTCCGCCGCTTCCGATATCAAGGCAAACCGAATCAACAACCTTTTTACCCCTGTAAATTTTAACGAGTTTATCAAGAAGCAGTTTTGCCATTTATAGTCCTTTTCCCCCTGATTCAAAGAAAGCTTCGACACGTTTGTTTCCGCTTCCCTCAACTTTAACACGCCCGTCATCCCTGAAAAAGGTTATTTTTGACCCGGATATAATATTCTTTCCACTGGTAACTTTTGAATCCGGGCCGTTTAACACCAGTATCCGGGTTTCAGTCGTATAAACAGCCTGCTGAGTTTCGGCAATCTTATCGTCAAACAATATTTTTACATTTCCTGTTGCAATAATTTCTTTTATCGATTCCTCCCCTTTTGAATTATCCTTTATGCCGGGTGAGTTGTTTTTATAGAAAATCTTCAATTTTTCAGAAGTGATAACCGTTGTTTCCTGGACTGCCCTGACGTTTCCGATGAATTCGGCATTATTTGAATTGCGTTCCGCGATCAGCCTGTCGGCTGTTATATGTATTCTATTTCCACCGGCGTCTTTCTTTTGCTTTTGTATGCTGTCGGCTGCAAAAATATAATCAGGATTAAATAAAAATAACAGAAAAGCCGCAAAACAACAGATTAGTGAGTAAGAGATTATTTCCTGCGTTTTTCTGCCCCTCAAGGGAGTACTGAAAAGAGCACCCCTCAAGGGGGTACTGAAAAGAGCACCCCTCAAGGGGGTACTGAAAAGAGCACCCCTCAAGGGGGTACTGAAAAGAGTCCCGTTTATCGGGGTTAGATGAAGACAACGCAGTTTTTTATAATGAAATATCATCACCGATTATTCCTTCCACTTTACCGCTCAACTCGGCCTTGTTTGTGTTAAGATATATAGTCATGGAATCGGCAACAAGATTCAGGGACTTGCCGGAAATTTCAACCGGCACCTTGGAGAATATAATACGTTTTTTATTATCGTAATTTATTTTCCCTGTTTTCAGAACATAATCCCCGTTTTTTACCGTTATGTTGCCTCTTACTTCAATGTCGTTTGATTCGGTCTTTAATATGCCTTTGTCGGCAGTAAGATGGATTTTCAGATTCTCTTTCGTAAAAAATGTGACGGACAGATCTTCAAAAGAAGCCTCTTTTTTATCTTCACTGTAACGTGCTGAACTTGCCTCAAGACTCCATTCAACAACGCCGTTTTTTGTCGAAGTTTGATGTATTTTTTCTATTGATATGCTTGATCCGTCAAGAACAAGCGGAATGATCTTTTCGGGATTTTTTGAAATATAACGGTATCCGATGAATACAGCAACAGTAACAGAGATGGTAACTGCTATTAGCGATATTAAAATAATTTTAATTTTCCTGTTGCTGAATTTATTTTTTATAAACATTTTTTATAACCTGTTTAAAACAGATTCCCATTGCCCCTGCGCTTTCAGTATCGCTTCGCACACCTCCCTGATTGCTCCGTTCCCGCCTTTTGCCGAAGTGACAATGCAGGCTGTTTCAATCACGCTTTCATGTGCATCGGCAACGGCTATCGGAATTCCGACTCCCCTCATAATGGGAATATCAGGAAGATCATCACCCATGTACGCGATTTCGGAGGCTTGAATGCCGGTCATTTCTATTATCTTATCGAGAATTTTCACCTTGTTTAATATTCCGTCGAATATGTACTCAATACGAAGATTTTTGCATCTGTGATGGAGCGCTTCCGAACTTCTTCCGGTTACAACTCCTGTTTTTATTCCTGCATTCATCAAAAGCCTGATGCCGAGGCCGTCTTTTACGCAAAAAGACTTGATTTCATTTCCGCTGTCATTATAAATGATACTTCCGTCCGTCATCACTCCGTCGACATCGAGGAGTAATATTTTAATCTTTTCAAGTTTTTCCGCTGCATCAGATGTTTTGAAAATCATTGTTCACCTCTGCTCTGTATTTCTGCAATATCATTTTACCCGGTACATAAACAAAAATGGTATTTAAATATCATTACAAGATAGTCAGGATATAGTGTGTGGTTCAGGAAAGCGCCTTTCTGACAGCCAACAGCTTTTGAAGCAGGTCATAAAGTCCGTCTAAAGGCAATGAATTGGGCCCGTCGCAAAGCGCCTTATCGGGATCCGGATGAACCTCCATGAATATACCGTCGGCTCCGGCTGCAACAGCGGCTTTTGCGAGAACCGGCGCGAATTTTCGATCACCGCCGGAACTTTTCCCGGCGCCGCCAGGGAGCTGTATGCTGTGAGTAGCGTCGAATATAACGGGGTAGCCGGTATCCTGCATTATTTGAATGCTTCTGAAATCAACAACAAGATTATTATATCCGAACATCACGCCGCGTTCCGTTATCAGGATATTCCTGTTCCCTGTTGAGGCTATCTTTTCAACGACATTTCCGATATCCCATGGGGCAAGAAACTGTCCTTTTTTAATATTAACGGGCTTACCCGCTCTTGCAATTTCCAGTATGAAATCGGTCTGTCTGCACAGGAATGCAGGTATCTGGATAATGTCCAAAACCTTGGCCGCTTTTTCAATTTCACTTATCGAATGAACGTCAGACAGGATTATAAGACCAAGCTCCTTTTTGATCTGATCAAGAATCTGAAGACCTGCGGCAAGTCCGGGACCTCTGAAGGAATCAAATGATGTTCGGTTAGCCTTGTCATACGAAGCTTTGAATATCAGTGATATATCAAGTTTCTGTGCAAGCTCCTTAAGATAGCGCGCTATATATAGCGTAGTCTCTTTATCTTCAATGACACACGGACCTGCTATTATGACCAGCGGATTATCTCCTCCGATTGATATATTACCTACTTTTATGCTGTTTTTCATTGGTCTTCCGCAATTATTTACTGGCTGTTAATAAGATCATTACATGCATTGTAATCCTTTGTTTTCAAATATCTACAGGTTAGTGGTTTAAAAGTCAAGAAACGAAAAAGAGCCCTTGATTATCTTTTTGTTAACTGTTAATAGGTTATGGCTATTTACACATAATTTTTATTTTGAAAGGCGGATTTATAACATTGAAAAGCAAAATTTTGGGTTCGAACGTCATTTTTATTGTGCTGGTATGTCTTGTGGTCGTATTGCCTGTCTTATGGATTTTACTTGTATGCATGGAGAGTGAGAAACCTGTCATAAAAGCAGATATTCCGGCCGCATCTATGTCTATTGGCGCCTCAAAAGATCTTCTGGTTTCAGTTTCAGACGGGAAAATGGGATTGCGCAAGATCAGGATAGTGATCGAAAAAGACGGGAAAGAGATTTCCCTTGTTGAAAAGGAGTATCAAAAGGCAGGTTTTTTAAGCGGCGGACAAAATAAAGAGGATCTTTTAAACATTCTTATCGAACCCGCAAAGATGGGGCTTGCAGACGGGAAAGCGTTTCTGCGAATGACGGTATGGGACCATTCCTGGCAGAGGTGGTGGAACGGAAACATCGCAACGATAGAAAAAGAGATTTTGATCGACACAAAGCGGCCTGAGATGGATATTTTAAGCGGAATACAGAATTTGAATCAGGGCGGGTCGGGGATTGTCATATACAGGTTGTCTGAGCCATGCGAAAAAAACGGAGTTTATGCCGGAGGAAATTATTTCCCGGGTTATTCCGGATCTTTTCAGGATAAAAATATTTATATCTCCTTTTTTGCGCTGGAATACAGCAAGAGGTCGGGCACCGAAATATATGCTGAGGCGTTTGACGGAGCAGGGAACAGCATCAGGAGAGGCTTTAAGGTATTTATCAAGGAGAAGAAATTCAAAAAAGATTCAATCAATATTTCGGATGAATTCCTTAATGCAAAAATGCCCGAATTTAATCTGGCTGTTTCGCAGGATTCAAAAACACCGCTTGCTGATAAATTCCTCAAGGTCAACAGGGATCTTCGGGCCGAAAATTATAACAGGATAAAGGAACTTGTAAAGAACACTGAGAAGAGTATGCTCTGGGAAGACGTTTTTGTCGGTTTTCCGAATGCCAAAAACATGGCCGGTTTTGCCGATTACAGAGATTATAAATATAAGGGGAGATATATTGACAGCCAGGTTCATTTGGGAGTTGATCTGGCATCAGTTGCAAATGCGCCGGTTCCGGCCGCAAACAAAGGCAAGGTTGTTTTCACCGGAGATCTGGGCATATACGGAAAAACAGTGCTTCTTGACCACGGTTACGGCCTTTTCAGCATGTATTCACACCTGAACAGTTTTGATGTCAGGGAAGGGCAGGATGTTGAAAAAAGCAGTATAATAGGACGCTCTGGAAGCACGGGACTTGCTGCGGGAGATCACCTGCATTTCAGCATGCTGGTAAATGAGATATTTGTGAACCCTCTGGAATGGTGGGATGCTTCATGGATATCAAATAATATTACGGGAAAGATCGGGGCTGTTAAATCCGGCTCGAACTAGGCCGGGAGAAGGAAGTATGAAGGAGTATAAGGTAAAAAAGAGTTACAGTGAGATCAACGGGAAGATCAGATCCGGAAAAGTTGTTGTGGTTACAGCCGGGGAAATGATTGATATCGTGAAAAACGACGGGCCGGTTAGGGCTGCAAAGCGTGTGGATGTCGTTACCACCGGGACCTTCGCACCTATGTGCTCTTCAGGCGCTTTTATCAATTTCGGGCATTCGGTTCCCACGATAAAAGCATCAAAGGTCTGGCTTAACAATGTGCCTGCATATGCGGGAATTGCCGCCGTCGATTGCTATATAGGAGCCACGGAACCATGCGAAGATGATCCTTTGAACAAGGTCTATCCCGGCGAGTTTAATTACGGCGGCGGACATGTTATACAGGATCTGGTAGCAGGGAAAAAGGTGTATCTGAAAGCAACCGCATACGGCACCACATGCTATCCGGGCCGTCTTGTCGAGAAAGAGATTTCCATTGCAACTCTTCCAAACGCAACTCTTTGTAACCCGAGAAATGGATATCAGAATTATAACTGCGCTGTTAACCTGACAAATAAAACAATCTATACTTACATGGGGGCTTTGAAACCGAGAGCCGGGAATGCAAATTACTGCTCGGCTGGAGAGTTCAGCCCCCTTTTCAACGATCCTCATTATAAAACGATTGGCCTTGGGACAAGAATATTTCTCGGCGGAGGAACAGGATATGTTACCTGGTACGGAACACAGCACAAGCCTTCCGCGAAAAGAAATGAAAAAGGGGTGCCGGTCACTCCAGCAGGTACCATGTGGGTTATGGGAGACCTTAAAAATATGAGCCCGGACTGGCTTGTAGGTGTCGGTATCCAGGGTTATGGCTGCTCCCTGTCGGTAGGGCTCGGTGTTCCGATTCCAGTATTAAATGAAGAGATTGCGGCATATACCGGCATATCCGATGATGAAATATCCACTCAGATTATCGACTACGGAAATGATTACCCGAATGGAATTTCAAAATCGTATGGACAGGTGAGTTACGCCCAGTTAAAAAGCGGGTTTATAACCTTCAGGGGTGAAAAAGTTCCGACAGTCCCGCTTTCAAGCCTTTCAAAGGCCCGTGAAATAGCTGATATGCTGAAAGAATGGATTTCTAAGGGAAGATTCTTTCTGGGTGAACCGCAGTTTACTCTGCCGGACGGCTGATCAGTTGACCCTGGCTCCGGCAGGAAAGAGAGTGCCTGATAAAGAAACGGGTTAAACAGGTTCGTTTAATTTCATGTTCGGTAATATAAGAGCTTTTATAGCGCTGAGGCTTCCGGAAAATATATTATCTTCCATAAATATAATTCAGGAAGATTTGAAGCTATACAGACTTCCGGTAAGATGGGTCCGGCCTGATAATATTCATCTTACTCTGAAATTTTTCGGAAACATAAGCGAATCGCATAAAGAGAATATCGGGATAGCAATGAGTGACTGTGCAGGCTGCTGCTTACCTTTAGCGCTTTCTGCAAAAGGGATCGGCGTGTTCCCGTCTGTTGCCCGCCCTCGAGTAATATGGGCCGGTCTTTCTGGCCAGATATCCCTGCTATTAAGTTTTCAGGATGCTCTAGAAAAAAATCTGGAGAAATTCGGTTTTAAAAAAGAAGAGAGGCCGTTTAAAGGACATCTTACCATAGGCCGTTTTAAAGACAGAGTTAACAGCGAGAGACTGATTGAAGCAATAAGAAAGCATAAGGATTTTAACACGGAAAATTTTGATGCCAAAGAGATCATTCTGTTTAAAAGTGATCTTTTGTCGGGAGGTCCTGTTTATACAGAGCTTTTGAGTGTTCCTTTAACTGAAAAGAAAAAGAATGAGATGTAACTTTGACGGCTTTTAAAAAGTTACGTTTAAAACCTGTGTAAGTGTTTTTATATACCGGAGAAGGAGGGGAGATTATGAGCAGCAATTCAATAGACAAGGAAAAAGCGGTTGATACCGCAATTGGGCAGATAGAGCGCCAGTTCGGCAAAGGGGCCATTATGAAGTTGGGCAGCAGGCCGATAAGCGATATTCCTGTAATACCTACCGGATCGCTTGCGCTGGACAGGGCGCTTGGCGTGGGAGGGCTCCCCAGGGGAAGGGTTATAGAGATTTTCGGGCCTGAATCGTCGGGTAAGACAACCCTTGCTCTTAACGCCATTTCTGAAGCCCAGAGGCAGGGCGGCATCGCCGCTTTTATCGATGCGGAACACGCGCTTGACACAAGCTATGCAAGGAGAATCGGAGTCAACTGCGATGAACTTCTTGTAGCCCAGCCTGATACCGGGGAACAGGCCCTTGAAATTGCCGATATGCTTGTCAGAAGCGGGGCTATAGACATTATGGTAATCGATTCGGTCGCCGCTCTTGTACCAAGAGCGGAAATTGAAGGTGAAATGGGCGATTCTCATATGGGGCTTCAGGCAAGACTGATGTCCCAGGCTTTGAGAAAACTGACCGGAACAATCGGCAAGACAATGACCTCGGTTATTTTTATAAATCAGATAAGAATGAAGATAGGTATTGTATTCGGAAACCCAGAGACGACCACAGGAGGGAATGCCCTGAAGTTCTATTCATCCGTGAGACTTGATATACGCCGTACCGCATCCATCAAGGATGGACAGGAGGTTGTCGGAAACAGGACAAAGGTCCGGGTTGTCAAAAACAAGATGGCTCCGCCTTTCAAAGAGGCTGAATTTGATATCATGTACGGAGAAGGAATATCGAAGATAGGTGATGTTGTCGATATAGGAGCAGAGCTGGGAGTAATCGACAAAAGCGGAGCATGGTATTCATATAACGGTGAAAGAATAGGCCAGGGCCGCGAGAATGTTAAAAAATTTTTAAAGGAAAATACAGATATATTCAACAGCCTGTATGCAAAGGTGAGGGAGACGATTGGTCTTTCGCCGGTAAAGGAAGAGATCAAAGGGGAATAAGTCGTTTACAGACATAAATTTACATCAGCAAACCGATATATGGAGTTATGAATGACAGGCAGCGAGATTCGCAGAGAGTTTCTTGAATATTTCAAAAAGCGCGATCATCAGGTGGTAAGGAGCTCATCCCTTGTTCCCTCTGATGATCCAACTTTGCTCTTTACAAATGCAGGAATGGTTCAGTTCAAGCGGACTTTTCTTGGAGAGGAGAAAAGAAACTATTTGAGGGCAGTGACATCACAGAAATGCGTGCGAGCAGGCGGAAAGCATAATGATCTTGAAAATGTCGGTTATACCGCAAGGCATCATACTTTCTTTGAAATGCTAGGCAATTTTTCATTCGGCGATTACTTCAAGGAAAAGGCCATAGAATTTGCCTGGGATCTTCTGACAAACGGTTACAGGCTTCCTGGGGACAAATTGTGGGCTTCGGTTTATCTCGACGATGATGAAGCCCATACTCTTTGGCACAAAAATATCGGTATTCCGGAAGATAGGATAGTAAGATTCGGCGAAAAGGATAATTTCTGGTCTATGGGGGATACCGGACCTTGCGGGCCGTGCTCAGAAATACTTATTGACAGGGGAGAAAAATACGGTTGCGGCAGGCCCGAATGCAAAGTGGGCTGTGACTGCGATAGGTATCTTGAAATATGGAACCTTGTTTTCATGCAGTTTAACAGGGATGCTTCCGGAAAAATGACTCCTCTCCCAAAGCCCAGTATCGATACAGGAATGGGCCTTGAGCGCATTGTCACCGTGGTTCAGAATGTGCCTACAAACTATGACACAGATCTTATTGTTCCGATTATAAAAAGGACAGGTGAGCTTTCAGGAAAGAGCCTGGGTGAGTCTGCCGCATCCGATGTGGCGCTGAAGGTAATCGCCGATCACAGCAGGGCAGCAGCTTTTCTTATTTGCGACGGAATTCTTCCGTCAAACGAGGGCAGGGGATATGTGCTTCGCAGAATAATGAGAAGGGCGATACGCTACGGGCGAAACATCGGCCTTGTTAAACCCTTCCTGCATGATACTTCCGGCGTTGTTGTTGAATCTATGAAGGATGCTTATCCGGAATTTAACGGTGCGGAGGCATTTATTGCAAATGTCATAAAAAATGAGGAAGCCCGTTTTTCAGAGACCCTCGATAACGGTTTGAAACTGTTAAATGATGAACTTTCGGAGATAAGAGCCAAAGGAGCAAATACGGTTCCCGGGGATGTTATCTTCAGGCTGTATGACACCTATGGTTTCCCGGTTGATGTAGTGCGGGATGTTGTGCGCGATGAAAAGCTTTTTCTTGATATGGACGGATTTAATGCCGCAATGGACGGACAGAGGGAAAAGTCGAGATCGGTTGCCGTTTTTACCGGAATGAGCGAAGCATATAAAAATCTTTCCTCAAAAAGGCTGATACCCAAATTTGTCGGATATGAGAGGCTTTCATGCGATTCCAAAGTTCTTCTTATTGTGGAAAACGGAGAAGAAGTTACCGAAGCCGCTGCCGGAATGGATATCGAAATTGTCACCGAAGAAACCCCTTTTTATGGCGAATCGGGAGGCCAGACCGGAGATGCCGGTTTGATAAAATCAAAGAGCCTTGAAATTGAAATTTCAGTTACGGTAAAGGATCCGACAGGAATAATAATTCATAAAGGAAAAGTCGTAAAGGGCAGTGTTAAAGTAGGACAAATTGTAACTCTTTCGGTAAACAAGGAAAGTCGGGATGCAACAGCCCTTAATCATACTGCCACACATATACTCCATTCGGTTTTAAGGCAGAATTTAGGTGACCATGTGAAACAGGCCGGTTCGCTTGTCTCTCCCGACAGACTTCGTTTCGATTTCTCCCATTTTTCCGGTATTGACAAGGAAACACTGGACAGGATCGAATCTGAAGTAAATGAAAGAATCAGGGAAAATGCTGTAACATCCATCGAAGAGATGGATGCAGAGAAGGCTTTCAAATCAGGCGCAATGGCCCTTTTTGAAGAAAAGTACGGAGATGTCGTAAGAGTTATTTCTCTTGCCTCTTTCAGCAGGGAACTTTGTGGCGGAACACACACTGACCGTACCGGAAATATAGGCCTTTTCAGGATTATCAGTGAATCGAGCGTTGCATCCGGAGTGAGGCGTATCGAAGCTTTAACCGGTGCTGCCGCCGTAAATTACACTCAGCAGAGCGAAAACATTCTGCAGGCGACCGCGCGTATTCTCAAGGAAAAGCCCGAAGCATTGCATCAGAGAGTCGAAAAGATGCTTTCCAGAGAAAGGTTTCTTGAAAAAGAACTTGAAAAAGCAAAGGGG
>Ga0268280_1002013_pt1 | contig 12531 bp, 6 predicted proteins | sample saktaG_9_FD_190139 | JGI IMG/M metagenome (GOLD analysis project Ga0268280, IMG submission 190139) | Saline water microbial communities from Sakinaw Lake, British Columbia, Canada - sak_2011_5_24_40m | ecosystem: Environmental > Aquatic > Non-marine Saline and Alkaline > Saline ...
CATTCACTTCAGTACAAATATAACCCGCAGCTGGAGTTAAAGCAGGACAATACATCCAAGACTGAAGCTCAATACAAGCAAGCCCACACCACTGACAAGCAGATTCTACTGCAGGTATTGTAGTTGTTGTCGTACCAGGAAGTGTAGTGGTTGTGGTACCAGGAAGTGTAGTTGTAGTAGTAGTTGTAGTCGTTGTAGTAGTGGCTGGAGTAGAACCTCCTCCCCCAAAAACCCTAAGATTAATATCATAAACATAAGAAGCTGAATTAGATGGAGTATCTTGAGGATAACAAGCAACAGTCTTAATTGTAGTATCAGAACCTACTGTAATAGCTCCTGTATAAGTAGTAGATCCTGCGCTACATGCAATTGAAGAATCACAAGAAGCATCAGTTCCGTTAATGGTATAACAAATTGTAGTAGCCCCAGTAGCAGTTAAAGTTACTGTTTGTTCAGAAGAATAAGACCCTGCAGCTGGAGAAGCAGTAGGTGCTGAAGCAATGTTTCCTGTTGGTCCTGTGTCTAACCCTGTAACTATAGTTCCTTCTGTCTCAGAAGCAAAACTTGATTGAACTATTACTAGAATTAAAATCAATACTCCGAAAATTATTAATACTTTTTTTATCATAATTATTTTTATATTCAGCTTTTAATTAAGATAATTAGAGGGGTAAGATTTACCCCTCTAATTAATCAACGTTACAAAGATTGAATTCCGTAACTGGTTGAATAAGCTCCAGTGGCTGAACCTACAGGAACTTTAGCTTCAACAGTTATGCTAATCTGCCTACCAGATTGATTAGTGTCACTATCACCAGTAAGGGTCATTACAGCACTATAGGTATCAGCAACAGTTATATCAATAGCATGATCTTCATCGACTGCTACATCAGCTTGATCTGAATAAAATCTGATATTATCAGCAGCAGCAATGCTATTACTTCCGCTCGCCCAATTAGCAAATTTCATTTGTAAACTATCTTCAGCTGTTGGCACTGTTACATCAAATTCCCATCTCCATCCATTATCATAATCATCATCAGCTAAAGCCCATGATTTAGTTGCTGAAATCCCATCTACAGTTACTGTAGTAGGATCGGTTCCAACTGTGAATGAATAACCAGCGCCGGCAACATCAAATTCTCCTTCATTTCCAGCAGCATCCCAACATTTAATATTCACGAACCAAGTGCCATCAGGTAAATATGGATAACTTCCATAAGTCCCATCAGCATTATCAAACATTAGATAACCCATTGAAGCAAAAGCAATATCTGCTGTTGCTTTAGCAGCTGAAAAATGATATCTGCAGTCCAATCCAGTTTCTGCTCCACCAGCAGTTATACTTAAAGTAACTGGACTTGTCTGATCAGTAGCAGCGTTAGCTGGCGCAGGAGTACCTAATGTTGGAACTGATTTATCAACTGTCACAATATCAGCTTCAGTTAAATCAGTATCAGTATTTCCTGCTAAATCTTCACCAAGTGTAACCAAAAGGTCAGGCGTAGAAGCATCAGCAAAGTCTGCATCCATTGTCCATGTGCATACATAATTAGTGCCAGTCTCAGTACAAGCTACGTCTGGCGCAACACCACCTAAAGTAATTGTTGGATCAGTACCCATAACTTCGCTAGCAACAACGACTATACTCACAGTATCATTTTCCTTTACGAAGTCATTAGAAGATCCACTAGTCGAAACAACAGTATGGTCATAAGAAGGTGCCACATTATCATAAGTCCAAGTTACAACAATATTATCAGTCATCTCTAATCCATTAGCATCTTCGCATTTCACATAATAGAATGCTCTTCCCTGTGCTGCAGGAGTTAATCCTGCTGTATCTGGGCTAGTAGTTCCCTGATCTGTAGCAAAAGCAGTCCATCCAGTACCAGGAACCTCGGTCTTCAAATCATCAGTTGCATAATAACAAGTAATAGCCTCTGCAGAAGTAATTGTTATGGTTTGAGCTCCAGTAGCATAATCTTCTGTATCTGGTTCTACTCCAGTAATAGCAGGGCCAGTAGTATCAACAACAAAATCTTGATTGTCATCTGTTCCTAAATTACCTGAGTAATCTTGACAAGAAGTATAAATATGATATGTTCCATCAGCAGGAACAATTGCAGTTCCTGTATAAGTATTATCAGTTAAATCAGCTAAGTAATTATCCATTTGAGCAAAGGTTGGAACTGCGCCTCCATCTGCTTGAACTTTATACTTACAAGTAAGACCAGCCTCTCCAGCATTTACAGTTACAGTAAAGGCTGAATTTGTTACAACAGCAGCTGCAGCAGGGGCAGTAATACCAGTAGTCAAATTTGGAACAGTAAAGTCAAACTGGACATTAACTCCAGCATCTCCATAAGTAGTATCTCCATTACCTGCACTATCAGCTGCTCCATCAGCAGCAATGATAGCTGTTAATGTTTCATCATTACTAAGAGTTAACGTACAAGTAACTAATGTTCCGTTCAATGCACATGCCATATTTTCTCCACCAATTGATACAGTAGGAACTCCAGTAATAGCTTCTGAAGCTTCTAACTTAACTGTTACTGTATCACCTGAATTAGCATACAGTACTCCAGCTACTGTTTGTCCATCTCCATTAGAGGAAACTGATAACAACGAGTAAGTTGGAACTACTGTATCATAAGTATAATAAAGAATGGCAGAAGACAATATATCATTACTACCAGCATCATCTCTGCATCTTACATAATAATTAATTAATCCTTGAGCCCCTGGAGTTGGGGTTGCAGTATGAGTATTAGTTACATCAACCATAACCGTTCCTCCACCAGCAGCCATTGCCGCATAAGAAATATCGCTTATTGAATAATAACAAGTAGAAGCAGTATCAGTAGTAACTGAAAGTTCTTGAGCTGCATTGTAAAATCCTCCTTGCGGTGTTGATACTGTAATTGTTGGAGCAACTGTATCAACAGTAACAGAAGTAGCAGAAGGAGAAGAAATCGTACCAGCTGTATTTGTTATATCAATTGGCTCTACAGCGTAAAACCAAGTGCCATCGGCAGAAGAATCAACAAAGCTCACTCCAGCTGTATCACCAACATAAGTGTCAGTATTAGCAACTGGTGAACTTGATTTCTTATAAACTTTATAATTATTAGCTCCAGTTAAAGCTGCCCAGCTAACTGTTACTTGAGAAGTACCAGCTGTATTAGCTAAGGTTGGAGCGGCCATTGAATTCCATCCAGTATTAACATAGAAATTTCCTGCTGGACTCCAATCACCACAATTTGAATCACATCCTCTTACTCTCCAATAATATAGAGTATTAGTAGTTAAAGCAGTATCAACTGTCCATGTATTAGTAGCACCATTAGCAGTTGTTCCGCCTCCTGCATGAACACTTGAAAAATCAGCACTATCATCAACTTGAACTTCATAACTTGTTTCATCACCGCCTAAATCTACCCAAGCTAAATCTGGAGTAGTGTCAATAGTTACAAGCCCGTTCTCTGGACTCACCAAAGTTGGTGAACTTGGAGAAGGATTTATAAGATAAATCGTCATTGATACTTGAGAACTATCACTTACCGCATAAGCAGTATCTGTTGTGCCCAAAGCTACTGGATCAGGTGACCAGACAGTGTCAAATCCGGTTTTTTCCACTTTAACCTGAACATAATCACTAACAGTCATTCCAGTAAAGTAATACTCGCCACTAGAACCATTTCCAGCTGTGTTGTCACCAGCTATTGTACAATTTCCAGATGGATGAGTACATTGGTCCATTGTCGTTTGAGGACAAGTAGTAGCATCGCTACACTCATATAATGATACTGTAGCTCCTTCAACTAATTGTTGATCAGCATTGTATTTTACAGTTATTTTAAGTCCGCTAATTAAATCAATATTTACAGTATCAGGAAGATTAGGTACATCTACAGCACTTTGAGTAATGTAACTCGCTTTAGCGTATTGAGCATCATTAGTATCAGTCAAATTACCATACATTCTATAATTACCACCAGGAGTTGTTGTTCCAGTATAAGAATATGCTAAGGAAATCTGATTAGTATCAGGATCACCTCCGTTAGTGTACATCTTAATAGTTACATTAGGAACTCTGGTAGTTGGGGAATCATAAGCTTCTGCAACATAACCATCTAATTTACCATCCAATTCTACATTAGTATATGCTGCTGCAGCCCCTGAGGTAAATTTATTCCATGAATAATAAGTTCCAGTATCTGAATCTGCTATTTGCAGATAATAAGTTGTTACTGCTGAAATCTGTTCAAAGAATATTTCATAAGTTGCGGCAGCGCCAGGCTGAACAGTAGCTGCTTGAGTAGAACAATCAGCATTAGAAGTAGGTAAGGTGCCATAGCAAACCGTATCAACTTCTCCAGCTCCTTGAATACTCGCGTGACTATTTCCTTGAGCTGCTGAAACATCAACTGTGCCATCACCAGTTAAATCTTTAGAAATTGTTAATAAGGTATTACCACCTCCTGTCGCAGCATCTTTAAACACAACTGCAGTTGTAGTTATAGCGCTATCTGTACTATCAACATAAGCAGCATAAGTATTGCTTGCCCCGCCATTAACTGTATCTGACCAATATTCTTCGGTGCCAGTATCAACTGTTAAAGATAAAACATCAATCGTAGTACTATCTTCGTCAGGAACGCTTCCTGAAAGCTTCCTGTCAAAATTAGCAGTTGCTTCTTGAGCAGATAAACTAATATCTGTTTTTTGACATGTAGTATGAGTAGCATCTGCAGTACCTATATAATAAGGAGTAGCATCTATGCCTTCAAAATATTGAGCATAAGTAGTGGTTGGATTCACGGTTTCAGAACTAACAGCCGTAGAACAAGCAACATCAGTATAAACTACTAAGGTTGCAAGATCTGCATTAGAAGCTCCTGAAACTTTACTAACATACCAAGTAGAATCAGCTAATGGAGTAACATCAGCAGATATATTTCTAATTAATTTTTTATTAGTAGCTAAATTAGCATTAGACGGAGTTTGGAATAATCCCTGAATATAATCTGTGGACATTGCTCCAGGGTTATGAGCAATAGTATAAATTACATATAAACCAGTACTTGTATCTGGAATACCAGCAGCCAAAGCAGTTGTTTGCGCATCATCATCAACTAAGAATGCCCTGTTATCTGTTCCAACATCTGGAGTGTCACCATTAACTTTAATAGCTAAATCAACATCCACGCTCGCGCCTCCTGCAATATTTCCTACATTCATTGTCCAGCTGACATAACCAGCTGAATCTTTAACTTTTACATCAGGACTGACAACAGTTCCTGCTGTTGCGTCAACATACGCAGCATAAGTATCAGTCCCGTCTTCTACAACATAATGTGAATTAGATAAACCAGTAGGAGTATTATTGGCCCAGTCAAGATAAACTCCAACTAAACCATTGGCATCACCACTAACTGCGCCAGTAACATTAGTTGAAACATAAGCTGGGTCAATATCACCAGAAAGTACGCCTATAATAGCAGTTTCATCTCCTAACAATACAACGCCACTTTCTTTTAAAAGAACAAGTGTTCCAGAAGCATCAGCGCCATAATAAGCATAGAGATTAGAATCAGCATCAGAAACAGAATAAGTAATGTTTGATCCTGCTGCATCAGCATTATCTCCATACACATCCCATGTTGCGTCTTTATTATTATCTATTGCTATTGAATTAATCTGATCTCCTGTAGCATCATTAGCTCCGGGAATAGTTGTGGTTAATTTATATTGAGGTGATAAAGTATTAGCAGCGCCACCACCTGTAGCATTAACTAACCTCATGCAAGCTCTTTCTGTAGTATTATCTTCAAATAAGGCAAAATAGTCAGTCGCTCCTCCTGTTGCTTCATAAAATATTCCGTAATCAGGATCTTCAGCATTTGTTCCACCTTCTACAGCTGTGCTTATTTTTGTGGTATTACAATCAGTAGTTGAATAAATTTCAACAATATCACTAGCACCAGTGCCATCATCTAAATCAGCATGTACATCACCTTCAACTCCTGCCACATTTAATGTGACATCAGCTGCATCAACGTCTTTAGAAACATAATACGCAGTTACCCCTAATCCAACGGTAGGATCTGCGTCATCATCATCCGCAACAAGAACATTAACTGTACTATCACCAGTTATTGTATATAAGTAAGCAGTACCAGATTCAATATCCCTAGACCAAACATCAGTAGCAGCTGTCCAGCTTCCACCCACATCAAAATCAAGCAACACTGTATCTATTGTATCTTGACCAATTGCAACTGTTGGAACTACTGCTGTTACTTGTCTATCAAGGTCTTGAGTAACTGCTTGAGTAGCTAATCCACTAATTTGGTTTCCACAAGATTCATAAGTAGTGCCACCATTATCTTGTGTTACTTTTATGTACCAGGCACCAGAACCTTCTTCTTCAAAATAAACTTCGTAAGCGCTTGCAGCGCCATTAGCATCTATTGCCGAAACTTCTGTTGTACAAGTAGCATCACTATAAACTTCAAATAAATCATTGTCTCCTGTAGAAATATCTGCATGCGCTGTTCCAGAAACTTTAGCTACATCTATAGCATCATCACCTAGAACATTAGAAGCAATAGCTTTGCTATATACATTAGTAGCAGCTGGTTTTTGAAAATAAATGGTCTGCGAAGCAGCACCTAAATCAGTATACATATCGTAAAGATTCGTAGTATGAAGCACGGTTGAAAAAACAACCGAAGTGTCAGCACCTACTGCCATATCTGTGGTGATAAGAGCAATATCTGCAGGAACACCACCGCCTGCATCATCTTCTACATCATTTACAAAATCATATCCAGCTGTAAATTTATCATAATCAACACCAGAAACAGTTGTAATACCATTACTAGCACTAGTTATTGTTAAAGTAAATGTACCAGTATCAGAACCTGGCTTATCATAATAAATAGCATAATCATCATCAGCATCATCCAAACCATCTGGGGCACCAGCCAAAGTATAAGTTTCAATTGCCCAACCAATAGAATAACTATTGCCATCAACCAAAGCCATGGTTGCAGCATCTAAATCTACGTGAAGATCACCTACTGCTTTGGTTTCAGGACCAAAAGTCGTATAAACCGCATAATTATCTGGTAAAGCAGATGCTTTTGTAATTACTTTAGCAGTACTTTTAGTACCATTTTCTGTACAACCGTCAGCAGCTCCATTAGTAAAGTAGACTTTTAAATCAGTATAAGTACTATCTTCATCATCCATTGGGAAGAATTGATTGTAAGTATTCGCAGCAACCTGCTTATCAACGGTTGTTAACTGAGTGCTACCTTCGCAAACAATTATATAATCACTTGCTAAGTCAGCATGTAATCCATTCCCAGTTACTCTACCTAAATCAACAACGTGATTAGCTGCGCCTCCATCATGGACAATTTCAATATTAGATAAAATATTAGTAGTACCATCTTCGCAAAAATAGATAAAAGTTGAATTATCAGCATCATCAAAATCTAAAAGATAATCACTATCATTATTATAAGTTGTATCACCTGTCACTGCATCATGTTCAGCATACTTAGTTTCACTAGTGTCAGGTGTCCCATCACAAGGACTATCCTGAGCATCAGAATAAGCGGCAATGTAAAAATCACCAGTATCTGCGCCTGGCAAATCTCCCACTACTTTTGCCTGAGCACTATCAATCCCAGAAACAAATAAAAGAGATAGGGCTGCTATCCCGATTACTGCTAAAGAAAATATTTTTTTATTCATGTTTTTATTCATTGTAATTTTAATTTTTTGTTTTTGATTAATTTTATTTTTTATATAACTTATAATTTGATTCATGTTTTTTTAAAACCATCGAAGATCCAAAATTCCCCTATCTGAATTCGACCTAAATAAGGAAGAAAAGTTCTGGAATCTTTTAAAGTTAATTTATTAATGATTTTTGTTTTAATTTTTAAAATTTAATTTTTGATAACAATATAATAAAAAGCCCCACCACTTTTTATATTATATTTTATTTTCTATCGAAGATGAAAAATCCACCGTTTTATAATATTCAATTTATTTTTTTGTTTTTCTCTTTGTTTTCTTTCGCTGAGAAAAAGCCCCACCGCTTTTTCTACAATATATTTTATTACATTTAAAAATATTGTCAACTTTTTTTTTGTTTTCTATCCCTGAGAAAAAACCCCACCGCTTTTTCTTTTCTCTATACTATATTTTATTACATTTAAAACCTTTGTCAAGCTATTTTATGATTTTATTTGATTTTTAATTTGACTTCAATTCTTTTTAACCGTCTATCCAATTCCTGCACCTCAAAACGATAGGCTACTCCGTCCAATCTCAGTTTTATTTCTTCATGTCCTTGTTCCAAATTATCTATCCTATTAAAAATCTGATGATGCTGTTTTGTATTTTCATCAAAACCACTTTTCACCGCTAAAGCCAATTGATCTATTCTTTCATCAATTTTTTGATCTGCTTTCTTAAATCCCTCATCCATCTTTTTCGCTAAATTCTCTAAAGTAATTTTTTTAGGTGTCTTTTTAGACATTAAAAAATAAATTATTTATTTTATGAATAACCTTTTTATTAATAAACATTATACCAAAAAAAAAATTGTCAAGCAATAATTAAAGAGTAATTCAATAGATTAAGAAGGTTTGACAAAGAGCTCCGATTACAAGGGCTATTACAAAAACCGTAATCAAAATTTTATTTAAAGGAATCTGATAAGCTGGCTCTATTTCTCCTTGTTGTTTTGCTTTTCTTAAAACAAAAATCAGCATTACTCCCTCAAGACCTCCCAGCATTCCTCCCATAAAAGAAATGAGTTCTACTAAATTCTCTAAATGAAGACAATAAAGTAATAGTGGGCCAATGATTACTAAAAAATAGCTTATAAAGCGAGACCATTTAAAATCATTAATAAAACTGTTTTTAATATATGAAGCAAAGATTAAATAAGAGGTTGAAACTGCTAAGAATCCAAGTATTGCTCCTAATAAAATAATACTATTTCCTAAAATACCTTTTAACCCCTGAATTGCTTCTAAAGAAGTAAGAGATCCACTAGCTCCTGCTACTGCCAAAACAAAAATCAAATAACAAAAAGCTGGAATAAGCGTACCAATAATAATAACCTTTTTTAATTTCTCTTTTTTTTCACCCTTTATTTCTAAAACTTTTGCCGCTTCAGGAATTGCAACCATTCCATTAAGAGCAAAAAAGAGAACGCCATAAGGTATTAACCATCCCCAATGATTTGTAAAATTAAAAAGATTAATATTCCCTACTTCAAAATGAGGTAAAGTAAAAATGACAATGATAAAGAATAAAGAAAGAAGAGCAAAAGATAAATAAAAATTGATTCTGGATAATTTTTTATTTTTGCTTAAAATCGCTGAACTAAATAAAAGCCAAAGAAAAATAACTAAAAATCCTTGTGGAAAAGAAAAATTCGTCCAAACAGAATTTAAAATAACTTTTAAAAACTGAGACCCTAAAAGCAAATAGATTAGAAGAGAAAACGAAAAAGTAAAAAACGTAATTAAAAGAATAAACTTTTTCGCTGAAGAATTTAAATAATGCCCAACATATCCAGGCAAACGAAATTCTTTTTTTGTTCTTAAAACTATCTCTCCAAAAGCAAGATGAAGATAAGTAATAATGAAACCAACAATAATTAACCAGATTAATGTGGTTATTAATCCAGAATGAACAGCTACATAAGGTAAAGTAAAAACACCTGCTCCAATAATTGTTCCAATTAAAACAGCAATAGCTTCAGGTACAGCTAATTTTTTCATATCACGCAATCAGATAAACCTCATCACCTTCTCTCACTTTTTCATCAACTTTTACTCCAATCGCATCTCCTTTTTTCGCTTTTTTCATATCCTCGTGTTCAATCTGAATTGAAGAAATATCTTGTTCAAAATCAGTGCTATTTCCTTTAATATGAACCCTATCTCCTACTTTAAGTACACCAGAAAGCTCAACAATAGCAACGCTGATTTTATCAAAATAATGAGTGATTTTTCCGATAAGTTTTTCTTCCATAATAATTAATTTTTTATTTCCGACCTTTGTTATATTTTACTAAAATGTGCTTAAGAAAACAAACACTTTTAATCCCTTTTTAAACGAAGTTGTTTTACTAGCTTGCCTATCTTATACAAAACAATGATCTTGTCCTTAAATAGCTTTTGTTTGATTTTGTCCTCAATATTTCTTTTTAAATTAACCATAATATTAAAATTACCATTAAAATTGATATTGTAATATCAATTTTATGCCAAATTTTGATATTTATCAAATTCTTTTATCAAATAACATAAATCAAATTGTTCAATAGTAAAGTATTAATCTTCGTAAAGCCTGTACTAAAAGGCAACAAAGTACTCAAAATAGCAGGGTAATGGCTCAGGATGACAGATAATAAAAAATGGCTAAAACAATGTTTTAGCCATTTAGACATAATTTATTAAATAATAATTATTTCTTAAATGCTTTCTTTGCTAATCTAGATTTTTCTCTTGCTGCTCTATTCTTTTTAATCAAATTCACTTTTGCAGCTTTATCTAAAAGTTTATATGCTTTTGGGAGCATCTTTTTAGCTTCTTCGGTTTTGCCATCTTCAATAAGTTTTAAAAATTCTTTCTTTGTTTTTTTTAAAACAATCTTTTTCTGTAAATTAGCTTTTCTTTTTTTAGAGCTTTCTCTAACAGCTCTTTTTGCTGAAATTGTAATAGGCATAATCTAATAACAAATGTTTAGTTAACGTATTTTAATTTAACATCTTTGTTTAGAAAAATCAACCAAAAACATTTCTAAAGCAATTTGTCCGTCAATGTTCCCATGTTTTATACCTCCATCATAATAAAGAAGGCGTTGATACATAAATTTAAGTGTTTCCAAAGAAATAACTTTTGTCAAAGGATATAACTTTTGAAAAACATATGGATGCATTGAAGACGGTCTTGCTTGCGAACTTTTTATTATCAAAAGATTGCGAAATTGAAAGATAATCATTTTAAGGATATATAAAGGATGTACCCCTTGATTTATTAATGTTTCTAAAAACCAAAAAGCTTCTTTTGTTTTTCCTTCAACTAAATTATCCAAAAAAGAAAAAATATTACTATTTAAAGGTAAAAATAAATTCTCTTCAATTAATTCTTTACTAATCAATCCTTTTTTTATCAAAGCTAATTTTTCTAAAGAATAATAAATAGAACCTGTATCAGAAGGAAAACTTATTAATAATAATTGACGAGCTTCAGCAGTTAATTTTAAACCCATCTTCTGTTCTTCTTCCATTACCCATGGTCCTAACCCTCCTTTCTTAAATAGTGGATATTCTTTAACTCCTTTAGCTTTTTGCTCCAACCATTTTTGCAAAGAGCTACTACGAACAGCATCATTCTCATAAAATATAACCATTATGTCTTTGGCTACATCTATTTTTCTGTTTTTTAAAATATCTAATAATTCTCTCCGAAAATTAATATCTGTATTTTTAAATAAATTTTTTATTACCACCAATTTACTGCCAGAAAACAGAGTATTACTTTTAAATATATCCTCTAGGGCAGGGATATCAAAAGAAGAAGAAAGTTTGTCAGAAAAATCGCATGAAAAAAATGGAATTCCTTCTTTTTTATAGAAATCCCTCACTTCAAAAAAATATCTTTGCGAACGAAAATTATCCTGACCAAAAATAAAATAAAGCATAATTACTGAGACGGTATATAATCCGGATCTATAGGCAAAGAAAAAGTAAAAATGGAACCTCTTCCTAGAGCAGATTTAGCCCAAATCTTTCCTCCATGCCTTTCAATTATATTCTTAGCTAAATACAAACCCAATCCAATTCCACTTGTTTGTCCTTTTAATGCTGCTTTAGAGCGGAAGAATTTAGTAAACAATCTTGATAAATCTTCCCTGGAAATTCCAACACCTGTATCCTCAACAGAAATCAGTACAAACGGTTTACCTTCCATAGGATCTATTCTTATCCGTACTTCTCCATTTTTTACATTATATTTTAATCCATTATCAACTAAAATTTCCAAAACTAATTTAATTCTTAATGGATCCATTACGAACGGTTTGAGTTGAAATTCTGGACGTTGAAAAATTAACTTAACATCATTTATTTTTGCTACTGGTTCAAATTTAATCAAAACATTCTCTATAGTCTTTTGTATGTCTGCCATAGAAAATTGAAAACCAAATCTTCCTTCCTCTATTTGCGCGGCGTTCAAAAGATCTTCTACTGTTTTTAAACTCTCTTCCATGGCTTTTCTCCCATCATCTATAAGTTTTTCCTGATCTGATGTTAGAGAACCCACTTCTTTTTTAGCAAGCATTTCTAATATCCATGATAGACCAGAAAGCGGAGTCCTCAATTGATGAGCCACTATCGTAATAAAATCAGATTGGGTTTTTCTTAATAATTCTTCTTTAGTCAAATCATGAATTATTCTTAAAAAGCCATAAGTATTTCCTTTATCA
>Ga0268280_1002019_pt1 | contig 12521 bp, 7 predicted proteins | sample saktaG_9_FD_190139 | JGI IMG/M metagenome (GOLD analysis project Ga0268280, IMG submission 190139) | Saline water microbial communities from Sakinaw Lake, British Columbia, Canada - sak_2011_5_24_40m | ecosystem: Environmental > Aquatic > Non-marine Saline and Alkaline > Saline ...
AGAAACCTATTTAACGATATTGTTTCTGCAGAGAACCTATTTTCAGCTTGGGATAAATTTAAAAACGGGAAAAGAAACAAAAAGGACGTCCAGCGTTTTGAATGGAATCTTGAGGAGAATATATTCAGATTGCACAGGGATTTGAGAAACAAAACGTATAAACACGGAGATTATCGCTCATTTAACATTTCGGATCCTAAACCAAGGAATATAAGCAAGGCGCAAGTCCGAGATCGTATTCTGCACCACGCTGTTTTTCAAGTCTTAAACCCCATCTTTGAAGCTGGTTTTATCTCCGCATCTTTTTCCTGCCGGGTGGGCTACGGCACGCACAAAGGAGTTGAGTTTTTGCAAAACATACTAAGGAAGGCAAACAAAAACAGCAAGATTCCATGTTTTGCCTTGAAATGCGACATTAAAAAGTTTTTTGACACCATAGACCATAATGTTTTGCTCGCCATGTTAAAAAAGAAGATAAAGGACGATGATACAGTTTGGCTTTTAGGGCAAATAATATCAAGCTTTTCATCTAATTATTCATTGCTCGGCATTAACAAAGGAGTTCCGATCGGTAACCTGACTTCTCAACTTTTTGCTAATATTTATCTAGGCGAGCTTGATAGATTTATAAAACAAGAATTAAAGGTAGAATACTATGTTCGCTATACAGATGACTTTTTAATACTTTCTGAAAGCAGGAAATATTTAGAAAATATAGTGCCGAAGATAATTGATTTTCTAGAGGAAAATCTTTTACTTAAAATCCACGAAGAGAAAACAAAAATACGAAAAACAAGCCAAGGGATAGACTTCCTTGGTTATGTGGTCTTTGTGAATCATAGATTAATCAGGACAAAAACCAAAAGGCGAATTATGAAAAAGTTTGAGGTAAAAATAAAGGGATATAAGCAAGGGTTTATTTCTAAAGATTCGCTTTTGCAAACCTTGCAATCATATCTTGGCTTTATGTCCCATGCCGATGCCCGAAAAATTCAGCATTATTTTAAAAATAAATTTTGGGCTTGCCTCAATTAAAAAAATCCGAAACCAAATCTTTGAAAATATAGGAAACAAAAAAGCAGAGATTAACAAAATCTTAACACAAAATATTAAAAAAGCAAATCAAAAAACCAATTAGAAGGTGGCTGGACGGACGCTATATGCTAATCTTGTCCACTAACAGCTCTAACAGGTTCTTCACCTCTATCTGGGCATCGAGGGCTGTTTTGGCGTTCACAAACTTCTGCCATTGGTCGAAGATTGTTTTGTCGTCTATGCTTCTTACTGCATTCTCTAGCTGAAGACGGTCTTCAAAACCTACTTCTCCATCTGCCTTCAAAACCTTTGTGATAAAAAGCTTCGTAAAGTTAAGAACCTTTTGGTCATATTGGAATGTTTTCACCGTGTTATTGGCAATTGTTAGACTCTGGTTGGCTATGTACAGCTGTACTCCCAGCACAATTATAACAGCTACCAAAACCAGTACGATTAAAAATGGGACGCTTTCTTTTCTAATTAGTTGCATGTGATTTATGAACGAAGTGAATAAATCATCCTGACGCTGAGTGCTTATGCCGAAGCGGAAGGATATGCCTATTTTATTACAAATCGCTTTTATTTTTTTATTTTTTTACGCCTTACTGTTTTGTTTTCTTCTTTTTATATCACTATAAAAATTATACACCAGAAGAACTCCGAATATAATTAAGACAACGACTTTCCAGTCAAAGAATTGCAACCACCAATTTTTTGCTTGCAGTTCAATATTTTGATGGATTCCGTTGCCTGTTTTTACCTCGAAAATATTACCCTGGTAAACCGAGTAACCCTTGGCCTCGACTTTTAGATAATATGTACCCTCGGGAACCAAGAAAGAATATTTACCAGTATCGTCGGTAATTTGCGGATTAACTTGTTGATAACCTTTGGCTGGCCAAAGTTCATAACTCTCGGCCGCTGGATTCAACCAATAAATAGAGACCTTGGCGTTAGGCACCCTTCCTTTTATCCCTCCTGCCATTTGAGTGTATACATACCCCTCTGGGTCCACTACCGTCACTAACGTCAGTTCTTTTGGCTGTAATCTCTGGTCTTGGTAATCAATGACAGTAATTATCTCATATTGACCATCAACAGGAGGCGTTGTAATATCTGCCGTCCAGATGCTATCTTTGTCTGGGTCGGCAAAATCAAACACTGATAAAACTAATGTTTGTTTTAAATCAGTAAGTTGTTTTACTTGGTTAATATCTATTTCTTTTTGCAATAAAGAGGCTGTAAATTGGGAATTGTTTAATTTCGATGTCGACTTCATACTGTTTTGCTTAAACACAAAATATCCTCTGATGGCTCTAGCCGGACTGTCTGGTTTGATAATCAATTGGATGGACTGGTTGACTAAAGTAGTAAATTGTTGCTGAGGATGCCCCTGCTCATTTAAAGACAGCATCGTGTTGAAATCGACCAGACCGCCAGCGGATTTGGCAAAAAGTATTTCTGTTGGAATCTTAGTTTTAGCTGATGAAGTTAAGCTCTCTAGCGGTATTCCTTCAAGATTTGCCAACTGGCCTGGAGTCAAAGACGACGCGCCGGTTGAATTAGGAATCACTATCTGACCCGGCTCTAGATTTTGGGCAACAGGGTTAACAATCTGCGACAAGTTGGGCAGAGTAAGGTTGTTGTTCGCCAGTTTGCTAATGTCGGTTATCTTGAGAATTCCAATCTCCTGGAATGTTTTCTCTAAGTTTGGAAACTTGGCAACTAAATCACTTATCTCTTGGGGCACTGGGCTTAAGACAAACTGGTTGATAGCTTTTGTTGGAAGAATGTTCCAAATATCTTGCATCGAAAGAGGAGCTTCTGGTTTTACAACTTCTGTGACTGGGGGCAAGAGCGGAATTGGTGTAATTACTGGCGGAGTTGTTGTTGTCGTCGGCGGAGTAATTATGTTGATTATTGGAGTAATAATGTTTGGTTTCTGGTAGTTGATAGTTGCAGTAATTATATTTGACGCTACTCCGTATGCAGTGAAGAATTTGAGATAAACTGTTTTTTGGCCTTGGTTATCTGTCAGCCTCCATTGCTTAACTATGTCGTAAGATTCTTGCGTTGCGTTTGTAAAGTTAGGGTCATTGGAGATTGACATTCTAGGAGTGGTATTGCTACCTCGGATAAAGAGTGTTACATCCTGCAAACTAGTAATTAGGCTTCCGTTATTGATTAATAATTGAAAACCGTTTAAAGGAGGTGTGGGTGGCAAAAACCTGAAATCGATGCCACCTCCTCCGCCGCCAGTTATCTGTGAAGCGCAGGTAGAAGTGGTAGCTGTTGCAGTTGCTGTTGCTGTTTCTACTCCGTCTCCGTTTCTGGCTTTGACTGTAAAAGTATATTCTGTGTTACAAGTGAGGCCAGATGAAATCCACTCCTCATCGGTTGTCCAATCAGAGTTTACGTCGGAGTTAGTAGTGTTGGTTATCAAATAATATGTTCCTGCTGGGTTGGAATCAGCTGATAAAGTGGCTGTGATCTGGGTTGATGAATCAACAGCGAGAGTTGGGGCACCCGGCGTGTCAGCCAGCGTGTATTTGGAAGATTCAGCAGAATAGCCAGAGGTATTGTCTAAGATATCTTTGGCTCTGACTTTGTAGGTGTATCGGGTGTTAGGCGTTAGTCCTGTGTCTGTATAGTTTGTATCTGCTTGCCAGCTAGATGAATCAGCTCCATCGTTGCCTGTGGTTTCCTGGAATTGGTAAGGAGTGGCGTGCAGACCAACTCCTGCGTCTGTGGCAGTGTTGGCAATAATAGTAAGTTGATTCGCAGAATCAGCTGTAATTACAGAGATATTGGCACCAGTTGGGGCTGTAATATCAATATTAATGTCATTGGCTGAAACCTGTGTTGCCGAGTTGCCTACTGCGTCCTCTCCGTATAAGCAGATGTACTTTCCGTTGTTGGTTTGGACGCTCTGGTCCATAGAGTCGCTGTCGGTTTTGGAGTAATCGCCTGAAGTTACAGAACAAACTCCGTCGCTATCATAGTCCCACTTCTTGATTGTCGCATCGCCCCAGCTTTCGGTAATAGTGTCTGATACAACTGGTCCCACTTCTACGTCGTCGGTGAAAGAAAGAGTGGGTGGAGTGGTGTCTAATGTGTATGTTAAGTTTGTATTATTTGCTGAAGTATTTTTGTTTGCGGCTGGCCAATCCTCGCAAGAAATATATATTTGTTTTGTCCCATCCGGGGCAAGGTCTAGCATCTGGCAGGTGATGTTTAATTCATTTTCTGAACAATTAACTGCTCCGTTGGTGGGGTTGGCCATATCTTCATAACCCCAGTCAGTTGTTGCGGCATAGCAATCGCCGGTTTCGCTTAAACTAAATGTAATTGTTGGAGTGCTGTCGTTGATTATAGAAGTGTTGGCAGGATTAAATCCGGATGCAGTTGGCAAAGTAGTATCAATTCCGGCAATGGCGTCTGACATTGTGTAAGTTGTATTGGTGGCTGAATCTACTGCCTTGTAGCAAACCTTCTTACCGTTGCTTGCTTCGGTTAAAAATGTCTGGCTGGTATAAGCGTCAAAAGACAGAGTCCCATCGCAGTCCGAGCCAAAGGTGTTACTCATAAATAATGTTCCAGAGTCAGTTGAGGCAGTGATTGTTTTACTTTGGGCTGGAGTGGTGGTTGGGTTAGTGATGGTAATAACTGGAAAAGTGGTATCAATAATCATTGCAGAAGAACAGGCGGAGACGGTTGAGTTGGTAGCGTTGTCTATGCTGGTAATTTTGTAGGCGTAAGTTGTGCCGTCGATACCGGTGAAAGCTCGAGTTTGCAGAGTGTTTGATGCAAGGTCAATTAAACTGCCCGACGCTGAGCTACAACTGGCATCAGAGTAAAATTGAATTTTTTGGTTAGCTAAGTCAGATGAATTAGATTTTGTCCACAAAGCATTAACCGCAGTAGAATTGTGCGGAGAAGATTCTGACCAGCCAAGAGAGGTGGCAGCATTCGGCGCCGAGGCGTCGATTGTTATTGAGTCAGAATATGTTGCGCTAATATTTTCTATCGCATCTTTAAATTGGACATAGAGGGTTTTTACTCCGTCAGTTGAAAAATCATAAACAGCCGGCGATGCGGCATATGTGGCCCATGCCCTAGCTACTGATGCGCAATTGCTTCCTGCGGTTGCAGAATCTAGACATAATTGATATTGAGAAGCATCGTCTGTCGTTAATGCAATAGTAGGAGAAGTATTTGTTGTCCAGTAAGTTTCTCCGCCGCCAAGAGTTATGGTGCCTGTTGGAGCAGTGGTGTCTTTAGTGATGTTAGCAACATTGTTTGTGCCGATATTGCCTGCCGCATCAGTATCTTTCAAATATAGAGTGAAAGTATTTCCTTCAATAAGACCTGCAAATTGAGAAATATTGCCGAGAGTAGTTGTGTTGCTTGTGCAAGCTGTCCAGTTGATGTTATCAACCGAACATTGAGGACTGGTGGTCTCATTATCTGAAAATGTAATTACCTTACTGGCATTTACGCTGGTGCTAGTAGTTGGTGAAGTAATAGAGACAGTTGGAGCTGTGCCAATGCCTCCGCCAGTGTGGGTGCCTGAGTTTGGACTGCCGACTGCGTTTCCAGCAAGGTCTTGGGCATTGGCAACAGTGATGGTGATGTCGCCTCCGTTAAACATTTCTCCAGACGACCATGTTAATACATAGGTGTTTCCGGAAACAAGGGCTGCGGTGTTTGGGTTGTTTGCCAATGTTCCTTTTCCTGTTCCCGACACAGTGTAATTAGAGGCAGTGGTAACGCCTGTTCCCATTGGTTCAGAAAATACAACATTAACTGTCAAACCTGTCTGGACTGCGACACTGCTGACGGTAGGCGGCGTAGTGTCATTTGTAAAAGCCACACTTATATCGTCTAAAACCGGAGTGTAAAGGTAAGTTCCATCAGAAGTAAATGTTACTTTGTAATAAAAACCAGTTCCCGGCCAGCCCCCGGATAATGTAATAACATTATTTGTGCCGGTAGTTAAAGTATTTGAGCCATCCAAAACATGCGCCGAGTTATACCAGCTGGAATTGTCAGAGCTGAATTGAATTATTGCCTCTGTGCCGATCGGTTTAGCAGAAAGATTATAAGTAAAACTATCCACGATCGTGGCGGTTTCGCCAGAAAGAAGATTAGTTGAAATTAATGTTCCAGAGGAATAATAAGAACTCGTAAGAAAACTTACCCAATTGCCGTAGAGTGTTCCGCTAGGATTAATAGTATATGCCCTGATGTGATAAGTAGTATTATTGCTTAATCCGGTTATTGGCAAAGAATACGCCCCAACTCCAAAACTGCCGTCTTCATGAACATCCCAAGTGCCTGTTTCCGTCAAACCGTATTTAAATCCTCTGGTCGTTGCATTTCCTCCGCTTAAAGAATCTATAGTTCCATTTGCTGTTGCTGTAGTAAGAGATGCTTGGGGATTTTGAGTGGTTATTGCGTCATAATTAACGCTTGCGTCATCTAAAGCCGGCGTATCTGTTCCGTCGGAAGTAAATGACATTTTGTAATAAAAGTTAGCTCCCGACCAGCTAAGAGTAGATAAACTGATTGTATTGGTGCCCACAGAAAGAGTGTCCGAATTCGCGCCACCGCAGTTATTTAAAGAATCACACCAAGTGCTTCCATTCTGGCTAAACTGAACTGTCACCCCTGTTACAGCAGGAATAGCCGAGGCAGTATAGCTGAAAGAATTTATTTTAGAAGTAAAAACACCTGACAAAATATTTGTTGAGGTTAAAGTGCCAGTTGTATAATAAGTGACATCCGGGTCAACAATGTAGTCAATATCTAAACCAGCGGAAGACGGGTTTCCGCTAATTCTTAAATCAAACATGTCAGTTGGCGTTGCAAGGTTGGTGAGAAGCACGCGGTATTTTCCGTCATGGTCAATATTGTTAAAGTCAGGATTGACGCCGTCGGACACTGTTTCCAATTTTGGACCTTCGGTAAGGTTGCCGTTGCCATCGTCGTAAACAGGATAGACCTGGATTTCCGCTTGCGCAGGAATGACAGCGGGGCGAGCGTAAATCGTGATGTCGTTGGAGCGGGTGAGCGTTTTGTCGAATGTGACTCTGACATAGTTGCCTTGCGGGACTGTGGCATAATTTCCATCTTGCGTGGCTACGGTGTCGTAAATATCAGCTACAATGTTTTGGTTTTCGTCCAACTCAAAGGCTTTTGAGATGAATATAATTTCAAAAACTTGCGTGGACAAATGCGGGATAGTCCACTCAATGTAATCTAAATAGCCGTCATCGTTTGTGTCATCGGCATGAAAACTGACATCTTGGTTCCCATTGTTCTTCCATTTGATTTTTATTTTTGATTCTTCTCCAACTTTGTAAATCTCAGGGATGCTGGTGGAAGCAAGCACGTCGGTGAGCTGGACCTGCTGCGCCAGGCAAGCTTGATAAGCTGCCTCTTGTTTTTGATACTCGGTATCAACAGGGGCTGGTATTTCAACTGGTGCTGGTGTTTCTGTTGGCGAAGGCGTTGGCGTTGGGGTTGGGTTTACTATGCCAGACTCGTTGCTCGGGCTGACAACCCCTGAAACAGGTGTTAGGTCTTGAATGTTAGATTCCACGAGCGACGGATTTTCAATCGCAGGAGTTTCCCCAACGTCGAATGTCGGAGCGCTTGTTTCAGCAGGTGTTTCCACATTTTCGTCATTCCCCTGAACAGGGGAATCCAGATTTGTCGTCGGTGTTTCATCTCCAACATTTAGAACATTCCCATCAGTTACAACATTTACTGCTTGTTCTAAGTCAGCTGTGCCTGCCCTGAGCCAAGCCGAAGGGAAAAACTTTGCAATTGATTTGATTGCATTGACAAATCCGTTGAATAAACTGGCTCCGGCGTTGCTCAAAACATCGGAGGCATTCAAAGTGGTTCTGTCCGGATTTAACGCCTCGCAGTCAACTTTTTCTATGTTTGACGAAGACACAGTGACTATCTTTCCCGTGTCTGTTTCTTGCTCGGTAATAGTGGGCGCTGGAGTAGTGTATTGTAGAGCCACGTAATCGGATTTTTCTGTTGTTGCAGTTTCATCAGTTGCAGTCACTCCGTCATTGCGAGGAGCTTCGGGCGACGAAGCAATCTCGTCTGTCGTCGGCGCCTGGCTTAAAAGGTCAACCGCTATCGCGTCAGAGGCAACTTGTATGTCGGGGGCAGCTGCGTCATCTACGGACTGGGCGCCTTGGTCTAAATTTGCAAGAAATAATTTGGAGAGGTTTGCCATCGCCAGACTGGATTTCTGTTCCAAAGACAGTGGTGACATTGGTTTCAATTGCAATATATCTTTTGCTTGCTGCGCCGAGATTGTTGTAATATTGATATTGCGTGCAGATTTAGGAAGCTGGACTAAGTGATTTTGCTTTGTAATGTCTGATTTTTTTACCAGCACTATCCATTGCGCCGGCTGTCCGCCTGCGATTATTGTTGAGGCCTGTTTTACAATTGTTGTTTTGATTACTAACGATTGATTGATTTTGTTTTGGGGAACAAAAAAACTTGCCAATAAAACTAGAAGCAACGAAATAACTAATCCTTGGTAAAAAAGAAACGGTTTAAAAGAAAGGGGGTATTTAGATTTTGGAAACAACACGGCTTCTTTGGCCGCCTGCATTTCAAAAAACGGCTTAACGCGCTGTTTCAATTTGCCAGCCAAAGCGCCCATCGGATTCCGAAGGAATTTTAAAAAAATATTTTTGCAGCTATTTTTTTGTTTCACTTTCCTTATGATTAGGCCTATTTTGTAATATATTTTTGAGCCTTGTCTATGATTTCGTAAATAGGATGCTGAGCTTTCGCAAAATAATCCGCCGCCCCGAGAGCAAGAGCTTTTTTAATGGTTTCATCGCCGCCTAAATTAGAAGACACAATAACAACTATGTTCTTGGTGACTGGGTCGGCTTTCAACTCCTGCAAAACGGTCATGCCATCTTTTTTAGGCAAAATCAAATCAAGAATGATCAACTCTGGCATAAAACTTCTTGCAAGGTCAAGCGCCCGCTCTCCGTCTTCGGCAATCTTGACTGTGTACTTTTTGGCCTTAAGCTCTTCATTCCATATCCAAGACATATCTTTATCATCTTCAACTATTAAAATTTTCATATTATTTATTTTTTTACTTTAAGCTGTTTATTTTCTAAGGCTTGAGCTCTCCGCCCCATTTTATCATACTTGCCTATCGCGCTTACCCCATGCAGAATATATTCTCCTGTTTTTTTTAAATCTTCTCCAGCGCGTCCCAAAAGAAACAATGCTTCGTTAATTTTCCCTTTCTCTTTGTAATGTCCGGCTTGAAAATAATTTAAACATTTTAGCGCCCCATCAATATCGCCCTTAATAATATTGTAAGACAAATTTATATCGCGCTGAGAAGTTATGATTCTTTTATAACGTTTAATTTCTCTCGATTTGGCTATGTACCAGCCGCATACAAAACCAATAGATAAAATAATTATCAAAACTAAAAGCCCGCCTATTATAAAAGCGAACGGGCCGGTAACATATACCGACTCCGACCTCACCGGCGAACTCAGCGCTCCATTTTCATTTTTAGCGACTGCTTCGATATAATAGCTGCCGTCTTTTAACGGCTGATCTAACTCGGCAGACCAATTTCCCTGATAATCAGCGCCTATGTTTGCGGAATATATGAAAGCGCCTTTATCGCTTTTTACCCTTATATATATCAACGCGTAGGGCGAAGATTCTCCTATTGCAAAAATAGTGCCTCCCTTGAATATATCTCCGCTTATATGTGTTACCTTAAGCGGAACATTTTGCGCAGACCCCAAAGGAACTTCTGGGTTGGATGCGCCCCGAGCCCCAAGCCCGAATGTCAAAAAAAATAATAAACACGATAAAATAATCGCAAGCGTTTTCAAAAATTTTTTATACATACAATGCTCTGCCTTGCATCAATGAACGAACTTCGACCTTTCATATTTTTAATTAGAGCGGGCATTTTTGTTTTCTTTGCCACTGGCCTTACAATCTTTCTGAGCTTCTTTAATTTTGTTTTATTTTTTGCCATTTTTACTAAAAATTTAAGTCTGTTTTTTGGTATAATTCATAATGGAATCTTTTTATCTTTTTTCTTTTCAAAATTTAATCTCAGCTTATTATCAATGCCGGAAAAGGAAAAGGTTAAAAAGCCTGCCTGCTAAATTTGAATTCTGTTTGGAAAAGGAAATCATTATTTTAGAAAAACTTCTGAAAAATCATGCTTGGGAACCCTTGCCATTCTCGGTTTTTGTAGTTACTGCTCCGAAAATCAGAGAGATTTTTGCCGCTGATTTCCGCGATAGAGTAATTCATCATTTGTTATACAATTATGTCGAACCTATTTTTGAACAAAAATTTATTTTTGACTCTTATGCTTGCAGAAAAGAAAAGGGAACTCATCGGGCAGTAAAACAGCTTTCTCGATTTCTTAAAAAAATTACAAGTAATAACAGGAAGAAAACTTTCTATTTGCAAGCAGATGTTGAAAATTTCTTTCCTAGCATCAATCACGATATTCTTTTTAATCTCATTAAAAAATATGTTAATAATCCTTATATTCTCTGGCTGGCTAAAACTATAATTTATCATAATTGCGCTGAAAATCCGGTTAAAAAGGGGCAGCTTTATCTTTTTGCCTTGGTGCCTCCTCAAAAATCTCTTTTTAACTCTCCTCCCGGCCAGGGTCTACCAATCGGCAATTTGACTTCTCAGTTTTTCGCTAATGTTTATTTAAACGAGCTTGACCAATTTGTTAAACACCGCCTCAAATGCAAGTATTATATCCGCTATGTTGATGATTTTGTCATTTTAGATGAAAGCAAAGAAAATTTGTATAAGCTGAAGCAAGAAATAACTGAATTCTTACAGGAAAAATTATTTTTAAAACTGCATCCCAAAAAATGGGTTGTCCGAGACATAAATGAAGGAATAGACATTCTGGGTTACATTATCAAGCCAAATCATATTTTGGTAAGGAAAAGGGTGGTTAAAAATTTCAAAAAGAAATTGTTTCAATTCCAGAATGACTTACCATCAGGCATCGTCAAACTGGATTTTGTCCTGTCTTGCGTTAATTCTTATTATGCTCACTTTATGCATGCTAACAGTTATAAACTGCGAAAACATCTTTGGGAAAAACATTTTGGAATTCTAAAAAATCATTTTGAGCCGGCGGACCCCGTTAGATATAATTACTTTAAAATCAGAGATGAATATAAAGCGCAAAATATCTAACGGGGTGGATGATTTTAAATATTTCAAGTTAAGGTAAATACTGCCTAAGGGCGAACCACTACTCGAAAAGAGTTGTTACTGTTGGTGTTGCTAGTGTTGTTGTTGTTCACGTTGCTGCAACTATTGTTGCCGAGTTTGCGGGCGTTGGTGGCGGAGTTGGCGGCAGCTGCCCTGTTTTGCCTCTTCACTTAAATCAATTCTCCGAAACATTGATCCCTTTTAAAATGCAAGGGTACAATTTTCTGGCCGACTATTCCCCCGTTAGATATGTTAATTATCTCATAGGGGAGAAAGAGGCCGAAGTATTTGATGGCGCACTCTCTATAACTTTTAAAAAAGCTATAAAGATTCTGGCCCATACCTTAGTTTGATTTCAACCATCCACCGGTCATTCTTCCGATTTCATCTATATATTTTGAAAGAACTTCATATTTCTTTTTGCTTATTACATTCAGCGACCAGCATAAACGGATATAAATCCTTAATCTGTCCACTTGTTGATTGACTTTTTTGAGATAAGGTCTTTTCTCTGTTTCCGAATTGGCAATAATAATCCAGTCCAATAATTCCAAGCAAACATTTTTTATTTTATCTCCTAAATTATATTTATATTCTTGAGGAAAATTATGGATTTCCTGATAAACCCTGACCATTAAATCGTATGATTTCTGAAAAATTGTTAAATACTCATACTTCGCCATAGAAAAAATTTTCGCGAATCAAGATAATCAAATAATTCCTAAGGGCGAACCACTACTCGAAAAGAGAGGTAACTGGCGGTGTAGCTAGTGTAGCCGACGTTGAGCACGTTGCTGCAACTACTGAGGCCGAGAGCGCGGGCGTAGGTGGCGGAGTAGGCGGCAGCTGCCCAAGTGTAATTAGTGTCGCCATCTGCACAAACTTTTCTATTTTTATAAAATAATCCTTCAAAACAATTCAAAGGGAAATCATTGCCTGAATTTTGTTCGCAAACGCTCCACCAATCGCTGAGCGCGGCGGAACCGCAGGTGCCGGTGGAGCAATAAGGAATGGCTGATTTATTGCCTGTGGCGCTTGCCCATGTTGCCAGAGAAACATTTACAGCCGCCACATCAGCTCCCAAACAGTCGTTTCCAGTACAAAGGTCTCTTGTCCCATCAAGACAGTCAGAAATAGCCAGAGCAGAAATTACAGAATAACCGGCCGAACCGTTGTGGGAAGATGTAATAGTTGTTCCGGCA
>Ga0268280_1002025_pt1 | contig 12489 bp, 7 predicted proteins | sample saktaG_9_FD_190139 | JGI IMG/M metagenome (GOLD analysis project Ga0268280, IMG submission 190139) | Saline water microbial communities from Sakinaw Lake, British Columbia, Canada - sak_2011_5_24_40m | ecosystem: Environmental > Aquatic > Non-marine Saline and Alkaline > Saline ...
TCAGTATTACCGGCATTGCCGGTCCGGGAGGAGCAACGGATAATAAAAAAGTAGGATTGGTCTACATGGCTTTGGCTGATAGCAAAAAAACTATTACCCAAAAACACCAACTATTCGGAAACCGCCGACTGATCCGCTTACGCTCAGCCCGTCGCGCCCTTAATATGCTGCGCATATATTTAATGGGAAACTAATATTAATTTCTTCCTACCAAACACCCGGTATTCTTTCCTGGCAATATCTACACTTTCCATTCACAATATGGTTCTGGCCAATGGCTAAAAAGCCGATGCGTTCGATTAAGAGCTTCCCACAATGAGGGCAATAGGTATTGCCTTTGGAGTGTCCGGGGACATTACCGATATAGACATAATTTAGACCAGCGGCTGTAGCGATAGAAAAGGCACTCTCTAAAGTCCTTACCGGGGTAGTCTCCATATTCTCCAGTTTGTAGGAATGCCAGAAGCGGGAGAAGTGGATGGGTATATCAGGACCTACGTTTTCTACAATCCAGCTACACATAGCTTTTATCTCACTTGAGTTATCATTAAAGGAAGGGATAACCAGATTAACTATCTCTAACCATACTCCTTCTGTTTTGATAATCTTGATAGCATCTAAGACCGGTTGAAGGGTAGCTCTGCAGACTTGCTGATAAAATTCATTGGTAAAACCTTTTAGGTCAATTTTGATAGCATCCATATACTGGCAGAGTTCCCGTAGAGGTTCAGGATTAATGTAGCCGGCAGTTATCATAATAGTCTTTAGATTATTCTTTTTAGCTAATTTAGCCATCTCTAATACATATTCATAAGAAACTATGGGATCATTATAGGTAAAGACTATGGCTTCACAATCATTTTTACTGGCTAAGTTGATGGCCTCCTGAGGGGATAGTCGGTAATTTTCTGTCTCTTCGGGACCTACCTGGGTGAACTGCCAGTTCTGGCAGTTCTTGCATTTTAAGTTACAGCCGGCAGTGCCTAAGGCTAAAGTCCGCATCCCTGGTTTCATATGAAACATTGGTCCCTTTTCGATAGGGTCAACAGTCAGGGCACAGGGCTGGCCATAGACCAGAGTATATAGTTTTCCATCTATGTTTTTACGGTTGTTACAATCACCAACCTCTCCTTCGGCTAAAGTACATCTGTTGGGGCAAAGCTCACACTGGACGGTGTTACCGGATAATTTCTGGTAATAGAGGGCTTCGTGAAGAGCAAGCTTCTTGCTTTTGGGGAGGTCTTCGATGGAGAAACTGAGGTCCTGGGAGTCTTCGCCTCTGTAGACAGCAATTTGCTTAAAATTATCATCTTTTTCCTTTATATTTGTAGAAAGTCTTATCTCTCCTTTATATAAAGCTATCTCATCAATCCATACTTTTCCTACCCCACCACCTGGATTTTCTGGTGTATCACATACTTCAAAGTGTATATGTGAAATCTTGTCTAACCTTAATACACTATCAATTGCGTTTTCTTCGGGAATTTTAAATCTATTAAATGGAATGTATATTTTTGTCCAATCGTTAGAATGAATAAAAAAATTGAATTCATATAATTCTTGAGAATCCTTATTATCCGCTTCACCTATATGAGTAACTAATTTCTTTGTTGTGTCAGTTGTCTTAATAAAAAAAGTAATACCATCATAATTAACATACTCTTTTTGGAATTGTTCTGAATCAATACCAGTTAAACAGCCATGTCCAAAAGTGATACGTGGACCTGTAGGCATTTTATAAGCTATGCATAACGACGAACCACTATCTTCTACACTATTCTTAGAATCAATATATACATTTTGATAAAAACCCTCCTGCCACATTTTTTCTTTACCAAGTCTCCATTTATTTTCTTCAGTAATTTTCTTATCTTCAAAATCATCCAGCATAAAATATTCAATTTCCGATTTTGGACTGGAAGTTTTTTCACTTTCTATTTTTTTAATGATAGGCGTAGATAAAATTTCTGACATTTCTGGAGCACTAATTTCCCCATCAAAGGCATATTTAAAGGCTAATTTAAATTGAGATTCTTTGTCTTGAGAAGCAAGCCAGGTTATAAAATCTTTTTCCAGTTCATCAAAGTGATTATCCCTATCTAATCTGGAAATAATTTTTATAGCACTTTCTTCTATGCCTAGACTCTGGGCATATTGTTCTGCAGTATCTTCTAAAGCAAAAATAACTGTAAACAACACAAAAATTAGTAAGAATAAAGTCGTTAATGACTTCAAGATTATTTTTTTCTGCATAATTATTTTTTCTCTCTCTCCTCTCTTTTATAAAAATATTAAAGAATAAATTGATACTTATACGTAATTCTACATTACTATTTAAAAATCCTTCTTTTTTTATATTTAATTATAAAAAAGTGGCTAATTTTATATACAAAAAATTAATGGAATCCGAAAAAGTATATAAATTAAATGTTCTTCGAACTAATCACTAATATAAAACTGGTTAAATTAATCGTAATTATAAAGATACCGGTAGACAAGATCCCCAATACGGGGACCATTACTACTGAAACGATAAGAGCTCCCAAACAAGCTCCAATAAGATCTGCTGTATAAAGTCTGCTTGCTACAAAACCAACTTCATTTATGTCTTTTAAATATATTTTATTGGCTAAAGGAAATTCTACACCCACTAATACTCCAGAAATTAAACTTAACAAAAGAAGCAAAACCTGAACAGAAGAAAATACCCATGACTTCCAAAGATATAGATGAAAAGAGATTAATAAAAAAGGCAGACAAATAGAATATAGTAAGACAGCACCTTCAAATTTAATTAGTAATGATAATTTATTTTTTACTCTTTCCATAATATTATTCATAATTATACTTCCCAAAGCCAGACCTGCCATAAAAGCAGTAGTTAAGAGGCCTATCCTGTGATAGATATTACCGTAAAATGACTGAAAAGTAAGAATTATTAATAACTGAAAAGCCATCCCGGCAAAACCTGTAGTTGCAATAGCAACGGGCAGAGAGGCTTTTTTTAATTTATTAGTTTTCGACCTTATTAAAAGAAATACTAAAATAAATAAAATAAGAGGCAATAAAAATGTTTTAAGATTTATTTTTTCTATTAATCTGAAAAGATTATTAAGTCCTGGAGAATAAAGGGTGTTCCAAAAAGCAAGACTATAAAATACTCCACTGGGGGAGAGATCATAATTAATCCTAATTTTTTTAGAGTCAGATAAAGAAGATGAAATGGTGTTTATATACCATTTCAATCTATCAGGATCTAATTTATACTTAATGTATTGTTCGGTAAATAACTTTGTTTTTAAATTATAATCTATAAATCTTTGTATAATTTTATTTTCATCAATATTTAATATCTCTTTGTCTGATGAAGCAAGAAACATATTAATATCCCCAGGAATAACTCGAGTATAAGGAAATACTTCTCCTAAAGACAAAAGAAAACAGCTATTTAAATTAATCAGCTCCTCATTTAAATAAGTTAATGAACCGGGAGCTAAAATAGCTAAAATACCATTTTTCTTTAATGTTTTTTTAACCTCTTGAAAAAAACCTACCGTATAAAATCTATTTAATTGTAGGGTCGAAGGCGGGGGAAGATTTACTAAGACTACATCATAATTATCGGTAGACTTTTTAATCCACAATCTTCCATCAGTATACTTGATTTTTACTTTGGGATTTTTTAGTTCAGTAATAGTAAGAGGAGTAGAATATTTTTGAACCATTTTAATTATCAATGGGTCAAGCTCAACATAATGGATATTTTTTACTGAAGGATATTTAATAATTTCATTCAAAACACCACCTGCCCCACCACTGATCAAAAGAATATTCTGGGGAAAAGGGTGAAATAATAAGGGAATATGTATAAATTCTTCTACAAAGAATATATTTGGAACTGGTGTACTAAAGAGAGGTATCCCATTAGAAAAGAAGTTAAATTGGTTTTCTCTTGTCGTAACAGCAATGTTGCTATATACTGAATTTTGATAATGAATTAATTCCTGTCCTCCCCATTGCTTATTAAGCATATCCCAATGAATTTTATTTGCCTGATTAGAAATCAAGAGATATACTCCTAAGACCAAAAATATCAGACAAAAACAAGCAATCATCTTAGAAAATGATATTTTTATACCATATACTTTAGGTACAGAGTGCCATTTTTTAAAAAACATAAACAAAAGTATTGCAGAAAGTAAATTTAAGATAGCAATAAATAATGCTACTTGTAAAGAATTAAAAAAAGGTATAAAAAAGTAGGTAAATACAAGCCCTCCTGTTACTGCTCCTATCGATTCATAAATATATACTCTTCCAATAGATGTAGAAGATTTCCCGGAAAAATCAGAATAAATTTTACAGCCAAAGCTAAACTGAGCTCCGTCACTTATACATAAAGGTACCAGAATTAAGAATGAACAATAAATAATGGGAATTATTCCTACAGCTTCACCGGGAACAACTCCAATAATATTTTTTATGGTTCGGCAAAGATAAATAGCAAAAGGAAGATATATAGAAATTATTAATTGCAGGGAGGTATATATTTCTATCTTGCATTTAACCTTATCAGCAAATCTTCCCAGGACAAAACTTCCCAGAGCAATAAGAAAAAGCCAGTTAGCTAATATTATTCCAATAGATAGTTCATTACCAGAGAAAGTTACTAAAAGCTCCCTGATTAATAAAACTTCAATAATAAGCGCAGTAAATCCTCTTAATATTAGGGCAAAGAAAAGGCTTTTTTTCAATATTACTTACCTCAAATTATTATTGCAATTAAAGATAAGAAAAAATACATAGATAACCACGGGCACACCGATAGTATTATATCCTTCTGGTTAATAAAAACATGCAAGTAACTGTATATTTATTCTCCTTTTAGCTAATTGATTTTAACTAATTTGAGATTTTGGTAATTAGTTTTTACTTTCATTCTTTTCTTGTTTTTCCTTTAATTGATCCAATAAACTGTTAATCTTATCATTTTCTGTCTTTTGATTAAATTTACCACTGCTTATTTTACTTTCACCAAGATCAAGACGAAAGACTCCTTCGCCAGAGGTTGCCGCGTAAAGTATTTTACCATCAACAGATATTGCCATAGACGATACTGCTTTTGTGAAAAGTCCATCATTTATAGTATCCCAGGATATACCGCCATCTGTGGACATATATACACCGAGAGAGTAATCCGCAGCATAAACAATTTCTGAATTTATAGGGTCAATTACAATACTTTTAATGTTGGTCCAGGGGATGGAATAATAATCTTTACCGGTAAGTCTTTTTGTTTTTGTCAGCGACACCCCCGGTTTTACCTGCCCAACCCTCTGTAAAAATGAAGGACATTCTACTTGAATTCCGGAATTTATTCCTTCCCAATATTCTCCGCCATTGGTAGTTTTAAAAACCCCAGCACCTTCTGCCAATCCAACATACACTACCTCTGGATTCTTTAAATCAATAGCCAAGCTTCGTACATCCAATGATACGAGTCCACCGCTTATCGGTTTCCAGCTTTCTCCTCCGTTGGTGGTTTTGTAAATACCATCACGCCAGGTACCGATATAGACAATATTGGAATTTGTAGGATGAACTGCAATACAGTTGATATTAATAAGGGGTGTATTAAGGCCAGAGTTTATTTCTTTCCAGGTATCACCTCCATCAGTTGATTTATACATGCCAAAACTAGGGCCAGGAGGCATATCTCCATCAATTGAGCGTCTTTCTTTTCTCATACCAGCATAAATAATGTTTGGTGATGAAGGTGCATAAATTATATCCGCAAAACCATGTCTATTATTAGGGTTATCATTTTTAACTCTGGGGTGCTTAAAGACTTCTTTCCAGCTATCCCCTCCATCTTTACTTTTATAAATATAGCTATTATGCTCATCAGCAACAATAATTTCTTTCGGTTTGGAAGGGTTTAATGCTATGGCATTATTGGCGCTGATAACTGGATTAAATTGAATACCTATCCAGTCAAATCCACCATTTACACCTCTAAAGGGTCCGCTTCTTCCAATCGTAAAGACTGTGTCTGGATTATTAGGATCTATACATACCTTGAATAAATCAGCACCGGTATAACCCTTACTTGAAACTTCCCAGGTCCTTGCTCCATCAATAGACTTAAAAACACCGCCACCGTAATTATTTACAAAAATAGTCATCGGGTCATCAGGATCGACTACCGCACTAATAGGAAATCCAGCATCAATACCAGGAGGGCCATAATTTCCATTAGGCTTAGTAAATTTTCCCCAAGTATTTCCCCCATCTTCACTTCGATAAAATGCTTCCATACTACCTGCATAGATAATATCCGGATTAGAAGGACTAATTGTTACTACAGTAAGTACATTTCCAGAAAGCACCTGTTTCCAGTGCTCTCCCCCATCAATGGTTCTATAAATTCCTCCTTTATGACCTGCGTATGATAAAACATTCATTCCCGCTGCAGCGAAAAGTATCCGGGGGTTGTGAGGATGCATTTCTAAGAACCCTACAAAGAGATTAGTAATACCATTATTAATCTGTTTCCAGGTATTACCTCCATCAGTGCTTTTTAGTACACCAACTCCAATATTATTATAAGCCTCTCTATCAAAAATTCCCGTAGAGGCATAAATTATATCTGGATTGGTCGGGTCAAAGATAATAAATCTTGCCAAGCTGTCCCCTTCCCAAACACATTGCCAATTTTCACCTCCGTCTTCGGTCTTATAAATCTTTCCTTTAGCCTTATCAAATTCTTTTCCTAAAATTCCTGTGGAAATCTCTGCTCCCGCGAAAATAATATCAGAGTTTAGAGGATGAATACCAAAATTACGGATGGTTATTTCATTCCATTCGGTAATTCCATTATCCTTCTTTACCCATGTTTCTCCCCCATCTGTGGATTTAAAAATTCCTCTCATTCCCTGAGTTCCCACCCAGACAATATTAGGATTATTGGGATCTATGGATAGAGAAAAAATAGGAATACCGTCACCGGAGAATCCTGTCCTAACAGTTATGCCTTTGTTTCTTTGCACCCAGGAACTTCCGCCATCATAGCTCTTATTAACTCCGCTTGGATTATCAGTCACAAACATAATCTTTTTATCTTGAGGATGAATCCTTACATCATACCCCAAACCGCCCAAAGGTCCTCCCATTTTTACCCACTTTGTTTTTTGAACCAGCTTTACCCCGGTTACAGTTATATTATCAATATAAACACTGGATTTATCTAAAGTTTCAAAAGCAAAGCCCCCGTTGCGGATGGGAGTATCATCATCATTATAATTTATCTTTAATGTATTATTAATATATACTTTTATGTTATTCCCCTCTACTGATACCTTAAATTTATTCCATTTTTTCGAATTAAGTGGTTTAGACAATTCAATCAAGTCGAAAAAATCCTCTCCAATCTGTTTATTTAAATATAAACCACCTTGATGTATTCCCAAGAAATATCTCAAAAATACCTCCCCTGTATTGTATCTAACATTAAAATGTAAACCTCCTCTAATAATTTTAATATCTGCTTCAATAGTATAGTCGGTCCACCCACTAACATCGGGGCAAGCCCAGCGATGCCCAGAACCACTTAAAATATGATTATCTTTGTCAGATTTAATTTCCCATCCTGTTTCGAGTTTCCAGTTTTCAACCACTTCATTTTCAAAGTTATCTTGAAAGAGTAGGGCTATTTCTTTAGAAATAAATGGATTTTCACAGCTAAGTAGATTGGCTGAGGAAGCTGTATTTCCTAAAGCAATACCATGAATAATGATATAATTAAATGAAATTAAGCAAAAAATAACTAAAATACCCATTCTTAATAATATTTTTTTATTTCGTAACGACATTAAGAAAACCTCCTTATCAATATTTTAATATTAATATTCCACTTTTACTCTTTCCAATATCCTGGGATATTATGTCCACAAAACTTACATTTTCCTTGTTCAATATTATTTTCAAATATTAAGAATTGCACTCGATGAATAAGTAAATTACCACAATTAGGGCAAAAGGTATTACCATTTTGATTTCCAGGGACGTTATCAATATAAACATAATGCAAACCTATTTCTTGAGCAATCTTACAAGCGTCTTCCAAGGTCTTTAGAGAGGTGGGAGGCAATCGGGTTAATTTGCAAGCCGGGAAAAAACGGGAAAAATGAAGAGGTATATCCTCACCCAATTCTTCCTTTATCCAAAGACACATTTTTTTAATATCTTCCAAATCATCATTAATTGTTGGAATAATTAAGTAGATTATTTCTAACCAAACTTTTTCTTTTTTAATCCTTTTAAGTGTTTCAAGTATCGGAGAAATTTCAGCACTAGTCAGCTTTCTGTATATTTCTGGGTTAAATGCTTTAAGGTCAATAGCAACCGCATCCACATAGTTTAAAAGTGCTACCAGTGGTTCAGGATTTAAGGAACCATTACTGTGAAAGGAAACTTTCAGACCTTTTTCTTTCGCCAATTTAGCAGTATCATACACATATTCATAAAGCACAATAGGATCGTTATAGGTAAAACAAATAGTTGGTATATTATGTTCTATCGCCATTTGTACCACCTCAGCTGGTGATAAAGAAATAGTTTCTACTTCTTCGGGGCTTTTAAGAGCAAATTGCCAGTTAATACAATTTAAACATCTAAAATTACAACCCGCTGTACCCAGGCATAACGAATCAGTCCCAGGATAAAAATGGTACATCGGCTCCTTTTCAATCGGGTCAATATGCACAGCAACGGGTTTACCGTACACCAAAGAATATAACTTCCCTTCAATATTTTCCCTCGTCAGACAAAAGCCTCTTTCTCCTTCCGGGATAATACATTTTCTAAAACAAAGTTGGCATTGAACAGTCTTATCTTGTAAAATAGAATAATATTTTGCCTCAATCAACTCTTCCTCATTAAGAGTAATATTGGATGAAGAGAAGGAATTTTGCCAGAATATTATTACTACTAAAAAGATTAAGAATAGAAATGCAATAATTTTTGAGACAAACTTCATTTTGTATACCATAACTTTAATGCTCATAAAAAATATTTTCCATTTTAGAGTTTGTAAAACCATCCTTGCAACATTTCAATTTTTATAATACACAGACAAAAATTAAGAACTGAAAAATAAAAGAACTTTTCTTTATATTGTGGGATTAATTGTATATAATATAACATATATGAAAAAACATCTCAAACCATTGTTAAAATGACATAAACTTATAAAAAGCAAGAGAGATCGTTCAAAGAGTAAGCATCTCTTCTGGGTTGAAAAAATCTTAGGAGTTTTAGAACAAAAACACAAACATACAGGAAGATAAAAATGAAGAAAGAAACTAAAAATCTATTAATTATTTTTCTATTACTAATCGCGGGAACAGTTTCGGTAATTTATTATAATCTTTATATTCAAAATAATAAAATTAAAAAGGGAGAAACGGTAGTCCCTGAAATAATTCAAGAAAGAATAGAAGAAAATATTTACCGAATTGGAAACATTACAATCGATAAAAACAGGGAAGAAATTCGTTTTTCAGGTAAAGTTGCAAAAACTACGGGCTGGGTACAATTTTTAATTTATGTAGATGGTTATAAATGGTTAGAGGATGAGACGGCGATTATTGCTGCGGCAAGATTAAAAAATTTGCAGCTATCTCTTGCTCTTCTGGATTGGAAATATTGGGATGAGTTTTATTATGAGAAAAAAGCAGAAGATACGGATATTAAAACGCCGGAAATAAAATGGGATCTTTTCATTCAATGGGGAGAGAGTAATAAACTTAAAATAATTAAATCAAACGAAATTGTTACCACTAAAGATAAAAAAGATTTTTTAAAATTACATCATTCCATCTTTTTAGGTAATCCCCTTTTTGATCAAATCGCATTAAACAATGAACCTGCAACCAGTTGTCAGGGTTGTCCATTTTTCCCGGTAGAAGAGAAAACATTACGTCAATTGTTTAAAAGAAAATCTGGAGAATCTGGATATGAGATTAATACTGAAGTTATGCCTCCTTTAAATACTGAAATAAATATAATTATAAAAAAATCCAGAGTTCCTTAATAAGAATATAGGATAGGCAACAAATTTCAGGAAAATATTAATTTGAAGGTTAAATAAAATGGTCAATATTATTGAATTGTTTACTATAGGTATAACTATGGCTTTTGGCCCCTGTCTATTTTTTTGTACCCCTATTGTATTATCCTATATCGCTGGCACTCAAGATAGTTGGCGAAAAGGTTTTAAATCTGTTTTAATCTTTTCTTTATCCCGAGCTTTTATCTATGTCTTATTAGGATCATTGGCTGGATTTTTTGGTAAACTATTAACTACCACTCTCGATAAATACAGTCTGACTATCTACTTTATCGGAGGGATATTCATCTCTTTATCTGGGATATTAATTTTGATAGGCAAAAATCCAAACCTGCATCTTTGCCAAATCTTAAGAAAATATACCGTTGAAGATGATATTAGGAATACAATTATTTTGGGAATAATAATTGGTCTTTTACCCTGTACCCCTCTTCTTGGTATTCTGGTATATATAAGTCTAATCTCAAAAGATTTATGGCAAGGGGCCCTTTTGGGATTTTCCTTCGGGATAGGCACTATAATCTCTCCTCTTATTATTTTTGGAATTTTAGCCAGTTCTCTTCCTAAAAAAATAATTAAAAGTCCTAAAACATTTGAAATTTTCAAAAAAGTCTGCGGGTTTTTATTGTTTCTTTTTGGAGTCCAATTGATAGTTTCCCAGATAATATAAATTTTACGGAATCAAGAAAAACATAAGGTTAAATTCTTTTTTTAAATCTAAATAATCTCTTAAAATAAGGCCAGTGCCAAATTATATGGAATACAGATATAACAGTCATAGCAATTCCTGCCTCTACATGCCAAAATAAAATATTAAATGGCAAGGGAATTACCCATCCAAAATCTAATCTTAATAGCAATAATATCCCTAAAATTCCAGAAATAAAAAATGTAATTAAAAGTAAAATGTTCCAGATTTTTCTATGACCGGCTACGCTGATAATTTTCTTCTTAGCCAAAAAGCAACCTAAGGCATAAAAAAATGTCAAAATTAAAGAAATTGGTAAAAAATGATAAACACGGCGTTTGATTTCAATATCACTTGGGATAGTAAGAGTTCCCATATCTTCTGGAGCAAGTTGAGACAGATCACAAATTCCATCATTATCAGTATCTACATAACGTGAACACTCTCCAGGATAAGGACAATCAATCAGCTCAAATGGACAATCTCCCCAGGCTAAGGCTACCAAAGGGATTAAAAGAAAAATCATTAATGATATTTTTATAGCTAAAGTTAAAAAAGACCTACTTAAAAATTTCACCAATTTTTACATGTCCTTTTCTGTATTTTAATTTAATAATTTCAATTTTATAATTTTTAGTTTATCAAATTGAATTTTATAATTCAATTCTTTATTTAAGTTATTTAAGTTATTATAAAATCTTCACTATTAATTTGCTATAATTCACCTTTAATTTCAAAGTGACCAACAATTTAATTTCAAAGTTTGACAAAGTCAAAAGAAAAAGAATAATATAAATTAAATAATATAAAAATATACTCCAATAGGGTGCACGATACATCGTGCACATAGGAGAAATTAGGCAATAATATGGCGAGGGCACAATTCATTGTGCCCCTACAACATAATTATAACCAAAAAGTCATAATTTACTATAAAATTATCTGCAACGAACCATACACATAACCTGTTGAAAATATTTTTGTTGGCTTTTTGGGAAATAACCATTATATTTATATTCTTTATTACAATCTTTTAGGAGGATTATAGATTTGATTAAAGTAGGTGAATTTTATGCTCCGGGAAAAATTATCTTTGGTCCGGGGGGATTATCTCAAGTTGGGACAGAGGCAAAAAGATTAGGAAATAAAGTTTTGGTGGTATTGGGTAGGAGTGCGATGAGAAAAAGCGGGGCGCTGGACCGTTTAACTCGTTTACTTAAGGAAAATAATTTAGAATATGCAATCTATGAAAATATCCCCTCTGACCCTACAGTTGAAACAGTGGATACCGGAGCAAGTTTTGCCCGAAAAGGAAGCTGTAATCTGGTTATAGCCCTGGGGGGAGGAAGCGTCCTGGATACCGGTAAGGCTATTTCGGCAATGGTGACCAATGAAGGTTCGGTGGCTGATTATCAGGAAATCGAAGGAAAAGGCAGAAAATTTCAATACAAACCCGTTCCTTTTATCGCCATCCCCACTACCTCAGGCACTGGCTCAGAGGCAACGATAAATGCTGTAATCACCAACACTGAACTTGGCTTAAAGAAGAGTATAAGAGACCCCTGGCTCATTCCGGAACTTGCCCTGGTTGACCCCGAACTTACCCTATCTCTACCCCCTCATATAACCGCTATCTGTGGTGGCGATGCCTTAACCCAGTGTATAGAGGCAT
>Ga0268280_1002027_pt1 | contig 12484 bp, 18 predicted proteins | sample saktaG_9_FD_190139 | JGI IMG/M metagenome (GOLD analysis project Ga0268280, IMG submission 190139) | Saline water microbial communities from Sakinaw Lake, British Columbia, Canada - sak_2011_5_24_40m | ecosystem: Environmental > Aquatic > Non-marine Saline and Alkaline > Saline ...
ATGATTTTGGTTTCATTTCCATGGTAATATAGAAGATAAAATAGACTTCTTCTCCTCTTGTTTTGCATATTCACCAAAGTTATCTCCCATCTTGAGAGAATTATACATACGATCCCTTTCAACTCCATTCAAAGCTCTTGATAATGAATAGAATAAAGCACTCCAGAGGACCATTGCTATTTTTGTCATTTGTTCTTCTGATAAAGATTTAACAATTTCTTTTCTAGTTCCATTATTATTCATTTTTATATAACCTCTATCAAAGCTATATCCCCATCTTGTTTCTTCTTTTTCTTCTATCTTTTTAACTTCTTGATAATCTTTTGTAGTATAGTCATAATAATAGTCATCAGCAACAATATCTAAATAATCAACAGTCCATTCTATTGCAAATTCCATAACATTATTTATAGTTCTCATATCTAACCTACCCATTCTTACATCTTCTGTCAAATGTGGTGTCATAGCTTGTAAGAAATCCATCCTAATTTTGTCTGGAATACCCATTGAAACCTTAACCCACTTCTTTTCTCCCTCATCATAAGCAAATCCTTTTAGAACATAATCAATCTTTGAAAGAGTTTTATAAGGAGAAGTCTGCGAAATAAAATTAGCTACCTTTTCTTCTTGGATAATTCTATCATATTGAGGAGATTGTTGAGGGGGTTGAGCATGGTTAAGCATCTCACTATTTGAATACTCAACTCCCTCATTAGAATAATTATTATAGTAATTCTCCTGCATTTTGTTAGTTTTTGAAAGCAGCACTTAACATTTCAGCTTCAAATTGTGTTTGAACTTCAATAACAACTGGTTCGTCATTTTCAATTCTTTTAACAACTTGAAAACCAATTACTTGTTGAATAGGGATAATATCCCCAACATTAAGATTTTGCTTTTGTTTTTCGTTTTCCACTTGATTTCCTCCTTCTAGATTTAAATGGATTAGCAATTATTGGTCTTAATCCAAATGCTCCAGCACCTTTCTTATAGAAGTCTGGAATATTAGGTGATTTTATATTAAAAGCAATCGCTGATATTGATGGTGCATATCTTGATTTTATTGGTTTGGCTTTTCTACTTCTGCCTTTTCTTTCATAATCAAACAGTGATATTTTAGGAAGACCTGGAAGTATTGGTTTAAATCCAAAATTAGTTGGAGGAACAAAATCAAAACCTGGAGGACTTGAAAAGGGATTACTTGTTAGTTTAGATTCATTCTTAGTTAATTGTTTTGATATTAGCTTTTGATTAAGTTTTTGTGCAGATGCTATCGTAGGAGTAAAATCTGTCTTACTTCTTGATGAACCTCTTACATTTTGAAATGGATTTTGTATTATTAATCCACCAATAGTTTTTTCTCTTTCCTTTGGATTAGGTAATCCGCCAGTTAATGTTCCAAAGCTAAAGTTACCTGGAACTAATCTTCCTGTAGTTGCTGATGGTTGGCTTGGACTTAGAATAGATTTACCTGTTATACTTCCAAATCCATTAAAGAAGTCTTGCCCACTATTAGAACCAGTTAAAGTTGTATAATATTTTAATCCACCATAAGCATAAGGACTTGTTAATTTTAGGGCTGATGGTCTTATATCAAAAGAAGATTTTAATGCTGTTGATGGGGTTGTTGGTAATGATTTTGAACTAGAGGCTGAAACTCTCGGAATTATATCAGTATTTATTTTAATTGTAAATAATTGTTTTAATGAACTACCAAACTTTCCCTCCTTAAATCCTGTTACATATAAATTTGCAATATCCTTATCAGTTAATACTCGTGGTGTTGGTTTAGTTGTTTTATAAAAATTTCCTAAATCATTTATCTTTCCTTTAGATAAACCCTTAAAATAATCCTGAAAACCCTGAACATTCTTAGCATAATCTGCAGGTGTAGGATTAATTTCTTTTACAGGTTTATATAATCTTGATGATTTTTGTGCTGGGGGAGAGTAAATCAGTTGTTCATTTTTGCCTAAAGATTTACCAAAAACATCATTAAACTGCTTAGTTACTCCTAAATATGCTGAATCTCCACTTCTTGGAACAACATCTGAAGTAAATTTATTTGCCTTAGATATTATTCCAGTCTTTGAACTAATCATTGAAAATTCATTATCAGTTGATATTAACTTGTTACCTTCATATCTTGCTGATGCAAACTTAGCAGAAGTCCCTTTAGATAATTCCATTCTAAAGTTTTTATTATAACTTACTTTTCCAGTTCCAAATACTTTTTCAAATGTTACATCTGTATAAGGACTTCCTTTTGTCTTTGAGAATACTGTTCTTTGTGCAGTAAACTTTCCACCAATATTTTGACCTTCAATATAACCCAATTGATTTGTCTTTGAAATAGCTAGTGTTTTTCCAGTTCTAATTTGTGTTACTTCAAAACCTTTTCCTAAGTTACCAACCTGTTCTCCAATTTGATAAGTAGTTGCTTTAAAGTTTACTTTGCCTAATGCTTTTGCTTCTGCAGATGTAAGTTTGTTCATGTCTATTGTTGTTGTAAACTTTCTTATTGAACTTCCACCCTTTACTGTTTGACCTGAAATTCCCATGCCTTTTTCAGTAGACTGAATTAATCCAAGTTCTTTATCTGTAACTGAACCTTTTGATAATTCTGTTTTAAATACATCTTTTCTTTTCATAACTCCCTTAATTAGTTCTGTATCTTTTGCAGTTATTCCTCTTAGACTTCCAGTTTTAAGATAATTCTTACTTCCAACAGTAGTTCCATAAACAGCAAATCCCCCGGCAGTTGCACCTAAAGCAAAAGCAGAACCAATACCAATATCAATACTTTCTTGCTTATTTATTTTAAATGCACCATTATCAAAAGCATTTTTATTTCCAGTTGTTGTGGTAAATCCACTTGAAGAATAGTAGTTTGGATTTTCTTGGACTGATTTTAATCCCTTAGAAAAGGAAACTATTGGTGCAGCAGGAGTAAACTTTAAAGCAGTTGATAATACTTCATCAATAGGCATTGGTTGTTGCTTATTGAATTTATTTAAATCTTCAAAACCACTAACTCTTGATTGATATTTATTAACTGCAGATTTATATTCAGGGCTTATTGATAATTCTTGACCATAAACTGAACTTACATCTGCTTTAAATTCTGCATTTAAATTATCAATTTTTGATTGTTGAGAATATTTCAATGGATTTTCATCTATCTTTGCCTGATATTCTGCTTGTTTTGTTAATTGAACCTTATTAAAAATATTTGATTGAATATTCATTGTAGGAATACTAGCAAGAAAACTACCTGATTCTTGTGCTTCAAATTTGGTTATTTTAGGTATATAGCTTTGATCAACAGCAGTCCCTTGACCATAATAAAGAGAATATTTATTTCCAACATTAGTTAATCCATTTGTAACTCCATACTTATTTAAGTCGCTTGTTGTAGCTGTCTTAAATCCTTTTTTACCATAATCTGCACTTGCTAATCTTGTTTTTTCTGCTTGTGTTAATGGTTTATAGGTTGAGATTGAATTTGCTTGTGCTATTTTTGATTTAGTTGAAGTTGGAGTTAATCTTGATTGTTTATTACTTGCTATTTTATTTGTTAAGACATTAGAAGGGGCATTGTTTATATTTGAAAGTGAATTAGGGTTGTTTATTGCTGTTGTTGAAGTTCCTGAACTTCTGCTTCCTCCTCCACCTCCTCCTGTTTTTTGTGGTGCAGGTAAAGCAGCTGACATTTTTCCTGTTGGTGTGCTTACAATACCTGATGAATCTGGTTTACTTGTTGGCCCTATTGGAGCAGAATATTGTTGTGTAGGAACTGCTTTTGGAGGTTCTGGTTCTTTCTTTTTAAAAATATTCTTAATTGAATCAACTATCCCCATTTGAATCTCCTTCAATTAAAGATTTAGTTATTCCAGTTTGTCTAAATAAAACCTCATCATCTCCAAGTCTTAATGGTCCTTGATAAACTTTACTTTCTTTAAATGGTGTATTCTCTGGATGATAATTATAAGCCATAAAACTCATAACTAAAACAAAAGCAATAACCATTCCAATTACTATTAATTTGTTCATTGATATTATTAAAAATATCCTTTTTATAAAGGTTTTATCTTACTTTTTATTTAGTATAACAAACATACCTTTATAAAAAGAATAATATTTGAAAGTCAAATGGATAACAATAGCACAATATTCACAAAAAAGCAGGTTGCAGAATATAACACTTCTCAAGATTCTTTAAGACAGTTAGCACAGATGGAATGGAATATTGATGAGATGTTTAGGAATGTATATAATGGTGGTATTGATGCTACCGATAGTTTAGGTATAAAAAATCTATATCACTATCTTGTTTTTATTTATGCAGATAGATTATGGGCTTTTTCTTGGACAGTATTACAGAATAGTGATGACAAAGAGAAGTTAACTTTTACTAGATTTGAAACAGATTTAAAAGATTTGTATAGTGATTGGATGACAAAACATAAGGACCAAGTTCCTACTACTTTATTAGTTAGGTTAAGAGAATATAAAAGATGGTTATATGAAGTTAAACAGAAACAAATTAAATTAGGTGTTCCTACTAGAACTGAAACTACTGGTGAGGAAAGAATGAAAAAGGCAGCAGGTGTTTAAATGAGCGATGAAATAAGTCCAGAAGATTTTGTAAAGGTTTTGAAATCAAGAGTTAAAAAGGATTGGGATGCTGTCGTCGGTATTACAGGTGAGGAAGGATGCCAACCAGCAGGTTCTAAGGTTCTTATGAGTAACGGAGAATGGAAGAATATTGAAAATATTATGGTTGGCGATAAAGTTTTATCTCCTCAAGAAAATGGAAAACATATTATTTCAAAGGTTATAAAAACTAATAGTTGGTTTTGTGATGATATTTATGATGTTAAACATTTAAATAGGAATAATAAGAAATTATATTCTTGTTCTTATAATCATCAAATTCCAATTCATAGAAAATTCTTCCCAAGATATAAAGGTATAAGAAAGGTTGAAGATAGTTATTGGACCATTAAACATTATACGGCTCAAGAATATTCTAAACTTTCAAGATTAGGAAGTAAAAAAAATCAGACAACTTTTACAAGTTTTCCTATAAAAAAATATGAAGGTATTAAAAATAGCACAATAGAACCTTACTGCTTGGGTGTATGGTTGGGCGATGGACATTTTAGTTCAAAAAGGAAATTAAATAAACTATACAAAGGAAATTTAAGAAAAGGTTGTAATCAAAATGGAAAATGGATAAGCAGGGCTTGTGGTATTACTTCTAATGATCCTGAAATAATTGATGAAGTTAAAAAATTTTATGATTTTATGAAGATACAATCAAAACAAAGCACTACTACAAAAACATATATGTTTAGCTTACTTTCCCCATTTGTTCAAGAATTAATTAGGTTAGGATTTGAAGGTAAAGGAAGTGGAGAAAAGTTTATTCCAAGGGAATGTTTATTATCAGATTTAGAATATAGAAAGAGATTACTTGCAGGAATAGTTGATACAGATGGAACATTAAGAAAAGATGGAAATAGTTATTCTGTTACTAGTAAGTCCCCACAATTTATCCAAGATATTTATTCATTAGTAAGAAGTATTGGAGGAAGGGGAAGTATTACTAAAAGGATATGTCAGATAAAATCAACAGGTTTTAAAGGAGAATATCATTTTATTTCTTTCTATCTTGGAAAACTTAGATTACCAGTTAAACTTAATAGAAAAACAGCAAAAGAAAATTGTTTTTATTTATCTCCTAATAGATGTTCAGTTGATGTAGTTAAGTCAGATAAAAAAGAGATAGTTTATGGATTTACATTGGATAGTCCAAGTGAATGGTATATTACAGATGATTGGACAATAACCCATAATAGCAGTAAGTCAACACTAGCATCTTGGTTAGTTTATTTAGGTTGTATAGCAGATGGTCTAAGTGAGGAAGAATCATTAAAGAAATTTGTTGATTATACTATATTCTCTCCTAATAAGACAAGAGTTCAGGAACAAATAACTAAATCTGAAAGGTATTCTATTATAAATGCCGACGAAGCAATTAAAATTCTGTATAAACAAAATTGGGCTACTCCAATTCAGAAATTCCTTAATATGTTCTATGCTTTATGTCGTCAAGAGAATAAGATTAGTATTTTATGTATGCCTAGATTCTTGGATTTTAATGAGTTCTTTAGGAACCATAGAATTAAGTTTTGGATTCATGTTCTTGATAGAGGTGTTGCTGTTATATTTGAGAGAGATTGGTTTCCTTCTTCTGCTGATCCATGGATGTTGAAAGAATCACAGAAGTTAAACTATATGATTTATACTAAAAGAAAGACTGGTGATTTTAATACAGAACAAAAGGTTCAGGCCTTATCAAGACTAAAGAATTTTATAGGTGTTATTAGATTTGATGACCTACCTAATAATTTAAAGAAGGTGTATAAAGATGGTAAAGCTGAATTTGCTTATGAAGATTTAGAAGAACAGATTAAGCAAGGTGATATAGGTAATGGAGCTAGAGAAGATAAATGGAAGAATCAAATAGAGGAAGTAATATTAACGATGTATCAAGATGGAAAGAATGGTATGGAAATATCTAGAACAACTGGCATTGCTAAATCAACTATTTATGAAGTTATAAAGGGACTAAATTCCAGTATTCCAATTCCAGAACAACCACTCATTAATAATAATCATAGTAAGGAGGATAATTTTGATGATAATTAAGTGTAAGATAACAAACAGCACTTAGTTATACCTAGATAAAAGATGAAGCCCTGGGAAAAACAAAAGCAAATAAAAGAGCAGGAGTTATCTATACCTAGCATTGATTATATAATTCAGACAGCTATTGATATTAAAAATGAAAGATTAAAATGTTTGTTTGTTTTGTTATACCTAACTGGTGGAAGGATATGCGAATTAGTTAGGCGAAAAGGTTATGATATTACAAACAAAATAAAGGATAAAACCAATAGGATCTATAGGTATAACAAACAAGCTAATTCAGAAAAGGATAAGACTTCTGTTAAAAGAAAACAGATTTCTTTTGAGGAAAAAAAGGGTAGAAAGGTTATGTTAATAACTTTGAGAAATGAAAAGAACAGAAGAAGAAAAGTTAAGGAGTTGCCTATACCTTTGGATAAACAAGAGAACATAATTCTAGTTGAATTAATTATGCCTTACTTAAATTCTCTTGAAATGGAATCTGAATTGTTTCCTTTTGGTTATCAATATGCTTATAGGATTCTTAAACCCTATTTTAATCCGCATTGGTTTAGGCATATCCGAGCAACACATTTAACAATAAAGTATGATCTCCCAGTCCATTTACTTAGGACTTTTATGGGTTGGACAGATGATAGACAGGCCAGTGCTTACCAGGAAATGAGGTGGGGAGATATCCTTGATAAGTTATGAAAGCAATAGATTTAATTGAAAGTACGCTTTTTTATTGTATTATCTTACCTGGAGTCTGGATTAAAAGACAGATTAAAGGATTTCTTAACTATCCTTAAAGAATATTTGTTGGAATAATTATGTCATCTTTTTTAGAAGCTAATTTAAAACCTAAGAATATTAAAGCTGCTAAAAGAACCAATCCAATAACCCAATATAAGATTGGACTTACTGAACTTCCATCTTTTATAACTAACTGGCTTTCAGATTCATTTACAATAGGTTCAGGTTCTTGAGCTTTTACAATCGGAACTATCTCTTTTTCCACAGAAGGGGCAATGTAATTGCAAGTTTGATTTTCAGAAGGTTTGTCATATCTTGGCTTACACCAGTTTTCTTTATATGTGCAGGTTCTTGTTTGTTTCCCTAAGGTTGAACAGCTAGACCATTCAGAACATTCCCATTTAGTATAACAAGCACTTCCAGAACTTATTGATTGAGATGGTTGTTCTATTACTGATTCAGGAGTTGGTTCAGGTTCTTTAATATTACAGTTGTTTCCTGCATTAGCTTGAAATATCATTAAATCTCCCCAACCAACTAGACCATCTCTATCTAAATCTGCTCCTGCACAATCAACTTCTGAACAGTTATAACCAAAATGATTTTTAATATTAATATAATCTGAAGCATCTGCAACTCCATCTCCATTTGTATCTCCTAAACAAGTTGAAGCATAGACGAAGGAGATTAGAGTTATTGCTAGAAGTATTATTAGGATTTGTTTATTCATTTGGCTAATAGTCTTACAATAATGTCGTCATAAGATTCGTTTTTAGTTCCGATCTCATCAAGTCTTTTTTTTGTTGAAGGTCTTAGTCTTACAAATTCTGTAGCTGTTTCGTTTTCCATAGTTAGTTTAATAGTGTTTACTTTATAAGTGTTGTTATTGTTTAATTATGTGTAACAAAGTATACATATATTTAAATAGTCTTTAGTTTAATAGAATTGTATGGCAATACGAGACGAAGAAAAAATACGAGACATACTACAATTCTATAAGGATAAAGATGTTTCTGTTCATGTAAGTTTAAAACCTACTGGAAGTTCTTTTGGTGGTTCTTTTAGGAATGGTAAGTCCATTGAGTTAAAGGAAGATTGTGTAGTTTTTAATGATGAGAAGCTCGGCGAGATTTTAATATTTCTTTCAGACATTTTTAGGGTTGATAAGAGGGAGGATAGAAGATGAAAATAAATTGGGGTGAAGTAGTTTATTATTATTGGTGTTTGGTTATGGGTGGATCTTGTTTTTGGTGGAAGTTATTGGAGGGTTTAAGATGATATTCTACCCTGATAATAAGACTTGTGATTATGAGGTAAATACTGAGAAGGAGGTATACGACTATGGAAGAATGTATGTGGCTAAATACTACGAAAATTATTAAAGAAAATCTTAATAAGAAAAAACCATGTTTAAGTTGTGGGTATTGTCCTTATGGGGGTCTTGTTGAAGTTTTTCCACTAAAAGAAAATAGATCAAAAAATATCTCTTGTCCTGTTTTTGGACATGATTGTCCAATGTTCTATAATGGAGAAGATTTTAGTGATTTTGGTAAAGAAAGAATTAAACAGGTGAAAGATAATGATATGGGCAATAAAAAATAATAATAGAATAAAGGCAACTCCAAAAGAGATTGCTTTTTGTCCTATCTGTCATGAAGAAGTCATTGCTAAATGTGGAAGTATAAAAATTTGGCATTGGAGTCATAAGTCTCTTAAAGATTGTGATAACTGGGCAGAACCTGAAAGTGAATGGCATATTAATTGGAAAAATCAATTCCCAAAAGAACAGCAAGAAATAGTTATTACTAAAGGAGGAGATGTTAAAAGAGCAGATAACTTTAATCTTCTTATAAAATCTCATAGAGCAGATATAAAAACTATGAAAGGACTAATTATAGAATTACAAAATAGCCAATTATCTTCTGATAAAATAATAGAAAGAGAAATGTTTTATCAAAATATGATTTGGATTCTTAATGGTGAAAAATTATGTAAAGGATTAGAGTTAAGATTTAAAAAAGGAATTATAACATTTAGATGGAAAAATCCCCCTAAGAGTTGGTGGGTTGCTAAAAAACCAATTTATATTGATTTAGTAAAAGATGAATTAATATTTTCTATAAAAAAATTATATCCTAATATTCCTTGTGGTGGTTGGGGAATTATATTAACTAAAGAACAATTTTTAAAAGAATATGGAAATAAATGAAATAAAGGAAAGATTAAAAGAAGCGATAAAGCTAGAACCCTTAGAACAAGAAGAATTTATTGAATCTCTAGCAAAACTATCTGGAAAGAAAAAGACGAGAATAAGAGAGCAACTTGATACTTTTATTAAGGAAGATAGATTAAAGAATGAAAATTTTAAGAATTGTAATGATACTCCAATAAATAATCTATCTAATAAGTTAGGAGCTATGTTTGATAAAAAAGAACTTGCCAGACATATTTTAAATGTTCAACCCTGTTGGTATGATAAAGCAAGAAACTGGTGGCTCTGGAATTGGCCAGAAACAAAGTGGGAAAGGGTTGATGAAACTGATATTTTAAATGCTATTGAAAAACAGGCCACAATTAATACTATTAATTCTAAGGAAAAGAATGAGATGTTAGAAGCTTTAAAACAAGAATCTAGGAAAGAGCCACCTGTTAAGATTGGAACAGAGTGGATTCAATTTAAAAATATACTTTATAATATTTTAACTGGAGAAAAGAAAAGAGCAATGCCTATTAATTTTGTTACTAATCCTGTTCCATGGGAGCTTTCTGAAGACAATTTTATGGAAACACCAGTAATGGATAGAATATTTGCGGAGTGGGTTGGAGAAGATAATGTTAAGATGCTTTATGAAATAATGGCTTACTGTATGCTTCCAGACTATCCTTTACATAGAATATTTTGTTTTATTGGTTCTGGTATGAATGGGAAGAGTAAATTCTTAGAACTTTTAAGATTATTTATTGGAGAAGCAAACTGCTGCAGCACAGAATTAGATACTTTATTACAGTCAAGATTTGAGGTTACAAGACTTCATAAGAAGCTAGTTTGTCAGATGGGAGAAACAAATTTTAATGAAATGAGTAAAACATCCCAATTAAAGAAACTATCTGGAGGAGATTTGATTGGTTTTGAATATAAGAATAAAGATACTTTTGAAGATAATAACTATGCAAAAATAATAATTGCAACTAATAATCTCCCAACAACAACAGATAAGACAATAGGGTTTTATAGAAGATGGATGATTATTGATTTTCCAAACCAATTTTCAGAGAAAAAGGATATTTTAGAAGATATTCCTAGAGAGGAAATGAATGCTCTAGCCCTGAAATGTGTTTATATCTTAAAAGATTTACTTGATAGAAGGGAATTTACTAATGAAGGATCAATAGAAGAAAGGACAAAAAAGTATGAGGATCATAGTAATCCTCTTGAAAAATTTATGAAAGAATTTACGGTTGAAGATTATAATGGACATATTTGGAAGTGGGAATTTGAGAAAAGATTAAATCAATGGTGTAAGGAAAATAGATTTAGGGAAATTTCAGATGTGGGTATTGGGAAAAGAATGAAAGAAATAGGAATTGAACAAAGATTAATATCAGCAGGAGAGTTCGTACAAGGTAAACAATGGCGTAGTTGGATAGGTATAAAATGGGCTAATCAGGATAATCAAGAAAAACAGGTAAACCCTACTCAATTTCACATGTGAAAATAGATAGGGTATTGCTGATTATCTTGATTAAGTTGATTAAATTCGCTTAATTACTAGACAATGACACAACAAAATAAAAACAAAGAAAAAACAAAAAGCAAACATTTAAATACTAGGATAACTAATAATAATCATGAGCAGATATAGAGCAGTAAAAAAATATGGAAATTCATGGGTAATTGCCCTTTCAATCAAAGATATGGAAGATCTAAACTTGAAAGAAGGCGACCTAATTGACATTGAAGATGCAGTTATAAATAAATCAATTCCAGAGGAATTAAACAATGAAACCAAATAACATTGAATTTATGAGATCCTTTCAAAAAGGAGAAAAAGAGCTAATTAACAAAGCTATGGAAAGAGCAAGGTCCGGAAAGACAAAAGGGAGTGATAATCAGATGGATAGACCTACAAATAAATTGAATAGTAGCACTCTTGATAAAGGTTCTGAAATCCCGTTAGACATTCAAAGTCCTAACACACTTTTTCCTTTATCCCCAGAGTCATTGACTCCATCTGGTTCTCATAATCACAATCAGGGCCAACTTATAGAATCTAAAGCCATTGATTCACCTTTCATTGGCCCTGACACTTATATTCCTATGTTTAACTACACCAAAAAGAAACAGGCCATGGACCAGCTGGAATGGGAAGCAACTATGAGGGAACTAAACATTCAGCAAATTAAATACTAGGAGGACACAAAATGACAAATATAAAAGATTCAGCATCTGCATATATTCCAGCAAAAATGAAGAATATTGCAGATTTACCTTCAGTTGAAATCTCTCTTGAATTGAAAGATGGAGAAGGTCTTGATGATGCTGGGAAAGTCTACAAATATAAGTATTTTGAAGTAGATTCAGAAAAGTATAGAGTTCCAGCAGTTGTTTTAGGACAACTTAAAGATATATTGGAAGCAAGACCAGATACAAAGACTTTCAAGGTCAAGAAGTCGGGTCAAGGTAAGGAAGGAACGAAATATACTACAATTCCTTTATCTTAACTAAAAACTAGCCTTATAGGGCTTTATTTCGCTTTTGGGGAGGTTTTAGCACCCCACATCAAACTCAAAAACAATGGTAAACATAAACATACCCACAACAAGTAGCATAAGAATGCAAATAATGGATGAACTCTATCCTTTGAATAGAGAAATAACTAAATTAAGACTAAAAGTTCAGGCTCTAGAAGAAAAGCTAGATTCTGGACAAATGATAATAAAATGAAACAAAAAACCTACACAACAACCATAACTTTAACTGTAAAAGCAAATGACTTCCTAGAAGCAGAACAAAAGTTCTATCAAATCTTAA
>Ga0268280_1002031_pt1 | contig 12452 bp, 12 predicted proteins | sample saktaG_9_FD_190139 | JGI IMG/M metagenome (GOLD analysis project Ga0268280, IMG submission 190139) | Saline water microbial communities from Sakinaw Lake, British Columbia, Canada - sak_2011_5_24_40m | ecosystem: Environmental > Aquatic > Non-marine Saline and Alkaline > Saline ...
AATTCTTGCGCTTCAACGAGCGCAAGATCCTGCCCGCCGCCGGCAACATCTCGCGCGAGGAAGCAGAGTGTCAGGCGTATGAGCACTACGCTCGATTTGAGGAACGTCGGCGCCACGCCGCCGAAGACGCGGGACAAGCCGAAGCGCTCAAGGTGCTCGAACAAGCCGCCAAGCAGATCGAACAACGCAAAACCGTTCCCGGCAAGCGAAAGAAAGAAGCCAAGGCATAAAGCTCCCCGCCTGCCCGAACGACAAATCCACTGGCCTGTCTGCGCCAAGTTGAGCGCGGCAGGCAGGCGGTACATGCCGCGGCGACGCGCCAAAGCAGCGGGCGCCGCCTGCGGCTGAGGCCTTGGCGTGTGATGGCACGCCGCCGTGTTTCCCGTACCGTTGGTTGCGCGGGCATTCGACGTGCAACACGCACAACGGGGCGCCAACCCATTTCGGAATTATAAATTCGTTGGTTACCAACGAATTTCCCCGCCCGGCACCCGTGCCTGCCCGCGCCGTGCCGGGCCCCTTGACACATTGTGAAATATATTGTATAATGATGCATGATGTTTCATTTTATTTCAATGGCGGAAACGCGATGATCGGGGCGCAGCGCCAGCAGCAGATCTTGGATGCACTCGGCCGCCACGCCTTCCTCGGCAGCGCGGCGTTGGCACGCAGCCTGGCTGTCAGCCGCGTGACGATCTATCGCGATCTGGAAGAGCTGGCCGCGCTGGGCCTGGTGCGGCGCGTGCGCGGCGGCATTGCCCGGATTGACGCCGCCGGCGTGCCGGCCCGCGCCGGCTTTCATGAGCGCCAGCGTGTCCTGACCGCCGAAAAAGACCGCATCGGCCGTGCCGCCGCGCGCCTCGTCCACGACGGCGACACGATCATCATGGACGGCGGCACGACCACCAACAGCATGACCCCCTATCTGGTCGGCAAACAGGTCAAGGTCGTGACCAATTCGCTGACCGTCGCCGATTACTTGAATGATCACTCGCCGATCGAGGTGATCGTGACCGGCGGCTATCTGTACCGCGCCTCAAAGGTGCTGCTGGGCCCGCCGGCGTTGCAGACCTTGCGGCAGGTGAACGCGGCCACCAGTTTTGTCAGTGCCGGCGGCGTGACGCTCGAAGGCATCGGCCACTCGGACAGCCTGGTGGTCGAGACCGAGAAATTGATGATTGCGCGCGGGCGCGACGTCGTGCTGCTGATCGACCACAGCAAGTTCATGGGCGGGGCGACGATGAAAGTCTGCCCGTGGACGCGGATCGGCACGGTCATCACCGACCAGCCCGTGCCGCCCAAGTTCGCCGCGTTTTTCACGCGTCATCACCTTCGCGTCATCCTCGCGCGCTGACTGCCCAAATGTTGCGCATGACTGAAAACCGAAAACCGAAAACTGAAAACTACTAACTATCACCGATAACCGATCAACATGCAGTACCTATCCGACTCCCGCCCTGAATTCACCGCCGGCACGATCACGCTGCCGAGCATTCCGAAATTCCAGTTTGCCTCCGACGCAGCCAGGGAACTGCGCGGCGGGCGCTTGACCAAAGCCGACGCCGTGCAGATGCTCGAAGCCATGCTGACCATCCGCGCCTTCGAAGAGATGATCTACGAGCTGCGCTCGGGCGGCTACAAGGCGCTGGCCAACTACGAGTATCGCGGGCCGACCCATTTGTCGATCGGCATGGAGGCCAGTGCCACTGGCGCCTGTGCTGCGTTGCAGCCGAGTGACTATATCACCAGCACCCACCGCGGCCACGGCGATGGCATCGCCAAAGGCTACTTCGCGTTGATCGCGATGAGCGACGAACAATTGCGCGCGCGGGTGCCTGACAGCAAGGCGGCCAGCCGCGCGGCGTTGCTCGAGGACGCGCTCGAAATGCACGTCATGCGCACGATCGCCGAACTATTCGGCAAGGAAGCCGGCTATTGCCGCGGGCGCGGCGGTGGGATGCACATTGCTGATTTCAGCGTCGGGCATCTGGGCGCCAACGCGATTGTCGGTGGCGGCGTGCCGATCGCCACCGGCGCGGGCTTTGCCGCGCGCTACCTGCAGAACGGTAATGTCGTCTGCGCCTTCGCCGGCGACGGCGCCTACGCCAATGGCGCGCCGCTCGAAGCGCTCAACATGGCCTGCATGGAGCAATTCACCAATCCGGCCCTGACGCGCACGCCGTTTGGCGTGCCGGTCATTTTTTGCATTCAAAACAATTTGTACGGCATGACCCACCGCACGGTCGGCGAAGTGATGGGCGTGGATTATCTGGCGCGACGCGGGGCGGGCTTCAAGAACGACGCGATGCAGGCCGAGGTCGTCAACGGCATGGATGTGCTGGCGGTGCGCGAGGCGTTGCAGCGCGCGGCGCGCGAATGCCGCGATGGCCGCGGGCCAATCCTGCGCGAGTTGATCACCTATCGTTATTATGGCCATTCGCTGAGCGACCCGCGCAATGAGTATCGCACCAAGGACGAGGAGACGGCCTGGAAGACGGTTGACCCGCTGACCAGCTTCCCGGCGCAACTGGTCGCGGCAAAGATTTTGACACAGGACGATCTCGCCGCCCTGCGCGACAAAGTCTGGCAACGCAACGAGCGCGCCGCGGTGCGCGCCGCCGCCGCGCCCGACCCGGAGGTCAAGGATGTGATCAAATATGTCTTCAACGGCACGAGTGAAGAACAGGTGCCGGCGGCTTGTGCCAATGTGGCCACGCTCCTGCCGGTTGAAAAGCCGAAGCGCGACAAGCAGGGTTTGTTGAACTATCGCGACGCGCTGAAAGAGGCGTTGCTCGAGGAAATGGCGCGCGACAGCCGCGTGATTTTCTATGGCGAAGACGTGGCCGACTACGGCGGCGCGTTCAAGTTGAGCAAAGGCCTGCTCGAAATGTTCGGGCGCAATCGCGTCTTCAACACCTCGATCTCGGAGACCGCGATTTGCGGCACGGCCGTCGGCGCGGCCATGGCCGGCTTGCGCCCGGTGGTCGAGCTGATGTACATGGACTTCGCGCTGATGGCTTCAGACCAGATCGCCAACCAGGCCGGCAAGTGGCATTACATGTCGGGCGCGAGCACGACCGTGCCGCTGGTCATTCGCGCATCGGTCGGCGGCGGCAAGGGCTACGGCGGGCAGCATTCGCAGAGTTTGGAATCCATGTTCTGCCATATTCCGGGCATGGTCGTGGTGTATCCGTCCACGCCGCACGATGCGAAGGGACTTCTGAAAGCCGCGATCCGCTCGAATGATCCGGTCATGTTCGTCGAGTCGCAATTATTGTATGGCGTCAAAGGGCCGGTGCCGGAAGACGAGTATCTGATCCGGCTGGGCGAGGCCGAGGTGAAGCGCGCCGGCACGGATGCGACCATTGTCGGCTGGGGCCCGGCGATGCCGGAGTTGCTCGAGGCGGCCGCACTCATGCAGCGCGATCATGGCGTCAGTGTCGAGGTGATTGACATCCGCACGCTGGTGCCGCTCGACCTGCCGACGATCGTGCGCTCGGTGCAAAAGACCGGCAAGTGCCTGGTCTGCGCGCAGGCGATCAATATCGGCAGCTACACGGCCGACATCGCCCAGCGCGTGCAGGAAGAGGCGTTTGACTATCTTGACGCGCCGGTGCTGCGACTGGGCGCCAGGGACGGGATTGCGCCGCAGGCGTTCAATCTCGAAGAAGTGTTTCTGCCGCATACCGGCGACATGGTGGCGCTACTGCGGCGCTTGTGCAGTGTATGATTGCGGTGCTGCGCGGCGCACGCTATGCGCCGGTACGCCGTGCGCTTGACGCACATGCTTGAATGTGGTATACTATGCAGTACTTAATGTAGTACTAATAATAGTATCGTAAAGGAAGAAGATGAACACGATAGCGGCCCAGGAAATCAAACGCAGAGGTTTGGCGGCGGTGGACAGCATGATCAGCCACGGCCCGGTGTTGGTCATTAAACATAACCGGCCCGCGTATGTCATCATGCGCGAGCAACAGTACTATCAGTGCTTGGGCGAGGCGGACGCCGCCTATGAACAGCGCGTGAGCGAGTCGCTGGCCGACCTGCGCGCGGGCCGGGTGCGCACCTTCGCCACAGCCCAGACCTTGATGAAGGCCATCAAGAAGCGGCGGAGCGCCCGCTAATGTATACGTTGCGGGCCACGACCCGGTTCCAAAAGACAGCCGCAAGGTTTTTTGCGCATCACCCGGATCTCGAAGCGCGCTTTGTGCTGGTGGCCGAGTTGCTGCGCCAAGATCCGTTCCATCCCGCGCTGAAGTTGCATCCACTCAAGGGCACGCACGCAGGTCTGCACTCCGTGCGCCTCACCTACAGTTATCGCGTGACGCTAGTGCTTGTCGTCACGCAGAAGACCGTCACGCTCATTGACATTGGCAGTCACAACGACGTCTATTGACATCGCACAGGAGTTCGCGTCATGGCTTTTGAAGTGATCATGCCCAAGTTTGGGCAACAAACGGAAACCTCGGACATCATCCGCTGGCTGAAGCGCGAGGGCGAGACCGTCGCGAAAGGCGATGTGCTGCTCGAGATTCAAACCGACAAGTCGGCGATGGATGTCGAATCCATGTTCGACGGCACCTTGCTGAAAATCTACGCGAGCGAAGGTGAGACGGTGCCGGTTATGAGCGTGATTGGCTACATCGGTGTACCGGGCGAGGCCGTGCCGGCGCGGCCGGCAGCACCGGTGGCTGCGCCTGCGGCGCCCATGCCCGCGGCGCCCCGTCCGACTGGTCAGACAAGTCCGACGAGTCAGACCAATCTGACGGATGCTCCGCCGCCGGTGCCAGCCAAGGTTGGTGTCACGCCGCGCGCACGGGCCTTGGCGCGTGAGGCGCTGATTGACGTCACACGCGCCAAAGGCAGCGGCCCGCATGGCCGCATCATGGAGCGCGACGTGCGCGCCTACCTGGCCGAGAAACATCACGCCGCGCTGAAAATCAACCCGGCGGCGGCCGCCATGCTGCGTGAGCACAAGCTGGATGTGCTGGATGTCGCGCAGCAGGCTGACGGCGAGCGCATCACCTGCGCCGATGTCGAGCGCGCGCTGGCCGAACGGCCCAAGCCGATGAGCGCCATCCGCAAAATCATCGCGCGGCGCATGACCGAAAGCATCCTAACCATGCCGCATTTTTTCGTGACCGTCAGCATCGACATGACTGACCTGCTCGAATTCCGCAAGATGGCCCGGCGCGAGCACGGCCTGAAGGCCTCGGTCGGCGACTTCATCATGAAGGCCTGTGCGCTGACCTTGCGCGCGATGCCGGTGGTCAACAGTGCTTGTGTCGGTGATACGGTCATCACACGCCAGCGGGTCAACATCGGCATGGCGGTCGCCTTGGATGACGGGCTGATCGTGCCGGTCGTGCGCCATGCCGACACCCTCAGCTTGAGCGAACTGGCCGAGCGCACCAAGGACCTGTCCGAGCGCACCCGCACCGGCAAACTGTTGCCCGATGAATTCCAGGGCGGGACGTTCACGATCTCGAACATGGGCATGCTCGGCGTGGAGCATTTCACGGCGATCATCAATCCGGGTGAAGGCGCCATTCTGGCGGTCGGCGCGGCAGTTGAGACACCGGTCGTGCAGCGAGGCCAAGTGGTCGTGCGCACGCTGATGAAAATGACGCTGTCGTCCGATCACCGCATCATTGACGGGGCGGTGGCCGCGCAGTTCTTGAAAAAATTGAAGGAGCGGCTCGAGGATGCCACGCAATGGCAAGGCGAAAAATGAATGCGCGCGACAAGCAGGATGAAAATGAATGCGCCGCGCATTCATTTTGTACAAAATGGTTTGCCCGGCAAACCATTTTTCTCGGCACAAGGATAACACATGATCCTGGTAGATGACCGCGAGCGCCGCGGCGGCGTCTGCGAGGCCTTGGCCGCGCTGGGCGTGCCGCACGAGGTGGCGCATCTTGAGGTTGGCGATTACATTGTCAATGATGAAATCTATATTGAGCGAAAGAGTGTGCCGGACTTTTTGGAGAGCATGCAGGATCTGCGGCTCTTTGACCAAGTGGCGCGTCTACGCGCCGACCAACGGCGCGCGCTGCTGATTGTCGAGGGCGTGCGCCTGCCGGGCGGCCCCAGCGTGCGCGGCGTCTTGTGCTCATTGGCGGCGCAATGGTGTCTGCCGGTCTTGCGCAGCGTGGATGTGGCCGGCACTGCGTGGCTGCTCGCACACATGCACCAGGATCCCGCGCAGTGCATGGCACCGTATCACCGCTATGACTACCGCGCCAAGCGGCATATCAGCTCGATGGAAGAACGCATGCTGCTGCAGCTCCAGAACGTCGGGCCGGATATTGCGCGGCGCCTGTTGGCCCGCTGCGGTTCCCTGCATGCCGTGCTGAGTGCTGGCAAGAAAGACTTGATGTCAGTGCAAGGTGTCGGCGAATTCATTGCCGGGCAGATTATGCTCTTGCGCCATGCAGGAGAAAAATGAATGCGCCGCGCATTCATTTTGTACAAAATGGTTTGCCCGGCAAACCATTTTTCTCACAAGGATATAACCTAAGATGGAGACGATATGGATGCCTTTGATGTGCTGGTGATCGGCGCGGGGCCGGGCGGCTATGTCGCGGCGATCCGAGCCGCGCAGCGCGGCGCGAAGGTGGCCGTGGTCGAGCGCGAGTTTGTGGGCGGCACCTGCCTGAATTGGGGCTGCATTCCGAGCAAGACGCTGATCGCCTCGGCCGAGGCGCTGCATGTGCTGCAGCACGCGAGCGAGTTTGGCTTGGCGGCCGAGAAGGTTAGTGTGGACTGGAAAGCCGTCACGGCGCGGCGTGATGCGGTCGTGAAGAAACTGCGCCAGGGTATCGCCATGCTGTTGAAATCAAACGGCGTGACTGTGCTAGAAGGCACCGCGCGGCTGAAGACGCGGCACGACGTGGCGATCACGACCAAAGACGGCGAGACAACTGTCAGCGGCAAGGCGCTCATTGTCGCCACCGGCTCGGAATGCGCGCGGCCGAAAATGTTTCCGTTTGACGACGCGCGCGTGCATGACAGCCGCTCGTTCTTTGCCGTGGTGACGAAGCTGCCGGCCAGTCTGGTGATTGTCGGCGGCGGCGTGATCGGCTGCGAATTCGCCAGCATGCTGAACGCGTTCGGCGTTACGGTCACGGTGGTCGAGCTACTCGACCGGTTGCTGCCGATGGAAGATGTGGCGATTTCGAAGGCGCTGACGAAATCCTTTGAAAAAGCCGGTATCACGGTCAAGACCGGCGTGAAGGTTGACAATGTCCAGGTGACCGCCAAGGGTGTCACCTGCGACGTGGCGGGCACCGCGCTGGCGGCGGAAATGATGCTGGTCGCGGTTGGCCGGGCGAATAATGTACCGGATATTGGTCTCGAGGCGGTCGGCGTCAAGATCGAGAAAAATGTGGTCGTGGTCGACGAGCGCATGCAGACCAGCGTGGCGGGCATCTTTGCCATCGGTGACATCACCGGCAAGGCGCAACTGGCGCATGTGGCCAGCGCGCAGGCACTGGTCGCGGCCGACAATGCCACCGGGCGGCGCGCGCAGATGGACTATCGCAGCGTGCCCAACTGCATCTTCACCATGCCGGAGATTGGCACCGTCGGCCTGAGCGAGGCCGCCGCCACGCAAGCCGGGCACGAACTGAAGATCGGCCTGTTCCCCTATCAAGCGCTGGGCAAGGCGCTGGCGCTCAACCAGACCGAGGGCTTCTTCCGCATCCTGGCCGACGCCAAGACCGACGCGATCCTCGGCGTGCAAATCTTCGGCGCGCATGCGACCGACTTGATCGCCGAGGCCGGTTTGGCGATCCGGCTCGAATGCACCAGCGCCGAACTGGCCAGGACGATCCACGCCCACCCGACGTTGGCCGAGGGCTTGATGGAAGCGGCGCATGCCGTGCACGGCGAATGCATTCACGCGCCGGCGCGCAAACGCTGAGCTGACGCATCCCCGCGAGTTGACTTGAGGGGATATAAATGGTATAATTGTTATACCACAATGGAATTCGAATACGACACCAACAAGAGTCGGATCAACCAGCAGAAGCACGGCATCGACTTCACTGAAGCGCAGTTGCTGTGGAGTGATGCCGACCTGCTGGAGATTCCGGCCAGAACAGAGGACGAGCCGCGCATGCTGGTGATCGGCCGCATTGGCGAACAGCACTGGTCGGCGGTGATAACCATGCGGCGTGACCGTATCCGGATCGTATCCGTGCGGCGCGCACGCAAAGAAGAACGGGACTTGTATGAAAGCTAAAGAATTTGAGCGGGCCTTTGATCGCGGTCAGGATATCACACAGTATCTTGACTTGGCGCGCGCCGCACGCACCAATCAGCAGCCCCGGCGGGTCAATGTTGATTTCCCGGCGTGGATAATCCACGCGCTGGATGAGGAAGCGGGGCGCATGGGCGTGTCACGGCAGTCCATCATCAAGGTCTGGATTTCCGAGTGCTTAAAATCAAAGAGCGCATAGCGCGTAAGAAATCACAAATTGCACATTGTAATTCGTAAATTGTAAATCACTATGTCCATTCCCACCACCATGCCCGCCTGGCGCCTGTTCGGCGCCGGCATGGACAAATTCGGCGACCACGGCAAGACCAGTAGCGTGCCCGTGCCACAGCCCAACGACGATCAACTGCTGATGCACGTCGAGGCGATCGGCCTGTGCTTTTCGGACGTGAAACTGATCAAGGCCGGCGAGCAGCACCCGCGCGTGATCGTGCCCGACCTGGCCAAGCAGCCGCTGATCCCCGGCCACGAGGCGGTCTTGCGCGTGGTCAAGGTCGGCAAGAATCTGTGCGCTGCGTTTGCCATTGGCCAGCGCTTCATTATTCAAGCCGATGTTTATGTGCACGGCCAAAATCGCGCCTATGGGTATGCGATTGATGGCGGCATGGCACAGTACAGTTTGATGACCGACCCGATCCTGCGTGGTGACGCGGGCTGCTATCTGCTGCCGATTTCCGAGAAGCTGTCGGCGGCCGAGGCGGCCTTGATCGAGCCGTGGACTTGCGTCATCGCCGCGTATCGCATTCCGCTGCGCAGCACTATGCTGGCTGGCGGCGTGCTGAAAGTCATCGGTGACGGGCGGCCTGCGCAACTCACATTCGGCGCGGCGCTCGGGCCGGGCCACACGCCGGCGCGCATTATCGGTGTGAATCTGCATAAGAACCTGGCCGACGAATTGCAGCGCCTGGCGCGGCACCACGGCAGCGCGTTTGAGACATGCGCCACCAGCGATGAGATGGCGGATGACCTGATCATCACCGGACAGCACGACAACGCGGTGCTCGAGCAGCTTGTCACGCGCTTGAACAAAGGCGCCGTCTGTTGCCTGGTCGGCGACCACTATCGCGGCCGGCGCATTACGCTCGACATCGGGCGGATTCATTATCAAGCCTGGCGCTTTGTCGGCACGCCCGCTGGTGATGTCGGCGCGGCCTACGCGCGCAATGTGCGCTGCACGCTGCAGCCGGGCGGCACGGTTTGGTTCCCGGGCGGCGCGGGCGCGATGGGCCAGATGCACGTGCAATTGGCGCTGGAGCAGGAGCAGCCGCCGCGCAAGATTATCGTGACCGATGTGGACGACACGCGCCTGGCGAAACTGGCCGTGCGCCTGCAGCGCAAGGCGGCGGCAAAGGAAATTGAGTTTGTCACTCTCAATCCGAAAAACTGCGCGAGCCCGGCCGCGTTTGACGAGCAACTGCGCGCACAGGCGCCGGCCGGCTTTGATGACATTGTCATGCTGGTGCCAGTGCCGGCCGTGATCGGCGACAGCGCGCGATTCCTCGGCCCGAATGGACTGATGAACATTTTCGCCGGCGTGCCGGCCGGCAGCGGCGCGACGGTCGACTTGGGCGGCATCGTCGAGCGCGGCCATCGTTATGTCGGCTCGAGTGGCTCAAGCATTGACGACTTGAAGTACACCCTGGCGATGACCGAGGCCCGCACGCTCGAGCCGGCCTACGCGCTGGCGGCAGTCGGCGGGATGAATGCGCTGAAGGACGGCATCGAGGGCGTCATGACGGCGCGCTATCCGGGCAAGACGGTGATTTATCCGCACGCGCTGGACATGCCGTTGACGCCGGTCGATGAGCTTGAGACGATCTGCCCAGGCGCCGGCAAGCTGCTTGAGCACGGCGAGATTCTGACCAAGAAGGCCGAAGACAAGCTGCGCGCGCGCTGGGAGCGCTGAGATTGGACGGCTGACGGTTGACACTTGTTGCCGCAGATGGGACTTCAAGTGGCATGAGACGGTTGCCGTGCGTTCAGCAATGCGTGGTAGTGCGCGCCATGCTCGGTCAGCCGGCTCACATGCTTGACGCACGAAAGTAGCAGTGGCGGCGCGCCTGGTCCGTCAATAGCCAATACGTCCATCCGCTATCGGCCGGCGCGCTGTAGTACTCCCTGAGCGGGCCCCAGTCTTTGACTGATGGCCAGGCGAAAGTTGCGCCCATCGTGCGCGTTGTGTTGGTGTAATACAGAATTATGTCGCAAGAGGCATCGGGCTGTGTCGCATCAAGCTCTGATTCATCATAGGCACGCGTTGCCAGGAGCTGTGAAAACTGCGCGGGGTCAATTTCAAAGTACATGAGACTATCATGATCAAAGGCCGGCGCGTACCACACTTTGAGATTGGTCACACTACTGGGCATGGGCGATGCCACGAGTTCTTCGAAGATAGTCTTGACGTTGTGCGGGTTCGTGATCCACAACGGGACTGACCAACCGAGGATGACCAAGACGGGTGCCAGCAGCCACAGCGTGAGAAACCGCCGCCACTTGCGCCAATAGTACAGAGCAAACACCGCCAGACTGTACGGCAGGACGGTGAACAACCACAACAGCCCGACTATCGTCGCGCCAAAGCTGAAGCCCCGCCAGTGGTCAGACCAACGCAGAGCTTGATCGGTACCCATGCTGACCACTAGCAGCACAAAGCCAAGCAGCAATACCAGAATGAAGTGCAGTAGCCTGCGTGTGTTCGCGGTCATATTGTCCCCCATCTCAATTATGAAGCCGTCTTATTTCGCGCCAATGCCCGAATCTCCGCGTGCCGGAAGCAACTGACGACGTGATCGTTGACCATGCCGACGGCCTGCATGAAGGCATAGCAAATGGTCGGCCCGACGAACTTGAAGCCGCGCTGTTTCAGGGCCTTGCTCATCAGGGCTGACTGTTCCGTGGCGGCGGGCAGTTCGCGCAAGGAGGTCCAGGCATTCTGCCGGGGCACGTTATCCACGAAGTGCCAGAGAAACGCACTGAAGGAGCCGCCATCTTTGATGATGTCCAGCATGCCGCGGGCGTTTTGAATGGCCGCTTCAATCTTGCGGCGGTTGCGGACGATGCCCGGGTCCGCCAACAATCGTTGAATGTCCGCCTCGGTATAGGCGGCGACTTTCTGCGGGTCGAAGCCGTGAAATGCCCGCCGGTAGTTGTCTTGCTTGCGCAGGATGGTCAACCAGCTCAGGCCTGCCTGCGCGCCATCCAGGACCAGCTTTTCGAACAGGCGGTGGTCGTCGTGCACCGGCACGCCCCATTCGTGGTCGTGATACGCGACATACAGCGGATCGCTGCCGCACCATGTGCATCTGCATTGCATCGGTGAAATTATAGCAATTATTGCCGTGCGCAGGTGGCGTTCCATGCTCGGCACGCCACGGCTTCTTTGGGGATTTTCGCAGGGCATTTGACATTGGGCGTTTGATTTGATATTATATACGGCTGTTTAGCAAACTCTCGCGTGCAAGAACGCCATGGGATGGTGTTTTGTCGCATTGTTTGCCCGGGTAGCTCAGTTGGTAGAGCGCGTCCTTGGTAAGGACGAGGTCACGGGTTCAATTCCCGTCTCGGGCTCCATCCGGCTCTGCACGCGGCAGGCGGCCGCACCGGAGCGAGCATGGCAGCAACGACTTGTTTTGTGCGTAGTGTGGCGCGGTGGTCCGCTGACCGCCCGCCGAAGGAACCATTCACTTGGAGCTTGACATGGCTAAGGAAATATTTCAGAGGACGAAACCGCACGTCAACGTGGGCACGATCGGCCACATTGATCACGGCAAATCAACCTTGACGGCAGCCCTGACGAAAGTGCTGGCGGAAAAAGGTTTTGCGAAATTCACGCCGTATTCGGAAGTCACCAAGGCCAGCACTTCGCAGGGCTTCCGTAACGACATGAAGACCGTCACGATTGCGACCTCGCATGTCGAGTACCAGAGCGACAAACGCCATTACGCGCATATTGACTGCCCCGGCCACGCCGACTACATCAAGAATATGATCACGGGCGCGGCCCAGATGGACGGCGCGATCCTGGTGGTGGCGGCCGATGACGGGCCGATGCCGCAAACGCGCGAGCACGTGCTGCTGGCGCGCCAGGTGAATGTGCCGGCGCTGGTCGTGTATTTGAACAAAGTTGATTTGGTGGACGACCCCGAGCTGCTGGAGCTGGTCGAGCTGG
>Ga0268280_1002034_pt1 | contig 12438 bp, 11 predicted proteins | sample saktaG_9_FD_190139 | JGI IMG/M metagenome (GOLD analysis project Ga0268280, IMG submission 190139) | Saline water microbial communities from Sakinaw Lake, British Columbia, Canada - sak_2011_5_24_40m | ecosystem: Environmental > Aquatic > Non-marine Saline and Alkaline > Saline ...
CCTCCCGCCAAAAAATTCGATTTTCCCGATTACACGGGTAATCGTAATGCCGAAACCGAGCGTCGCTATTGAAAGATAGGGACCTTCAAGGCGTAGAGCCGGAAGTCCGAGGAGAAATCCGAAAACCGCGGCAATCAGTCCAGATACTGGAAGCGCCAGAAGAAATGGAAAATGAAACTTGGTCATCAGGATGAGAGTTCCGTAGGCGCCTATGGCAAAAAAACCGGCGTGCCCAAGAGATATCTGACCAGTGTAACCTACAAGAATATTAAGACCGATTACTACAATGATATTTATGGCAATGTAATTTGCCACGTAAACGTAATAATTTTTAACAAGAAATGGATATGCGGCAAGAAAAACCATGAGAACCATGAACCAGAAAAAGACAACACCTGAAGTAAATAGCTGAACATCTTCAAAATAATCACGCTTCATGTCCATGAACCCGGCTCTCCTGAATTTGGACTGTTCAAAAGCTTATCGAGTATGATGATCTCGGAAAAAGTCCGGTTTTCACCACGATCATATCAGTCTGTCTATCGCGTCTTATTGATTTAAAGCTCCAGTGTTTTTTTGCAGGAAGAAGCTAAAATGTCAATACAAAATAACTTCATATAGTTTAATCCGATTGATGAGAGCTTCCTGTAACACACAATCCGCGGGGTGCATTTGCGCAAAGAACAGGCTGGACTGTTTCCATAAATCGGGAGGTTCGTTTCAAATCGATTTAAAGTTAATCGGCAAACCTATTTCCAGGGGATTTGGAGAGTTGCTACGAAAAAGACTTCTATGAACGCTGACTCATAAGAACGCTCATTGATTGTGTAATCCGTAGGCATGAATTGCGGATCAGCCAGCCAGAATCGGCAGAAAAACGGAAAATGTGCTGCCTTCTCCTTTTTTACTTTCGAGCTTGATTCGCCCCTGGTGGGATTCCAGGATGCTTTTTACGATAGACAGACCCAGGCCCGTTCCATTGATATACCGGGTTTTTTCATTTTTTACCCTGTAAAACCGCTGAAAGATCCGGGGCTGATCTTCATCGCTGATCCCCATGCCGGTATCCTTCATCCGAATACACAGATAATCGTTGATAACGGTCGCTGATACAGTGACCCGCCCGCCGCCCGGGCTGTATTTAATCGCATTGGAAATCAGATTGGACAGCACTTCTTCCATGTTCCGACGGTTCGCCAGTACGGGCGGCAGCGTTTCCGGAACATCGATATTTATCTCGATGGATGCGGATGCGGCCATGGGAAGCTGAAATGCGGCCTGATCCCGAATCAGCTCCGCCATAGCCACGGACTCCCTCTCGAGATTGATCAGGCCTGACTCGATCCGCGCCAGATCGAGCAGCTCGGTCGTCATGCGGGCAAGATTTTCAATTTTCAGATGCGCCCGGGTCAGAATATCCCGCTGCTGTTCCGTCAGATCCCCGGCCAGTCCATCCAGGATGACCTGAATCTGCATCAGCACAGAGTTCATCGGGCTTCTAATCTCATGGCTAACCATGGACACGAATTCCGATTTCATCCGGTCCATTTTCTTGAGTGCGGTTATGTCGTGCAGTACGGTAATAACACCAATATTTCTGCCGCTGCGATCCCTGAATGGAGCGCATCGGACATTAAGGATCAACTCTTCGGACTGGCCGTAGCCATCCACAGGGATTTCTTCAGTCAATTCCGTGGATTTGGAATCGACCATGTCGAGCGCTTCGCATATCATCTCCCGAATCCGGGAAATGTTCATAAAATCGTTTATACCGCTTCCGATCACCGATTCAGCCCCGCAACCAATCATCCGTAAAAATGCGGGGTTGGCCAGCGCAACCCGATGCTCATGATTGGTGCACATCACACCATCCGAAATCCGGTTCACCAGGGTCCGAAGCCGGGAACTGGTATCCGCGATATCCCGCAGGGCTCGGGTATAATCGATGGCCTTGGCTATTGTGACCCGAAGATGCTCCGGAGTAAAGGGTTTGGGGATAAAATCAAATGCCCCTTTTTTCATGGCATCAACCGAATGCTCCAGTGTCGCGTATCCGGTGATCACGATGACCACGGTATCCGGATGCAGGGCCCTGACCTGAGCCAGCACATCAAAGCCGGACAGCTCGGGCATCATCAGATCCAGCAGAATGATGTCGAAATGGTGATCCCGTATCAGTTCAAGTCCTTTTACGCCGGTATCGGCCAGGGAAACCGCGTATCCGCAATCTTCCAAAACCAGCCGGCATGCTTCCCGGATACGCATCTCGTCATCCACAACCAGGATTCTGGGTGTATAATTTATTTGAATCACTGCTTCAGTTGTCATTCCAATCCTTATGCTTTCCGCTGTCTATCCAATCGCCTCCATACATTCCATTGAATCCGTGTCCAGCGGCAACTCCATCAGAAATGTGGTTCCCTCAGGGCCGGTTTCTTTGATTGTGATATCGCCGCCGTTGTCTTTAACAATACCATACGCGGTGCTGAGTCCCAGGCCGGTTCCCTTGCCAAGTTCCTTGGTCGTAAAAAACGGATCAAATATACGGGATTGAATTTCTTCCGGAATGCCGCATCCGGTATCCGATACTTCCAGGCATGCTGTTTTTCGATCGTCATTGCGATAAGTTTTCAGTGTCAGAATTCCACCTCTATTCATGGCATCAATGGCGTTCATGACGAGATTAATGACAACCTGGCTCATTTTGTTCCGGTCCGCCTTTGACAGCATCCTGTCATCGGACAATTCTTTTTTCATGGTGATGTTCATAAAGAAGCTTTGATCCCGAATCAGGCGAAGGCTTTCTTCCACCAGGGCATTCATTGCAAAACATTCCCGCGTTGTGCTGGATTGACGGCTGTAAGCCAGGAGGTTTTTCACGATCTCCCGGCATCGTTCCGCATCCTCCAGAATGCAGGTGAGGCTGGACAAAAACGGGTGATCCGCTTCCATTTTTTCCTTCATCAGGTTGCCGTACATGAGGATGCCGGTCAAGGGATTGTTGATTTCATGCGCAACACCGGCCGCCAGCCTGCCCAGAGACGCCATTTTTTCGGATTGATCCAACTGGGACTGGGCATCCTGCAGTTTTTTCCGTACTGCCAGCCGTTCCCTGATATCATTGTAAATCCCCATGGTCGCGGCTTCAATATTATCCCCTTCATAAATGATGGCGCCGGTCATTTCCACGGGTATCGTCTCTCCCCTGGTCGTCAGAATGTTGACCCGGGTCAACGGGAGCTTTCCCCGTCCCCCGAAATCATCATCCCGCAATTTTTTCATGATTTCCAGGGCCACTCCCTGTGGATACAGATCGGTGGCGCTGATGCTTGTGGCACTCTTGAAGTCGTAGCCGAACAATTCCTCGGCAGCCTGATTCATCAGCAGAATGCGCCCTGACCGGTCTGCGGCTACAATAGCACTGGTTGAGCTCTGAACGACCCGGTTAAGTAATTCCCGGATGTCATTGATAATATTTTCCAGCTCCTTCGTTCGGGTGACATCCCGAATCGACTCCACAACATAAACGACCTTTCCCTCATCATCCAGAATGGGAGAAAAGACCCGATCCTCCCAGTACGTGCTCCCGTCTTGCCGCTGAATCTGTCTCAAAACGGAATGTCCCACACCCTCGGCGATCGTTTGATCCAGGGGGCAGATGTCCCGGTTGCAGGCAAGGTCAGGCTCATCGAATAAAGATTGAAAAATTTCCCGGCAGGATTTTCCAACAACTTGTGTTTTTGAAATATGATGTTTTTCCAGCAGTTTCTGATTGACCGACACAACATTGCCTTTGAGGTCTATGATCATGGTGGGATAGGAGAGCGAGTCAAAGACCCGCAGCCGCCAGTCAATTTCCTGTGGCAGGTTCATATTCATGTTTCGGATTCACTTTTGCCGGTTTGGGGTGTACTGAACGCTTGTCCGAGAGCCTTCCGGGCCTCGAGCGCCTTTCCCGTGGGGGTGATAAGATATACCGATGCCCCGGTGCATACAACGGCAAGCAGTGGCACCTTTTTTTCAGCCAAAGCTGTCATTGCAGCGCTGGCAATGCCGTAGCGGTCGCCGTAATGCGGGCCTTGAAAATAGACCAGTTCCACCGGGTTGTCAACCCGCAACCCCGAAAAAGCCCCGTCAAAAGCATCAGGATTCATGTCCATGGATGGATCGGGTTGGGTGTTTTTCTCCGCCGCATTAATTTTATCCAGCTCAACTTTTTCCGGGGGTTTATCCAGAAGCAAATGGAGTTTCAGTCCTGCCGGCGTTGCCGGCCTCGAAAAAATAAGTACCAGTGAACTATCGAACCGGGATGCTAAACGGGTAAGCCAGCCCCCCGCGTCGTTGATTCGGTGAAAGGGCAAATCCAGCGTGACTAAACACAGCCCGGTACGTTCGGAAATACCGTAAGTCTTGATAATGGGTTCCCAGTAAACCGCAAATGTTTCCATCAGAATTGCTTTATCCGGAAATCAGGTCGAAACGGCGCATGATTTTCCGGCAACGATACGATGCGGCAAACCGCGGAAACAGCATCGTCGAGCCGGCGGTAATCGGTGGTAAGTGTCAGGGCCGAATGTGAGGAAGCCATGCCATAAACCGGCAATTTATCCTCACCCAGGGCCGACAATATCTTCCCGATGAGCAGCAACCGCGCCTGATGCGGGAAAATGGTCATCGCGCAAACCGGTGAAATCATGTCGAGGGCGGCTGCAAGGGGCTTAAGCGCAGCCTCGGCCAGCAAGCGGTCTTCGGCAAAAATACAGCCGATGCCCGTCAGCTCGCCGTCCGTGGCATCCAGGGATACCATCATCACATTGATCTTATGGTCTGCCAGACAGCGGAACATCTCATGAACGGAAAAACCAGAGTTCGGAAGCAATCGAATCTGGATCAGCTCCGAACTCAGCTTCAGACCGCCTATGGGCAATTTAGGAAGAGGCGATTGCATTGCCTAAGAAAGATAATCCTTGACGATTTCCATAAGCTTGTCCAGATTAATTGGTTTTGGGATATAGTCATCTGCCAGCGTGCTCTTGCCTTCCCAGTGTGTATAGTTGGTGGATGTGACAGCCTCGGCCACTGCGGTAAGCAGAATGACAATAATGCCTTTGGTTTCCTCGGATTTCTTCAGTTCATCGCAGAGTTGATAACCGGTTTTACGCGGCATCATGACATCGAGAATGATCAGCGCCGGCCGTTCTTTTTTGATCTGATCCATTGCCTCCACACCATCATATGCTTTTGCCACCCGGAAATTATCGCTTTCCAGCTTCATCGCCACGGATTCGACCAGATCCGGATCATCGTCCACTACCAGTACAAGTTTTTTATCAGTCATGTTTCATCTCCCTTTTATCGCCTATTATTAAATTATGATTCCCAATTATTCATAAACCAGTATCAGTTAAAAATTCGAAATAAATCTCTGTAATCAAAACATTGCCATCTTTGATTTATGTTTTTTCATTCCGACATTCATTGGCTTCGAATTTCGATATTCGTATTCTGCCTGAACAAACATTCCGTTCAATTACTATTCAAATCCCGACATCCGGGCGGGGATAAAGCCCGGCCCGTTCCACGATCTCCGCCACTTTCTGTTCCCACTCAATGGCCATGATATGAAATCCGGCAACGCCCTTGCACTGCTTGAGGCGTTCAATGGTCTCCACGCAGATTTTAATGCCTTCTTCGGCCTGTTTTTCCTTGGGTACGCCGGCCATGCGGTCCACCACTTCCTGGGGAACATCCATTCCCGGCACCTTATTTTTCATGTACCGGGCCATACCCACGGTTTTAATGGGCGTGACACCGGCCAGGATATAACATTTTTCGTCAAGCCCCCGGTTCCGGACCCCTTCCATCCATTTTTCAAACTTGTCCAAGTTATAAATGCATTGGGTCTGAATAAAGTCAGCGCCGGCAGCCACTTTTTTGGCCAGACGTGCGACACGGAGTTCAAAAGGGTCGGCAAAGGGATTAGCTGCGGCGCCGATGAACATTTTGGGCGCATTTTCAATATCCGCCCCGCCCTGAAATTTGCCCTCATCCCGCATTTTTCTCACCATCTGGACAAACTGGATGGAGTCGATGTCATGAACGCTGGCGGCCATGGGGTGATCGCCAAACTGCGGATGATCGCCGGAAAGGCACATCATGGTATTGATGTCATGGGAATACGCCCCGATGATGTCGGACTGCATGGCCAGACGGTTCCGGTCCCGGGTGACCATCTGCAGGATCGGGTGAAGACCCAGTTGCCGCAGGATCACCGCAGCCGCAAAACTGGACATGCGCACCATGGCGGTCTGGTTATCCGTGACATTGACCGCATCCGCATACCCCCTCAAGAGTTCTGCTTTCTGGCGGACTTTTTCCGGCACAGCGCCCCGTGGGGGACCACACTCTGATGTTACCGCCAAATTGCCGGATGTCAACACTTTCTCAAGCACGCTTTCGGTTTTCATTCTGCCAAATCCTCTCTAATGATTTTGCGGGGGCCAGCGCCCCGTCCAGGTCTCCAATCCTTGGCCGGAATGATCCGTTCATACCGGTCTTCCAATCCCAGGGCCTTGAGCCGATCCCAGATCAACTGCCAGGCGCAGTCCACATCCGGGCTGATTTCGCATTTTCCGGTCGTGGAACCACCGCAGGGGCCGTTCAACAACTGCTTGGAACACCGGGAAATCGGACAGATGCCACCGGTAATGCCGAGCAGGCAGTCACCGCATCCCTGACACCGCTCGGCCCACACGCCCTGGCGTTCCGACGCGCCCATGAATTTGGTGTTGACCGCAGGAAACACCGGCTTGTCCTTGAACCGGCGGCTGATCTCCTGGACCCCGCACCCGCAGGCCATGGACAGGACGGCATCCACGCCGTCGATCAGGGTTGTCAGCTCTTCAATGTATTCCGGATCGCACTGGCGTTCCAGGGTATGCTCCCGAATCTGTATATTTTTTCCCTGTTTCAGAAACGACATTTGCAGCGATGAGGACAGGATGCCGACTTCCTTGCGGCCGCCAGCGGCACAGACCGTCACGCACTCATTGCACCCAACCAGCAGAATTCTCTGAAATGGCCGGATATATTCAATGATTTCTTCCAGGGGTTTACGTTCCGCTGTAATCATTGTAGTGGTTGCTCCTTTGATATCTGGACCGCGGCTTCGGACATCGGCCGGGTCATATTTCGGATTGGGTTGGGTCCCAGCTTCCGGATTTTTTCAGTGATTTGCCGGGCGATTTCGGCAAAACGCTCCCCCATGCCGGCGGACAGATTGACCATTTCCAGCCTTTGGCCGCCGACGCCGATGTCGTCCAATAATTTTTGGGCATATGTCACCCGTTTGGCAGCCCGGACATTCCCGTTTTTAAAATGACAGTCTCCTTCCAGGCATCCGGCCACATAGACGCCGTCGGCGCCGCCTTCAAATGCCTTCAAAATATGGATCGTATCCACTTTTCCGGAACAGGGAACACGGACGATCTTCACATTGGCCGGATAACAGAGCCGCAGGCTTCCGGCCATGTCCGCGGCGGTATAGGCGCAGAAATGACAGCAAAATGCGACAATGACCGGTTCGAATTCTTCCATTACGCCACCATCCTTTCCAGCAATCCGCTCAGCTTTGCCAGAATCTGGTCATCTTCAAACTGCATCAATTGAATGGCCTTGGCCGGACACTCGGAAGCGCACACTCCGCAGCCGTGACATTTGGACGGATCGATTTCCGAATACCCGTCCGCATTGATAAACGGCACGCCAAAGGGGCAGGCCCGAACACAAACCAGACAGGCTGCACATTTTTTGGAATCGACCCGGGCAATGGCCGCCCCCAGATTGATGCTGTCGCGGCTCAGAAGCGTCTGGGCTCTGGCTGCCGAAGCTTCGGCCTGAGCGATGCTTTCCCGGATCAACCGGGGAGAATGCGCGGTTCCGGCCATGAAAAACCCGGGCTTTGAAAAATCCACGGGCCGCAGTTTGATATGATCTTCCAGAAAATACCCATCCGGGGTTCGGGGGATTTTAAAAATAGCCGCCAACTCTTCGCTGGATTCATCATCACTGACAAAACCGGTGCTCAGCAGGAGTGCATCCGCGATTACTTCCATGCGGCGGCCCAGGATGGGGTCGGTAAAGGCGACTTCCACCTGGTTTTGCGCTTCATTTACTTCGGGAGGTTGGGCCGGTTCATACCGGACAAAGATGACGCCGCGTTTCCTGGCCTCCTGATAATAATCTTCCTGAAATCCATAGGTCCGCATATCCCGGTACAGAATGAAAATGCGGGCTTCCGGTTGGATGTCCAGAATCCTGAGGGCGTTTTTGACGGCTGCCTGGCAGCAGATCCGCGAGCAGTTGGGATTATCCGGCTGCCGGGAGCCCACGCACTGGATCATGACCACATTGTTCCAGTTGGACACCTTGGTCGGCACATCCGCCAGCAGCGCATCCGCATCCAGCTGAGTCATCACTGCCGCATGCCGGCCGAGCAGATACCCGTCCGGACGGTTGGGAAGCGCGCCGGTCGCCAGAATCGTCACGCCGTGGGCAATTTGCCGATAGAACATCTGGGGTCCGACCTGCATGCCGGTTTTGAACAAACCCGGCATGCCGCTATGGTCCACGATAATGGCGTTTTGTATCACCTGGATATTGGGATGAGACTGGGTTTTTTGAATCAGATCCCGAATAAAAGTCTGAACATCTTCGCCTTCCAGGGTTCTTCGGACTAGATTGGCCACACCGCCCAGCATGGAATGCCGCTCTGCCAAAAACACCTTGAACCCCTGATCGGCCAGCCGCAAGGATGCGCTCATGCCGGCCACACCGCCACCCACGACCAGAATATCCCGATTGATGGGAAGCCGGTTATCCGCCAGGGGCCTGGCCTTTTTAACCGACTGTACCGATGCCCAGATCAACTGCCTGGCCTTTGCGGCGGCTTCTTTCGGGTGATCCAGATGCACCCACGTATCCTGATCCCGCAGGTTGGCGATTTCCACCAGGTATTTATTCAGCCCGCAGCGACGAAGCAAATCCTGAAACCGCGTTTCATGCGTTCGGGGTGAGCATCCGCCGATCACCACGCGATTGAGTTTATTGCTTTCAATCGCCTCCTCGATGTGCTGCATGGACTCCCGACTGCACCCGTGTCCCACGCCCTCGGCAATGGAAACTCCCGGCAGTTTCGCGGCGAATGCCGCGAGCTGCGGAATATCGATCACACCGCCGATGTTCTCTCCGCAGTCGCAGATAAACACCCCGACACGAGGCGCTTCTTCGGTTACATCCCGTTCGGGAATAACCTCACTGTCGCTCTCGGAGACCAATGCCGATGCCGGCACATGGGCCGAGGCCCGGCAGGCGGCGGCGCTGGCCTGAATCATGGTTTCGGGAATATCCTTGGGGCCTTCAAACATCCCGCAGACATAAACCCCGCTTCGGGATGTGGCAACCGGATCAAAACAGCCGGTCTGCGCAAATCCGTGTGCGTTCAATCCGATGCCCAGACATTCTGCGGTCTGGCGGAGGTCATCTGTGACCCGAAAGCCGGTAGACAACACCACAAGATCGAACAACTCTTCTTTCAGTTCACTCGTTTCATCACCCGAAAAGGTGACGCTCAACTGATCCTGTCCGGGTTTTCGGAACACGCTGTGGGGCCGGCTGCGAACAAACCGCACACGGGATACGTCCCGGCTACGGTCATAATAGCGTTCATAATCCTTGCCGAAGGTTCGCATGTCCATATAAAAAACTGCAGTATCAATGCTGTCGTGAAAGCGCTCCTTGGTCACCATGGCCTCTTTAAGCGCGAACATGCAGCATACGCTTGAACAATAGGATACCGCGCCTTTTTGCAGCCCCCGGGAACCCACACACTGAATCCAGGCGATTTTCGCCGGAACACGGCCGTCGGAAGGACAGACCAGGCTGCCCTGGGTAGGCCCGGAAGCTGACAGGATGCGCTCGTATTCCAGGCTGGTGACCACATCGGGGTCCTTGCCATAGCTAAAGCTGTCCAGTTCGGCCGGGTTAAAAATGGCCGCACCCTGGGCCAGCACTACCGATGCGACCTGCAGCCTGACTTCCCGTTCCGGATCATCGGCCAGAATGGCACCCGCCGGACAGCATGCAACCAGAGCCTTGGGATCGGCGCAACGGCTCATGTCAATGGAAAACGCCTGGGGGGTGGCCTGGGGATAGCGCATGCAGGTCGGCGCCCGGTGATCCAGGCCCGGATTGAAATCCACACACTCCGGAAACTGTTTTCGGCACTCTCCGCAGGCCGTACACCGCTCCATGTCAATATGGCGTGGCGATGTGACGAGCGTTGCGGTAAAATTCCCTGGCTCACCTTCCAGACGGACGATTCGCGTCAGGGTCATCAACTGAATATACTGGTTACGGCTGCTCTCCGACAGGGCCGGAGAGAGGGTGCAGAGGTCGCAGTTATTGGTCGGAAACGTCCGGTCCAGAAGCGTCATCAGTCCGCCGATGGCGTTGGCCTTATCGATCAGAACGACATTTTTCTGAGCTTCCGCCAGATCCAGGGCCGTTCGAATGCCCCCGACCCCGCCGCCGATCACCAGAACCCTGTCACTGATTTGAATTGGGTCTGCTGTTTTCATATCTCTCTTTTTCTTTTTGAAGGTTGCACGTCAAATACTCGCCGCATCCAGAATGGCCGACAGTCGATGCTCCCATCCCATGGCCTGAATGAGAACGCCATGCGCCGTTTTGCGCAGTTGAGAGATGGTCTCTCCAGCGATTTTAACGCCTTCCAGTTCACGGTCCGAGGCTTTTCGAATGCGTCGGATGAGATCTTCGGAAATGTGGGCACCCGGTTCATGGGTCGCAATATAGCGCGCAACCGCCACTGATTTAATCAAAAAGACCGTGGGAATCACCGGCACACCCAGACTTGAGGCTTTCTGCATTAATTTATCAAACCGCCCCAGGTCAAACACCGGCGGCGTCACGATAAAAGCGGCGCCTGCGGCAATTTTATCCTTTGCCAGATCCAGCTCACAGATCATTTCGGTTTCGTCCGCAAACGGCGCAAGCTGGCAACCGACGTAAAATTCCGGCTGTCCGTCCAGATCAAAACCCGCCAGGTCTTTTCCTGCTTGCAGGGACCGTATGGCGGCCAGGAGCCCCAGCTCATCCAGATCGTCCACCGGCACCGCCGTCCGGTGATCGCTGTTGGGCATGTCCTCTCCATGAACCACGATCAGGTTCTGGATACCCAGAACATGGGCGGCCAGCAAATCGCCTTGAAGGGCCATGCGGTTCCGGTCCCGTCCATAGACATGGATGATTGCCTCGATTCCCTGCTGCTGAACGAGCGCACCCCCGGCCAGTGCGCTCATTCGCATCACGCCGTTGTCCATGTCAGGAACAACAATGCCGTCAATGCGTCCCTTGATGCGCCTGGCATCTGTCATAAACCGGGAAATGTCCACGCCTTTGGGTGTATTCATTTCCGCCAGAACGACAAATTCTTTGCTTTGTAATCGTTTTTGAATGGTCATATTTTTTCCTTTGTGTTATTCGGCTGTCTCCGGATGGAATACATTCACTTCTTTCAGATCATCTCCCAGGTATTCCCGTTCGTTGGGCCCGAGCACTCCAAGAGATAGGCAGATGAGGGTCCAGAGGTGGACGACCGGATAGTGTCCGCCGTAATGCTCGCTCAGCTCGTGAATCTGGGCATGGCAGTTGTGGCACCCGGCAATGCAGTAGTCCGCACCGGTCGCCTTGATCTGCTGATCTTTCAGCCTGCCGTACTCCAGGCGCTGTTCCTTGAACCCGGACTGCAGGAATCCCCCGCCGCCGCCGCAGCAGTAGTTGTTGGAACGGTTGGGCTGCATGTCGATGAAATTTTCCTCGCCCACCACGGATTTGACCACAAACCGCAGATCTTCGGCAATGGGATCACCATAACTCTTTCGTACGATCTGGCAGGGATCCTGAACCGTGAACTTGATCTTCAAATCCTTGTTCCAGTCGGAATTGACCTTCAGTTTGCCCTCACGAATCCATTTGGCATAATACTCATAGATGTTCTTTACTTCAAAATTGTGCTCAAGGTTGAATTTCTTCAGTCCGGCCCGGACTGAAAATGTTACGTGCCCTCACTCGGTGTTGAGAAAGATCTTGCACCCCAGCTTGTTGGCCTGATTCACCGTGGTTCGGGTAATCTTCTCCCAGGAATCATTGTCCGCCAGAAACATGCAGTAATTTTCCCCGGCCCAGCCGTGGCTGCCGTAAGTCCAGTCCGCGCCGGCCAGGTGCAGAATCTTCCATAGCGGCACCAATTCATTGGGCTCGGTCACCGGCTCCCTGGAATTCTGATTCAAAAAAAATTCGGCGCCCTCTTTGTCAATGGGCGCTTCCATATCGGCGAATTCCGGCTGCGCTTCTTGAAAC
>Ga0268280_1002035_pt1 | contig 12435 bp, 21 predicted proteins | sample saktaG_9_FD_190139 | JGI IMG/M metagenome (GOLD analysis project Ga0268280, IMG submission 190139) | Saline water microbial communities from Sakinaw Lake, British Columbia, Canada - sak_2011_5_24_40m | ecosystem: Environmental > Aquatic > Non-marine Saline and Alkaline > Saline ...
CTATATTGCTTCTGCCATGGTCATTTTAGCCCAAGGTTTTTTGAAATCAATTTCTTTTCCTTGGCATTGTATCTTTGTTGTGCCAAATACTTTTTTACAAACATAAGCATAAATATCCTCTGTTAATTCCATCATGTCATTATAATCAGCATAAGCCTGATAGATTTCCATCATAGTAAATTCAGGATTGTGCCATCTATCAATGCCTTCGTTTCTAAAGTTTCTAGCAATTGTAAAAACTTTTTCAAAACCACCAACAATAAGCCTTTTCAAATATAATTCAGGAGAGATTGCTAAGAATAAATCAATATTAAGAGCATTCAAATGAGTTTCAAATGGTTTTGCTTCTGCTCCACCATAAACTGTTTGTAGATAAGGCGTATCAACCTCATTAAAACCCTTGGACTTGAGGAACTCACGTATTGCTTCAATTATTTTTTCTCGAGTTTCAAATACTTTTTTTACTTCAGGATTCATAATTAAATCTAAATATCTTTTTCTGTATCTTTCTTCTTTGTCCTGGATTCCATGCCATTTTTCAGGTAATGGCAAAAGTGATTTTGTTAATATCTCTATTTTTTTAACTAAAATACTTACTTCTCCTCTTTTTGTTTTAAAAACAGTTCCTTCAGCTCCAATAAAATCTCCTGAATCAACAAATTTCTTAAATCTCTCAAATTCTTTTGCATCCATTTCTTGGCTTTGTAAAACCACTTGTATTTTACCTTCTGAATCCTGCATTGTTACAAAAATTAATTGTCCTAAATCTCTAATAGTCATTACTCTTCCTGCAAACTTTGCTTTGTCTTTAGTTCTTTCGTCAGGAGCAAGTTTAGAATATTTTTCTCTTAAATCTTTAGAACTATGTGTTTTATTAAACTTGTAGGGGTAAGGATTAATGCCTTGCTTTCTAAGTTCCTTAATTTTTCTCTGCCTTTCTTTAAGAATTTCGTCTTCTCTTCCCATGTAAAAAGGAAGAGTATAGAGTTTAAAAAGCTTGGTTTTGGGTGTTTTAGCACCTCTGCAACACCCAAAGGATTCTTATCTTCCTGTTTGTGGGGGAGATTCCCAAGAAACCATTTCAGATAAATCAAATACAACTAATTCAGGTCTAACATAAGAATTAAAGGGTTCCTGAGATATTCTATCTAAATCTTTAAAGTGTCTCATCAGTGCCTGATACTCCGGGTCTTGTCTATAATCCTCTCCTGGGTTTTTATTTGCCATAGGGATTAATAGAACTAGAACTATTTAAATATTGTTATAAACCCAAAAGCTTAAATACTAGCTTACGTATATTTATACGTATGAAAATAAGTAAGGAAGATTTGCTAAGGGTCAATCGCGGCTTCCAAGGAAGTTTAAGAAATGATAGTAGTTTGGACTTTGCTCTTGAAAAACAGGAAGATAAAAAGCTTAGTTTTAGCTGTTTGAGTTTAAATCTTTGGTTAGAATTAAATATAATTAGGTTCTTTTAAGACAATGGGTGCGCGATTCTAGAATCTAAATTGTAAGGAGAACCATCACACTGGCGTTGTGCAGCAACAAACCAAGGAGCTTGAGTCATTTCTTCTAAATCAAGTATGACAGCATCTCTTGGAACCCAAGAGTCAAAGACACTTTTAGAAATTCTATCTAAATCTTCAAAATATAGCTTTATTTGTTGAGCTCTTTCCTCAGGGGTATATTCTTTAGGCATATTATTTTTATGGTTTTGTACTATTTAAAGATTATTGTAAACAAATAGGAAAAGATAAGCTGTAGATAACCCTCTGATAACCAAAAGATTTAAATAGTATCCTACGGATATTTATGCGTATGAAAATAAGTAAGGAAGATTTACTAAGGGTCAATCGCGGCTTCCAAGGAAGTTTAAGAAATGATAGTAGTTTGGACTTTGCTCTTGAAAAACAGGAAGATAAAAAGCTTGGAGCTTATAAGAAATTAGCTTATTTACTGAGGGCAATACTAGTAGATCATCCATTTTCAGATGGTAATAAAAGAACAGCAACTTTTTTGTGCATGGCTTTTGCAGATGAAGAAAAATTGCAAGTTGACAAAGATTTACTAGTCCATCAAATTACATCAATAGAAAAGTATAATCTAACTGAAGTAAGAGTAATTGTAGATAGAATTAAAACAGCAATAAACAAAGATAATAGCAAAGATTAAAAATATGAACCAAAAAAAAATAAACAAAATATTGAAAGAGAACAAAGAATTATTTGAAATGTTAGAGAATTATGATAAAGTAAGAGAATTTCCATTTCAAAGGAAAAAGATTAATCTTACTTTAGCTAAGGCTACCATAAACAAACTTAAGAAATTAAGGGAGCAAACTGGAAAACCAATCTCAAGGATTATTGAAGAAAAATTTAACGTTTAGATTATAACTACTTCTCCTGAACTTTAATCAAATATCAAGAACTTTAAAGTCATCAAAACCAATATGATTCATTTCTTGAGTATCAACTGATTTAACATTACTATGTGGCGCTCCTTTTTTGCATATACTTACCATTTTATCAACTTTTTCAGGAGCTCCTTCAATAACAACTTCAACTTCTCCAGACTCAAGATTTCTAACATGACCCTTTAGCTCGAGTTTTTTTGCTTCGTCAGCAATATATCTTCGAAACATAACACCCTGAACAAGTCCTGAAATTTTTAATCTAATTGTCTTCATTTTGTCTTTTGATTTACCTGTTTTTGCTAAGGTTTTTTGTCTTTTAAAGCTAACTATTGTCTAATTACTTAATCACACTAACTGGCTTGGCGATTATTTCTGGGTTTTGAAATTGATTAGTGGATTTTGCTGTTTCCACAAGCCTATTATCGCAAGTTAAGCAAAAAATATCTGGGTTTTTCTTTACTTTTTCGGCATCTGCAGTGTTTTTTAACATCTCTTTAAATAAAGGAGAACCGTTTTCAAGTTTTTTAATAAACTCGGGTTTAACTTCATAACTTTCTAAAACACTCGAGATTATTTCAGCAGGAATAAGAAGTTTTCTTAATTCTTTTTCATTATTCTCTGCTATAAGTTTGGAAAGAGTTTCTATAGTTGTATATTCTTTATTTTTATCCGTAAACAAACCAGCCCGTGTTCTTTTTAATTCAGTCATCTGAGCACCCACGCCAAGAAGCTCTCCTAAATCATGTACTAGTTTTCTAATATAAGTCCCTGCTTGAACTTCAGTAATAAAACTTGCTTCAAGTTTTTTCTCATCAAAACTAGTTAGTTCAAACTTTTTTATTTCTCGCTCTCTCACAACTCTTTTAACCCTAGACTTTACTGGTGGTAATTGCATTATTTTTCCAAGAAGTTTTTTCATGCCTGCCTCAAGTTCTTTTTGTGAGATTTTAGCATGCAATTTCATTTTTCCAGTATAAACTTTATCTCTATGCATAAAAAGCTCTTGAATTTTAGTTGCATTTCCAATGCAAATAGGTAATACTCCTGTAACCATTGGATCAAGTGTGCCAAGGTGTCCTGCTTTTTTAATACCAAACTTGCGGAACATTCCAAGAATTTTATGGACTACATCAAAACTAGTCCAATCAGAAGGTTTGTTAATAATCACTAGAGAGAAGTTAGCAAGTTCATTAAAATGTTTTTCAGCCTTAATTTTTTCTAGATTAATATTTTCCATGTTGAATTAAGAAAACATTGATTTTTATACTTTATGAGTAATACCATCACTTATTTAAACCCTTAAAATGGTAATTTTTCAGCATGGAAAAAAGAGAGTCCAAAAGCGCAGGTTTAGAAGTTAGAGCAGAAACAAGAATAGCACCTATTATTGTTACCCTGACTGATGATCATGGACATTCTGGTTTTAGTTCTTGTGGAAATTGCCATTATACTTTTGGGAAAGAAGAGTCAAGAAGTAATTGCCCTAAATGTAGGTATATAATGGGAACAGCTGAATTAGGTCCTAGTTTTGGTGGTTCGGACTTTTAAAATAACTTAAAAATTATAATACAATTTTAAAAACCCTGTCCACGAGAATGATAAAATTCACCTTGAAGTCTTCTTAATTCAGGAATATTTTTTAGATCTATTTCAAATTTATCGGCTACTATTTTTATTACTCTATCATTTAATCCTGTGTATTCAAGAAAACTACTAGAAGGTCTTGGAAGAAGCTCAACCGGAACTCCTAATCCCATTAGTAAACCCCTATTATCAAAATTAAAATGTGTTTTCTGTTCAAAGTAACCTGTTCTTCCATTAGTAATAACTGAATTTACTACTGCTCTCTTTTGCAGGGGTTTATCAAGCCCAAATCTAATCGCAATGTATAATCTATCATTCCAATAACACTGATGTATTGGAAGTCCTCTTTCATAAATTGCTAATGCTAATCTTTTTGTTTCAGGACCTTCAATTATTCCTTGTTCTTCGAGTTTATGTAATCTTTCTAAATCTGTCATTTTTCTTTTAGAATTCTAAGGTGATTCTTTACCAACATAACTCTTTTATTTTTGCAAGGCTTTTCTTTGTATTTTTGGCGTTTGCTGACTTGTTTTAGAAGTATGTCTAGCTTCTTTTGCTTTTGTTTTTTCTAGCTTTAATTCAGATTCTTTGCTTGAAGCTTCTTTTTCTTTAGCTTCTACTTTATCTTCTTTAGCTTTTTCTGCTTCTTCTTTAGTTTCTGCTTTTTCCTGAGGTTTTATTTCAGGAGTTTTTATGTTGCTTTGTTTTTTTAATAGTTCAGCTTGTTTTTTTAATTTTTTTGCTAATTCAAACTCAACATGCTTTGGTATTTCAAATAATTTAGCTTCAACAGTGCCATTATCATACTTGATAGCTTTAACCTTAATTTTATGTAATGGTTTTTTAATACCTCTAAATCTTATTTCATTATTCAATAATATATCAACTTTGATTTTGTTCAGGTCTCTATCATAAACTTTCATATGTCTAGCTAAGAAGATTTTGAGTTCTTTTACTGCTCTGTTAGCTCTTTTATATTTTTGAGCCTTTAGCCATCCTGCTCTAAGTGGAACAACGTATTCTCTTTCAAAAACTACTTTTATTTCTTTATCTGCCATTTTATGCTACATTTACTGTTGGAATTCCTCTTTGATGTAATTCCACCATTGCCCTCCCGTAATTATGTCTACCATTAGCCATAACAGAAACTGCTATTGCTTCCTCTACCATCCCTTGATGATAAACCCAGATTCTTGCGGTGTTTTTTTCATCAAGCCTGTAAATATCTATCATTTCTTTTTCAGCATCTGTTCCCATTGAACGCATATATGTAAAACCAGTAATATCTACTTTCATGGGCCTTTGAAAATTTATTTTAGTTCTCATTTTAATTACCGAATTGTCTTTTTCTATCTGAAAAAGGTTTTTGCCTTATTTTAGTTCTTCTCCAATTTCTTTTTAATCTTGTCATATGGCTTGGGTGTACTCTCTTGCCTTTTCCGAATCTTTTTACAACAACCCAGAAAGGAGCCCATTTTGTTCTTCTTCCATGTACTGCTAATTTTACTTTTCTTTGAAATTTTCTTCTTGAGCTTTTTGTCATTTTATTTAATTGCCTCCAAAAATTCTTTTCCTTTAGCACTTATTTTTCTTCCAAAACGCTTGCCTTCATTTAAGTCCTTTACTTTTTCTAAGAATCCTGCTTTTTCTCCTTGTTGTAAGATTACTCTAATAATTTTTCCAGAACCCCTCATAAATGCTTCTGGTTTAGAACCCCTATTTTTTCTTGAACCATACTTTACTCTAAGTCTCTGCACTCCAACAACCTTATGTAAGTAGATTTGTCTTAGAATAGAAGCTGCTCTTTTATACCACCATCCATCTGTATCTTCAGGCGGTCTTATTTTTGAAACACTTGTTTTTACATAATAAGCCCATTCAGGCATTTTGAATTCTTCCATTTTTTCCAAAACGCCAGCTAATTTTACATTATATTCATCTGCAGGTATATTATATACATTTGACATTTTTATTTTTAATAAGCCACTCTTTGCAGAGTTAGATAAGTTCAGTTGAACCATCAAGCTTGAAATTCTTAGTTTTTGAAGGTTTATAAACTTATTCCCTTAAAATAAAGTATGGACCCCGAAGAAGGATATGTTAGGTATCATAATAAAGGAGAAGATCATTGGACAGGTCAAATATCTGAACCCCTACTAACTCCAAGACGAATTCAAATAATGCGTTTTCAAGGTTATGAATTTGAAAAAGACTATAGTTCTATCCCTAATTTGGAAATTCCAAAGCCACCCAAGAAATTACCCAGAGGTATTACTAAGAAATCTCAAATGAGCGAAGATATTACCTATGTTTTATGTCCCGATAGAACTTGTGGTTTATTTTGGGAAAAAGATTTCTTTGCATGTGAAGGCCATTGTCCGAGAAAAAGTGAAGAAAAATTAGTGGTTATTTGTAAGGATTGCAATAATCTTCTTGTTCTTCCTGCAAATCATTCAGCTATGCAAAGATTAGACCACAAATGTCAGGGTATTGGTTGTAGATTTAGGTTAAGAAGTTCGAGTCACAATCAATTAATCTATAAACTACCCAAAGACTAATATTAATTTAAGGGTATCCAATCGTAAAATTAATAAACCTAATTTATTCACAAAGATAATGGGCATAGAACAAGTATGTGTAGATAATATAATTACCGATGTTAGACAAATTCAAAAAGATTATCTAGCAAAAGAAGATTACCCTGGCGCAGCAGAAGCCTTTGAAAGTGCGTTATACAATAGAAATTATTTTTTATTAGATAACCATATTGCATTAAATTTACATTTAGGTATGAACTTTAATGGTTCTGTTACCTGTCTTCTTAATGCTCTTAAAAAAGGAGAAGCCGATAAAGTTCCAAATTTGGTGAGAATGGTTTTAGCCTTTGGAGCACAAACTCATTTACCTGCTGGAAATCCAAGTGAAAGAAAAATTTAAACTCCCCAAGTAGGATCTTTAGCGCGATTAATTTGGGCTATTTTTTGTAAAAGATCTACTTCAGACTTGCTTAAAACATCTTTATTTTTTTTAAATTCCCTATACTGTCCTGCACTTATATAAGAATATAAATATTCTTTATCTGCAAGTTGTCTTTCAAAGTTTACTCCTGGTAGACTTATTGCTACTTCCATTCCTTCATTCGCTTCTTCTACACTATCCTTTTCCATTTGAATAAGTTTAACATTAGCAACATCTTCACCGGACTCACTCATCAATCCTGTTCCAGGCTTTAACTTACCAGCTTCAATCTTTATTCCAAATACTGCTGGATTACTGTTTCTAAAAATATATTGTGGTAAAATTCTAAGCTTGCATATTACTGCTAGTCTCATCATCTTTTCTTTTTCTATTTCGCGTCTTCTATTTTCTCTATACTCCTCTATTTGTTCGATTAATTTGTAAATAACTTCGCCCTCAATTATTTTAATTTTGCTTAAATCAAGTTCTTTAATTTCTTCATCTCTTCCAACATTAAAACCGATTATAATTCCATTTAATTTATCAAAGTCCAAATTAGTGTTGGCACTTATTATATCTCTTTTATCTATACTTCCAATTCCAGCTTTTGAAACTTGTATTCCTTTTTCTTTAAGTAAAACAAGTAAAGCTTCTAGACTACCAAGCGACTCTGCTTTAATTATAACTCCTTGTTCTTCAGTTTGTATTTGTTCTGTTACTTGTTTCTTAAACTCTTGAATAATCTCTTGTTTATTATTTTTGTATATCTGGAAAGGCATTCCGGGTAAAATATCTTTTTGTTCTATTAACTGTAATCTTAAACCTGTAGCTGCTGAAACTTCTTGCTTTGTTTTAAATTTGCTAGAGAGTGGCTGTATTTCTTCAAGTATTCTTATCTTACCAATTATAGGTTCACCAAAACTAGCAATTGCAATTTCATCATTCGCCTTAAGTACACCGTCATATAAAATTGATTCAAGATAAACAATATTTTTATCTTTCTTTATTTCTAAAATAACTCCTTTAGCATCCTCGCCAAGTTTTAATCTTTCTTTTAAGAATTTTTGACTTAATCCACAGAGAGTCATAATTAATTCAGGTATACCCTCTCCACTTTTTGCCGAACACGGAACCAGAGCAAGATGTTTAGTAAAATCAGTTATTTCATAAAAAGGTAATGCATTAAATCCATAGGAATGAAGTGAGCCCTCTATTGTTAAAAGCTTTTCATAAAAGTCATTATAGGTATTTAGGGTCTGTTTTTTTATACTGTCATAAATAGAATCTGCTTGTTTTCTCCAACCACTTATATTATCTACTTTGTTTAAAGCAACAATAAAAGGAGTTTTATTTAATTTTAAGATGTTTAATACCTCTGCTGTTTGGGGTTTTATTCCATCCTTAATATCAATGACAACAATAGCTAAATCAGCTAGGGCTCCACCTCTTTTTCTTAAATTACTAAATGCAGCATGTCCAGGAGTATCAATAAAGAGAAAACCTGGTATGTCTAATTTAAGTCCTGATTTTTCAATAAGAGGACATCTTTTAAGAAGTTTATCTTTAGGAAAAAGAGTAAAACTAATCCTCTGTGTTATTCCTCCAGCTTCTCCTTCTTGTACACTTGTTCCTCTAATTTGATCTAACAAACTGGTTTTTCCATGGTCAACATGGCCAGCTACTGTTACAATTGGTTGCCTTATTGTTTTTTTTGTTTCGGTTTTATCTATTTTATCTGCCATAGATATAGGATTAACTTAAGGGTTAAAAGCTTTTGCTTAGGCAAAAAATTTATTTCTTTGCTATTTTCCAAAGAAGATTAAAATATTCTTCTTGGGCATCTTTTAATTGTTTATTTTCAATGTAAATAGCAAAATATGGCTCTACCCATATAAAAAAGACAACCTTATTTTCATAAATTAGAGTGGTTATGGGGGATAAAAGTTTTTTCTCTAAATATCTATATTCTCCATTTTTTAACTTAATAAATTTAGTATCTTTTTCGATTATTGCAATCTCTTTAGATTTGAATTCATTTAGTTTTAACACGCCTTGATCATTAAAATAACCTAAAATATCCTCGTATTCTTTTCTTATACCAATTACTTTATACTCTTTTGCGGTTTTAATAAGTTCATTGAGAACTACTTTCAATCCTTCTTTGCCCTGAAATAATTCACAGCTAATCCTTTCTGAATTGGAATTCCTGGAATTATTTAATTCAGGAATTATCTTTTCTAAAGAAGAATATTTTTCTTTAAAATGATTTAACAATTTACTAGGTAATATTGCATGAAATTGTTTTGCTTTATTTTTTGAATAAACTGATATTAATCCTTTAGAAAGCAGTCTTTCAAGAATATCATATACTGTTGTTCTGTCTATTTTTGCCTTTCTTGCTATTTGAAGAGCAGGTATATCTCCCTCTTTAAGCAACAGAAGATATATCCTAGCTTCTCTTTCTTCAAATCCTAAATCCTTTAGCACTTCTAATATACTTTTCATATCTCCCTAAGATTATAGCATTATTTAAATGTTGCGTATTTCCCGCAACACCAGTTTAAAATTATGATTTCCTAAAGAAGATTATGAGAATTAAAGAATTAGCACAAGCGATGAAGACTCCTCAAGAAAGGGGCGTTCTAGTTAATCGATTATTTGGGGAACCATATATCAAGGAAGGAAGATTGTACATAAAACAGAACGCTACTTATGGTCGTGGAAACCGTCTTAATCGACGAGATCTAACGGCTGAAGCATATTTAATTGGTTTAGAACCTTTAACAATGAAAGATATTTGTCTTGATTTGATTAAAGCATTAAATAATGCAGGTATATCAAATAATTTAGCATATAGAGCCGGCTTAACAGATGAACAAGAATCAGATGAAATGTGCAAGGAAGATTCTGAATACTTTAGAAAATATGGGCGTATTAGAAGAGTAATATTGGAAGATATAGAAATACATGAACAAAGAAAGACTTCTTCGATATATTTGCCAAACCTTGAAGAAGTTTTTATTTTAGAGGACTTTTGTATTATTAATGATCCCTGTTCAAAAGATATGAGAATCCTTCCAAAAGTTGTAAGATTAAACAGGGAGACTACTAGGAATATTCTCGAGGCTTATAAGATAGGTTTAGAGAAGATATGCATGACTCCTTTTGAAGAGGAATACCAAAGGAGAATGGATAAGAAAAGAAAAGCAGAGGAAAAATCTTTTTCTAAGATGAACCTTGAATTCGAAAGATTGAGGAAAGTAGAAGAAAAAAGACTAATTAGGGCAAGAAAGAAACCAATTCAATTCACACTTGGAGAAAAACAAGATCTTATGGATAAAATAGCTGAACAGGAAGAAGAAATGGATCAATTAAGAAAGGAGATAAGAAATGAACCCTATCGGGGGGATTATGGGACGAGAAGGGTTACATTTATATTTGCTTAGAAAAAGACTACCAACTTCCCGGAAATAGGGAGGTTATTTTCTTCTTCTAAAAGTCTTTGCTTTAATTTTTACCCTGGTTTTTATTCCTATCTCTATTTTCTCAGTCATGGCACGTTAAGAAAAAATATAGTTAAAAGCTTTTGCTTGGACAATAATTTTCAGTTTATAACTGGAGTTATAAACTGGTGTTGTATTATAATCATATTTAAATAATATCTATTTATAATTTTTCTATGGATGAAAGAACAACATTGTTATATGGGCTTGTAGGTAGACTTACCACAGGAGAAAGTATGGTTCCTTTTGGAGGTTATTTTCAAGTTGATATTCAAGATGGTAAATTAACTGGAAGCCTGGTAGACTCTCTTAGAAGAACATCCACTATACAAGGTAGAATGTTTTTACATGACCTTATATTTACTAAAACTTATGAAAACGAACAATTTCAGATGCACTTTGACTTTACTAGGGAATCTTTATCAAATGGTTTCTGGCAAGGAAGATTTGCAGTTACAGTTCCAAATTCCAATCGCAATAATTCTCCTGGAGATATAGTTGAAGTAGTGGATGCGGGATTAGCCGAATGTCAAACAACTCTTGTGGGTGCTATCTCTCCAACAGCAATGGATTCTACAAGATTGGTTTTTCCAAACTATGGTTTTGTTATAGATGTAGGATGCTAATTTTTTTATTTTTTTCTTATTGATGTTTTTATATTTTCAAGAACCATTTTATTTTTAAACTCTAAAAACATAAATGTTTATGTTCAAGCAGATTAATTCAGAGCAAATTATATTGGACCGAAAATTTCAGGGTATGTGTACTCTTCCTTTTCATGGTCATGCAAAAGGCTGTCCTAATTTTGGAAAAAAACATGGTTGCCCACCATGTAGTCTTTTGGAGTCAGATTTATTTGATTTCTCTAGAGATTTATTTGTGATATATACTGCTTTTAATGTAGGTGAGTTTGCAGAAAGATTAAGACAAAAACATCCTAAATGGGCTAATTTTCCAAGACAATGGTATAATCCAAGACTTTGGCAACCCCAAGCAAGAGCAATGCATAAAAAAGATATTAAAGAATTTCTTACCATATGTCCGGAAATGTTTATTGATTACAGTGCAGAAGCAAGAGGAGTTAATTATACTGAACTAATGAAATCAATTGGAATAACTTTAGATTGGCGTTGGCCTCCCCTGCATGTCTTAGAAGATGATCAATACAAAAAAAATCTAACATATAGAATTTCACTTGCTGGTTTTCTAAAGGACTCTCTAAGACTAGCCCCGGATTATCTTTAAACAATAATCTCAAGAATATGGCTTTCAACAAATTTAGATAATTTGGGATAACTTTAGATAATCTTAAATATCCCCTCTGTTTTCTAATTCTATGGAAAGAGTAAAAATAAGAGTAAAGAAGTTACATCCTGATGCAATTCTTCCAAGTTATGCTCATCCAGGAGATTCTGGTTTGGACATGTATTCTATTGAAGATATAACAATTCCTCCAAAAGAACGAAGAATAGTTTCAACAGGAATTGCAATAGAATATCCAGAAGGATATACTTCTTTATTTTGGGATAAAGGAGGTTTAGCGGCTAATAATGGATTAACTGTTCTTGGCGGAGTTTTTGAGCACATCTACAGGGGCGAGTATAAGGTAGTTTTATATAACACTTCTGATGTTGCTTATGAGGTAAAAAAAGGACAGAAGATTGTTCAGCTTTTAATTCAACCCATAATAACTGCAGAAATAGAAGAAGCTCAAGAGCTTTCTGAAACAGTAAGGGGGGAAGGAAGATTCGGCTCAACGGGCTTAGAGAAAAAAGCACTATGAAAACAAAATCCCTAAACGAACTTGAAGAATGCTATGATTTAGAACTAGCTAGCATTGCAGAAAAAATAAAGAACCAAAAACCCAAACCCTGCAAAGTTCTTCTCCAATTTCCAGATGGTCTTAAGCCCTATGCCACTCAAATCCAAGAAAAGCTAGTAAGCCTGTTAGCAAAAGACAAAAAATCTCCAGAAATA
>Ga0268280_1002037_pt1 | contig 12429 bp, 11 predicted proteins | sample saktaG_9_FD_190139 | JGI IMG/M metagenome (GOLD analysis project Ga0268280, IMG submission 190139) | Saline water microbial communities from Sakinaw Lake, British Columbia, Canada - sak_2011_5_24_40m | ecosystem: Environmental > Aquatic > Non-marine Saline and Alkaline > Saline ...
TCTATGATATTAGATGAAATAATAAATAAAATAAAGCTTTAATATTTGTCTGCGAAAAGAGCGAAGGAAATATTGGATTGGAAAGCAAGATACAATTTACAAAATTCCATTTGCCAAACTGCCATTTAAGGTGGAGGTTTATGGGCTTTCCGAAGGGTTGCGTAATATTCCTTTTTTAGTAGAATGTAAATATCTCTTTCATTCTTCAAGATGTTTAGGGTGCCGATTTGAATTTGATGGGAAAATACTCACTTATATTCCCGATACTGGGATTTGTAAAAATGCAATAGAACTGGCGGAAAATGCTGATCTACTTATTGCTGAATGTTCATTTAAGATAGGACAGTGTAATGTAGAATGGCAGCATCTAAATCCCGAAAATATAGTAAAAATTGCAAAGGAAGCAGGAGCAAAAAAAATTGCTAAACAAATAGATGGATTAATGACTTATCTAAAATCTGGTAATTGGTTATCCGATTCTTTCTTGATTTTATTTTTTATCTTGATTGATTGATTGATTGGCAAATCGGATGATTAAAACAGATTGGTAGACTAAATCTGGTTGGTCGATTGTCCGATTATTTGTTCTTTGATTGGTAGATTGGTTGATCGGTAGATAGGTAGATTGATCGATTCTCCCATCTTACTTGACCTAAGAAACTTATATGATCCATCCCAGCTAAAAGTTTTTGGCTTTATTTATGAGGGAGTGCGGAGAAAATAAATTCAATATTTATAATTATTGATTAGGGAAAATAAAAAATATATAAATAGTAATTTACATAGAATGAAATAATGTTTATAAAAGGAATATAGGAATATGATTATTTCAAAAACACCGTTTAGAATGAGTTTTGCAGGAGGAGGATCTGATCTTAAAACATATTATCAACATGGTTATGGTTCTGTCGTGAGTACAACAATTAATAAATATATTTATATAACCGTGAATAAAAGATTTACTGATAAAATAAGAGTTGGTTATTCTAAAATAGAAGAAGTTCAGAATATTGAGGATATCGAACATAATCTGGTTAGAGAAGCATTGAAATTATTGAGGATTACAAATGGAGGGATAGATATTGTTTATATGTCAGATTTATTACCTGCCCAAGAAGGATCCGGGCTGGGGGGATCAAGCAGTCTTATCGTTGGTACTTTAAATGCTCTTCATGCCTATAAAGGAGAGAATGTATCTGCGGAGACTTTAGCAAGAGAAGCATGCAAAATTGAAATAGAAATACTTGGACATCCAATTGGGAAACAAGATCAATATGCTGCCGCTTATGGTGGATTTAACCATATTAAATTTAATGCAAATGAAAGCGTATTTATAAATCCAATTATTTTTAAAAAAGAAGTTATAGAAGAATTAAATAACAGGTTACTTTTGTTTTATACTGGCATAAATACAAGATCAGATACTATATTAACCGAACAAAGAAAAAAGACAAAAGACAATCTTAATATTTTAGATAAAATGGTTGAATTATCTGAAGAACTTTTGGAAGAATTGAAGTCTGGAAATATTAAAAGGTTTGGAGAAATATTACATAAAGGGTGGGTTTATAAACAAAAATTAGCCTCTAATATTACCAACCCAATTATAAACTCTTATTACGAAAAGGCAAAGAAATCTGGAGCTGTTGGAGGGAAAATATTAGGCTCCGGTGGCGGAGGTTTCTTATTATTTTATTGTGAAGAAAAAAATCAAAATAATGTTAGAAAAGTCTTATCAAACCTTAAAGAATTGTTCTTTAAGTTTGAACCAGAAGGAAGTAAAATAATATATGTTAATGGTTGAATATAAACATACTGAGCAAAGTAACCAAATTATTTTGGGGGAGTTAAATAAAAAATGGAATTTATAAATAATTATTTTAAAGAACTAAAAGAAACAATTGATAAGATATCGGTTGAAGATATTAAAAGGGTTACTGATATATTATACAAGGCTTATAAACGAGATAAGCAAATATTTATTATCGGAAATGGAGGAAGTGCTTCAACAGCATCTCATTTTGCCTGTGATCTTAGTAAAGGGACACTTCAAAGGATTTACGATGAAAAAGAAAAGCGATTTAGAGTAATATCATTAACTGATAATGTAGCCCATCTTACTGCATTAGCAAATGATTTAGATTATAATGATGTTTTTTCTCAACAATTAAGAAATTTAGTAAATCCCGATGATATTGTTATTGCTATAACCGGAAGCGGAAACTCGCAAAATATTTTAAATGCTGTTGATACTGCATCAAAATCAGGTGCAACAACTATAGGTTTTTTAGGATTTGATGGTGGTAAACTCAAAAGCAAGGTTGATTATTATATTCATATTCCATCAAATCATTACGGAAGGATAGAGGATCTACATTTGGTTTTAGCACATCTTATTTCCTCTTATCTGAGTGAAATGAAAAAGAATGAAAAAACTAGGTTATGAAATGAAAAGTTTAATATTCATTAAAAAACAAAAATTTTTAATATTGTACCCTACTATATTTTACTCTAAATTTAAGAATAAGGTGGTTTAAATGAAGGAAAAAATATTAATAACTGGCACTGAAGGTTTTGTAGGTTCTCATATGTCTGATTTCCTTTTGGAAAAAGGTACTTATGAAGTTTATGGAATTAAAAGGTGGAATAATTCAAGATTAAGAAATATAAGACATTTATTAGACAAAATTGAATTTATAGATTGTGATATAACTGACCCAATTGCCGTACGCGCTTTACTTAGAGAAGTTAAGCCTGATAAAATATTTCATTTTGCTGCTGAAAGTGCTGTGGCCCCTTCATGGGGTCACCCTACCCACTATATGAATGTAAACTATAATGGAACCGTAAATTTCCTTGATGCTATGAGAGAATTAGGAATAAATCCCAGATTTCTTATCCCAGGTTCTGGAGAAGAATATGGAGAGATTAAGGAAGATGAATTACCAATTAATGAAAATACAGTTTTAAGACCCGTAAATCCATATTCAGTTACAAAAATTGCACAAGATTTAATCGGGTTTGTTTATTATAAGTCATATGGTCTAAATGTAATAAGAACAAGAGCTTTTAATCATGAGGGACCAAGGAGAGATTATTTCTTTGGTGTATCATCTTATGCTTATCAAATTGCAAAAATAGAACAAGGTAAACAAAAATCAATAATAAAAGTTGGTTACCTCGATGATAAAAGAAATTTTACTCATGTAAGAGATCTTGTAGAAGCTTATTATCAAGCTATTGAAAAATGTAAACCTGGAGAATTATATATTATAGGATCTGAAGACCCAGAGCATATACATACTTTTAGGGAAGTTCTTAATATGTTGATTGAGATATCAGATTTAGATAAGAATAAAATTAAGATAGAGACAGAACCAAAATTTGTAAGACTTACAAACGTTCCAAGATTAATAGGAGACACTAGCAAGTTTAGGAAACTGACTGGATGGAAACCAAAAATAAGCTTTAGAGAGATGTTAGAGGATATATTGAAATATTGGAGAGATTTTGTTAGTCAGAATCTATATTAGCTTAATTAAGTAGCTGGGTAAGAGGTTTATAATGAATGTAAAAATATGGCAGGCAGTAATTCTTGCGGGGGGTATCGGAACAAGATTAAGATCTTTGACTTATAAAATCCCAAAACCAATGATTAAATTTAACAATAAGCCATTTTTAGAATATTTAATAAATTTACTTAAAGAAAATGGAATAGAAGAAGTTATTCTACTTCTTGGCTATCTTCCTGAGAAGATAAAAAAATATTTTGGAAATGGTTCAAAATATGGAATAAATATAAAATATTCGATTGGGGATGTTTCTTTTGAAACCGGGAAAAGGATAAAAAATGCAGAAGGATTGCTTGATGATACCTTCCTCTTGATGTATTGCGATAACTATTGGCCTCTTAATCTTAAAAAATTAGTCAAATACCATGATGAACATAATGTTCTGACAACAGTAACAATCTATACTAATAAAGATAATTTTACAAAAAGTAATATGAAGGTTGATAATCAAGGTTATGTTATTTTGTATGATAAGAGCAGAAAAGAAAAAAATCTCTCTGGCGTAGATATAGGATTCTTTATTATTAATAAAAAAGTTCTTGAGTGGATGCCTAATACAAATTTCTCATTTGAAAAGGAGATATTGCCTAAACTAATTGAGAAAAAACAAATTGCAGGTTATTTAACCGATCATAAGTATTATAGTATTGGAACGATTGAAAGACTTCCGATAACTGAGCAGTTACTGAAACTAAAAAAAGTTATATTTCTTGATAGGGACGGAGTGATTAACAAAAAACCGTCAAAAGCAGATTATGTTAAGAGTTGGGATGAGTTTAAATTTCTTCCTGGCACAATAGAAGCCATGAGTATTCTAACAAAAAATGGCTATGAAATCTATATAATATCAAATCAGGCAGGAATAGCAAGAGGAATGATGACAGAGGATGACTTAAAAGAAATCCATGAGAAAATGAAAAAGGAGCTGGAGAATCATGAGGCAAAGGTGTCAGGAATTTACTACTGTCCTCATGGATGGGATGAGGGATGTGAATGCAAAAAACCAAAACCAGGAATGTTTTTTCAGGCCGCAAGAGAACATCACCTTGATTTAACAAAAATAATTTTTGTTGGCGATGACGAGAGAGATCTTCAGGCAGGCAATGCTGCTGGTTGTAAAACAATTCTTGTTAATCCAGAGAACAATCTTCTAAAAGTTGTAAAATCTTTAGTTGAATCAAGCCCTAAAACAAGGTATGTAAATTATGAAATGTTATGTGGTTGTCTATTAAATGCTTATTCTAAATCAAACAAAAAAAGGTTTATAGTTTTAATAGCAGGATGTGCTCAATCAGGCAAAACAACACTTGCTCAAAAAATAAAAAAGAATTTGAAAGAAAAAAATATTGATTGTATAATTTTCTCTTTAGATAATTGGTTGATAGGCTTAGATGAAAGAAAAGGGGACGAGACAGTTAGGGAAAGGTTTCAGTATAAAAAAATATTTAAAACAATTAATCAAATAAAGAATGGTAATAAAATATATACACCAATTTATGATCCAAAGACTAGATTAATAATTTCCAAAAAAAGTTTAAATCCTATTTATATTAATGAAGGTATTTGTATAGTAGATGGTGTTGTAGCTTTAGATATAGAGGAATTAAGAAATATTTCAGATTTTAACATATTTGTGGATGTTGATGATGATGTGAGAAAGAAAAGGCTTATGAAATTTTATATAGATTATAAGAATTGTTCTGTTAATGAAAGCGAAAAACTTATTAAAGCCAGGGAATTAGAAGAAATCCCTACCATTAAAAAAACAGTAAATTATGCTGATGTGATATATAAATCTGGAGAATTTGAATCCAATTATACACAATGATTGGAGATTAAAACATGGATAAACTAAACTAAAACCTGAATGGGGAGTAATTCCTCATCGAAAGAATGAGCTCTTGTTTAATTGTGCAGATATAACTAAAGTTAAAAAAGTATTAAGTCAGGAACCAAAAATAAATATTGATGAAGGATTAAAATTAATAGTAAATTGGTATAAAAGATTATGGGAGGGGGAAAATGGAAATATTAAATAAAAATGAAATTAAAGAGTGTGATAAAAAAAGGGGAGATAGAGAAATTAGAAATACGTCTTACGATATCGTTGATAAATATTATAATATGACACATAAGGAAAAAAAATTCATACCAGGTAAAACCCGCATCCCCCATGCAGGACGTGTTTATGATGCCGAGGACATGAAATTATTGGTAGATTCTTGTTTGGACTTTTGGCTTACAGAAGGCAGGTTTGCAAAGCAATTTAGAGAAGAATTTGCAAAATTTCTAAGAATAAAGTATTGTGTTTTAACAAACTCCGGGTCTTCTGCTAATCTTTTAGCCATATCTGCCTTAACCTCTCCAGAATTAAAAGAGAGAAGGCTTAATCCAGGTGACGAGATAATAACTGTTGCTTGTGCTTTTCCTACTACTGTGGGTCCAATTGTTCAGAATAACTTGATCCCTGTCTTTCTTGATATCGATGTTGATACTTATAATATCCAAGCAGATAAAATTGAGGAAGCATTATCTAAAAAGACTAAAGCAATTTTTTTAGCTCATACCCTTGGTAATCCTTTTAATCTTAACAAAATATTAGAAATATGTAAAAAATATAATCTTTGGCTGATAGAAGATAGTTGTGATGCATTAGGATCAAAATATAATGGTCAGCATATTGGAACTTTTGGACATATAGCTACTTTTAGTTTTTATCCAGCACATCATATAACTACTGGTGAGGGTGGAGCCTTGGTAACCAATGATTTTCATCTAAAAAAATTAATAAATTCTTTTAGGGATTGGGGAAGGCACTGTTGGTGTGAACCAGGGCATGATAATACCTGTGATAAAAGATTTGGTTGGCAATTAGGAACGCTCCCTTTTGGTTATGACCATAAATTTATCTATTCCCATATTGGGTATAATCTGAAAATGACAGATATGCAAGCAGCAGTTGGAGTGGCACAGTTAAAAAAATTACCAAACTTCATAAAATCCAGAAAGAAAAATTGGGAACTCCTTTTTAAAGGACTAAAGAAGTATGAGGATTATTTTATTCTTCCAAAAGCTACGAATAATTCTGAACCAAGCTGGTTTGGATTTTCATTAACTGTTAAAGAAAATGCTCCATTTTCAAGGTATGAAATTGTTAATTATTTGGAAAAGAATAATATTGCAACCAGGTTACTTTTTTGTGGTAATATAACTCGCCACCCATGTTTTGAGAATGTGAAATTTCGTATCTATAATAATCTTAAAAACACAGATTTTGTTATGAATAATAGTTTCTGGATTGGTGTATACCCAGGAATAACATTTGAGATGATTGATTATATATTAGAAAATTTCGATGAATTTTTAAAGAAAATTAAATGATTTTTTATTATAGTAATAGATTTAATTTTAAAAATAATGACTAGTATAGAACTATGAATAAATATAATCCGTATAATATTGTTGATAAATCATGGAATAAATATTTACCATTCGTAAAATTTGGTTTAATAGGGGAAACTAATGTAGCAATATCATATATCATATTTTATTAATATTTGGGACAAATTATTTATTAGCAAATATAATTGTTTATATTATGGGAATATTAAGTGGGACGATTCAAACTTAGGCATTGATTTGCCAATAGAAGGAAAACTTACTATATCTAATAAAGATGCAAATGCTCAGAGTTTCAAAGAATTTGTAGATAAGCACGGAGGATTGGAAATATAAAATGAGAATTTTTCTTACCGGTGGTACGGGCTTTATAGGAAAATATATATTAAAGCATTTGAAAAAAGAAGGTTATAATATTCTACTATTAACTCGTGCTTCCAAAGAGAATATTTCCCCAATAGGGAAAAATTACCAATATTTACTTTAAGATTGTTTTCGCCATATGGTTATTACGAAGGGCCTACAAGATTAATTTCTTATCTTATTATTTCTTGCTTAAAGAACAAGGAATTAAAAATATTTACTCCGGATGCGGTAAGAGATTTTATTTTTATAAAGGATCTAATTAAAGCGTATTTTATGATTGTTGAAAATAAAGAAGGCGTATTGCCCGGAGATATATTTAATATTGGATCGGGGGAACGATATACTGTTAAAGAAATTTTTGAAATCATTAAAAAACTTACAAAATATACAAAGAAACCTCAATGGGAAAAAATGGAAAATGATAATAGAGAAATAAAAAACTTGAAAATATGGATTGCCAATATTAGTAAAAGTAAAAAATTTCTAAATTGGAGTCCGGAATACTCTATAGAAAATGGATTAGAGGAAACAATTAAATGGTATAGAGACCACCTATATCTTTATGTATAGATTAAGGATTAAGGAGAAATAAAATATAATGAAAGTTTCAGATTATATTGTAGAATATCTTAAATCTGTTGGAGTTAGATATATTTATGGATGTGTTGGAGGATCAGTTACTCATTTAGTAGATTCAATTTTTAAAGAACCTGATATTAGTTTTATACATTGTTATCATGAACAAGCTGCAGCTTTTAGTGCTTCTGCATCTGCAAAATATAGCGGGAATATTAAAGTGGCACTTGCTACAAGTGGACCAGGAGCTACCAATTTAATTACAGGGATAGGAGATGCTTATTTTGATTCTGCTCCTGTTTTATTTATTACCGGACAAGTAAATACTTATGATTTTAAATATCAAAAACCTATGAGACAATATGGTTTTCAAGAAACAGATATTGTGAATATCGTAAAACCCATAACTAAATATAGTATCTTACTGGATAAAGTTGAGAAGGTAGAGGAAGAATTAACAAGGGCAGTTAAAATAGCACTTGATGGAAGGCCTGGACCTGTTCTCTTGGATATTCCAATGAACATTCAAAGGGAAAACTCTATCCCTAAAAATCCCATTTTTAGTAAGAGACTTAATAATATTAGCAATTTTACAAATATAGATAAAAAGGATATTGAAGAGATTTATTCTTTAATAAAGAATTCGAAGCGTCCACTTGTATTAATAGGAGGTGGTTGTAGAACATCTAATGCATGTGATGAATTATTTCTTTTGGTTGAAAAATTATCTTTACCTGTTGTTGTTTCTCTTATGGGAAAAGACTGTTTTCCACACGATCATCCATTGTTTGCTGGCTTTATAGGAGCTTATGGTAATCGTTATGGTAACATAGCATTATCTAAGAGTGATGTTCTATTAGTATTAGGCTCTAGATTGGACTCGAGACAGGTTGGGAATATACTCGATCCTTTTACCACAAAAAAAATAATTCAAATAGATATAGATAAAAATGAAATTGGGCAAAGGTTATCACCTAAGATAAGCATTGTTTCTGATGTTAAAAATTTTATAACTCAATTTAATAGTTTTTCAAATGCTAAAAATCATAAATTTAAAAATAATTCGAATTGGTTAAGATTTATAAAAGAATTAAAAAATATATTTTATCCTCTGAGTGAACCTTTTAGAGCAGAGGTTGAGGATTTTCATTATAGAATAATGGAAGAGATATCAAAGAATTTAAGTTTTGAAGACATAGTCTGTGTAGATGTCGGCCAAAATCAAGTATTAGCCGCGCAAGTTTTAGAAATTAAAGAAAAACAACGATTCATTAATAGTGGAGGAATGGCACCTATGGGTTATGCGCTTCCTGCGGGAATTGCAATTTCGCTGGAAAACAAAAAAAGAACTATTGTTATTGTAGGAGATGGAGGTATGCAAATTAACATACAGGAACTTAATACTGTAGCAAATTTAAAATTACCTATGATAATTTTTGTATTTAATAATAGAAGCCTTGGTATGATAAAACAATTTCAGAATTTATATTTTAATAGCCATTATTGTGACACTGACGAGCATTGTGGTTATTATTCAATTAATTTTGCTCAAGTTGCGGAGGCATATGGTATAAAATCATTAAATATAAATAAAGATACAACGAATTGGAGAGAAAAAATACAAAGTATCTTAAATTCACCTATAAAACTTCCGCTTTTAGTGCAGATAGATATGGATTACCAAACTTATATTTATCCAAAACTTGAATACAATAAGCCCATAGATAAACCTGATCCTCAAATAACAAAAAAAGAGGAAATGATAATATATAATCTTATGGAGGAATTAAATATAAATGAAAAATAATCTCTTTAATAATATTTATAATAGCAAAAAAGTCCTCGTAACTGGCCATACAGGTTTTAAAGGAGGGTGGTTATCTTTATGGCTTAAAGAACTTGGGGCAGAAGTAATTGGATATTCTTTAGACCCTCCCACTCAACCAAGTTTTTTTAGGGCGGTAGGCTTAAAAAACAAAATGATTCATATTATTGGTGATATTAGAGACGAAAAACATTTACTATCTGTCTTTGAAAAATATCAGCCTGAATTTGTTTTCCATTTAGCCGCTCAATCATTAGTGAGATTTTCTTATAAAGAGCCACGACTTACTTATGAAACTAATGTTATAGGTACAGTAAGTATTTTAGAAGCAATAAGAAAGAATAAGGGTGTAAGAGCTGCTGTTATTATTACCAGTGATAAGTGTTATGAAAATAAAGAATGGATATATGGTTACAGAGAAAATGATCCCGTAGGGGGATATGACCCATATAGTTCAAGTAAAGGATGCGCAGAACTTGTGGTTTCTGCGTATAGACGTTCATTTTTAAATCCAATAAATCAAAATGATCGTAAAATAGCTATATCATCTGCAAGAGCAGGAAATGTTATTGGTGGTGGCGACTGGAGAGAAGATCGACTTATTCCAGATTGTATAAAATCTTTATCAGAAAATAAATCAATAATAATTCGTAATCCAGATGCAATTCGTCCCTGGCAGCATGTACTGGAACCGTTAAGTGGATATCTTTTGCTCGGAGCGAAAATGTATGAAGATGGTGCTAAGTTTAATGGTGCATGGAATTTTGGACCATCAGATAGTGATTTAATTACTGTAGAGGAAATTACAAAAAAGATTGTGTCTTATTGGGGAAGCGGAAAGTATAAAAATGAAATATCGATTAAAAATCCTCATGAAGCCAAACTACTTAAATTAGATTGCAGTAAAGCTCATATATTTCTTGGATGGAAACCAGTGTATAATATATATGAAACAATTAAAAGGACAGTTAATTGGTATAAGTATTTTTATAATGGTGTAGAAAAAGAAAAATTATCTAAAATTACTATTAACGAAATTTGGGATTATATAAAATGTCTAAATAATAAATTATAATAGATATGAGGTAAATTAAAGCAAAATATGAAAAGTGGAAATTTAAAAAAAGAAATATTTAATCTTGTCGATAAATATTATACAGAAAAACATAAACCCAAATCGTTTATTCCAGGAGAATCATATATTCCGTACGCAGGACGTGTATATGATGAAAAAGAAATAATCTCCCTTGTAGATTCAGCTTTGGACTTCTGGCTTACCGCAGGAAGATTTGCAAAACAATTTGAGGAAGAATTTGCAAAGTTCTTAGGAGTAAAATATTGTATTCTAACCAATTCAGGCTCTTCTGCTAATCTTTTGGCCATATCCACTTTGACCTCATCTAAATTAGGAGAAAGAAGACTTAAACCGGGTGATGAAGTAATAACTACCGCTTGTGCATTTCCCACAACTGTGAACCCAATTACACAGAATAACTTAATTTCTGTTTTTATAGATGTAGATGTTGGCACATATAATATCCAAACAGATAAAATTGAAGGAGCAATATCTAAAAAAACTAAAGCAATTTTTTTAGCTCATACCCTTGGCAGTCCTTTTGACCTTGATGAAATTTTGGAAATATGTAAAAAATACAATCTTTGGATGATAGAGGATAATTGTGACGCTTTAGGTTCAAAATATAATGATAAATATACAGGTACATTTGGTCATATATCTACTTCTAGTTTTTATCCTGCCCATCATATAACCATGGGTGAAGGGGGAGCATTAGTTACAAATGATAATCAATTGAAGAAGTTAATTAAATCTTTTAGAGATTGGGGGAGAGATTGTTGGTGTGAACCAGGGTGTGATAATACCTGTGGTAAAAGATTTGGTTGGCAATTAGGTAGCTTGCCTTTTGGATATGACCATAAATATATATATTCACATATAGGCTACAATCTAAAGGCAACAGATTTACAGGCAGCAATAGGTGTAGCACAATTAAAAAAATTACCAGGATTTATTAAGAAGAGGAAAGAAAATTTTAGATTACTTTACGAGGGATTAAGAAAATATGAAAAATATTTTATTTTACCAGATGCAGCAGTGAATTCCGATCCCAGCTGGTTTGGTTTCTCGCTTCTGATAAGGGAAGGTGCTCCTTTTAACCGTGGTGAAATCATAAATTATTTAGAAGAGAACAAAATAGCTACAAGGATGCTCTTTGGCGGGAACTTGGCTAAATAACCTGCTTATGAAAATGTCAAATGCAAGGTAATAGATTCGTTAAAAAACACGGATTTGGTGATGGATAACCTTTTCTGGATTGGCGTGTATCCGGGGTTGACATGTGAAATGATTACATATATTTTAAACTCTTTTGAGGAATTTATCCGGCGTTTAGAGTGGATACGATAAATTGTACTACTCAAAAAATGTGAGGGTTAATGAATGATCAATAATACTTTTCTGTCTATTTGCATTTTAACCTTTGATAGGGCTGAAAAACTAAACAAATTACTTATTAATATTAAAGAACAAATTAAAAATTTAGATAGTAAAAACAAAATTGAAATTCTAATAGCAGACAATTGCTCAACAGATAGTACCGAGGAGATAGTCAATAATAGTAGAATTTATTTTAATGGTATTAAATTTAAATATTATAAGCATTCAACAAATAT
>Ga0268280_1002041_pt1 | contig 12398 bp, 12 predicted proteins | sample saktaG_9_FD_190139 | JGI IMG/M metagenome (GOLD analysis project Ga0268280, IMG submission 190139) | Saline water microbial communities from Sakinaw Lake, British Columbia, Canada - sak_2011_5_24_40m | ecosystem: Environmental > Aquatic > Non-marine Saline and Alkaline > Saline ...
GCCGGCCTGATCACCGTGCTTTTCATCACGGCCATCGCCCTGACCCGTAGCGACCAGGAAGTGGTTGAAAACAAGCGCCATTTACTGATATTTCCCCTATTTTTCCTGATCCTGGTCATCATTGACATCCTGGTCATGAAAAATCTTCTGGGAAAAATCCCGGCCATGGTCAGCTCCGAAACCGGGACTTTCGGCGAAGTGCTGTGGAAACAACGTACCTTCGACCTGATCGGCCAGATCGGAGTGATCTTTGCCGGGGTACTGGCCGTGCTGGCTTTGTTCCGCCAGGGCGAAAAAAACCACCACGGGGGGAAAGAATGAACAACATGTGGATATTGAACATGGGCTTCGTGGCCCTGCTGATCGGCACCGGCCTCTACTGCCTGCTGACCATGAAGAACATGGTCAAACTCCTGATCGGCGTCGAGATCATCGCCAAGGGCATCACCCTGGCACTGATCGCCAGCGGCTACGCCCGAGAGAACATCCTGGTCGCCCAGAGCCTGGCCATCACCGTGATCGTCGTCGACGTGGCCGTTATCGCCACGGCCCTGGCCATCATCATCAGCATCAACCGCCATACCAAGAGCCTTGATGTCAGGAAACTGACCAAGCTGAAGGGATAAACCATGAAAAACTGGATAGAAATCATTCTTTCACCGCCGTTGGCTTTCCTGGTCTTTCTGGCCATTTTTTACATCATCTACTTCCTGGCCGGGCGCCTGGCCCCCAAGTTGAACGCCGTGGGCGGCAAGCTGAAAACCTACCACTGCGGCGAGGACATCCCCGGCGGCAAACCCCAGTTCGGCTACAAGCTTTTCTTTTTCATCGCCCTGTTCTTTACCATGATGCACGTCGCCGCCCTGGTGGTGGCGACATTACCGGCCGGCCCCATCGCCTATTTAGGGCTGTTCTACCTGGGCATGATCTTCCTGGCCATCATGGCTTTAATCACAAGGAATCAACATGATTGAAAGATTAGTCCACTGGTCACGGGTCAAATCCCCGTGGGTTCTGCATCTCAATGCTGGAGGCGGCTGCAACGGCTGCGACATCGAGATCCTGGCCGCGCTCATGCCGCGCTTCGACCTGGAGCGCTTCGGAGTCCTGCTCAAGGCCACGCCGCGTCATGCCGATGTCATGATCTGCACGGGCGCCGTCACCCTGCAGAACCGCGACCGGGTGCTGCGCGTATACGAGCAAGTACCCGAACCGAAATTCGTCGTTGCGGCCGGCGCCTGCGCCATGGCCGGCTGCGTTTACCGCGGGGCTTACCATTCCCTTTTCGGTATTGATCAGGTCATTCCGGTCAATGCCTATGTCCCCGGCTGCCCCTTCAGGCCCACAGCCCTGATGGATGCCGTGGTCAAACTGCTTAATTCCGTCAAATGAGGTATTCATGAACAGCGAAGCGATTTTTGAGAAAATAAACGGGGAAATCAAAGACAAGATTCTTGAGGCAGCGATTGCGGCCCCGCGGCGTATCAGCGTCAAAGTGGAGCGCGGACAACTGCTATCGGTCCTGGCCTACCTCAAAGACCAGTTACAATTTACCCATCTGGCCACCATCAGCGGCGTCGACCTGGGCGAAAACTTTGAGGTGATCTACCACCTCTCCAATGACACCACCACCATCCTCTTGCGCATCCTTACTCCCCGCGCGGAGCCCAAGATCCCCAGCGTCTGCCAGGTCATTCCCGGCGCCATTCTCTATGAACGGGAATTGCAGGACATGTTTGGCTTGTTGGTCGAGAACATCCCCGACCCGCGGCGGCTGCTCCTTTGCGATGACTGGCCGCAGGGACAATACCCCCTGCGCAAAGATTGGAAATTCGATCGCCCGGCAGAAATCATCCCCGGAGGTAAATAATGGAATTCAAGGTTTCCCTGGGCCCGCAGCACCCCGCCCTGCACGAAGCCCTCAGCCTGCGCATGACCCTGGAGGGCGAGATCATCCGCGACGCCGACTTGAAGCTGGGTTATAGCCATCGCGGCATCGAAAAACTGGCTGAAGAAAGGACGTTCACCCAGAATATCTATTTGACCGAACGCATCTGCGGCATCTGTTCACACTCCCATACAACCTGCTTTGTCCAAGGAGTTGAGCAATTGATGGAACTTATTCCGGCGCGGCGCGGGCTTTACATCCGCACCCTGATCGCAGAGTTGGAAAGGGTGCACAGCCACCTGCTCTGGTTGGGCGTGGCCGGACAGGAAGCCGGTTTCGAATCGTTCTTTATGTACACCTGGCGCGACCGCGAAGTGGTCATGGACATTCTTGACTGGATCACCGGCAACCGCGTCCATTACGCCATGAACACTTTCGGCGGCGTGCGCCGCGACATCGACGAACTGCAGAAAAAAAAGATCCTCGACTCCCTGGATTTGCTGACCAAGAGGACCGAATACTACTTAAGCATCGGCGCCAACGAACCCACTTTCGTCAACAGGCTCGCCGGCGTCGGCAAATTGAGCCGGGAAGACGCCATCGCCCTCTGCGCTGTCGGCCCCACCCTGCGCGCCTCGGGCGTGCCCATGGACGTGCGCAAGGATGATCCCTACGCCGTTTACAACGAAATCCCTTTCGAGGTCTGCACAGCCGACAGCTGCGACGTGTTGGGCCGGACCGTGGTGCGGGTCAAGGAATTGATCCAGTCCTATAAAATGATCGAATTTCTGTTGAAAAACCTGCCCGACGGCCCCTTCAAGGTCAAGGCGCCGCGCAAGGTCAAGCCCAATGAGGTATATTCCCGCTACGAGGCCCCGCGCGGCGAGAACGTGCACTATATCAAGAGCAACGGTTCGGATAAGCCGGAACGGCTGAAGGTCCGCGCCCCCACACTGGCCAACTACCCGGCCACCATCAAGATGCTCAAGAACGGCTTCATCGCCGACATCCCGCTGATCTTCGCCGCCATCGATCCCTGCATCTGCTGCGCCGAGCGCCTGGTCCAATTGGACAACCCGGGCAGCGGCGAAAGCAAGGTCCTCAGCTTCAGCCAGCTGCGGACCATGGCGAACGACCATTATAAAAAAGTCAATTTAATGAAAAAGGAAGCAGTATGGCCATTTTAAAGCCCATTCTCTACATCCTGGTCTATCCGGGTCTGATTTTTCTGATGGTCTATTCCACTTTCTGCGAGTGGTTCGACCGCAAACTCTACGCCCGCATGCAGAACCGCATCGGCCCCCTGCACACCGGCCGCTCCGGCATCCTGCAGCCGGTCGCCGACATCATCAAGCTCTTCGCCAAGGAGGACATCGTACCGGAAAAAGCCGACAAACACATGTTCTCGGCCCTGCCGGTATTCGCCCTGGCCATCATTTGCACCACCGCCCTCTACCTGCCCCTCTGGCACTACAGCGAAGCGCCCACTTTCATCTCATTCCCCGGCGACCTGATCGTGGTGGCCTACCTGCTGACCCTGCCGACGCTGATCTACTTCCTGGCCGGCTGGCATTCGAACAACTACTTCTCGGCCATCGGCGGCGTGCGCGTGCTGACCATGCTGTTCGGCTACGAGATTCCCCTGCTGCTGGCCCTGCTCAGCCCGGCCGTGCTGGCCGATTCCTGGCGCATACTGGAGATCGCCCGCTTTTTCCAGGATAAACCGCTGCTGATGCTGGTCAACCTCATCGGCTTTTTCATCGCCGTGATCGCGTTGCAAGCCAAGCTGGAACGGGTGCCCTTCGACATCCCCCACGCCGAAACCGAAATTGTCGGCGGCCAGCTCACCGAATATTCAGGCAAGAAACTGGCATTTTTCCGGCTTCTGGGCGATATCGAAATGGTCGTGGGCGCCGGCCTGATCGCCGCCGTATTCATGGGCGGCTTCCCGGGCGGATTGCTGCCGGGGCTGGCCTGGTTCGTTCTCAAGACCCTCTTCATCATCTTTCTGCTGGCTGCCATGCGCGCCGCCACGTCGCGCATCCGCATCGACCAGATGATCAATTTCTCCTGGCGCTGGCTGGCGCCGCTGGCCGTTTTACAGCTTTTTATCGTTATCATCATCAAGGGAATGGTATCATGAACAATAAAATAGTCCCGTTTTTGCCGGAACTGCTGCGCCATCTTTTTAAAAAACCGGCCACGGTCAAGTATCCTTTTGAAAAAGAAGCCTTGCCCGAGGGCTTTCGCGGCAACGTGGTCTGCGACGCGGCCAAATGCATCGGCTGTATGATCTGCGTCAACGACTGCCCGGCTGAAGCCATCGACATCATCCGCGTTTCCGAGACTGAAAAAAAATTCAAGATGATCCTGCACAATGACCGCTGCATCCACTGCGCCCAATGCGTCGACTCCTGCCCGACCAAGGCATACCACATGGACGCTGAATATGAGACCGCTGCTTTCAGTCGTCACGATTTGAAGATCGAATACAAGTAACCCCGACCATCGACACTAGCCCGCATTTCTCACAAATATTTGCTGCAATTGCGGATATGGGCATGTCTACAGCGTCAGGCTCGGTCGGTACCTCCATCGTACCAGCAAGTACGTCTGCGGTCTCCTTGGTCACCTTCCTTGTATCCACACCCATCTGCGCAATTTCGCGACAATATCCGTGAGAAATGAGGGCTAGAAAACCTTCCTTTGCGCCGCCCATAGACAGTTCACGTAGGCCTTTCCCCTGCGCCGAGGGTTTTCCGGAAAAACTGCGGGCGCAGCTCCAGGGGGCCAAGAAGATTTTTGTGCTCGGCATCGGCATGAACTGGAAAAGCGACGACCGTCTGGGCGTCGCCCTGGCGCGGTCCCTGGCCAAAAAACTTCCGGCCCATCCCGACATCCGCATCGCCAGCGGCGGCGAAGCCCCGGAAAATTTCACAGGCGTCATTCGCGCTTTCGTACCCAGTCACGTGATCCTGCTCGACGCCGTGGATCACTGTTTGCCCCCCGGTACGGTCTTCCTGGCCGACGAAAGTTCCATTGCCGTCGGCGACATGACCAGCCACCATCTGCCCCTGCGCCTGCTGATGCGTTTCCTCGGCACCTCCCTTCCCTCCCGGGTCATCCTGGTCGGCATACAGCCGCGCAACCTGCTGCCGGGAAACAGGCTTTCCGCACCGGTAAAAAAAACGCTTCCCCGCTTGGCTGAATTTCTTGCGCAGACATTGCGCGAGCAGATCAATAAATAAAGAACCTCTGGTTAATTGGAGGTCAGTCCAAAGGTGATGGTCACGGTAAAATAGATCGGCTGGGGAATGCCGTTGACGATATATGGTTCGTACAGCCATTTGCGGACGGCAGTCAATGCCGATTCGTAGAAAACGGGATGGCCGCTGATGATCCGGGCCCGGCTCACCCGGCCGTAGATATCGGTTATGGCCTCAACGATAACGACCGCCTGCATGCGAGCCGCATAGGCTTCCTGAGGGTATTCCGGTTTGACTTGCTTGACCAATTTGGGAACATTTTTGCCGCTGACGAAAAAGGGTTGCTCGTTGGGCAGGGGTTCACCCAGCACGCCGCCCAGCACGCCGCCGACCACGCCGCCTTCAACACCACCCTCAACCCCGCCGGGAACTCCCCAGGGCACTCCGCCCTCCACGCCGAAATCGCTGTCATCTTCTTCGATGGTCACCGGTACTTCGATGGGGGCGATCAGCCTGCCGGTAAAAACGGGCGGTTTTATCTCTTTTTTCCCGTCCGGGGCTTTCGCCGCTCCGGAACCTCTGCCTCTACCAAATGGCGGCGGGGGCGGCGGCGGCGGCGTCGGTAAAAGCGGAGTTATGACCAAAACATTGGTTACCTTGATCTCGGGCAGATTTTTCTCGGCCAGCAACAACGGGACGACCGCCAGGGCGGCAATAGCCAGGACGTGCAGCAGCAGGGAAACGGGCACAAACAGCCATTTGCGGCTGCGTTCGCGCCTGCCTCCCGATTCAATCAGCGAATCTCCGAGCATCAAAACCTCATCTGATGATATTTGCCATTGTTCCCGCAAGGACATATAATACCGTATTTTGAAAACAAAATCCAGTCCCGGAACGTCCGCCGCTCGCTTCAGCCGCGCAGGTCGACAGGCGCGAACGGGGCCTTGACTTCAATAGACAGGATGGGGGTATTTTCTACTATTTTGAATTTCTGGACCTTTTCCTCGACGATCAGGGTGCGAACGTACTTGCCTTCGGAGGTGGCAATGTGCACGCTGACCGGGAAAACGAAATCGCTGTTTTTTTGGCTGAAGGTGATCTCGGCGATCGCTCCGGCGCAGTTGACCTGATAACTGACTTCCGGCAGCTGGCGTGTATAGATCCAGCCGTCGAAAAACTTGCGCAGGCGCTGACTGTCCTGGCTGATATGCTGGATGAAGCGTGCTGTGCTCAGACTCTGGTACTTGAAATCGGCCAGGACCTGCCGCAAGCGGTCCAGCAGTTCATCCTCGCCCAGAATATCCCTGAGCATCAGAAAAACCAGGGCCGCCTTGTTGTAGATGATGCTCTGGTAGGTGTACAGGTCCTCACTGAGATTGGCGATGCGCTGACCGTAGATGATCGGTCCGCTGTCATTTTTGCGAAAAACCCACCTTTTGGCACTGGCCACCGCCCTGCTGAACTGTTTCTCACCCAGGGAATCCTGCAGGTAGAGCAGCGTGGAGAACTGGGCCAGTCCCTCGGTCAACCAGACGTCTTGATAGGATTTCCAGGAGATGACCCCACCCCACCACTGGTGAGCCAATTCATGGACCATGCTGTCACGGTTTATATCGGTGAAGACCACGGGACTGTCGCTGCGGATGCGCCGGACAACGGTCAGGTCGTCATCAAGGACCCGGGTATCGAGGAGATTGAAGATCACAAAGCCCTGGTTGCTCCAGCCGCCGTAATCATGGTAGCGGCGCAACAACAGGTTCACTTCGGGCACATCCAGCATGCCGAATTTATCCACCAGGAAATCAAAATAGCCCTGGATCGCATCATCGGGAAAAAAATCTCTCAGCTTCAACTTGGCCGGGCCGAATACCTGGATGGGCAATTTACTGGGGATGGTCAGCAATTTTTCGAAGTCTCCGCAAACCAGGGAAATCCCCTTGGTGCCTGGGCTCTCATATACAAATTCGTTGTGATCTCCCAGTTTTTGCTGCGAGCGCAGGCTCCCCGAGGCCAAGCAGTGCAGCGGAAACGGCAGCGAAACCTTGACTCGGCTTGGGAAGAAATGGTGGCCCGGGTTGGGATAGAAGTCCTGATCGCGGTTCAACACATAAACACGACCGCGGTTGCCGCGCCCGCGGTTCTTCATGCCGATACGGGGCGATCCTTCATCATTTTCGCGGGGTGAGATGTTCCCGGCATAGTAAAAACCGAATTTATTCAATTCCTGTCCCAGGAGGAAGTAGGTGTCCTCACGCTGGAACAGCTGCAGTTCATTCTGCTGCGACTTGCCGTAGCCCTTGACAACCAGCCCGGGAGCAAGGTTGACCGTCTTGATATTCGTAGGCTCCTTGAAATTCAGAACGGCTGTCCCTGAAAGAAAATTGACCTGGGGGTTGTAGAACAGGTTCAACTGAAGTTTTTCCAGCTCATCGACCGCCTGGGTGGTGAATTTAAGGCCTTTGACGGCATTGTAATTCAAATAAAACTTGTTTTCCGGGAACAGCACCAGGCTGGTGTCCGGAGAAATAGCGGCATTGAATATGTAGCGGAAATACGATTTTCCCGGTTTGCGGAAGAAGATGGCGGTGTTGAAATCGGCGGCAAAAGGCAAATACCACAGTTCGTCGAAAAATGGGATGCGCATCCCCCACTTTTTTTGAAAAATTTCAAAAAGAAGCATGGCTTCCTGGTCCTGAGGTTCGCCCACCGCTTGCGGCTCAGGCAGGCCGGAGACAATTTCGGGCCCTTTTAAAATGAATATCCCGGCCAGGGCATCCTTTTTGAATTCCTCGCTGCGTTCCAGGTTAAGCAGGGTCAGCCGTTCCTCAGCATCTTGGGGGCGAATACTGAAAGTCCATTCTCCGCAAAAAATGAACAGGTTGTCCATGGGCAGCCCCTGGTAAAGGATGCCCTTTTTAAAAAAGAGCTCGGCATCGCCTATGCGGATGGTGCGGTTGGCAAGGTCATAACGGGAAAAAGCCTGGATGAACTGCAGGGGTTTGATGTTGCGCGTCAGAGTCAACTGCCGGTACAAGCCGTTTTCGAAAGTGAAAGTGATCTCGCCGATCTCGGCATAGTCGCGAAAGCGGGCGAAAAACGTCAGGTCATTCTGCCGCAGCGAACTGAAAGCAACCCTCTGGCATTCCTGAAAATAAGCGGCTGCCTGTTGATGGCTGCCGTCGCCGAACTGAGCGGCCAGAAGCGGCCAGTCTTTGTTCTGGATCAAAGTTTCCAGTTTTTTTGCTGTTGAACCCTGAAGCGCAATCGCTACAAGTAAAAACAGGATCAAAAGAGGCTTTTTCATAACTCCCATTATAACGTTTTGCAAAGAAATGTAAAATATGATATAATAAAAACCAAAATTCAAATCGCAAAATCAAATGAAAAAAGAAAATATTTTTTCATGGCTGGGATCCAATGTGGGATTGTTCCCTGCCCAGCTCCTGTCGCGCCCACTGAATGGTTTCGCCAAGAAAACGCTCAAGCCCGGCTTGGGAATGTTGCTGCTGATCCAAATATTGGCTTCCTGTTCCGGCAGCGGCCGGGTGGTGCGCACCATGCCTCCCGAGGACAGGCAGTTCCTTTCAGAGGTTCGCTATTTGATCACTAAAAAGGAAAAAAATATCTTTATAAGAACCCATAGCGATGAAAGGAAACAGTTCATCGAAGAATTCTGGAAGCAGCGGGACCCCGACCCCACCACAGCGGAAAACGAATTCCGCGCAGAATACTACCGGCGCATCGACTTCGCCAACCACCTTTTTCGCGGCGGGGATTCGGGTTGGCTGAGCGACCGCGGCCGCATTTACATCCTGCTGGGCGAGCCGGAACGGCGCGACGTCTTCCCTAGCGGCTACAGTTTCTACGACCCGCCGGTCGAGATATGGTATTACGGATTTTTCCCGATCATCTTCGTCGATTACCAGCGCGAAGGCTTGTACAAGCTTGAACCGAGCAGTGCCCGCAGAATGGGCATGATCAACATCACCCAGATGCAACTCAAGCCGCCAGGAATCACCCGCAACATCCGCCAATTCGATTTCGTTTTGACCCTGCAAGCCGACGCCCCCGGCCAGGCCAGGCTGCTGTTTGAGGTCCCCTACCGCGTAACCAACCTGGTACAGAACGAGCAAAGTGGAGCCCTGGAGACCCGCATCAAACTGAAGGTGCTCGTTGCCAACGCTGCGGGCGAAACAGTCCTGGAAAAAGAAGAAATGCATCCCGTTTCCGTTGACAGGAACAAGTTGGAACAGCTGGCCAAGACCTTCACCATCGAATTCGCCCTCAAGCTCCCTCCCGGCCAGTACACCGCCAAAACAACACTGGAAAATACCGCCGACGGAACCCAGGTCCAGAAAGAGCTCAAGATCAAGATGTAATTTATAGGAGAAACATAATGAAATCAAGAAAAATTATCGCCACGGCACTGACCGTACTGCTGTTGCTATCGCTGCAGCTAGCGGCCGCAAAAAGCAAGCCCGCCACCGAAAAGAACCAGGGCCAGTTCTTCATCGCCCCCGAGGTTGCCGCCGTGTTTGCGGCCGGCGTCTCAACCAGGACGAACCGCGGCGACATCCCCATGACCTACCTGCGGACCTTGTACCTGCCCGCCCAGCAAAATAACATTTACCCGGTCTTCTTGTTCCAGATGAAGAATGCCGACCTGGATTTTTCATCGCAAGCGGAAACTCCCGAAGTGCTCAAAGCCAAGCACATGGCATTCATCCGCGTCTACCGCATGGAGAACGGCGTGCCCGGCGAGATCATCAAGGAACGCAACATTCACTTCGACCTGGAGGAAAACCAGCAGGGGTTCCAACCCGACGCCCTGAACTACTACTCCATTGCCGGCGATATTTATCCTCCCGGCTCCTATCTGCTGGCCCTGGCTCTCAGCACAACGGATTTTGCCAAGATCGCTGCCTGTTATACTGAATTCTCCCTCCCTGATTTCGCCGGCATCAAAGACAAGCTCGTCACCACCCCGGTTTTTTCAGTGCGCGACCTGCAAATGATGCAGGCGGCCGAAACGAAATTGCTTATCCATAAAAATTCCTTTGTTTACAACACCCTGCTGTTGGCGCCCGACCTGAAAAACGAATTCAAAGCCAACGAAAACCTGGATCTTTTTTATTTCATCCTCGGCGCCAAACCCGACAGCGCTTCCAAGGCACTCAATCTGCAAGTCACCTACAAATTCAATAAAGACGGCAAGGAGGTCAACAAAATGGCCCCGCAGACCGTCAACAGCCCCATCATCAGCCAGCCCATCGCCTTTACCTTCACCGAGGTGACCAAGAACAACAAAGGCGTCGAAACGGAACGCCAGGAGAAACTGCTTGAATCCGGCGACTATGTCCTGGAGATCGAAATCCTGGACAACGTTTCCAAAACCAAGGGTTTGCAGGAATTCACCTTCAAGATCGTATTATAAAACCAGTTTTTTCTTCGTGCTGATCGGCCTTAGCGGCGGTCGGCACGATTTTTTCTACTCGCTCACCCCCGATTTTCAAAGAGCAAAGAGCGGAACTAACATGTTTTCAAATAACCCTAACCCGCACTTCTCACAAATATTTGCTGCAATTGCGGATATGGGCATGTCTACGGCGTCAGGCTCGGTCGGATACCTCCATCGTACCAACAGTACGTCTCCGGTCTCCTCGGTCGCCTTCCTTGTATCCACACCCATCTGCGCATTTTCGCGACAATATCTGTGAGAAATGCGGGTTAATTCTGTTTTTTGAATAATTATTCAATTATTTGAATTTTAAAATGTTTCAGAGAAAACCCGCTATTTAATAACGATACGGGTCTACTCCTCACCCTGGCGAAACCATTGATAAGCGCACTTCTATAAACAGTTTCAATTCTGGTTGACAACTGCCACCCCATTTGTAAACTTGGCACGGTTCTTGCTTCATTATTGTTGATTTGTCTAAAAATCTAAAAGGAGGACAAACAAATGAATTTTGCCAAAAGGTTCGCTCTGCTGGCAATCAGCCTACTGCTGTGCGCAGGACTGCTGACAGCCCAGACAGCTACGGCCAAGATCTTTGGCGTAGTGCAGCTTGAAGACGGCTCGCTGGTCCCCGGCGTTAACGTCGAGGCCACCAGCCCGAAATTAGTCGGCAAGACCACCGCGGTCACCGACGAAAACGGCTCCTTCAGGCTTTTTAACTTGGCTCCGGGTATGTACAAACTGGTATTTACCCTGCAGGGATTCCAGACCGTCATTCGGGATGGCGTCCAGGTAGGCGTGGAACAGACCCTCAGCATCAAGGTCTCCATGAAACTCGGCAACATCGAGGAAATGGTAACCATCACCGGTCAGGTCGCCCAGATCGACGTTAAAAGCACGGTCAAGGGCATGACATTGACCAAAGAGGTCTTCCAGACCCTGCCCAAGGGCCGCAACTTCGATTCGCTGATCACCGCCATCCCCGGCGTTTCCAACGAGCCCATGCTCGGCGGCACCTCGATCGACGGCGCCTCGGGCCTGGAGAACATGTATTACATCGACGGCACCGACGTCACCAACATCATTAACGGCGTCAACGGCCAGTCGGCCTCCTTCGACTTCGTCGACGAGGTCCAGGTCAAGGCTTCCGGTTACAGTGCCGAATTCGGCGGCTCGCTGGGCGGCGTCATCAACGTCGTCACCCGCTCGGGCGGCAACGAATTCCACGGCGAGATCCTGGGTTTCTACAGCGGCGCCGCCCTGCGCGCCGACTACAGCAACCGTCTCGACCTTGATATGGCAGACGACAGCATTGCCAAGTATTACGATTACAAAAATTACATCGGCGACAACAATGACACCCGCCTCGAAGGCGGCTTCAACCTGGGCGGCTACCTCATCAAGGACAAGCTGTGGTTCTTCGGCTCCTTCCTGCCCGTCTACTACAGCAACACCCGCACCGTGGATTACACCAGCGTAGTCAAGGACTGGAAACGGACCGAAAACTATTGGAACTTCTCAGGCAAGCTCACCGCCCAGCCCGCCAGGAACCTGCGCGTGACCGCGTCCGTGGTCAACAACTGGAGCAAGTACAAGGGCAACCTGAACTCCGTTTTCGGCGGCAATCCCAACCCGGCCGTTTCCTACGATGACTACGGCTTCAGCTATCCCAACCTCTCGGGCAGCTTCTCGGCCGACTTTACCGTGGGCAACAACTTCATGCTCAGCGCCCGCGCCGGCTATTTCCAGGCCAACACCACCAACCCGCTGGTCGTCCCTCCGGGCGTGTACTACCGCTTCCAGACCGAAGCCCCCGGCGGTTATTTCAACCTCAGCAACATCGGCC
>Ga0268280_1002044_pt1 | contig 12388 bp, 17 predicted proteins | sample saktaG_9_FD_190139 | JGI IMG/M metagenome (GOLD analysis project Ga0268280, IMG submission 190139) | Saline water microbial communities from Sakinaw Lake, British Columbia, Canada - sak_2011_5_24_40m | ecosystem: Environmental > Aquatic > Non-marine Saline and Alkaline > Saline ...
TACTTAGCCTTAACCCTATTAACGTTTTCTTTAGTGATCACGTTTTCCAAAGCCGCCGGCACTAGCACATCTACCGCTAATTCCAACAACTGTTCATTGGTAATCTTTTTGCCTTTATACTCTCCGCCCTTGGAATTTGACCAGGCAACTACCTGATAACCAGCCTTCTTGGCAAACTCAATAAACCAAAAACCAACGTTGCCCACTCCTTGAACCGCTATTGTGGTCTTTTTCTTATTCAACTTCTTCACTTTAGCCAACTGTTCCAAAACATAGAATCCGCCCAAACCTGTGGCCTCGGTTCTACCTAAAGAACCGCCCATTTCTAAAGGCTTACCGGTAATTACTCCCGGCTCATGTCTACCGGTTAACTTCTCATACTCATCCACCATCCAAGCCATTATCTGTGGCGTAGTGTTTACATCCGGTGCCGGCACGTCTTTCCAGGATCCAAAGTTTTTATACATCGCTCTCATGTAAGCACGAGACAGTCTTTGAAGCTCTCCCTCACTCATACTTTTTGGGTCACAAATCACTCCGCCTTTACCTCCGCCGTAAGGAATTCCTACCACACTACACTTCCAAGTCATCCACATAGATAATGCCTTTACCTCATCTTCAGATACATTGGGATGAAACCTGATTCCGCCTTTATGCGGTCCCACTGCATCATTATGTTGTGACCGAAATGCCTTAAAAGTCTTTAGTTTTCCATTGTCCATTTTTACTTTGATGTCAGCCCGATGAACCTTTTTTGGGGACTTTAATTGTTCTAAAGTCTTCTTATCAATCTCAATATATTTAGCCACTGTTTCAAGCTGCTTCACTGCATTTTTATATGGATTATTCATAAATCCCTTTCTTTTTTATAGGCAGATAATTATTAATTAATTAAAACGCAGGCAATACAAATTTTAGCAAAGGGCAGAACGACGCGCGCAAGATGTCTGGCGAGACGCCCGAGGAAACCTCGAGCGGAGTCGCAAACGATTGAGCACGTCGCACGTCTGCACTTGCTGAAAAAATTTCGTATGCTGAATTTTAATCATAAACTTTCCAAATACTTTTCCGCATCTAAGGCCGCCTGACAACCCATCCCGCTGGCCGTAATTGCCTGTTTATATCTCCCATCCACCACATCCCCAGCTGCAAATACTCCCCTAACATTGGTCATGGTCGGATACTCACCCTTGCCCGTTAAAATATACCCCTCACTGTCCAGTTTCAGTTTATCTTTAAATATCTCGCTTGAAGGAATATGTCCAATGGCCAGAAAAAACCCATCGGTTTTAATCTCTTCTCCACTCTTTAACTTAACTGATTCAACTTTCTGTTCCCCAATTACTTTTTCCGGTTCTTTTTCCCAATAAATCTTAATCTTAGGATTGTTTTTTACTCTGTCTGCCATAATCTTAGATGCTCTCAACTCACTTCTTCTTACTATTAGATACACCTGTTTGGCAAACTTAGTTAAAGCTAAAGCATCTTCACAAGCCGCATCGCCACCACCAACTACCATGGCTATCTTATCCTGATAAAAAGGCGCATCACAGACTGCGCAAGTTGCCACTCCCCGACCCAACAGCTCCTTTTCTCCCGGTATGTTTAAAAACCGACTAAAAGCTCCGGTCGCCACAATCACCGCTTCGGTTTCCTCTCCCTCAACTATTAGCTTCCCTTGAGAAAAATCAACTTGTTTTACTGTTTTTTCAATTATTTTGGCGCCAAACTTCTCTGCCTGCTTTTTCATCTTCTCCATCAGTTCTGTTCCCAAAATTCCCTCATCTGCTCCTGGCCAGTTTTCTACCACCGTAGTATTAATCAACTGTCCGCCACTTGAAGGTCCGGAAAAAATTACCGGTGCCAACTTGGCTCTGGCTGCATAAATCCCGGCAGTATATCCCGCCGGCCCTGATCCAATGATAATTAATTTATTCATCATGATAAAACGAAGACAAATAAATTTTTACGCGCACAGCGACGCGTCTGGTAGCATTAGCTATCCAGACAGCTGTGAGCACGTAGAAAATTTCGTTTGTCGAGTTTTCATTAATTATTTAATAATACTCTCAATTAACTTAACTACCCCTTCTTTCCCTCCAAAACCACTCACTCGGGTGACTTCTTTTCCCTCTTTAAATACCACCATTGTTGGAATACTCATTACTCCATACTTACCCGAGGTATTATGGTTAACATCCACATCCAATTTGCCTATCAAAACCTTATCTTTATACTCCTCTGCCAGCTCATCAATCACCGGACCGGCTAACTTACACGGTCCGCACCACTCAGCAAAAAAGTCTACTAAAACCGGCTTTGAGCTTTTCAAAACCTTTTCTTCAAAATCTTGATCAGTAAAATGAATTGCTGTCATATATTTCTCCTTACTTAAATAATTGCTTTAATATTTTTTCAAACTTATTTTTTTCCTCTTTTTTAACCATACACTGACAAGCTTCTTGGTTCAATAGTTCCCGTCCTACGCTCCCCAATGCCTGTCTGGCTGCCCCAACCTGTTGCACTACTTCCAAACAACCCTTATCGGCTTTTAACATCTTACGTATCCCTCTTATCTGGCCTTCAATTCTGGCTAATGACTGATCAACTTTATCCATACTCCCCCCCAGTATATATACTTCTCCTTACTTGTCAAGTGCTGTATACTTATAGGCTTATGCGTCCAGAAACAGAAATCATTATCTTCCATCACCCAGACAACCACTGTCCTACCAAGAATAATGTTGAAAAGAACCAACTCGCTCTACTAGTAACTCGTCCTTCTGAACCATTATCCGGTCAAGAGATTGTCAAACTGGCTGAACACCAAAATCCTTCCTCTTATCTTTCCTGTCGTGGTTGTGGTAATTCTTATCAACCCCAAGAAATTCTCGAAAATCCTTCTGAAAGCTCAATCTATGAAATTAAAAAGTTCACTACTGACCATGGTGCCATGCCTGCTCGTAAATTAAAAAACTCTTAGTTAGCCCGTTCTACCGGTAACGCCATCGTCCGCTGACTAATATGGACAAAAGCATACAGTAATTGATTGATCACCGCCTCTTTAGAACATTTCTGAACTGAACTAACTATTTCCATTGTTCTATCTCTAACTTCTCCCACTTGTAAAGGATAATTCCTTTCTATATCAAAAAATGATATTCCAAAATCAGCTGCCCTTTCCGCCACTTCTACTAACCGCTCGGCTTCAACCTCTTCTCCGTCCAATGCTAACAAATGACTCGATACTTCCATCAATAAATTGTGCTCCTCTTGTATATCTTTTACTTCTCCATACTTAAAAAGCATTAACCTGGCTGCTAAATCTTTACTTTTATCCTTAACTTTGTCATAAAACGGGTGCGATCCAAACTTGTCAACCGAAGGTAACAGCAATTCAATTACTGTCCGCTTTATTGGTTTTACTAAACTTTCTTTTTTATTCATATTATCTTCGGTTTATTATATCATAAACAAAGCTTATCTTGGCCTTGCTTGCACTATCATTATTCCCCCCTGAGGTGTTACCAATAACTCAATATCTTGAAATGATTGAAACAACTGCTCTATCTTTAAAACTACTTCTTTAACTTCTTCTACTACTTGGTTTGGGAATATTAATTTTGTTCCCCCGATTCTTTCTTGGATTATTTCCCAACTATTTCTGTCAATCGTAGTTTTAATATATTCTTTAGCAGTCCCATCTACCACCTCTCCTGGAGACCCTTCAGTCGCCTCGATTAAAATCTTGTCTCTGTCTGTAAATACCACTGCTCCTAAAGTTCCTGGAAAAGTTGGAATATATTCATGCACCCCAACTCCAATCGTCATCCTTGACGGAACCTGGCCCATCTTTCTTAATATTGATATACTGGCCGGTGAAAAATAACTGGCAATTGTTTTTCTCATCTCTAAAGTCACCCGCTCCGGCTGCACCGCTACCACTGATTGATACAATCCTGCCAATGACTGTTTTTCTCCATCTTCCGACCCGGAAGATCTAATTGCCCACTGGTTAAAATTAAATTTACTTATTCCCTTATTAATCCGCTCTTCCATCTCTTTAGGTAAAGGGCTATTTAATATCTTCTCTCTTATTTCATCGGTTATTTTTTCCAATCTCTTTTTATGATTCAAATTAATCGTATCCAGTTGTAATACTTCTTCATGTATTCCTGTTTCAATTAAATAATTTCGAACTGCCTCAGAAGTAACTCCAAACCCGTCAGGTATTGGTAAACCGGCTTGACGCATTCTGGCCAATCTGGCCACTTTTTTCCCGGCTGCATCTACCACCAACTTACTCACCTCTCTGAATAAAACTACCGTTTCATGATAAGGATTTAAATATTCCATCACTGGTAATCCGTCTGCATCTCTGCTGATTTTAACCTCTTCTCCTTCAACCAACTCCCTGTCTCCCATTAAAATTATACTTCTCCCGGCTTCATTTAAAATTCTCATCATATGCGAAGTCTCAATCGTTCCATAAGCTAAAGCTATAATCCGCTTGACCGGTGCATAGGCTACGAGAGCAAATAAATCAGTTGTTCTCTCTCTGTAGGCTTCCGGAGCAAAATAAACTATTGCTTCTTTCCCTTTTACTTTAGCCACATCCTTCAAACTCTCAATTCTTATTACTTTTCCAGTCATTTCCTCTCCTTCGGTAAACATAAATAGATTTTTCTCATCCGGATTTTCATAAGGGGCAATTTCTCTTATATATGGTCCTTCCGCCTGCATAATAAACTCAACTCTAGAATTTGGTCGTCTGCTAAAAACCTTTCCTGCCTCTTTAGCCACTTCAATCACTTCCAAATCAGTCAAAGCCTGCTCTTCTTGCCAAAGATAAGGCAACTCCACTTCTTCATATCTGTTGCCCTCTGTCGGAACATAAGTATAATTTTTTAGTAAAATTGTCTTACTAAAAATTGTTCCCCTCTCCGGATCAACCAAATATTCATCACTAGGACAGCTTTGCACTGCCTCATCCGGTCCAAAAGTCGCTCTAATTTTTACTTGTCCCGGCCTATCCGGTACCGGCGCCGGCACAATATATCCGCCTGACCAGGGTAACACCTCATCAGCTAATAACTTTTCTCCATAATTAGGACGTTTATCCATTACATGAAGAAAAGGGTGCAAAATCATCGCTATGTCTGATCCTTCAACATTATAGTTTCGTTCCGGAGCCGTTACAAACCTCCAAAACTTTTCCACCTCATTAATATATGTTTCTTTATCCCAAATTGCCGCCGTTCTCGGTCCATTCGGATTATTCACTCCTGGCACAAAAAAAGCTCTGCCAACATATGCTCCTCTTGTAACATTATTATTTTTAATTTCCCCAAATACTGTTCCAATATCAAAGCGTAATCTATCATCCATTCCCTCTCTCAACCAATACCTAAAAGCCTTATCCCCTAATACAAACATTGGCTCTGGTGCCCTTAATCCAAACTCAAACAACTCTTGAAACCCCTTAATTCTAGTTGACTCACTCTGATACTCCAAAACCGGTACCACAAACTCGTTCGAACTTAATCTCTCCCCTCTTTCTGGCATCATATTAACTTTCTTTAATTAATTAAAAAGGGGCAGATATCTTAATTACCATATTATACCCCACCTCGCCAACTTTAGTGCTATAATCACTTCCATGGCATATGGTATTTAATCCAGAAAATTTAAATCCTGATTGCCTGCCCAACTTAAATGAATCTCAACTTCATAAACGCTCCGTTGCCGAAAATTTACTAGACAATCCCCCTCATTTTCCCGCCATTGATCCGGAAACCTTACCCATCGCCGGACTAAAATCTTTTGAACATCAAGGTAATTTAATTTATCCCCAGGAAATTCTTCCTCCTGCTGATCAACCATTTATCATCCTTGATCTTGATGACACTGTCTGGCCTCAAGTTAAATATCTTATAAGGGCCATTTCTGAAGCTTCAGGAGTTCCAGTTTCTATGGAGGATTTTCGCCCCATCGGCCATACTCGGAAAATACCTCAATGGCAAACCCCGGAAATTACCGATATCCATGATCAAATGGAAATCGGTAATCATCCTGATTTCCTCCCCCACGTCAGCCATGCCTTTCCCGAAGCCATCTTAACTATCAACGCCCTTAAACAAATGGGTCATCAATTTTCTTATCTTACTTCCCGCTCACCTGAACTATTCTCAATCACTTATAAAGTATTACAGCTCAATCAGCTACCTGTCAGCCCCATGAATGAACCTATCAACCCCTTGTCTCACTCCTATCCTCACTATCAACTCCTTTACAATTCTGACAAAAATTTCCCCAGCGGTACTGATTATAAATACGAAGTTGTCACTCAATGGCTACAAAACTTAAAAGCCAATGGCTGGCAAGGTCAAATGGTGGTCATCGATGATCTTCTAAAAGCTTTCCAGTCCCATATTGACTCTGAAAATATCATCGGCATCTCTTTAAACGGTCCGTTAAATGAACACACTCAACCATATAATAAAGAAATTCGCTTAGACTCTTGGACACAAATCAGTCAGATAATAATGTCTCTTCATCAACGAACATTAGAAAACTCTTCCAGTCCTGATCGCATCTTTAGTTTAGATGAGGCCTCTCCAAATACTATCTTAGTAGTGAGTAAAAATCAGGCTGGCTGTAATCACTTTAACCTTTGCCAAACTCCCCATCAACTCGTTGATAAAAATAATTGGCTAGCCGATCATCCTGAGTTTATTCAACCACTGTCCCAGTAAACTTCTTCCCCTCTAAAATCTTCTCCAAATTCTTAAAATTGTGGCCATTACAGACAATTACTTTTAACTTGATCTTTTTCGCTAGTCTCGAGGCAATCGGATCAAATGGTGAGTTAAGTCCCGGGCTCCACTTACTCCCTACCAGATTCAGTAGTTCCGACCACTGCAACTTTTCAATCGGTCTTGCATCCTTGTTTTTCAACGGATCCTTGTTGTAAACACTGTCAATATTTGACAAATTAATCACTGTCTTAATCTTGTAATCCTCTGCCACCGTCACCGCGCAGTAATCAGTTGACCAACCCGGCTTCCAACCAGCACACATTACCACCGGATAACTTAAGGCCTTCTTATCTACCATCTCGTAATGTTTCAACACCCAAGGATAAGCAATATCACGGAATAGTGTTCTGAATAAATGAGAGTTAAGTCTTGTGGCATGAATTCCCACCCAGTCCAAATCCTCATCAGCAATATGATTGCCGGCCGCCTGAGCTGCCGCATCCCGATACTGTCTGGCAGTATAGCCCCCGCCGGTAACTATAAAAAATCGCCTCTTTAGGGCGACTTGTTTTCTGATAAATTTATCAAATTGGTGAAGATATTCTATGTCGATGCGGCTTTTCTCACCATTTGGGGCAAACACCGAACCACCTAGGGACAAAACATATGTATTTTTAAGTTCTTTATCCGTCATAGTCTCAAAAATAGATTATACCGACTTTTTCCATAAATACCAACCTGAACTTAGTACTAATCCTAAACTTACAGCTTGACCGACATTAATTGCCCCTATCTGCCACGGGTTTAGTCTCATAAACTCCAACAAAAATCTACCCAAACCATAAAGACCCAAATACAGTGCCAGTAACTTTCCCTGTCCTATTTTCCACTTCTTGCTCATTTGCCAAACTACGAAAAACAATCCCAAAGACCACAAACTTTCATACAAAAACAGCGGTTGAAACCGCTCAAAATCCATAAACTCTACCAACCGATTCTCTGGTCTGATATATATTGCCCAGGGTAAACTTGACGGCCGACCATACAATTCCTGGTTAAAAAAATTTCCCCACCTGCCTATTGCCTGACCTAAAGGTAAACCCAAAGCTCCGGCATCCAGTAACTTCAACCACTTTTCCTTGCTCTTAGCATAAATCAAAAGACCCAAAGCTCCACCTAATATCCCCCCGAATATTCCCATCCCTCCCTGCCAAACCGCTATAATCTTGGTTAAATCTTGAGAATAATAGCTCCAATAATCAATCACATGGTAAAGTCTGGCACCAATAATTCCCCCGCCAATTGCCCACAACAATCCATCCCACACCTCTTTATACTTCTTACTTGCTACAAAGCTTCCCAGAAGCACTCCCAACCCAATCATTAAGCCATAAAGGTGAAAAATTACTGGTCCGACTTTAAACATTTAAATCAACACCCAGATTAACCAACCAATAATCACTATTTTTGCAATCAAATATATCTTCAGTTGTTGATTATTTAACTCTGCTTCCACCTGCCACAACAATCTCTTCTTCAACCCTTCTTTATCTTTCCGCCACTCGCTCACTTCCTCAACTAATATTCTCAGACCCAACCCCATTACCAAACACTTTCCAAACCAACCTGAAGTTGAAGTAATGGCAAAAACTGCCAACACCACCCAAGCCAGTTGGAACAAAAACCCTCGGGTAGTTAACTTATCAAACTCACTACTTCTCCGCTTCACTGTTTCAAAAACCAGTTTAAATTGTTTTTTTCTTAATTCATACTGTAAATACTGAGAAATCTGAGCTTCAGGATGCAAGATGTAAACATAGGCCACATAGTCAAAAAACGGGATCAACCAGCCAACTACCACTCCACCGACAACACTAAAAAACACCAGCAGGCCTTGTATCATACTTTTAGTATATCAACTTTTGAAACTCTGGCCAATGGTGGACTTTCACCCAATACCTAAACCCCACCCCCTGCACTTGTCCGGAAATTATAATGTGAATTTTCATAATATTCATAAAAACGCAAACAACGCAAATTTCAGGAGCGGAATATGTCGCCTAGCTACGTGGCGACGATTGAGCACCTGGAAATTTCGTGTTGTCGAGCTTTTTATCATTTTGTTTTATCTCTTTTAACTTCCACATAAACAACTTGGCTTTATTCTTCACCTGATACGCATCCGTCACAAAGTTTTTTGCCGTTTCCATCTGTGCTCTGGGTGTAGTTTTTGCCAGTCTCATATACAAAGATTTATGAGGTAAATCATCTAAAAATATGGCCAATCTGTAAGCATAGTCTTGCCATTCCTGGGAAATATACTTCTTCTTGTCCCAGTCATACTTAGACAACAAATCAAACAAAGATTTTGGTTCAGTCTTCCCTCGTTTATATCCGACCATTTAACTCACTCACAACTTCTTTAATTACCTGTTTTATTACTTCTTTTTCTTCCCCTCTGAAATTCTCCAACACATAATCCTCCCCTGTTCCCTGATAGCCTACCTCTATACGATTATCTATTCCCATCCGTACATGCCAGTAATTATTAAAGCCTACTTGTTCATCTACTGATTTAATTCCATTGTGTACCTTTGGACCTTTCTGGCTGATCTTATACTCCCCCAGTTTAATGTCCAGATCATCATGAATCACATATAGGTCGTCTGGTTTTATTCCCATCTTTCTCACCCACTTTTTTACCTCCACCCCAGACTTATTCATAAATGTTTGCGGTTTTATTAACTTAATTCCTGCCAAACTCAATTTTTCCAGTTCTTCCACCACCATAAACCCCACATTATGTCGGTTATTTACATACTTACTTCCAGGATTACCCAAACCCACAATTAACTTCATAAATTTGTTTGACAATTATTTAATTAATGATAAACTTATATTTAGACAGTTTGCGTGAAGTTGGGCTTGTTCCCGATTGGCTTCAAAGCGCTGTCTATTTTTTTACCTCTAAAGGCAGAAATTCTTTAATTTCAAACGCTCCTCCGCCTTTTATTTTCTTTTTTAAATCTATTGCCAGAATTTTAACACCAAGTAAGTTTTGCACTTCCTTTAATAATCTTAATTTCGCTGGCTTTTTTTCCCTTAACAAGCCGTACTTAATTTTAAACGCATATCCCACTAACCCTAATAATACGTCAACCATTTGAATTTCGCTAACAGCATGAGATTCAACTCTGACAATGCCGAATAAAGCATTTCTGTCAACTTTATTTTTTACCTTTTTTTTAACTTCTTTTTCAAAATTATCTGATTTAGGCGTATTAACATCATCAGCAATAACCACAATATATTCTCCTTTACTTAAAGCTCCTGCTATCAATTTTGCCGTATAAGCATTATATGCATGATCATGATTTCCCTTAAAAAATTGTTTTATGTCCAATTTACTTTTATCGAAAACTAAAGAATGAAAACTCGCCCTTGAAGCATCAAAAAATATTCTTACAAACTCTAAATACAATCTCCAGTTATAATTATTTACTTCATTAAAATGAAATTCTTGATGAAACTTTTTCTTATTTTTAAAATTAATAATTGCCCGGTGTAAATCTTTTGGATGTTGCAATTTGATCAATCCTAAGGCAAAAACTTTGTCAGTAATTGGCGAGTGTAACAATCCCGTCTCATCCATAAATCCAAAAACATATTGCTTATTCACCACTTCTTTAATTAATTTCATACCTTAATTCTATCAAATATTTAACTTTTGTCTTACTAGTAATTCTTGCCCTGCATAAACCCAACCCACGAATGCCTACCAGCCTGTTTTAATTCTTTATCAACCGAGGTTCCATCTCCATCAATTCTTTTTAAAACAGTGCGTCTCTTTGCTTCCGTCCACTCCGTCTGCCAAAAAGGCATATGCCAAGCAATTAAAGCCAATGCCAATACTGGTAAAGCTTTTGGATGCAAACTCTCTGAAGTAAATACATTAAACAACTCAACTATTACTCCTGCCCCGCCCGGAACACTTCCATAAACCCACAAATCTCTCTTTTTTGCTAAATTATATACTTCAACCTCTAAGCTCTTCAAATATTCACCCATAATTTCAGTAATTATACTATAAGATTGTCAAATGCTTTATTCTATGATATATTTCCCAACATATGTCTATTTTATTTCATCCTAAAGAACATGGCGATATGGGGTCTTCATTTGACCAACTTCCTCCTCTAGCTAAATTAGACATAGAAATCCATAAATCTGGATTAATTAAGTATTTAACTGACTTTTTTAAAGTCGCTGATTTGTGTGCCAACACACAAGATCTTAATAACTGGCGCGAATCGGAAATTTTTAAACTCCCAAACTCTTCAGAAAATCTAGAAAACAAAATTGAATACGTAATTAGTCAAGCGAATCTCCAAGCAATTATTAATCAAGATAGCGAACAAGCCTATGCTAAAGTTTACATTGAAATTGAACCAGGAAATTTAAACACTTCACTTACTCCAATCATAACTATAAATGGTCACGAAGAAACCTATCGCGGACCTTTACCAAAAAAATTTACTCAAGAAGACGAAGCTTTTACCCCTTTACAATTAGGTCTCATTCAAGCCATGATGGTGCCTCATGTTAATCAACCTCAAGCCAATACTGATACTCCTTCATCTTTACCTTCCCCTCAGCCGTAAACTTCACCCCTTCTCTTGCCAGTCTTAGTCTCTGCTCTTCTCCACCCCCAAACCCAAAGTTAGCTGCCAAACCGCCTTCTTTATTCACCACCTGATAAACTCTCTGGAAAAAACCTATCATTTAATCAATAATTGTCATAATTTTACTGGCGATACAAATTTTTGCGCGCACAGCGACGCGTCTGGTAGCCAAGCTATCCAGACAGCTGTGAGCACGCAGAAAATTTCGTATGCCGGGAAAAATTCCTTACTTCATCTTCGCCAACTGTTGTTTGACTAACTTACCAACGACTGGTAACTCAAACTCTTCCCCATTGTAGGCCTTGTAAATCGCCATCAGCCAGACAATAAAGGAAATAATCATCACTAAAGGTGACAACAGCCAACCAATAACCGGAACAAAAGAAATTATCGTCATTGCCCCAAAAAACATCAATGACTGCATGGCATTAAATCTCACTTTAGCATTACCTTTTTCTGCCATTAAAAACACCAACCCTGTCACCCAACCTAAAACATAACATAAGGCAGAAGCTACTTTTTCTTCTAAGCCAAAGGCTATTTTCTTACTTGTTGTAGTTACTTTGGTAACCATATGTTTACCTCCTTAAAATTAATATTTCAAAACAAACTTGGTTGTTCTGAATTTGATTGTACCTGATTTTCACTCTCTGCGGAAGGCCAGATTTTCACTACTCCAAACTCCCCATCATATCCCGGCTTCACCACAATCTTTCCGCTTCTGACCAACTCCACCCCTTCCCTAACTCTTTCCCCACCGACTTTTTCAATTTCTTTTAAATCCTTTTTCAGCAAAATATCCAGCTCGCTTCCTAAGCCCTCCAGTAAAGTTTCATAAAGCTCATTTACCCTTTTACTGCCCGTACCCACTCCCAGTGTCTCCGCCACTATCTCCAGTAATGGCACCAGCATTACATATGGCGGCCTGGTTTTATCACTAGGGTGAAA
>Ga0268280_1002049_pt1 | contig 12371 bp, 6 predicted proteins | sample saktaG_9_FD_190139 | JGI IMG/M metagenome (GOLD analysis project Ga0268280, IMG submission 190139) | Saline water microbial communities from Sakinaw Lake, British Columbia, Canada - sak_2011_5_24_40m | ecosystem: Environmental > Aquatic > Non-marine Saline and Alkaline > Saline ...
GAAGTACATTCTTCGCATGATATAACCCTAAGGATGCTTGATGCTTCACATCTCCCACTGTATTGATAAAATTCACCCTAGCTTTTGTCACAATAGAAGGAGGCGCTGGAGTCAGGTCAGGTCGATCTTCTCCCCCAAATTCATCCTGCATGGGATCATATATATCATTTTGAGCTAAAGTTGGAATATGTTGTAGATATTCTCCTCTTTCAGGTCTGACATTTGTGGGTGATGCTACTCTTGCCCTCTTTACCTTTTGTTCAGGTTCAAGTCCATTCTCTGTATCGTAGTTTTGCTGCAAGTTGGCGGGTCTTACTCTAGCAGGGCCGAATCTAGGTTGAGTCAGATCTTCATCATGGGCTGCATCTTCCTCTCCCTCTATATCGTCCAATCCAACTCCTCGTAAATCACCTTTTTCTTCCTCTGGATTTTTTTCTTCTGCTGGAGGTTGACCTGCATCTACTTCTTTACCATTCTGATCTTCCACTTTTCCACTTTTAAAAGCGTTTTCGAAACTTTCCTCTAGTGTGTCCGGTGGAAGAGTTGCTAACTGAGCTCTAGATTTTGCTAGACGATCCTCGAATTCAGCTTGGTCATTCTTATCAGAAAACGGATTGAAATGGGTTGGCTCTACATCCTCCTCATCCAGAAAAGGGTTGGTCGATGAAACGCCCTTTGGCTTTTCTGGCAGGTTCTCATTTGAAGTGGATGGACGAATCGCTGCCAAACGTTGGGCTAAATCGTCATCCTCTGCTTGAAATTCTGCATGGCGTTGATTTGCTCGTTCATTGTCAGCACGTATTTGCTCTTCAGTCACTTCATCTCCAGGATGCAAGGGTGCGTCTACCGCTTCTTGAAGACTTTGAGGTTTAGGAAGAGGGTTTGTTCCTAAGGGTGGTTCCTGACCGTCAAGAGTCGCACGCGCTTCATCCACATGTTCGCCAACGGTTTGTTTTGCCTTATTGACAGTGTCGTTAACAACGTCTTTGCCTTGATTTATAATCGTTCTTCCAGCATCCAAAACTTGCTGCCCAACCCTTTGTACTCCCTCCACTTCTGCACTTGCCTGATCTTTCACTCTTCCAAAGAAACCTTTAATACGTCGCTTGATGTTATCAAAGGTTGGTTCATTCTTTCCTCCTGGTAAAGCATCAATCAGATCTGGAGCGCGTTTGATTAATGCTTTTAATGTAGGGTCATCCACATGCTCCTGCGCTTCAAATGCGGCAGCCTTTCCAAGAGACTTCAAGGGAGCATAGGGATCGTCAGGTGATGGATTAAGCGTCTGATTATAAGCTGTCTTGACATGATATTTTGCTCCTGAAGTAATGGGAGCATTATCAATCCCCTTTTGAACCACTTGTCTTTGTAAATCAGTCAAGTCTGCTGTTGTACCCTTTCCCGCCAAATCTAGAGCCCCCTTATATTGATCAGGAACTAGATCTTTAGCCGCATTGATCAACGTCTCATTGGAAGCATCTTTGAATCCGCCCGCCGCCAGAGCTTTTACAGATTCAGGTAAGTCAGGTGCATTTTGTTCAATGTAAGCTTTGGCAAATTGCTTCTTTACCATTTCTAATGCAGCAGGAGTTTGCTCATCTTTCGTATGTTGAGTATAATAAGCCAAACTTTTGTAAAGAGGGTGTTGATTAATCCCTGGCGGAGCCAAATGGGATAATTCATCCGAAGTCCATTGATTCAATGGTTTGTTTACTAATGCCTCATATTCCTTGTCTCCAGGATATAAGTCGTGTGCGCTTAATGTCGCTTTTAGGTTTGCAGAAATTGGCCCCCCTTGGCTTGCGGTATGAACGTCCTTCAGGGTCTGAATATATTTTTCTTCGTCAGGCCCTATTTGAGGAAGGTATCGCTTTAATACAGAAGGGTCAGTCAGTAGCTGTTGGGCACCATCCCTAACATTTTGAGCGTTTTTCAAGTGTTGTGCAATGACAGGATCGGCCTGATCGGTAATTAAGTTTTGAACATGACTTTTAATGTTGGTAGGGTCCTCCAAAACCTTGCCAACAAACTTTTGAGCATCAGGCGATTCAATTCCGGGCACATATTTCGTGGCAAGTTGAGTGACTTGCCTTTTCACTTCAGTGGTGGCAAAATTCTTTGCAGCTTCTTTGCCTGCTGCAATGGTTTTTTGCTTTAGGTTTTCAATATCCTCGGCAGACCCCGTTCCTGCACTCGCAATTAAATTTTGCACATGCTGCGGAAGGAATTCGTGAGCAGCCGCAAGAAGATGATCGTCAGTGGCTGTTCCCGACACTGCGTTATAAATCAGGTTTTTAGTATGCGGACCTAGACCGGTTTGACTATCAAGATATTTCTCCGATAACCGATTTCTCAAATTCTCAAGTGCAGCAGGTGTCTGTTCATCTCCAGGATGGTCTGACAGGTCAAATAACGCGCGAGTCACAGGATCATCACTGGCTGGAGGCAGATTTCTTTGAAATGCTTGGATCTCTGGAACTATCTCAGGATCTTGAGCAGTCTTGATCAGATTCCTTAATTTCAAATGAGCTGCATCGACTTCATTCAATGGTATGCCCGCCTTTTCAAGGAGTTCAGGATGAGACAAAAGTTGCTGCGGATCGCTGACCAGGCTGTGCAATGTTTGTGCGTTTTCTCTCACTGAATCTGGTACGCTTTCCTGGATTAAGTTTTTGACATGATCTTGAAGGTGCTCAGGATCGTTTATCACATTGTTGATAAAGGTTTTGCCTTGAGGTGTATTACCTCCAGGTATATGCTCCGAGGCTGCATTGATAAAGGCCCTTTTCAGCTTCTCCTTAGTGGTTTCCGTCGGTTTGTCTGCATCTTCTTGTTGTGCTTTTTGATAGGCTGAAAACTTCTCCGGAATAGAATTGATCAACGGCTCCAACAGAGGATTCTTCTTGCCTGCCACCTTGGCCGCTTCGCCCAAAACAGCTTTTACAGCCTCCTTAGGGTCATTGTAAGTTTTTTTAACCAAGGCTGCTCCTTCCACTCCTTTCTTCACCAATCCTACTGCTTTTTTGGCCAGACCATAACCAGGAATAAAATGTCCAATAGCATCTGCGAACGTCTTGGGATGATTCTCTCCTTGTAGGTATTGAGCATAACTGCTCACAGCATCAGCAATGTGAGACTGGCGATTGCTAGAGTTGGAGAAGGCATTTTGGGCAACAGCTGTAGAGTACGAATTGTCCTGCGTTTGACCTGAAGTTTTCGCAAATCCTTCGTCAGTTCTCTTGATTTCAGTAGCCATGAAGAAAAATGAATAACCTTTGAGTGCATTTTCTTAACTGAACCTCTTTGCGTCGCAGATGAATACAGTCGAATTGGGCGCTTTTACGCTGACTCAACTCGGCCAAATTCAATCGACCAGCAAAACTATCCTTGTAGGCGATAGTCATACCTTTGTCACCCCTACGGATAATGTATCTACCGTCACTCAGTACAAACCCAGTCAACAGTCCTACAACTTCTTCATAGCTTTTACGATTGATAATCCGTTGGCCCAGACCTTGCGCTATCCGCCAGCAGACACTCCCATTCCTATTGGTATGATTCCAAACATTCCAGATGTGTTTAACGCGCGTGCTAATTCATGCAAAACATGCAATCGCAAAGCTTGCGTCTGCGCTCACATGGTCTCCCTGTCGATAACCAACGAAGCGCTCAGCCTCCCGGAGGAAAGCTTCTACACCGCGCACAACTCTTCCTATCGACTCACCCTCATGCGTGCACCTGATATGGATAATGGTCCTGTCAATAGAACAGAAGCCCCTTTCTCTACCGTCCTTCACACATTTTCCTTCCCTGTGGGTGTCAATAGAGATTATGCACTTTACAAAGCCTCTCCTCCACACTTTCTTCAAATTCCTCCCAACAGTTTTTTTGTTTTGGATGGACCCGTAGTCAATACCCAAATGCATTCCCCCATTCTCCGACTCCCAGGCTACCCTGATCCTCAAGATGGTACACCTCTTCCTACGATCGCAGTGCAACTCTTAATTGCCTCTGCTCTTTAAGTTTTGTTTTACTTTTTGTTTGTTCTTCTATATTCCACTATTTTCCAAACTTAATGGCAAACCTTACTACGCAACGACATGCATCGATCCTCAACGCGTTTGTACCCACATATGCACGCCACACACGTGACGTGCATAATTACTTAATGCAACGTGGAGAGAGCATTCCTGGCTACGTTAGTGCCGACCTCTCCACCTTCAAAATGTTCCCTCGAGCCGTAATTCCGGATGGTGACAATGCTACCCATGCCATGATTCAAGCACATCTTTCAGGCAATCAGTACGTGCCAAATGTCAACAATGATACCACGGCAGACAAATATCTATTGGCCGCCAACTTGGATCCAAACAGTATCAACTATGATGTGGATGGTGCTTCCCTCAACTTGGAAGGTCTTTCAGGCGAACAATTCTTCTCTCCCACCGATGCTGCCCAACTTTTCCACTATTCTAAATCTACGCAGTACATGAATGGAAATTATACTTCAGACATGGTGTTGGGAGCACATATGAAAGGGCGTAAAGCCTACAATCAAGCCATTTTGACGCGCAAACTTCAACAAAAACCTGCACCCCCTTCCCGGCAGACAGCTGGAGTAATCGATAGGGATAAGGCCGAAGGGGAGGAGAATCAACATTCTCACCTAGGCACAGCACACGGTTTGACAAAACAGGGTCTACATGGAGTCAAAAGGGAAACTTCACAACATCGATTGGATGATGTCAAAAAGGGAAATACCTTTTACACAGCACCACAAAGACGAATAGATAATGACGACGCACCATCCTATAGCGCCCCCGGTTTTCCTGACACCAACATCCCCACAGGTAGGCCCGCAGCCTACAATACAAATTATGGAGCTTACGTAAATCGACATCCCAGCATCTTAGATAACGAGTCAAGATTTCTTTCTGTTGTTCAACCTCCAGACAATGCTGTACCCAATCCAGCACCTGCACCATCCGTTGAATCTACGATTCGTAACAGGTTACGCCATATCAGAGATCAACTTGATATTTACAGAGGAAATCACACTGAAGACGGACAACGTACTTACGAAGCCTATCAAGATCAGGAGCAAAGGATAGAGTCTCAATTACGCAAACACCACCGTGCCGGAGATAAGAGCGCTGTAGCACCAAATGAGGTTCCAGCATCGATTACACCAGCACGCGAAAGAGCTCCTACCAGTAGTCTTTTCGAACGTACTAAACAACGAATAGCAGCTTCGGACTTTCCTGAAGACGAAGACCTTGAAACTACTTTAAAACGTGCTCACGCGCAAATGAAACGCTATCAAGGTGCAGAGGATGCTGCGGGGGCAGAAATTTTTGAAAACGCTCGTCAACTTGCTTTAGACACGGCTTATGAAATTGAATCTCGTAAAATTCAACTCAGAACACCTACACTCTCACGACTTGCCAGTCGACTCGCATCTGCGCGCCCAGAGAATGCTTCATCGCTTTTTCATGCGCCTCCTGAAAATCAACTCGACCTTACTCAATCCCAACTAGACGCTCATTTAGCCAACATACCTCCTCCTCACCATTCTGCGGCTAACAGTATTATTCAACGCTCCATACCTCGTCCAGCCCTACAACCCACACCTGTTGCAAGCCCTAGAGATTCGGCTTTAAACCAATTGGCAGTTCCAGAAACTGTTAATCGAGAGGATCTTCTTAATCAGGCTTTTCGTAATGACGATGGCGAAAATCAATCTGACAATGCGGAAGATGATGAAGCAGAGATTGATCAAAAAGATAACATTGAATATGCAATACGGCATGCACATGGTGAGATAGAACTCAGTGCTAAAAACCCTCAAGACGTTCTCAAGCAAATGTTTGCAAACCTCGCAAAAAAAGATCTTATACGATTAAATGTCCAACAACAGCGTCATAAAGAAACCTACCCACATCTCTATGGTTTAAATGCCAAGCCTCAACAAGCAAGTCACGCACCCCTGGCAGAAGAGCATGAACCTCTAAATGTTGCACCTGATCAAATCCAAGCTCCAGCCGAGTTAGAGCCAGAAGTCGCAGATGATCCTATAAATATAGGTAACGAGATCAACGCTCCAGCTGAAGATAAGCTTCTCCCTTTAGGAGAAACAACTGCACCTCTTCCTGAGCTTCCTCCTCTTTCGGGAACCTCTCATCAGGATTTCCGTTCGAAAAAACCAATTGATGATGAAGATTACGATGCTGAACATATAAAACGTCCTAAATTTGAATCCGTATCGCATAATCCATTTGACGATGAGATCTTGCAAGCTCCTTTACCAACAGACCGTTATCCATTTACCGAAGGAACCAGTCAAATTTCCACGAAACGTCAAATCAAAAAACATATAAAGCGACTTGAGCCTCCAAAAGCTTCTAAAGTGAAGTTCGATTTCACCTTCCGTAAAAGGGTAAAAGAATTCACTGCACGTCCTCAAGTCGCACAACAAGACTTACCTCTCTTACCTATTGCCTCTCAACTTGATCCCACATCCACTACTACATTACCCGCTATCATTCCTGCCCCAGCAGAAATTCCTCCAGATGCTGCCTCCAAGAAAAAATTGAAAGCTACAAGAAAAAATCAAGTAGACGTTCTTCGAGAGGAATCTGAACGCTTTATAGGTAGCGCGCCTCTCGAGTCACGCAGGGGTCGACTCTCTTTAGCGGGCCCATTGACAGGGGTTGCGCCTCCTAGCCTCGATCTAAATCCATTGTTATCCAACGGTTTGACAGTCTCAGAAACACGAACGAGACAAAAGCTATTTCTCAAAACTCTATTCAACAATGATCCGGATGAGCTGGCAAGGGCTCAGGAGGGACTCTCCGCGCTTGACCGTAAAGGAACAAGTACTCTAAGAACGGTCTTAGAGAAATCTCTGAACCGTCAAGATACGGATATTCCACCCAATCCTTCTCACGCTGAGGCTGCTGAAGATTTTGATGAACAACCACCCTTGGAGGAGAAGCCCGTTCCTATTACCAAGAAGAAGAGTTCCAAAAAGGGTTCAAAAAAAACTTAGTAATTAAATCTTGTTTTTGTTTTCTGAAAATATTGAGTATCCAAATAAATTGAATAAAGTTGGTACATCACTCTCAAATGTCCTTTTTATCATGGCCTGTCCCGTTCTCACTCCCTATTTGGATCCCACCATTCTTCAACTCCAATCCAACACGTTCGATCATGTCGATCAGCACGTCATCCGTCTAGTCACCCACGACCAATATCGTCGTCTATCGACCCCTCAGTCTCTATTCTTCATGTGGAAACTCTTGTTTCTGTTCCACTCCATCCTCAACAAGGACGATGCACCTTTCCGTCTCACGGAATACAGCGACCACGTCTCGTTTGCTTACAAAACATCCAACTTCGCCCAAGTGATCACCTTCTTCGATCAATGCAACGTTTCTCTGAAACCTCGCAATTCAGATTCTCCTGTTTCCCAACAACGATCAGACAAGCGCTTCTCTATCCACATCTTTTATCTTTTTAAATATCTGGGGTTTAACACCAAGGAAACAACAAAGGCATGGGTCGTCCTCACTATTCCTTCTCTTACAGATGTTTACTCTCTTCTCCAATCCGCTTCCTTCTCACTTTTTAATGAGTTTTTCTCTCTTCATCCTAATATTCTTTTCGCTCCTCTTTCTTCTAACTTTCCTTTACTCATTCTGAATGTTGATCCGTTTACTCATGATCCTAACTCTTCTTCTCCTCCTCTTTCCAGCCAAAATATTTCCCCCCTCTTCGACGCCGCTCTCGAATCTTCCTTGGCATCAGATCTCTCATCTCTACAAGAAACCGTTGACCTATTCATCGATCAACATCCGCTCTACGTCAAGCTTATGGAACATTCCATGGTCTTTCGGTGCCTTCCGCCCACTTCACGCCGCTTTTTTTTAACAGAATTAATCTCTTTGGATTTGTCTGTTGCCTAACAAACCAACTCAAAACACGAAATTTTACTTTTCTTCCTCATTCATCGCTTTGTATCCTTCTGCCAACTCTTCCGTCGCTACAATCAACTCCTCCAAGTCGACATATGTCAACGCATTAGAGGAACGGTCTTTCAACACCACCAAACGCTGCATCGACATCTGGTGACGCAACATGTCAATGATCGGGTTTTCTTCATACTTTTCCATGTCTCGCCAAGCTTTCAGCTGTGTCACTACCAATGGTAGCTGACTCTGAATCATCGTGGTCGAACTGCTCGCTAACGATGTCAAAGCAAGCACTTGCGTATTACGCTTTGGCAACGTATGAATGTGCTTGGTGCGTACTTTGGGAAACTCTTTCTTAACCCGACCCTCCTTCACCCGCGCGTGCTTGGCTAAAGTCACTGATTCTTGGCTTGAGCTCCCATCCGCCTCCGCATCACTCTCAATGGTCACTGCGCTCTTGGCTTCTTTCTCCACCTTTATGTTCTTCGTCTCTTCGCTCGCTTGCGTCGCACTCTCAACAGACTCAGCCACTTTCTTCACCTTCACCATGGTTTAATCAAGTAAAATACCTTTTCCTGCATTTTCTTCCTCTCTCCCCCTACAGGCGTTTACCTATGGCCGATTCTGGCTTCAATGCTGCCACTGGCTCCCCAGCCGCTCGTAAACCTATGAATTTTACCCCATCCGCCAGAATTTCTCTAGGTCCTTCCAATAGCCTTTCTTTATCTCGCCTCCCCGGATCTTACGTTTCTCGTCGGGCTGTTCCCGTTGTTCCAAATATGCTCACCAAAAAACCCCACTTTGCCAATACTATCAAGAATAAAAATCCCCTACTTCCAGTATCCAAAGGTAAAAAGATTGTCGTTGAACCTCTCGCTGTACCCAAACTCACGCGCACCATCAAAAAACCCACCCAGGCCTACACTACCCCTCGCGCCTCAAATCATACCCCATCCACCTCCAAACTCAAGGGATCCAAAGCTCAAGCTTATCTTCAGTAATTTGTTCTTTTGCTTTTGATCATTTTCTTTCCAAACCTTTTTCTATCATCATGTGTGAAGAGATCGCTTCCCAAGCTCCTCTCTTCCTTCAACAAACAACCACCGTTGATTTCGCTTCCATCACTCGCGAACCGGTCATTGTTCGACCTCGCGAGGAAAGACTGGATCCTGGTTCAAACATCACCCTCGTGATCCCCGCCTCAAACCCAGCTTCCGTCATCAGCAACCTTGCAATTGAAGTAGACGTCATCTTTGTTGTCCCTTATTTAGGTCCAACACTTCTAGCACAGGGTTTTTACGACAAATCCTACACACAGTTTAACCCTACCCTCGCTGTAGCACCTGCTCCATACTATGGTTACGCTAACTCTCTCGCGTATGCTTGCACCGATGTATTTTTAAATTGGGGAGCCAATGGTATACTCAATGCAAATGTCACCATCGGGGCTGGTCCTGCAGTTCCTAATCCCTTTGCTGATCCGTCCTATCCTTACAACAATCTCCAATCAGGCACTGAGCAATTCCAAGGAAAATTTGCACCCCTACTCACTTCCACTCCTTTACCTCCCATCACTGGATGGGCGGCTCAGGGTGCTCCTAACTCTCCTCATATTCTTTTCTATGCTGATCGTCCCTTTCCAAATCTTGAACCCCACAAGGGTGAAGGCTGGATTGGCGCTCTCTTCTCTCGAATTGTCATCCAAGCTGCCAACGGTCAAATCTTTCAAGAACTCAACGGAGCCTTTGGCTACTCCCCCTATCATAAACTGAAAATGTACCTCCAGAACGATCGTGATTTGCTCGAACAATACGACTATTATGCTGGAACCAATATCTTTTCTCATCAGATCTCTCCGTTTCCCGATCTCTTTGCTCACTTACCTCACGGTCATCGTTTGGCTAACTCGGTCATATTTGCGGGTTTAAATGACACCTTCAACTCGTCCATCCTTGGACGATCGACCATGACTGTTACAAAACATGTCATTTGCACGCTTCCATTCCCTCTGGATCATTTCCCTCCCTACTTCATTTCTGCTGGTGATAATCTACAACTCATCATCTCCATTGCTCCCAACATTGGCAATAACTTCACTTCGAACCCCCAGTTCTTCTCAGGATCTTTATCCCTTCAGGATGACTCTTTTGCTGCTCTCAACGCTCTTGCTTTTGATCCTGGCATGGTTTATGTTGAACATAATCCGCCTATCCAGGACGTTCTCTATTCTCCCACCCTTACCATGTTTGATTACCGCAGTGCTGCTGATCTTGTTCAGAGTCCATTTTATGTTCCAGCTCTCAACAACATCCCTGACGGAATTGGTTCTGGTCTTTCCGTTCAACTGAAAGCTTTCTATCTTGATACTGATGATATCACAGCTCTTCTGGGCGCACCTGATCTTTCCATTACAAAAGGCCGTCCTGTCGGTCTCGATGCTGACAATAATCTCGTCTGGGATGCCCATCAACCCTTAAGTCAGATTCGCGCTCGTGGATTTACCGCCTATATGAAAATTTCATATTTGGATAACCCCTCATTTACCGGTGATAATCGCGTTTCTCAAACCGATACCTTTGCCCATGCTAAAGCTTATAAGCAAGATATAACTGCTACAGTCGGCCGACCTCGCGCAGAACATCGAGATGTCGCCGTCAAAATCTTTGCTAACCAAATCAAAGCCATCTTTGTCGAACCCATCACAAGTCTCTCCGCCTCTTTCCCAGCCAATCTTCCTTCTTACTATCGTGCCGCTGAAAAACTTCAAAATGACTCGATTTCGCATAAGGCCGGTCGCGTACGAATTGAGCTTGTTAGCCCCGTATTTGTCCATCTCCCTATTCAAGATGCCATGTATGGTGCTACTCTGCAGTCGATCTTTACATCTAACGTGGCTGCCATGAATGCTGCAAATGATACGATTCCTCCTACCGGCCAGGTCTTGAACACTCCTCAACCTTCGTACTCTTTCAACTCCTACAACAATACCAAACAAAATTTCGGTGTTGAGCAAGACACAGAAGCTTTTTCGTCCAACCAATCTTTCGCTAACCTTAACTTTACACTTCAATACACTATTGCTGTCGGTGCCAAGTGCATGCCCGAATGGCCTCATTTCGGCTATACCCCTGTCGTGTCATGTTTAGCTCTTCAAGACGAGATTCAAGGAGGGTTTGTTGATCACCAGTTGAATTGGCACGCTATGGGACCAGAGGTACACCGCTCGTATCACAATGGCTTTCTTCCACCTACACCTGATGTCCTTCCAGTTACTTCGTATTCTTTGAAGAACCTTGTACTACGCTATGATTATTCCCTCATGCCCAAATCTCTCACCGACGCCTTTCTACAACTCTATACTCGTTCAGGTATTAAACTCTCCTACGTTCAACCTTTTGTTCTTGAAACTACCCTTCAATCGCTGGTCAATCGCACAACGCAATTCCTCCTTCCAGTCACCACTCCTTGTGGGTTCTCCGTTTCTGTTCATCAAACTGATCTCCAAAACCGTGGCGGACCTGTTTACCTACCCATCTCTCCTTTCTCCTCCATTACCATCACTTTAGGTGGTCAACAAGTAGTCAATAATATACCATCGTCTCATCTTCTGCTGGCTGCTGGATCACCTTACCCTCTCTTTACTCCCAACTGCTCCTCTACAGGCGTTTGGAAGCCAAACCCACACATTATCACCCGCAATTCAGGTATCGACTTCTTCCTTTTAGCCCCATTGCAAATGACCTGGTCCAACATTGCTGGTAAAGCTGATTATCCTGTCAATCTTGCTGTTGCTGTGGCTTTCCAAGATCACTTTTCCACCTATTGGGCTTTCAATTCTTCCGGTGGCTGTTCTGTTCACAAAATCACTACTCCTATTCTTCTCAACTACTCCATCTCTTCCTACTTTCACCCTTCCGTCGTCTACCCTATCTTCAACCTGAAAAATCGCTGGGCTTGCACTGGCGGTGAACAAATCTACCCAGCTATTTCGGCTGCAAACGTAGCTCTGTGTGATCAAGTTGCTCCTTTCGCCACTCCTCCCTACACGTGGACTACCACCGCGTCTTCTGGCTATCCCTATTTTGCCAACGCTTTCGAAGGCATGTTTATGAACTCCGCCCTTATCAATGCTGCAGAGGTTTACGTGGTCGACTTCTCTTCCTACGTTCCTATCGATAATGCCTCCATTACTTCTTTTCACTCCTGGCCTGAAGTTCCTTATCCTACCCTTTTCAATTCCCCATCTATCACTGACGGAACTGGTCTCAAACTCCGTGTCACTATTTACCAAGCTCTTACCGTCACTTGTCGCGCTTCTAATCTTTTTGGCGGCTCTGCTTCCTTGCCTTCCCTGGTGTTCACTTCATAAACTTTCCATTTTTCTGTTTCTTATGGGCTCAT
>Ga0268280_1002051_pt1 | contig 12364 bp, 19 predicted proteins | sample saktaG_9_FD_190139 | JGI IMG/M metagenome (GOLD analysis project Ga0268280, IMG submission 190139) | Saline water microbial communities from Sakinaw Lake, British Columbia, Canada - sak_2011_5_24_40m | ecosystem: Environmental > Aquatic > Non-marine Saline and Alkaline > Saline ...
GATGGGCCCTAATATTCTATTGCCTTTTGGCAATTTAGCATCATTTATAATCACACATGCGTTTTCACTAAATCTAATATAAGAACCATCTTTTCTGCGAAAAGGACTTTTCTGCCTTACTATCACAGCCCTAACTATCTCATGTGTTTTAACTTGACGTCTGGGCTCTGCTTTTTTAACAGCTGCTACAATAATGTCACCCAGTTGAGCATAGCGTTTTCTCGTACCTCCCAGAACTTTAAAACACTGTACGATTTTAGCGCCTGTATTATCAGCTACTTTTAACATTGTTTGAGGTTGAATCATAAATTTTAACTATTTTTCACTTACTACTTTCCAATGTTTATCTTTGCTTTTTGGACTACATTCTTCAATTACAACTTTATCCCCTATTTCAAACTCAGGTTTTTCAGTATGAGCTTTATACTTCTTGGAAATCTTATATCTTCTTTTATATTTAGGATGCTCTTTAACCCTGTCAACTTTAACTACAACTGTATCTTTCATTTTATTAGAAACAATTGTTCCTTTTAATCTTTTTTTAGGCATTTTCATTTGCCCTGTCGGGCTTGTTTAATTTTTTACTTCTAGAAGTTAATATAGTCAATATCCTGGCAACATCTCTTTTTGTTTCCCTAACTTCTCTGACATTTTTTAATTTTCCAGCCGAAATATCAAATTTAAATTGACGAATCTTTTCTTTTTTATCTGATAAAATTCTATAAAGTTCTTTTTCTGATAAACGCAAGAAATCTCTAATTTTTTCCTTTTGTTTCATATTTTTATTTTTTCACAAATTTTGTTTTTACAGAAAGTTTGTCAGACGCTTTTTTAAAAATTTCCTTAGCCAATTCTTCTTCAATACCATCTAATTCAAAAATAATCTTGCCTGGCTTAATTGGGAAAACATAATGAGTAACTGAACCCTTTCCCCCACCCATAGGAACTTCGGCTCCTTTTGATGTAACTGGTTTTGATGGGAAAATTCTAATCCAAAGCTTTCCTTTTTTCTTTAAATATCTGATAATTGCTCTTCTGGCAGCTTCAAGTTGCGCAGAAGTAATCCATTTAGCTGATAGGGATTTTAATCCAAAACTGCCAAAAGAAATTTCAGTTCCCCTTCTTTCTATTCCTCTGGATCTGCCTTTATGCCATTTTCTGTGTTTCATTTTTTTTGGTTCTAACATGGTATTCAAATTTTATTCAAATTTTTCTCCTTTATAAATCCAGACCTTAACACCTATAACCCCATAAGTGCAAAAAGCTAAACTTGTTCCATAATCTATATCTGCTCTTATTGTATGTCTCGGCAATCTGCCTTCTTTTAACCATTCTGTTCTGGAAATTTCTACTCCGTTTAATCTTCCGGCAACTTCAACCCTAGCTCCCTTAACTTCCTTTTGGGCCATAATCTTTCCGAGGGCCATTTTTAATGCTCTTCTGAACCTAATTCTTCTTTTAATTTGCTGGGCTATCCATTGAGCGCAAATATCAGCAGATGTCCAAGGATTTTTTACTTCTTGAACTTCAATTTTTATTTCTGTTTTATCATCTTTGCTCCTTTTTAACTTTTCAATCAATGTCTTTTTTAATTTTTCTATAGCTTCCCCTCCTCTGCCTATTACCAAGGCCGGTCTTGAAGTTTTGACAATAATCTTAACAGCCGAAAGTGATCTTTCAATTTCAACATTTTCTATGCTGGCTTCACTTAATTTTTCATTCAAAAATTTCCTAATTTCAAAATCTTCTTTTAAATATTTAAATGTTTTTTTGCCATAAAAACCTCTGGACAGCCAGTCTGCCATTCTTCTTATCCTAAATGCTTTGGGGTGAACTTTATGTGACATATATCTTAATTAAAATGCTTTTCTACGGAAAACTCTTTTTAATCCTTTTATTTCTTTAGCTGGCCTTAATTTTTCTCTTTTTTCAGGTTTAAATGTTGGTATCTTTTTCTTTTCTATAATTTTAGATTCTTTTTCTTGTTTTATTACTTCATCCTTACCCTGTTTTATTTTTGAAATAGTTTTCTTTGTTTCTTTTTTTACTTTAATTTCATCAAGAATTACTGTAATATGAGATGTTTTTTTATGAATTCTGGCTGCCCGACCTCTGGCTCTGGCTCTCCATCTTTTAAGTTTCGGACCTTCATCAACCGTAATTTTTGATACATAAAGAAGTGAACCATCTAATTGCTTTCCTGATTCTGAATTATTTTTAGCATTAGCCATTGCTTGACCTAAAAGCTTTTTTAATGGCTCGCCTCCTTTTTTTAAATTAAAATCCAAAAGAACCATTGCTTTATCAACTTTTTTACCCCTAACCAAATCTGCTAAAAGACGCATTTTTCTGGGAGCGATTCTTATATAATTTAATTTTGCGCTAGCTTTCATAATTTGTCCTTAGTTTTATCTTTCTGTTCAAGTCCTTTTTGCATTTTGCCTCCATGTCTTATAAATTTAGTAGTTGCTGAAAATTCGCCAAGTTTATGCCCGACCATATCTTCTATCACTTGAACCGGAACATGCTCTTTCCCATTATGAACCCCAAAAATAAATCCAACCATTTCCGGAGTGATAACCGCAGACCTAGACCATGTTTTAATAATGGTATTACTTCCTCTCTTTAAATTCAAAGTCTTTTTTAACAATTTCTCGTCTAGATAAGGACCTTTTTTAAGTGATCTGGACATAATATTTTATTTCTTTTTACGCCTTTTGATTATTAATTTATCCGTCCATTTTTTCTTTCTGGTTTTAACTCCTAATGCGTGCCTGCCCCAGGGAGTTTTAGGATAAGGCATCCCAATTGGAGACCTTCCTTCCCCTCCACCATGAGGATGATCAACCGGATTCATGGCTGAACCACGAACTGTTGGTCTTCTCCTTTTCCATCTTGATCTTCCAGCTTTACCAATTTTTATAAATCTGTGTTCCGGATTTGAAACCTCTCCAATGGAAGCAAAACATTCTCCTAAAATTTTCCTTACTTCTCCAGAAGGCATTTTTAATTGGGTATATTTTTCTTCTTGCCCTAAAATTTGAGCAGATGTTCCAGCAGATCTGGTAATTTTTCCGCCCCGACCTGGCTCTAATTCAATATTGTAAACTATTGCTCCGGAAGGAATATTTTTTAACTTCATCCTGTTCCCTATGGATACTGAAGTTTTCTCCGAACATATTATACTATCCCCAATTTTTAAACCTTGGGGGCATAAAATATATCTTTTTTCTTTATCATCATCTTCCAAAAGAACTATAAAAGAAGATCTAAAAGGATCATATTCAAAAGCAATAACTTTTGAAGAAACATCTATCTTCTTCTGTCCAAAGTCAACCATTCTATAGCGCCTTTTGGCTCCCCCGCCTTTATGCCTGACAGTAATTCTTCCTTTACTTGAATGCCCTGATTTTTTCCTTAACCCTTTTAAAAGTTTTTTTTCTGGTTTCTTTTTAGTTAATACTGAAAAATCCGTTCCAGTCATGTTTCTTCTTGATGGAGTTGTAGGTTTATATGTTTTCATATTATCTTGGCAATATTTCAATTTCCTGCCCTTTTTTTATTTTTACAATTGCTTTTTTATATCCTTGTTTCCAGCCAATGTTTTTACCCAATCTTTTTCTTTTTCTATGAATATTTATTATATTAACTGATACAACATCAACATTGTATATACTTTCTACAACTTTCTTAATTTCCTGCTTATTGGCATTTTCAAAAACTTTAAAAATATATTGGCCCTTTTCTGCTAATTCAGTGGCTTTTTCAGTAATATGAACATTTTTTAATATGCGATATCCTTGTTCATAATGTTTAGAATACCTATGCAAGCCAGGTTTTGGAAATAACTTTTCCTTATCCTCGGGAAAAGAAGGTTTTTCTATTTTTTCGGAAACTGGTTTTTTAGTTATCTTTTTTATTCTGGGCTTCTCAGTTTTTTTTATCTTTTTCTGTTTAACTTCTTTTTTATCAATAACTGGAGGAGTCTTTTCTTTTTTTAAAAAATCGAATATGGCCATAATTACTTTTTAAATGTTTCCTTTATTTTCTTTATTGCCTCCTTCTGTATTACCAAATATTTGAAAGAAAGTAAATCAATACAATTTAAATTTCTTGCTTCCACCACTTTTACTTTAGGAATATTTCTACTGGCCAAAAATAAGTTTTCATTTGGTTCAGATAAAGCAATTAAACAATTCTTTGCTTTGCATGGAAGCTTATTAAGAATACTTAGAATTTCCTTTGTCTTTGGTTTTTCTATTTTGAAATTATCTAAAACAATAAGCGATTTTTCTTCTGCTTTGGAACTTAAAATCATCAAGAACGCTTTTCTTTTCATTTTTTTAGGAATTATTTTTTTAAAATTCCTTTCGTTTCTTGGACCGAAAGTAACACCTCCGCCTTTCCATATTGGAGATCTTGTTGAGCCTGCTCTTGCTCTTCCTGTTCCTTTTTGCTGCCATGGTTTTCTTCCTCCTCCTCTAACTTCTCCTCTGTCTTTGGTATGAGCCGTTGATTGTCTTTTATTAGCCATTTGACTAACAAAAACCTGATGAACTAAATCAGGATTTGCCTTAACTTCAAAAATCTCTTTAGGCAGAACTATCTCTTCGGTATTTTTCTCCCCTTTTTGATTGTAAATTGGATATTTCATTGACTTGTGATTTCTAATAATGTCCCCTGTCTTCCGGGCACAGCTCCTTTTACAGCTATTAAATTATTTTCTATATCTATTTTAACAACTTTTATATTCTTTTTTGTAACCCTCTCATATCCCATTCTTCCGGGCATTTTTTTACCCTTAAAAACTCTGGCCGCATCTGTGCTTCCTACTGAACCTAATGTTCTGTGTTCATGCTTCACGCCATGACTAGCACTTTTACCGTGAAAGCCCCATCTTTTCACTCCTCCTTGAAAGCCCTTTCCTTTAGAAATTCCAGAAATTCTAACTTTATCCCCTTCTTCAAAAATTGAAACATCAATCTTATCTCCTACTTTTAATTCTTGCTTTTCATCTCTAGATTCTCTTAAGTAATGAAATTCTTTATCCTTGTCTGTTTTCTTTGGTTTTTTCTTTTTCCCAAATCCAACTTGTAAAGCATTATAACCATCTTTTTCTTTCTGTTTTATTTGCGTAATAAAACAAGGACCTGCTTGAATTAAGGTAATGGGGATAACTTTACCATCTTCATCAAATATCTGACTCATTTTTATTTTCTTTCCTAATATAAACGGCATAAACAATATATAATAATACTAACAAAAAACTGGGCATTGCCCAGCTTTTAAGGCAAATTAACATCAATTAAGGATTTACATGGTCTTTATTTCAATCTCTACTCCAGCCGGAAGCGTTAAGTCCCTTAAATTATCAATAAATTTTTGATTAGGATTTAAAACCTCAATCAATCTTTTATGAATCCTCATTTCAAATTGCTCTCGGGCATCCTTATGGACAAAACTTGATCTATTGACTGTATATTTATGAATTTCAGTTGGTAAGGGAGTAGGTCCTACAATATTAACTCCCGCCCGCAAACCAATTTCAATAATCTGGCGCGCACTATTATCTATAACTTTATTGTCATAAGACTTAAGCTTAATCCTAAGTTTAGATTTTATTTCTTCTTTCTGTTTTACGGGCATCTTTTTTAACAACTATTTTTTGTTAATCTAGCGAGCGATTGTCTTTATTTTATAATTTTAGACACAACTCCTGCTCCTACTGTTCTCCCTCCTTCTCTAATAGCAAATTTCTGTTTTTCTTCCAGAGCTACTGGACACATTAATTTAATCTTAAGATTTACTGTGTCTCCAGGCATAACCATTTCAGTTCCTTCGGGAAGAGCTGCTTCTCCAGTCACATCTGCTGTTCTAATATAAAATTGGGGTTTATATCCTGAGAAAAACGGAGTATGGCGTCCTCCTTCTTCTTTGGTTAAGATATATGCTTCCACTTCAAACTCAGAATGGGGAGTAATACTTTTTGGCTTAGCTATTACCTGTCCCCTTTCCACGTCTTCTTTCTTAAGACCTCTCAGAAGAACACCAACATTATCACCTGCTTTTCCTTGGTCTAATGTTTTGTTAAACATTTCCACACTAACCACTGTTGTCTTCTGCGTATCTCTGATTCCTAAAATCTCTACTTCCTCTCCCGCATTAACTATTCCTCTTTCCACTCTTCCAGTGCAAACAGTTCCTCTTCCTCCAATTGAAAATACATCTTCTACAGCCATTAAAAATGGTTTATCAAGATCTCTTTCCGGTTCAGGAATGTATTCATCTATTTTGTTTATCAATTCAATAATTTGTTTGTTATTTTCTCCCTCTATGGAATCTTCTTCCAATGCTTTCAATGCCGAGCCCCTGATTATTGGAGTTTCATCGCCAGGGAATTCATACTTTTTCAAAAGTTCTCTGATTTCAGATTCAACCAATTCTAACATTTCTGGATCTTTAACCTGATCTGTCTTATTCAAGAATACAATTAAGGATGGCAAACCTACTTGTCTGGCTAATAAAAGATGTTCTTTGGTCTGAGGCATTGGTCCATCAGTAGCGGAAACAACTAAAATTGCTCCATCCATTTGAGCAGCTCCAGTTATCATATTCTTAATGTAGTCAGCATGACCTGGACAATCAATAAGAGCATAATGACGTTTTTCGGACTCAAATTCAGTATGGCAAATGTTAATCGTGACGCCACGAGCCTTTTCCTCTGGGGCAGAATCAATATCTTCAATAGATTTATCTGATCCTTTAAACCCTCTTAATTTTGTAACCCTAAGAATGGCAGCCGTCAAAGTGGTTTTGCCATGGTCAACGTGACCAATAGTACCAATATTTAAATGTGGTTTTGTTCTCTCAAATTTTTCTTTAGCCATATTTTTTTTATTTATTAATTAATTTAGTTAATACGTCTATTATATTTATTTATGAAATAAAGTCAAGTAAATATTAAAATGGTAAATCTTCTATGGTTAGTTCTTTTTTTCTTTCTTGGTCAACTTCTTCATTATTATATATTTCTTCTTGTTTAACAGATTTGAATTCTTTCTTATAAGTGTTGAAAGACATTAAAACAACAACTGGCTTTCCATTTTCCATTAAAATAATCTTCTCTCCGTCATCTTCAGGAATAAATTGTTTAATATCGTTAATTCCCATATTATTTTCTTCTCCCTTCTATTATTTCCAAGGTTATACTTTCGGGAACTTTATTATAGGAATTAAATTCCATTGTAAACGTTCCCCTTCCCTGAGTCAAAGACCTTAACGAAGTAGCATAACCAAACATCTCAGATAAAGGCACTTTAGCGTCAATAACTTTTAAATTAATTCTATCGCTGGTTTCTTCTATAACTCCCCTTCTTCTATTTAAATCTCCAATAGTGTCTCCAAAAAAATCTGAAGGGATAACAACTTCTAATTTCATAATCGGTTCAAGAATAATAGGATTGGCTTTTCGAGCAGCTGTTTGTAATGCCTGAGAAGCAGCAATTTTAAAAGCTATTTCCGAAGAATCAACTTCGTGAAAAGAACCATCATATAAAGTAACTTCTATATCTACCATTGGGTAACCAGCTATAACGCCCTTATCTACCGCTTCTTTAACTCCTTTTCCAATAGCCGGAATAAATTCTTGGGGTATTATTCCTCCTTTTATTTTATTAATGAATTCAAAACCCTTGCCTCTTTCTTTAGGTTTTACTTTTAACCAAACATGACCATATTGCCCCCGGCCACCGGATTGACGAATATATTTACCTTCAGCATTTGCTTCTTCACAAATCGTTTCTTTATAAGCAACCTGCGGCTTGCCAACATTTGCTTCAACATTAAACTCTCTTTTCATTCTATCAACCAAAACATCCAAATGTAATTCCCCCATTCCGGAAATAATTGTTTCCCCTGTTTCCAGATCTTCCTTTTGTCTGAAAGTAGGATCTTCTGCTGACAATTTCTTTAATGATAAAATTAGTTTTTCTTGGTCTTCTTTTGATTTTGGTTCAATCCGAATAGAAATAACTGGTTCGGGAAAGGTAATTTTTTCTAACATAATTGGATTTTCTTCATCACAAAGTGTATGCCCTGTGGAAGTATTTTTAAAGCCAACAGCCGCAACTATGTCCCCGGTGAAGGCTTCTTCTATATCTTTTCTTTCATTAGAATGCATTCTTAAAATTCGGCCAATTCTTTCTTTTTCTTGGGAAACAGAATTCCAGATATAAGAACCTTTTTTCAAAGACCCAGAATAAACTCTGAAATAATTTAAAGTTCCCACATAAGGGTCAGCGGCTATTTTGAAAACTAAAGCTGAAAATGATTCGGAATCATCTGCTTTTCTTTTAATATGTTCTTCTGTTTGGGGGTCAATCCCATCAACCGAAGGAAGATCTAATGGACTCGGCAAATAATCGCAAACCGCATCAAGTAATAACTGTATTCCTTTATTTTTTAAAGCTGAACCGCAAAAAACAGGAATAAGTTTATATCCTAAGACAGCTTTTCTTAAAACATTTTTTAATTCTTCTTTGGAAATATCTTTATTATCTAAAAACTTTTCTAACAAAGATTCATCTTCACTGGCAATTTTTTCTACTAAGATTTTTCTTGTTTTTTCAGCTTTTTCTTTTAAATTTTTTGGTATTTCTTTTTCTACTACATTTTCCCCAAAATCGCCCTCAAAGTATATGGCCTTCATTTTTATAAGATCAATAACTCCTTCTAAATCACTTTCCTTTCCAATGGGAATTTGGACAACAACAGCATTGGGAGAAAGTTTGTCTAAAATTGATTTAAAACTTTTTTGGAAATCAGCCCCTATTCTGTCTAATTTATTTATAAAACAAATCCGAGGAATATTAAATTTATCTGCTTGGCGCCAAACAGTTTCGGATTGGGGTTCAACTCCGGCCACCCCGTCAAAAATAACAACTGCCCCATCTAATACTCTTAAGGAACGTTGAACTTCTACTGTGAAATCAATATGGCCTGGCGTGTCAATAATATTTATCCAAAAATCTTTCCATTTGCAAGTTGTTGCGGCAGAGGTAATGGTAATTCCTCTTTCTCTCTCTTGAACCATCCAATCCATAATCGCTTGACCATCATGAACTTCTCCAATCTTGTGACTAATGCCTGTGTAAAATAAAATCCGCTCGGATACTGTTGTTTTTCCGGCGTCAATATGAGCGATTATTCCTATATCTCTTGTTTTTTCTATGGGATATTTTCTGGGCATATTCTAACGATTAAGATGCGCAAAAGCCCTATTTGCTTCAGCCATTTTATGAACATTAATTCTTTTTTTAACTGCTTCGCCTTCATTATTAAAGGCTTGAATTAATTCACTTGTTAATCTTTCCTCCATTGATTTTCCTTTTTTTGCTTTAGCAGCATCAATTATCCATCGTATTGCTAGACTAAATTTTCTGTTTCCTTTAACTTCTTTAGGAACTTGATAAGTAGCCCCTCCTACTCTTGTTGATTTGACTTCTAACAAAGGGGCAGCATTTTCTAATGCTTTTTCAAAAACCTCTAATGGTTCTTTTTTAGTTTCTTTTTTAATATTTTCAAAAGTTTTATAAACAATTTTTTTAGCAACTGTTTTTTTACCTTTCTTCATCACTTGATTTATAAATTTAGAAACCTCCACACTATTATATATAGAATCAGGTTTTATTTCTTTTTGTTTAAACTTAGCCATAATTATTTTTTAGAAGCTTTTTCTCTTTTAGTCCCGTACTTTGATCTTTCTTGTTTCCTACCCTCTACCCCGCCAGTATCTAAAACTCCTCTGACAATATGATATCTAACTCCAGCTAAATCTTTAACTCTGCCTCCTCTAATTAAAACCATTGAATGCTCTTGAAGATTATGTCCTTCTCCAGGAATATAAGCGCTAACTTCCATGCCATTGCTTAATTTAACTCTGGCTACCTTTCTTAAGGCTGAATTCGGTTTTTTAGGAGTTACCGTATAAACCTTAGTGCAAATGCCTCTCTTAAAAGGAGAAAAATGAGATAAAGGACGATTTTTAAGAGTATTAAAATCAAAACTCAAAGCTCTCATCTTGATCTTTTTTTTAGGCGTCTTTCTCGGTCTTTTAATAAGTTGATGTGTAGTTGGCACGTTTCTTTGTTTTACTCAAAATAATTGAGTAAAAATAAAAATTAATAGAGTATGGAAACTCTAATAAGAATTTAACAAATAAACTTTAGGATGTCAACAAGGAATTATGATTTTAGAACTAAAATAGATTAAACAATTTGACAATAAATAGAATATAAATAAGTAAATACATTGCTCCTTCCCATTTGTAAATTTTCCGAGTAATACCAGAGATTACATACAAAAGCGTGGCCGCAATAAAGAAAGGAATAGCAATTGACAGAACTTCTGAAGTAACATTTAAGGTCTTAAACAAGGCCGGAAGTCCCAGTACTACAAATCCATTAAATATATTAGATCCAAAAATGTTTCCCAAAGCTATTTCATCTTTACCTTTTCGGGCCGCAGAAACAGAAACAAAAATCTCTGGTAAAGATGTACCAATTGCAACTGCACTTAAAGCAATTACAGCTGTACCAATATTTAAAATTTCAGATATCTTAATAACTGATTCAATCGCATAGTTCGCTCCAAAATAAATAAAAATAGCTCCTAAAACAAGTCCCAAAATTATCTTTAGGTCTAATTTTTCTTTGGTTCTTTTTTCTTTTGTTTCTTTTTCTTTATGTTTTAATGTGTAATGAAGATAAATAGCATAACCAAGTAAAGCTATAATCCCTTCTCCAAATGTAACCTGACCATCCCATAAAAACATAAGCATTAATATTATCCCGGATCCAGCTAATAAAGGCAAATCAAGGTTGATAAGATTTCTAGTAACTTCCAATCTTCCTTTTCTGGAAAAGAGAGTTGCCAATCCTACCACTAATAAAATATTAGCAATATTAGAACCAATGACATTACCAGCTACCATATCTGTAACTCCTTTTAAAACTGCGGAGATAGAAGAGGCCAGTTCTGGTAAAGATGTACCAATGCTAACAATGGTTACTCCAATAACAAATTGAGATAGTCCCAAAATACCACCTAATTTACTTGCTGAGTCAGTAAAAATGTCAGCTGCTTTAATCAAAACAGCTAAACTAATTATGAAAGCACCTATCCAAAAAATTAAAGGCATATTTAAAAAATTATTTAATTAAAGACTTTGTTATTAACAAGTTAAATGTAGAAAAGCGACAACTTTTTTATCTTGTTTCTTGGCTTGGTTATATTCTTCTACTGCTTGGTCAGTTGAACCAGAAATCATTTCAATTTTTAAACTCTTTAGAAAATCTTTTGTATCTTCAGATACTTTAGCTAACCCTTGTTTCCCTGTTCCAAAAATTATTATCTCTGGTATTTTCTCTAGAAATGATTCAATATCTTTCTTTTGAAAAACATGAGATTCTTCCCGCCACCAAGGACTTATTTTTTCATCTAAATCAATAAAAATATCTTTATCAAATTCCTGTTTGTTAATTTTAATTGATCCAAAATGATAATCTTCAATCATATATTTTTTAGTTTTATTTCTCTTTAATAAAATTCTCTATAGAACGGTCAAAAGTTTTCTCAACTTCTTTTGAAAAAAAGCAAGCCGGTAACTCTCTCCTGTCTTTGTGATATTTAATACATTCGCAACAAATCCCTTTTCTAGGGCAACTAGGATAAGTGCAAGGACAATCTTTTAAGTTTTCTTTTTGCTTACATTCCATATACTTTTTACTTATTGAAAGGATTTTTCTTGGTAAAATCTGGTAGAAATACAGTATGGTTTTGTATCTCTTGAACCCAGCCATTTTTGATATCTAATTTTAAAAGATAATTGAAAATTCTTTTAAACTCTCCTCTTCTTATATTTCTATTAATCTCTGGAAAATCTTTAGCCTTATAAACCGGTTTATATTGGCTCATCAAATTAATATAAATGTTTTTATCAATTCCTTTAACATATTCTAAAACCTTTAAACTATTTTTTATATTTCCCGGAAGAACTAAGTGCCTGACAATAATACCTTTTTCTGCTATCCCCTTCTGGGATAATTTTAAATTGCCAACTTGATGAAACATTTCTCTAATGGATTCTTTTGCTTTTTTAACGTAATCTTTTACGCCTGAATATTTAAATGCTAAATCATCATCTCCATATTTGAAATCAGGCAGATAAATATCAATCAATCCATCTAAAGCTTTAATCATCTCTTTGTCTTCGTAAGCATTAGAATTCCAGATAATAGGAATGCTTAATCCTTGTTTTTTTGCTTTTATAATTGCTTGCTTTATCTGATCAGCCCAGATTGTTGGA
>Ga0268280_1002052_pt1 | contig 12350 bp, 10 predicted proteins | sample saktaG_9_FD_190139 | JGI IMG/M metagenome (GOLD analysis project Ga0268280, IMG submission 190139) | Saline water microbial communities from Sakinaw Lake, British Columbia, Canada - sak_2011_5_24_40m | ecosystem: Environmental > Aquatic > Non-marine Saline and Alkaline > Saline ...
TCTATGAACGATGGCAGTAAGGCATATATACATGTTAATCTTAATCCCGGATTTTTCGGCAAAGGAATCGGCTGCAAATTGATACGCGCGGCATCGGAAGCTTTTTGCTCCGAACATCGCAATATGAGATCGATATTTGCCGAGGTTATATCGGATAATGCGGCATCTATAACGGCTTTTTTAAAGGCCGGTTACGGTTTTTATGGGAAAAGTCGGGTCGGCGGTAGACGCGTGGTAATCCTGAGATACGTTATCGGGAGGAGATAAATGGGATATTTTAAAAGTATGAAGAGATGTTTTATAGTTGCGGAGATATCGGCGAACCACGGGCAGAGTTTTGACCGGGCCGTTACCATGATAAAAAAAGCGAAATCCTGCGGCGTTGACGCGGTAAAATTCCAGACCTATACGCCAGATACCATTACGCTGGATGTAAAAAACAGGTATTTCATGGTGAAGCATCCTAAGTGGCGCGGGCAGAGCCTTTATCAGTTATATGAAATGGCTTATACTCCGTGGAAATGGTTTCCAAAACTAAAGAAGATAGCGGAAGATCTCGGAATGGTATTCTTCTCCACAGCTTTTGATGCCACATCCGTAGATTTTCTGGAAGATTTGGGGGTTCCTTTTCATAAGATAGCCTCTTTTGAATTAAACGATCTGCCGCTCATAGAATACGCCGCCCGAACAAAAAAACCGGTTATATTGTCTACAGGCATGGGGACCATGCGCGAGATAGGCGATGCCGTAAGAAGGGCAAGAAAGTCCGGCGCCGAAGAGGTGGTCTTACTTAAATGTGTAAGTAATTATCCCGCTGATCCCAAGAACATGAATCTTAAGACTATACCCCACATGAAGAAAACTTTCCGCTGTCCCGTAGGGCTTTCTGATCACACTTTGGGTACGGTCGTGTCGCCGGCTGCCGTTTGTCTGGGGGCGACTGTGATCGAGAAACATTTCACACTGTCTCGGAAATTAAAGACTCCGGACAGTTTTTTTTCGCTTGAGCCCGGGGAACTTGCGGAACTTGTCCGTAGCGTGCGGACCGCGGAAGCCGCCCTCGGAACAGTTCACTATGGTTTAACGCCGGATGAGGCCGCAAGTCGTATTTTTAGGAGATCGCTTTTTGTGACCGAAGATGTGGCTAAGGGCGAAGTATTTACAAATAAGAATGTCAGGTCGGTCAGGCCCGGGCATGGCGCTGGGCCGAAATATCTAAGTTCGATCCTGGGGGGAACGTCGAAAAGAGATATCGCAAAGGGCACTCCTCTTAAGCTCGATTATGTTGTATTAAAAAAGAAAGCGCGATGAAAATACTTTTAATAAATCCGCCGTGTAGAACGCCTTCCGTGCTTCCTCTGGGGCTGGGGTATATAGCCGGAGTTTTAAGGCGGGACGGCCACATGGTTTCAATGCTAGACCTTAACGCGGAAAAAAGGACATTGGGATCGCTGGAAATAGAGATCTCTAATGCCGATTGCGATGTTATAGGCATCGGAGGCCTTACGACTACTTATAGTTTTATAAAAGAAGTTTCTGCGATGATACGTAAAATAAATCCGGAGCTCAGGATAATAGTCGGGAATATGGTCTCTACGTCCTATCCGGAATTGCTCCTGAAAAACTCCGAAGTGGATATATGCGTTATCGATGAGGGGGAAGAGACTGTCCGGGAGCTGATACCAAGGATAAAGGATTTTCCGCACATAGAAGACATCCCCGGAATAGCTTTTAAAAAAGGATCCGATGTTGTGCGTACCGGCGCCAGGGATAGGATAAAAGATCTGGATGCCTTACCTTTCCCCGCATGGGATCTATTCCCGATGGAAGTGTACATAAATAATCCCCTCCACAACGAATATGGCAGAAGGAGTATGAATATATCGGCCGTGCGCGGGTGTCCGTTCCAGTGTATATATTGCTCAAGGCCTTTTGGATCGCATGTCTATAAACGCACTCCGGAGAGCGTCATCGCGGAGATAAAGGCGCTTATCGACGGCTATAAGATCGAATTTATAGGATTTTCCGATGATCTATTTATAGTCGATAAGAGGTGGGTGGAGCATTTTTGCGATCTCCTTATAAATGCACGTTTGAAAATAGGATGGGGTTCATCGGCCAGGGTGAATCTTATCGACCGGGCGATGCTTGAAAAGATGAAGAAGTCGGGATGCGAGGTCCTGTCCTACGGATTTGAGTCGGGCAGCCAAAAGATACTGGACGCTATGAAAAAAGGCGCCAAGGTGAAGGATGCCGAGAATGCCATCCGCCTTACCCGTCAAGCGCGTATCAGGGTTGAGGGGTCCTTTATGATAGGCATGATAGGAGAGACGGCCGATACCGTCAAAGAGACCGTAGATTTTATCAAAAGAAACGATCTCGGGCTTAACAGATTTTTCTATACAACGCCTTTTCCGGGCACGCCTCTATACGGGATCGCGAGGAGTATCGGCAGAATACCGGATGACGAGGATGCGTATGTGAGCTCTCTGGGTGAGATGTGTAAAAATCTTCCGGTGAATCTTACGGATATGACAGATGCGGAGCTTAGAGACCTTAAGAAAAAAGCCGAGAGCGATATAACGGAAAATTTCAGCATTCGGGTAAAGACGGATATGGCGATCGAAGAGTTCAGGCGCATAGCGGCAGACATTAGAAGCGTCTTCAGGTCTCGAGGGCTGATACCCGCGATCGGCCGGTCACTCGGAAAAATAAAGAACAGGATATCTCATTGAGTAAGACCAGGGCCATAATAAAGGACGCCGCTAAATTCACCGTCAGCGGCTATATATCGAGCGTATGTAATTTTGTAAGCGCCGTAGTGATACGCAAGATCCTCGATCCTTTTGTGATGGGCGTATATACCGAACTCATGCTGATTCTCGATTACGCCAAATATAGCCATCTCGGTGTTTTTGATTCTCTGGATAGGCAGATACCTTATTATAGCGGCAAGTCCGACACGGCAGGCGCCGAAGAAGCGAAGAATACGGGGGGCACTTTTTCATTGCTGACTTCGATTCTATGCGCGCTCGCCATCATCGCCTACTCTTTTTTTCGCAAGGAACCGTCAGGCCAATTGTTCGGCTTAGGGCTTAAGGTAGCGGCTATAATGGTGGTGGCGCAGTCTATGGGCACTTTTTATGTCACCATCATTAGGGCGAATATGCTTTTCGGAGCGTTAAGCCGGTATATGGTGATCATAGCGGTTGCGGATATTATATTAAAGGCATCGCTCGGTTTTAGATTCGGAATGATCGGAATCCTTTGGGCGTCTGTCATGACGTCCGTTTTCGGCGTAGTTTATTTATTCAGAAAGACAGGTATTAAGTTTAAATTTTTAAAGAGATTGCCGCGGCAGGTTTTAACCACTCTACTTAAGATAGGGTTTCCGCTTTTACTGACGGGATTCGGATTCACGGTTTTAAGAAGTATGGACAGGATAATAATAATATCTTTTCTTACAAAGGAGGAGCTCGGTCTTTACAGTATAGCCATCATGGTGTACTCTTTTGTTTTTCAACTGCCGAATCTTATATACACAGTGCTATTTCCCAGATTTTATAAGGCTTTCGGAGACACGGAAAATATAGATGAATTAAAAGGCTTTATCGAGAAGCCGACCATGGTATTCGCTTATCTTTTTCCTATTCTCATCGGGATAGGCAGCATACTTCTTCCGGTCTTTGTGAGGCTTGTTTTACCGAAATATAATCAAGGCGCCGGTGCCGCAACGATACTTCTTTTTGGCACATTTTTCATGTCAATAACCAATATGTCGGGATACCTGCTCGTGGCCCTGAAAAAGCAGAACAGCATGGTGCTGATAACGGCCGTTTCCATAGCCGCCAACGCGGCGCTAAACATATTTTTTGTAGCTGTGCTGAAAATGGGAATAACCGGCATCGCGATCGGGACGTCGATAAGTTATTTCATCTACAGCGTACTTTTGATTGGATACGCGATGGATCAATACGTCCGCGATATGGCCGAGCGGGCAAAATTCTACGCCAACGCGTACCTTCCTGTTTTTTGGATGGCTATCGTATCTTTCCTGATCATTCCTTCGGCTATCCGGGCTTTTAAGGGCGGGCTTTCGGATACGGCGTCTTTGATATTACAGCTCGCTATATTTTCAATTATGGCAGTACCTTTGGCGGTGTACGGGAACAGAATAACAGGATTATATGAAAGGGTGAGGGATGCCGGATTCGGCTCTTTTGGAAAATAGGCTCGAGAGATTCCTGGGGAGTAATCCAACAGGGAAAACGCTCGTAGTTGTAAATAGCTGCTGGAATATCGCTGAGATGGCGGCTCCTTTAAGGCGCGTCGTAGATCGACATAAAAGGGGCGTTGCTATATTATGCATTAAATCCCGCGTGCCAGAACAGTTTGAGGCGTTTGGCGAGAACGTTATACTTCCGAAAAGTTATCTTACCGGAGATGATCACGAAAGGGTGGATAGGCATGTCTTTGACTACGTATCGAAGACGTGGGATGAGCTTATAAAAAAAGAATATCCGCTCATTTTTATGTATCACGGCATCGAATTGGCCAGGATAGCGGAATATGATCTCCAGCTTTTCCTTCTGGCGCGTGTAAAAGCAGCCCTCATCATGGACAGAGTGATGCGCCGTGAAGGATACCGGGCAGTCTTCATTATCGACTCCAACCGGGAGCTTGATGATTTTAGCCGTTTTATTGAAAAGCGCTACGGCGTTGCATCCGAAATGTTCAGGTTTGAAAAGAACAGAACGCATGCCGGAGCGATAAAAGAGCGTCTGGCCCGATGCGCGTCAAAAGCGCTCGACATCCTCGCCTCATTCTCCATAGTTCGGATCTGGAAACATAAAATTATAGATGCGAAACTTTTTCTCAATACTTCGATCTGCCAGGATAAAGATTGCCTGCCGGTTATTTGCGAGGAGGGCGTATTTATTAGATTAAAGTCGCTGGCCCGGGCGGGCGGCTATGTAGGATTATTGACTCGGCCGCCGGCAAAAAAACCCGCGGGCTTATTGACTGAACGCGTGGAGGATTTTAATGTCGATCGATTGGCCGGATGCTTTGTTTTTGAAGGGATGCCGTATTGGGAACTAGTGCGGGATGAAATGCACACTCTGGTGACAAAAGATTTTAAAAGGATCAGACGCAATATCGATATTTTTTACAACTCGTGCGGCCGGCAAGGAATGAGATCGATAGTGCTCCGTAACGATCTTAAGGAACTCGAGAAGACCGTAATCCTTGCTTCCAGGGCAAAGAATATCCCGACTCTTGTAGTACAGCACGGTATACTGGCAGAACATAACGGTCACAGCGTTATTCATGCGGATACTATAGCGGTGTGGGGGGAATACGGGGCCGTCTGGTATAAAAGATTCGGCAATGAAAACAGAAAAATCTTAGTTACCGGAAATCCGGCCTTTGATATAATGTTTAAAGCGCAAGCCGGACATGATAAAGATAAATTACTTCGATTTCTGGGACTTGCTGGAAAAAGATCTCTCGTAACCGTAATATCTCCCGGGCAAAGCATGTTCAGGCAGACGGCGTTTGTATATGATGATGTCGCCGAAAATATAATAAGGGGCATGGTCAAGGCCGTCGCGACAGTTCGTGATGTAAATCTGGTGATCAAACTCCATCCAAACGAGGATCCGGCCGTCTTTTCCGGTTTTATCGATACGAAAGACAGGGGGTTTGTTTCTATGGTGGATAAAACAGATCTTCGCGCGCTTATCTCGGTCTCGGATCTTGTCGTGACTATGGACTCTACTGTCGGGCTCGAGGCTGTCATGGCCGGCAAACCCCTGATGGTGATAAACCTTACCGGTAGAAAAGATCTTATTCCGTACGTGGAACGGGGTGTGGCAACCGGGGTCTATGCGGACGGAGATATTGAGCCCAGTCTGAGAACGGCGCTTTACGATGAAACGGCCAGAAAAAGAATGGCGGCGGCCCGGGATAAATTTATCGGCGATCTCGCGTATTCTATCGACGGAAAAGCGGCGGAGCGTATATCAAGGCTGATAATCCGGTTATCCGCGGAGGATATTAAAAGTTGAAAAACTATGTGATAAAGATCGCGGCGTGGACCTCCATAGGCCTGGCTATACGATTGGCTATAATGCCGTTCACGATCCACGGCCAGGATCTGGTATTCATCAATTATTTCCCGATGATGCTGGTTAAGAACGGGATATGGGACCCGTACGGTTTCATCGCAACCAAACTGCCTCATTTTCCTTACACATATTACGGCCCGGCGCTACTAATGATCATGTCCGCCGCTAACTTTATATATCTGAAAGTCCTGGGATTTACTTCACTCGCAGCATTCCTTGAAAAAGGCGCGTCCATGATGTTCATGGATCATGTTACTGCGGATTATGTAAAAGCCCTATTCGGGCCCGATCTGTTCAGGAATATTTTTATCTTGAAGATTCCGTATCTTTTATTCGATATAGCCACCGGAGCGTTTTTGCTGAAACTGGCCGGAAATAAGGAAGACGGGGTAAGAACTTACGTCATATGGATGATGAATATAGTCGTGATACACAGCGCTTACGCCGTGGGCGGGTTTGACGTTATACCGGCGTTTTTTATAACGACAGCGCTTTACGCCGCAGTTTTGAACAGGCCATATTTTTGTATATCGCTTTTAAGTGTCGGCGGGGCGGTGAAGATCCTCCCGTATTTACTTGTGCTCCCGGGCGCTTTATTGCTTGGGGATTCACATAAGAAGAAGATTTTGTTGCTTGCGACAGCCGTATTAGTCTCGGCAGCGTCCTACCTTCCGTTCGTATTGTCTTCAGGTAAAGCCGTGTTTGGATTTTTGCTGCTTACGGAAGCGGTGCATTATCCCGGACAGGCCAGGATGGTGTTAAGCGCATCTTTTTTTATTCTGTATCTTGCTATATGTGTGTCAGCCTTTAGAGAATCCTCGATCAAGGGTTCTTCGGGAAAACTTATATATTATTTTATGGCCGTGCTGCTTATAAGTTACACGGCTTTCCCGGTGCGGTTTAGATATTTTGTTTCTGTGACACCGCTTTTAGCTCTTATCATCCCAAGGCATAAAAAATTCGGTTTCTTCATAATGGCGATAGTCATGATGCTGGCATTTCTATGGCTTACCGGGCGCGAATTGCAGATGGGGCTTTTTGCGCCGCTCGGTCCGGATTATTTTTTAGGTATCCCCACGCTTCAGGAGTTTATTGGGCGTTTTGTCGATATTGAAATATGTTACAAGGTTACGGCCAGAGTGCTCATAATTGCGCTTTTTGCGGCGGCATTTTGGGTTTGGAGGATACGCTCGTCCGATTCCAAACAGCGGCCTGTTTTATAAAATAGAAAGGCGATATCATGATATGGATAGGGTTGCCGGCTTATAATGAAGAATACAGAATAAAAGGGCTTCTATGTGATATCGATAAAAGCCTCAGCTCTCATGCGGGTGGATATGCAGTAGTCGTGTACGATGACGGGTCGCGGGATGGAACCGTCTCCCAGATATCAGCCGCCCGCGCAGGCGGCGTAAAGGTGGACCTGGTGGAAGGCGGTGCAAATAAGGGGCTTGGGCATGCTCTATCTTGTCTTATAGAACATTGCGGCCGAAACTCCTCCGCGGGAGATATTATCATCATAATGGACGCGGACGCTACTCATAACCCGGAACATATACACAGAATGATAGGCTATATCAGAGACGGATTTGATGTGGTTATAGCTTCGCGTTATACGCATTATTCAAGGATACGCGGCCTTTCCTGGCACCGCAGGATGATGTCAAAATGCGCAAACCTTATTTTTAAAATATTATTCCCGATACGGGGAGTTGCCGATTATTCTTGCGCATATCGCGCCTACACAGCGCAAATATTAAAACTTGCCGCGGATGTATACGGCCGAGACCTTATAGAGGAGCGCGGGTTTGCCTGCATGGCAGAGTTTCTGGTGAAACTGCGGCGGCTCGAGATCATCGCCTGTGAGGTCCCCCTCATACTGCGATATGATAAGAAGGCCGGCGCGAGCAAGATGAACGTCCCGGCTACCGTGATAAGGACATTTAAGATGATATCCAAATTTCTATTCATGCCGGCGATCCGCTCCGAGGAGCTCGAAAAGTTGAAAGAGAAATACGGCGTATGAACTGGGATGATATCTGGCGTAATAAGAAATATATAACGGATTTTTCGCTAAGGTGGATCGATTTTCTTTCGAGGAAGAAGCTCGGCTTGATGCCCGGAGCTAAAGTACTTGAGGCCGGTTGCGGCTCCGGCGAAGGGGTCTCGATCTTTTCAGGGGAAGGCAGGCTTGCGGTGGGGCTCGACATTTCTGAAGAGGCCCTCAAGCTTACCGTTTCACATTCGGTCCACGGGGTGCGGGGAGACAATTTTATGCTCCCATTTCCTGACGGCACCTTCGACCTCGTTTATAACTCCGGCGTGATAGAGCATTTTAAATATCCCGGAAATGTTCGGCAGATAAAAGAGATGGCCCGTGTCACAAAAAACGGAGGAGAGGTTATCATAAACGTTCCGAACAGCCTGTGCCTTTGGTATTTACTGGCGAAAGCGGTTCTTAAGATATCCGGCAGATGGAAATTCGGCTACGAGGAGAGCTATACCCCGGCCAGGCTTTCCGCGGCGGTCAGGGAAGGCGGTTTGAAGATAACCGGATTTACCGGGTTTCTGGCTCTTCCGCCGTTCGCAACCGATGACAGAGAGGTCCTTCCTCTCGGATTAAGGCGCATGCTGGCTTCGATCGAAAAGGCTCTGCCGTTAAAAGAGTACTATTGCTACTCGGTCTGTGTATCGTGTAAAAAGGATGGTATATGAAGAAAAAAGTGCTTTTTGTATTCGGCACACGGCCCGAAGTTATAAAAATGGCTCCTGTGATCAAACTCGCAAAGAAGAGCCGAAAAGTAGATCCTATCGTATGTGTTACGGCGCAGCATCGTTTTCTTCTCGATCAGGCTCTTCGCGAGTTTTGTATAAAACCGGATATAGACCTGGACCTCATGAGGCCGGATCAAAGCCTTTACGACGTGGTATCGTCGGTGATGCAAGCCGCAGGCGCAGTTTATAGAAAGCTGCGCCCGGATATTGTCCTTGTCCAGGGAGACACGTCTACCGTATTTGCCGCGTCCCTGGCGGCTTACTATGAGGGTATAGATATAGGCCACATAGAGGCCGGCCTGCGGTCGCATGACAACAGAAATCCTTTCCCGGAAGAGATAAACAGACGTTTCGTATCACTGGTAGCGAAGTATAATTTTTGCCCGACAATGGAAGCGAAGGAGAATCTTTTAACGGAAGGGGTTTCGAAAAACAGCATATTCGTCACCGGTAATACGATCGTGGACGCATTGAACGGGATGTTGTCGGATACAGCAGCGACGCCTCCTTCGATCCCGGGACTTGATATCGGTTTTTTTGAGAAGCCTTTTGTTCTGATCACCGGCCACCGCAGGGAAAACTTTGATACGATGGAAGAGATATGCGCGGCGGTTAAGACGCTCGCTGCCCGATACGAAGATATAAACTGGCTTTGGGTCATTCACCTGAATCCGCATGTCAGGCGCGTAGTCTTTGAAATACTGAAAAATATTCCGAATGTGAGAATAGTCGAGCCGGTTCCGTATAAGGCTTTTGTCTATCTTATGAGCCGATCTAAATTCATCATATCGGACTCCGGCGGCGTACAGGAAGAGGCGCCGTCGATGGGTAAGAGCGTCCTCGTAACCAGAAATTGCACAGAGAGACCCGAGGCTGTGGAGACCGGTACATCCATCCTGGTAGGCACTGACAAGGGCAGGATAATCAAATATGCGAGCGCATTGCTTAACGGAAGAGTAAAAAAAACATGTAAAAGAAGTCCTTTTGGCGACGGCCATGCGGCCGAGAGGATCCTAGATATAATTACCGATGAAAAAAAAGCTAAGTTGCATCCCGGGCCTGTGAAAGGACGTCGATAAAGGTGAAAGTTCTTTTTCTTGCTTTGGGTGACAAGTCCATTGCCAGCAGCCGTGCCAGGGTATATTCGTACCTGCCGTATTTAGAGGGTAAGGGCATACGGTCTAAGGTCATACAATACACCTCGTCACTGCAATGCCGGAAGATATCATTGCTGGAAAAGCAGGATCCCGCGGAAAAGATGATCTTTAAGGCTTACAGCGCGTTCGCATTATTGAGATTATTCGCGCTGGCGTCGTTCTTCGATATCGTATATATCCAGAAAGTCGCGCTTTCCCGTTTCTCCACGACCGTATTGAAGACGCTGAATAAAAATATCGTGTTCGATTTCGATGATGCGATATTCGCGGATAAGGATATCGGGCATATATTAAGAAGTGCCCGATGCGTTGTAGTCTCAAACGACTATCTTAAGAAATTCTCTTTGACTTTAAATCGTGATGTGCGGGAACTGATAAGCCCGGTCAAGATCGAGGGGGAAGAATTACAGAAAGAAGGGAAATCGAAAGTCAGGCTGGGATGGATAGGGTCTCCTGAGACTTCAAAATATCTGACTTCCATTTATCCGGTATTCGAGTCGCTGAAGAGAAATTTTGCGTGCCTTGATATAGTCTTTATGGGACTGGCTCCGGATGTGTCCGAGACCATGTCTTCAGTGGCTTCATCTCGGCTTCAATGGTCTTACTCTGGGGAGAGGGATTATATCAAATCGCTCGACATAGGTATAATGCCGCTTACGAATGACGAACATTCCAGGGCGAAGGGCGGCTATAAACTTCTCCAGTATATGGCATCCGGAATAGCCTGCGTCGCTTCGCCTGTCGGTATAAATAGGGATATTATAAAGGATGGGGTTAATGGTTATCTTGCCGGCTCCAATGAAGAATGGGAGAGCAAACTGGGTTCGTTGATATCCGATTCTTCTCTTCGCGAAAAGATGGGAAATGAAGGGAAACGGATGGCTCGGGATTTTTATTCATACGAAGTATTTGCCCCTAAACTGATTCGTATATTTGAAGAGTTGGTAAATTCATGAAAAATGCGCTCATAATTTTTGCCATATTTATTCTTGCAATTTCGGTACGCTTCATATCGATGGATAGCGGGCATATTATAGAATCGGATGAGATTGAAAACGATAGGCTGGGGCTTTCTTTGGCCGAGGGCAAAGGATATATATCAACGGATGGCAAGCCGACGGCTTTCAGGCCGCCTTTCTATGCCGTATTTTTGGCGGTGGTCTATAAGATATTCGGGCATTCTTACGCGGCTATCAGGATAGTCCAAATATTTTTAAGTTCCGCTACCGTTGTATTTTTCTGCATAATCGCCTTAAAGTTGTTCGGTCGTCCCGCAGCTTTATTGACAGGCGTGCTCGCGTCTATTTACATGCCTTTCGTCGTTTCTTCGACGTTGTTGTATAATGAAACGCTCTTTAATTTTCTGCTTGCTCTAATCAGCGTTATTGTAGTGTCCGCCGGCACGGAACTTGGATTTCTGAGAGCCGTATCTTTAGGCCTTCTCGCCGCCCTTCTGACTATTACTAAGTCAACAGGTATTTTGATGCCGGCAATTCTCGTTATAACATATTATTTAAATATACCGTTTGCATCGAAAGCCCGCAACCGTTTCATGGTAAACGCGATAGCCATGGCACTTGTTTTCTGCTCAATTCTGGCCCCATGGACCGCGCGCAATTATCATCTATTCGGGAAAATGATCCCTGTATCGACAAACGCAGGAATAAATATGTATGTGGGCATACGGCCGGTGGATGGAAAAATATTCGGTCTCGGCCCACGGGATGATATAAAAAATAGAGCCGATCTAATTGAGAATGAGGCCGATAGGAGCGCGTTTTATACGCGACAAGCCATTAAAGCCTATGTAGAAGATCCTGTTAGAGCCATAAAACTTACATTTATGAGAATGCTTTTCTTTTTCAACTTCATTGATTGGGAGATAATGGGGGGAGGGGTTATTAATTATCACTTTATATTCTTTATTCCTTTCGCTATCGCCGGTATGGTGGTTTCGGCCATGAAGCGCCGCGATGCTATTTTCCTTGTGTTCGTATGCGGACTATTCACGTCTATGGTGATGATTTTTCAGGCGACCCCAAGGTATAGGCTACCGATAGACGGATATCTTATTATATTTGCTTCGGCGGTTATATGCGATCTAGTTATGCGGAAAAGATACGGCAAGATATTCGCCGCATCGATATCTGTATATTTCATCTTCACCTGGGCACTTTACGTTTTTCCTTATTGGACCAAAGATATTGCCAGGACCTTAATGCAGAGGGCCGGTTTATGGTAGAAGGCCGGAATATTCGCCCAAGAAAAGCGCTCTACATATCGTACAACG
>Ga0268280_1002053_pt1 | contig 12330 bp, 8 predicted proteins | sample saktaG_9_FD_190139 | JGI IMG/M metagenome (GOLD analysis project Ga0268280, IMG submission 190139) | Saline water microbial communities from Sakinaw Lake, British Columbia, Canada - sak_2011_5_24_40m | ecosystem: Environmental > Aquatic > Non-marine Saline and Alkaline > Saline ...
AAGATATCTATCATGAGCGGCCTGGGCGAGACCCTTAAGTGCAAACCGTTCCGTCAGATGATGGTTATGGGTGGCGCTTTTACTTTGGGCACGAGCATGGTAGGTTCTCTGGGTTACTATGCCACGGTCTTCTATGTAGCCGGCGGCGATAGGGTCCTGGGGGATAACTGGCAGTTTTGGATGGGCGTGGCTTTTATGATAGGCGGCCTTATAGGGGTGCCGCTGCATAAGATCGTGGCCGATCACATCGGTAAGCGCGAGGCGGCGGTGGTAGCCTGCCTTATAGGCATAGTAGGTTACGGCGGTTCCTGGTTTTTATATACGCCGGCGATCAAGTGGCTGCAGATGATCTCATCAGGCCTGATGGGAATGGCCGCGGCCAGTCTCTGGATGCTGCATAGCGCTATCGGCGCCGATATCCAGGACTACGACGAGCTCAATACGGGAAAGAGGAGAGAAGGGTCTTTTACCGCCTGCGGATCATACATTCTCAAACTGGGGAATTCACTCGGTTATTATGTCTCCGGTCTTATTCTTACATGGTCGGGTTTTACATGGAGCGTTAAGTTACAGGCGCCTCAGACCATATTCTGGATCCGTTCAAGTCTCGCTTCGTTGCCGGTGGTTGGGCTTATCGTCGCGATGATCTTTGTCCTGCGGATGCCGCTTACAAAACAAAAATCCGAGGAGATCCGCGCGAGCCTCGAAGCGCGCAGGGGCACGGTGTAAATAGCGTATAGTTAAAGAAATAAAGGGGACGGTTCTATTTTTCAATACTCTTACCGTAGAAAAATAGAACCGTCCCCTTTATTTCAGAGTTTCTTTAAACACTGAACTATTACACGGATAGGCAAAAGTGTATGGGCCGTACCGAATTAAATTTTGGAACAAGCGGATTGCGGGATACCGTCGCAAATATGACAGATATGGAATGTTATATAAATGCGAGGGGTTTTATCGAATATCTCGAAGGGGCCGGAGAATTTAAAAAAGGCGATAATATAGCGATAGGCGGAGATAGGAGGCCCAGCACGTATAGAATAAAAAGGGCCGTCGCGGCCGCTATCTTCGATATGGGCGGCATAGTAAATGACGAGGGGCAGGTTCCCAGCCCGGCTTTAGCTTATTACGCGATGCGTAATAATATGGCCAGTATCATGGTCACGGGCAGCCATATACCCGCTGATAGGAACGGCATAAAGTTTACAAAGCGTTCGGGGGAGATATTAAAATCGGACGAGCCGGGTATTTTGGAAAATGTCAGGAAAGAAAGAAAAAAAGTTCATTCTGTAGCCGGCGGTGATTCAATTTTTGGAGAAAATGGAAATTTTAAGCCGGAGTTTGAGTCTAAGTTTAGCGGGCTCTTAAAGGCGGAACGTCATACTGGCAAGTCCGGCGAATTATACGTAGACAGATATAAAAGCGCGTTCGGAAATGATTTTTTCCCCAAAGGGACGAAGATATTTTTGTATCAGCATTCCGCCGTAGGCAGGGACATCGTAAAAGACATCTTTGTCGGTTTAGGCGCTAAAGTTTTTGCTCCCGATATTAAGATAGATAACGAACCTCTAAGAAGCGATGATTTCGTTCCCGTCGATACCGAAAGCGTTTCCGATAAGACTTTGGCTATATTTAAAAATGTTCTCGTGAGTAATGATATTGATATCGGGATAACATTGGACGGGGACTCTGACAGACCGCTTCTGGTGTACAGGGAATATGAAGAAGGTAAGTCGACGGGGAATGTAAGGTATATAACCGGCGATATTTTAGGGCTCGTCGCCATATTGGGCCTTGAAAGCCTGAATGTAAAGATAGATGCCGTGTGTGTTCCCGTCAGCGCGAATGACGCTATCGCAAAAGTCTGTAAAGACAAGGGGATAGAATTGACCAAAACCAGGATAGGCTCCCCGTTTGTTATAGCCGCGATGAATGATTCTGTTGCTAGCCATTACGGCGGATGGAACGTGGTTTCATGGGAATCGAACGGCGGTTTTTTAACAGGGACCGATCTTCTGATCGGCGATAAAACTCTTATGGCTTTACCAACCAGAGATGCGGCGCTGCCGCTAATAAGCGTTATTCATTTGATCACGGAGAGCGGGAAGAGCGTTTCGCAACTATTAAAAACGCTTCCCGCAAGGTTCACGCATGCGGATAGGAAAAAAGAATTTCCGTTGGAAATGAGCAAAGCCATAGTCGGCTATTTAACTCCGAAAGATCCGGACGACGCGCAAGAAGTTGAAATTATTAAAAAGAGAATAGAGGGAGCCTTTACAAGAGCCGATGGTTTTGGGAAAGTTGAGAGCGTGGATTATACGGACGGCGTAAGGATACTTTTTGATAACGGTGAGATATCGCATCTCAGGGCCTCCGGCAACGCGCCGGAGTTCAGGAATTACGCCATTGCCGATTCTCCCGAAAGAGCGGCCGAGATGGTGAGGGTGGGAATCGAGAAGGTTATGCCGGGGTTGGCGGGCTTGCAGCCTTAGACGGCATTTGATATAATAAACGACATGAATATACTGAAGAGCAGGCGGTTCCGGAATATAACGATGAAGAGCCTGATTTACGCTCTTCTGTTTTTCACCGCGATCTTCGTAGCGATCCCATATATTTGGATGCTCGTCACCAGCATAAAACCGGTCGGGGAGGTGCAGTCGTACCCGCCTTCTTTTATAGTGAAGCATCCGACTCTTCTGCCTTATCGGGATCTCTTTCAGACCATCCCGATAATGAGGTACATGTGGAACTCCATATATGTTTCGGCTACCGTCACTATCGCCAACTTATTCTTCTGTTCGCTGGCGGGCTACGCATTCGCCAAACACAGATTCTGGGCAAGAGATAAGATATTCTTCGTTCTTTTGGGATCGCTTATGATACCGTGGCAGGTTAATATGATATCCGGTTTCATACTTATGCGAAAGTTAGGGTGGCTTAATTCGTATAATTCGCTTATAATACCGGCGATGGCAGGGGTATTCGGAGTTTTTTTATGCCGGCAGTTCATCATGTCCATACCGGACGACCTTATCGACGCCGCTAAGATAGACGGCTGCGGGGAGTTGGCTGTATTCAGGCTGGTGATACTGCCTCTTATAAAACCGGTGCTCGCGACGCTGGCTATATTCACGTTCATGCAGCAGTGGAACAGTTTTATATGGCCGCTTATAGTGATAAATTCCAGCGAGATGCGCACGTTGCCGCTCGCCCTGTCCGTGCTTAACGGCCAGTTCGGCACGAGATTCGCGATGGTCATGGCGGGCTCGGTGGTCGCGACGACTCCGATGCTCATCGTATTTCTGTTTTTTCAGAGGTATTTCGTAAAGGGTGTAGTTTTAATGGATCTCAAGGGTTGAAAAGATAAGAAAGGGGTACATGTGATGGTCAAGGGGTTAAGGATAAAAAAGATCCTGATGGTTCTCGTGATGAGCTTTTTTACGTTCACGAACGTCTCGTGCGCCCAGGAGCCCGAACGCTCCACTTCCGCTAAAACGGCACAAACCGTAAAAGATACGACGGGCTCGAAAACCGTTCCGGCCGCGAAGATCATACCGCCGCCTGCGTCCGCGAACCAGGATGAGATCGTCTATCTTAAAGTCGCCGGCGCTAAAGCCTCCGGGTTTGACGAAACGCCGGACTGGGCTCCGAAACCGGATCCGATGGCCGTGGTGGATGCCAGCCTTGAGACCCGCTGGGCCTCCGGATATAAAGACGGCGAATGGGTATATTTGGATTTTGGAAAACCGAAGACGATCTCGAAGGCCGTTATAAAATGGGAAGCGGCTTATGCCCCGAGCTTTGAGCTATTATCGTCCGATGACGCGGTGAGCTGGCAGAGGATAATCCTTTTGGAGAACCAGACCGGCGGAATGTCGGAAATAGTATTCGCCCCGGTTACGGCCAGATATATAAAACTCGTGGGCTTGACGAGAGTGAATGTCGAATGGGGCATATCGATATGGGAATTCGAAGCGTACGGCCCGAAAGATAAAAACCCGGGCGATCTACCTTATGACCAGACCTTCGTCGGGAATAAGGAGAAGTCCGCGATAGAGAAGAAGAGGGGGGAGATAAATCTTGTAGAAGATCAGATAATTCCGTCTCCGGGTCCGATAGGGCCGAATGAATTCCAGCGGGGTATAAATTATACGTCGTGGTCTGTAGATGAGCTTGGCACGGATATTTCCGACTACAGCCTCATATACCTTTCGCAATTAACGGTAGGCCATATAGCGCTGATGACCGTCTACTATCAGGATGACGCGGAGTCGACCGATATATACATAGATGAGAAGAAGACGGTGAGCGATAAATCTGTCGGGCATGCGATAAATATTATACATTCCCTCGGGATGAAAGCGATGCTTAAGCCTCACGTTGATCTTGTCGACGAAGAAGCGAGGAGCAATATAATACCGAGCGATAAATGGTTTGCCAGCTATAAAGCTTTCATATTGCACTATGCCGCGCTGGCGGCAAAATACAATGTGGAGCTGTTCTGTATAGGCACCGAGCTTTCAAATACGACCACCGAAAGGTGGAAGGGAAAGTGGCTGGATATAATATCGGAGGTCAGGAAGGTCTATAAAGGCCCGCTTACTTACGCCGCGAACTGGGATGAATACGATACAGTATCGTTCTGGAATGAAGTCGACTATATAGGTATGGACGCGTATTTCCCGCTTACGAATAAAGTAAATCCTCCCAAGGAAGAGATCATAGCCGGATGGACTAAACATGCCGATATACTTGAGAATTGGCTGAAATCGGCAGGCCTGAAAAAAGGCGTAATATTCACAGAGATCGGGTATGATACTGTGGCAGGGTCCAATAAGCAGCCCTGGAGGATATTGCCTACATTATCTTCGCAGATAGAATCTCAGGATGAACAGGCAAATTGCCTGGAGGCCCTTCTCATAGTTATGTCGAACAGGCCATGGTTTAAGGGTTTTTACTGGTGGAACTATTTCCCGCGTCCGGACATAGGCGTCATGGGCTATACCCTCCGCGGCAAGAAGGGCGAAAAGATTCTCTCTGAGTGGTTTAACAGGCTCAAGTAAAAGTTTTTCGCTTTTCAAGCCTTACCCGTTCGGGCGGGTGCTTCGCGGGGACGTGAAATTTCCCCAGCGTGGAAATTTCACTCGGAAAATCGCTCGCTCTTTTTTGCATACAATTTAGGGATGGCAAAAAAACCGTGCCCGCTCGCGATTTTCGACGCCCCGCTCAACACCCGCCCCGAACGGGTTTGATGTACTTAGCGAAAAACTTTTACTTTTCGCTACAAGGGCGGCAAATTCGAAACAAGCGGAAGGCGGCCGCGAATTTGCCGTTAAAAATAAGTAGTAGCGCACCCTTAAGGGTGCGCTACATATATCTATCGTCGAAATACATGTTTACGCTAAACTATTACGAAACAAGCCGAAGGCGGCCGCGAATTTGCCGTTAAAAATAAGGAAGATTCCTGAACGGAGCCTATGAGGATCCTGGTCGTTGAAGACGAGAAGAAGATAGCCGACTTTATAAAGCGCGGCCTGAAAGAAGAGGGCTATGCCGTCGATTCGGCTTACGATGGCGAGCAGGGATTATTTCTCGCAAAGACGAACGATTACGACCTCATCCTTTTGGATCTTATGCTCCCTAAGCTTGACGGCCACGGCCTATTCAAAGCTATCCGAAAAGATAAGATACTCACCCCCGTGATAATGCTGACGGCGAAAGACGCCGTTAAGGATAAAGTGACCGGCCTTGATTCGGGAGCCGACGACTACATAACGAAACCTTTCGCGTTTGAAGAGCTTCTGGCCAGGATACGCGCGGTGCTGCGAAAAAAAGACGGCCCCGGATCGGCCTTACTGAAAGTCGACGACCTGGAACTTAATCTAACGGCGCATAAGGCCACGCGCGCGGGCAAAGAGATCGAGCTCACCTCGAAAGAATATTCGCTTCTTGAATACCTGATGAGAAACGCCGGATCGATAGTGACGCGCACCATGATATCCGAGCATGTCTGGGACATAAATTTCGACACATTCACAAATGTTATAGATGTCTATATAAATTATCTTCGGAACAAGATCGACACAGGGCACAAAAATAAACTGATCCATACTATACGCGGAAGGGGCTATGTTCTTCAGATCGATAAGGTTTAAGATAACCATCCTCTACATGGCGATACTCGCCGTCACGCTTACTTCATTCAGCTTTATCCTGTATCATAATGTCAGCGCCGGATTAAACAGTAATATCGATACTCTTCTCAAGTCCAAGGCCGGAGGCATAGCCCAGGCGATAGATGCTTATTGGCAGGCGGCAAATCTTGAAACCATAGAAAGCGGCGGCATGCCGGACGCACTTAAGAAACGCAGGAACGCCAATTTCACAAGGATCGCCCAAAAATGGGTTAAGGAAGAATCTACCGACCCGAAGCTCCTGGATATAATGGTGCACGTATTCGATACGGACGGAAATACCATATCGTCCTCAAAGAAGGTTAAGGGGATAGGCGAGATACCTCCGTCCGATTTTCTCTCCGTTCTCCAGGGAAGAGCGCGTTTTGATACCATAGCGGATCTAAGGATATATACCACACCGGTGTTTGAGAGTGAGAAGGTTGCCTATATAGTTCAGATCGTAAGCCCTACCGAGTCGATAAAGATAGCTCTTAATAATCTGAAGATAGCCCTTTTTATACTATTCCCTATAACGGTTTTCGCTACCGGTATCATGGGTGTTTTTCTGGCTAAGGTGACATTGCGCCCCGTGGACAGTATGATAGAGACGATACATCAGATCCGGGCGGAAAATATGAGAGTCAAGCTCAAGATACCGGCCACTAAAGACGAGATACAAAAACTCGCCGAGACATTTAACGGTATGCTCGAAAGGCTCGACAGCGCTTTTACGGCCCAGCGCCGTTTATTTGCGGATCTGTCGCATGAGCTTAAGACGCCTCTGACAATACTTAAAGGCGAGTTTGAGGTCATATTGAAAAGGGCTCGATCAAACGACGAATATCAGGGCGCGCTTAAAAGCGCTCTCGAAGAGACCAACAGAGTTATAAGGCTGGCCGAGAACCTGCTTATATTGGCGAAATTCGATTCGAGGGAGATATCCCCGAAAAAAGAGAAAGTCGACCTGACGGGACTTTTGAATACGGTGATAAATAACGCGAAGGGATTGGCTGAGTTAAAAGAGATAAAGCTGTCTTTGGATATTAAGGATGAGCTATCCGTTTCGGGAGACAGGGATGAGCTTAAGACTCTCTTCCTTAATATAGTGGACAATGCCTTTAAATACACCCCGGTTGGAGGTAATATACAGATTTTAGCAGGGAAGGCTGGCACGAATATTGAGATTGTGATAAGCGATAGCGGGCCAGGCATACCGGAACCCGAGCTGGAGCATATATTTGACAGATTCTACAGGGTAGAGAAGGCCCGCTCGAGCCCGGGGTTCGGGCTTGGTTTGAGCATAGCCAAATCCATTGCCGAGGCCCACGGCGGCGGCATATCGGCCGCCAGCCAGTCCGGGAAAGGCGCCGCATTTACTATATCCCTGCCTATATTGTGACCATTCCGGCATTAAAAAAAATTAATATTATTCTAACGTAAGTTTAACGGTAAAAAGTGTATACTCTGGATGTAGATAAAAGAAAGGAAGGTGCATCATGAAGAAGTTAGTTTTGATATTGACAGCGGCGTTCGTCGTATGTCTATTCTCGGTTTCGGCGCAGGCCGAAGAGAAAGTGCTGTTCGGTTTTGAGAAGGACACCCAAGGATTCGAGATACCCGAGTGGGCGATGGAGCAGGAAGATTATGTAGGTAAAACGATCGAAGTATCGAAAGATACGGCGAGCGAAGGAAAATCCTCGCTTAAGCTGGTAGCCGCATTCCCCGGCAAAGCATGGACCGCCGCGCTCGTGGAGGATTTCGAGTATTTCGATTGGACCCCCTATAAAGAGATATCCGCGGATGTATATATCCCGGCGACCGCGCCTGTCGGACTTAAGGCAAAGATCGTATTGACCGCGGGGGAGAACTGGAAGTTCATCGAGATGGCCAAGTCCATTCAGCTCGTCCCGGGCCAGTGGGTTACCATTACGGGTAATCTGGCTCCCGGAAGCGAAGATTGGAAGAAGACCATCGTGGACGATAACTTCAGGAAAGATATCCGTAAGCTGGCGATAAGGATCGAGTCGAACAAGAAGCCCGAGTATTCCGGCCCGATATACATCGACAACGTGAAGCTGATTAAATAAGGGTACTTGTCATCATGAGGAGCTTTATGGTACTCCTTCGCCGTCATTGCGAGGAGCCCATAGGTTTATAGTTGGGCGACGAAGCAATCTCTCTTTAAAAGCGAGATTGCTTCGTCGGAAAAAAGTATTACGGCATCCTCCTCGCAATGACGGTGCTTCCATCATTGCGACACAGCCTCAATGACGAGGCGGACCTGGTAGCCTGAATTGTTTCGCTGAATCGTTACTATTGTAATCGTAAACCATTTATTGTATAATGAACGGATATTTATGAAGAAAAGCGCGTTGATATTGGCAGTACTGGCCGCGGCGGCTGTGATGGGCTATATGGGCCTGTCCAGAGCCGGTTTTTTAACCCCGAAATCCGCTTTTGAATTCCAAAAAGGCATGTGTTACGCCACCTGGTCGAAGGGCGCATTCGCTTCCGATAATTCGCATGAATCTTTAAAAGCCGCCGCGGATATAGGAACCAAATGGATAGCCGTTATTCCAACGTGGTACCAGGATAAATGCTCCACAAACAGGATATATTCCACCGATTCGAGCCCAAGTGACGCCAGCGTCATCAATGTTATTAACGAAGCCCATTCTCTTGGCATGAAAGTCATGCTGAAGCCCCATCTCGACGTTATAGATACCACCGAAGGCGCCTTTCGCGGTGAGATAATGTGTGCCACGGATCCGGAGTGGGAGGCGTGGTTTAAGAATTACAGGGACTTCATAGTCCATTACGCGAGGATCGCCGAACAGACTAAATGCGAGCTCTTCTGCATCGGCACCGAACTTACCTCAGTAGCTACCATAAAAGAAAATATGTGGAAGACGATAATCATACCTCCTATCAAAGAAGCGTATAAAGGGCAGCTCACATACGCGGCGAACTGGCACGATGAATATCAGTATGTCAAATTCTGGGATATGATGGACTATGTAGGCATAGACGCGTATTTTCCTCTGTCCAATGAGAAAACGCCGACTCTAGAAGAGATCAAAAAGGGCTGGGAGCCCTGGATAAAGGAGATGGAGGATTTTCAGAAGACGGTCAATAAGCCTGTGATATTCCCGGAGATCGGATATTGTTCGGCCAATGGTGTTACTAAAAAGCCGTGGGAAGAAGCTGTGGGAATGCAGCTTAATATGGAGCTCCAGGCAGATTGTTACCGCGCGGCTTTCGAGCTCTTCTGGCCTAAAGAATGGTTCTACGGAACATATTGGTGGAAATGGGGAACGAATAAAAAACTTGGCGGCATCGGGAATAGAAGCTTCACTCCGCAGAACAAGCCTTCCCAAAAAGTTGTGGCCGAATGGTACTCAAAGCCGACGCCCGAAAGAAAGATGTACTAGGAGGTATTTTTTTTATGGGGATATTAAACATATTTCTAATTTTTTTAATAACTGCCGGCTCCGTTCTTTTGCCGGTTGTTGATTCCTGCGCCAGGGAGATAACTCTTTATACCTTCGAAAAAGATCCTCAGGGCTGGGAGATACCGGATTGGGCGCTCGCCAAGAAGGACTATGTGGCAAAACAGCTTGGCGTATCGGAATTTCACGCCAGTGAAGGAAAGTACGCCCTTGAGTTTGATGTCGTTTTTTCCGGATTGCCCAGCTGGGAAGGCGCTTATGTGGAGAGGATCGCCGATGTTAATGACTGGAGCCCATTTGGCTTTATATCGGTAGACATATTCCTGCCGGCTGCCGCGCCCAGAGGGTTAAGGGCTAAGATAATACTTACAGTAAGCGATAAATGGATATGGACCGAGATGAATCGCTCGATACCGCTTACGCCTGGAGAATGGACCGTTGTAAAGGCGGACTTTACGCCTGAGAGCATGGCCTGGCGCCGTTTTATAGACGAAAGCTTCCGCGCGGATGTTAAGAAGATCGGAGTAAGGATCGAATCTAACGGAAAAGTTGATTATCGCGGTCCGGTCTATATAGACAACGTAAAGCTGACGGACTAAGAGGAACGTGCGGGTGACATGAAGTACGGTCATTTCGACGACAAGCGTAAAGAGTTCGTGATAACCAGACCGGATACTCCGACGCCATGGATAAATTATCTGGGCTGCGATGAATATTGCGCTCTAATCTCCAATACGGCCGGCGGGTACAGTTTCCACCGCGATCCGAAAGATAGAAGGATATCGCGTTTCAGGTATAATAACGTCCCGGTAGACCGCCCGGGGAGATATATATACATCCGCGACGAAGCGTCGAAAGATTACTGGTCCGCGACCTGGCAGCCTGTGTTAAAATCGAAAAATTATCAGTACGAATGCCGGCACGGCATGGGGTATACGGTAATTAAATCGAAGTACGCCGGCATATCGACCGAGACAACATATTTCGTTCCGATCTCCAATAACCGCGAGTTTTGGGCCCTCAGGATAAAGAACGATTCTCCTAAGGCGCGCAAGATCAAGATATTCACATATTTGGAATTCTGCCTGTGGCACGCCGAGATGGACATGGCGGATTTTCAATATTCCCTTAATATCGCCAGCGCCGTCAATGAGGGGAATATGATATTCCACCAAACGGGGTATGCTCCTAAATCCGGGAGGTTCGGGATAGCGTATTTCGGCTGCAATACCAAGATATCCGGATATGATTGCGACAGGGAGAGCTTCATAGGGCCTTACAGATCGGAATCGGATCCGGTAGTTGTCGAAAGCGGCAAGTCCTTTAATTCCATAGCTTCAGGTGGGAACCCTATAGCGAGCGTCTCGGTCGACATCACTCTCGCCAAAGGCGAGACTAAAGATATAATATTTTCACTGGGAGTGGCCGAGACCAAAGATGATGCAAAGACGGTTTATTCGAAAGATCTGGACCCTAAAGTCGTTTACGGGAAGCTCGAAGCCCTAAAGGCCTATTGGGCGGAATATCTGGGCCATTATCAAGCCCAGACCCCTGACCCAAAAACCGATTCGATGGTCAATATTTGGAACCAGTACCAGTGCCGCACAACATTCAACTGGTCACGGTTCGCTTCGTATTATGAGGCCGGGATCGGAAGGGGCATGGGATTCCGGGATTCAAACCAGGATACGCTCGGAGTTCTGCACGCGATACCGGAAAAAGTTAAGACGCGCATCCTGGAGCTGGCTTCGAACCAGTTTAAGAACGGCTCTTCTTATCACAAATTTTTTCCGCTTACGAAGACCGGCGAAAAGGGCGGATATTCGGACGATCCTCTCTGGCTTATCATGTCGACGGCCGCTTACATTAAGGAGACCGGCGATATAGCGTTTTTGGGTGAGTCGGTGAAATTCATAGATGGCGGCCTCGCGTCCATGTATGAGCACCTTAAGAAAGCGATAGATTTCGTATTAAGCGAAAAAGGGATTCAGGGTTTTGTGAAGATGAGATTCGCCGACTGGAACGATTGCCTGAATCTGGGTATCGATAACGAAGTCGCCGAGACGACGTGGGTGCCCGAGCTTCTTTATCTGGAGCTTAACGAGTTCCTTACCATAGCGAAGCTTCTCGATAAGGATGAAGACTACGAAAAATACAGCGCGCTCGCAAAAGGCATTAAGGATAATTTTAATAAAAAAGCCTGGGACGGTAAGTGGTACATACGCGGCATCGATAAATACGGCAAGCCCGTAGGCAGCGCTAAATGTAAAGAGGGAGGCAATATTGACCTTCTGCCTCAGGCATGGGCCGTCATGAGCGGCATAGCCGATCCGGCTCGCGGCGTAACTTGCATGGATAGCGTGAAGTCGCTTCTGGATACCGAGCATGGGATAATGCTGATAAGCCCGCCGTATACAGAATATGATGAGAAGCTGGGCGCGGTCACGACATTTGCTCCAGGGCTAAAAGAGAATGGCGGAATATTCTGCCATTCGAACCCATGGGCTATGATAGCCGAAACGATGCTAGGCCGCGGTGAGACGGCGTTTAAATATTATAAGACCATTCTGCCTTCCGAAAAGAATAAGATAGCCGATACGCATCTTACCGAGTGCTATGTATATTCGCAGTTCATAACCGGAAAAGGCAATCGGAACTTCGGCCGCGCGAGAAATTCATGGCTTACCGGTACCGCGGCGTGG
>Ga0268280_1002059_pt1 | contig 12292 bp, 8 predicted proteins | sample saktaG_9_FD_190139 | JGI IMG/M metagenome (GOLD analysis project Ga0268280, IMG submission 190139) | Saline water microbial communities from Sakinaw Lake, British Columbia, Canada - sak_2011_5_24_40m | ecosystem: Environmental > Aquatic > Non-marine Saline and Alkaline > Saline ...
TCTTCTTTTTTATCCTCTTGGGCTTCTGGCCCTTTTCCCTTTCCTTGGATTATAGATTTTTCATGAGAGCTTCTCATAATCTTTGACTCTTCTGATTCCATAAGTTTTTTGGCGGATTCAGCTGAAATGGTATATTTTTCACGAGAACGTTTAACAATTTCATCTTTAAAAGATGTGTGAGTTGGAGGCATAACCTTGAGGGTTGTGGCAGAAAAAGGATCGTAAGCTTCTCCGTCAATGGTTTCTTTAATATAAAAATTCTGGACTCCCAGGTTTACCATATCTTTGACGCCAAATATTGGCGCCATTTCCGGCTCTAACCTAACAGCGTCTTCACCACCTACGCGGAAAACAATAATGGTTCCTGTGTTTCCCAAAACTGCCTGCTGGACTTTAGGAATAAGTTGCCCCATATATTGGTGAGCAACTGTAAGACAAATGCCGTATTTACGGGCTTCAGACAAAATGTTTTCAAAAGTTTCTGTCATTAAATTATGGAACTCATCAACATATAGATAATAATCTTTTCTATCTTTTTCGGGCAATGAGGCGCGTTCCATGCCCGCTTGTTTAATTTTTGTGATAAACATTGAGCCAAAAAAGCTGGCGTTTTCTTCTCCTAATTTACCCTTAGATAAATTAATTAAAATAATTTTTCCTTCGTTCATCAATTTTGCCAAATCAACCTTGTTTTCTTCTTGCCCAAAAATCCCTCGCAAGGCGGGATCTGACAAAAACTGCGCCAATTTATTTACCAAAGGAATAATAGCTTCTGTGTCATATTTTTCCGACCAATCTGCAAACTCAATGGCCCAGAATCTTTTAACCATGTCGTCTTGAATATATTCAACAACAAGCTGACGATAATTTCTGTCTGTTAACATAGAAATCATTCCTCGCATTGTACCGTGCGGATAATCTAAAAGAGCCAAACAGGTAAATCTAAAAACGTGCTCAAGCCTGGGCGTCCAGTTGGCGCCAAATTGCCTTTCTAGAACCTCGATCAATCCTTGAGTTAATTGATGTTTAAAGCTTGGGTCAATATTGGCCAAAGGGTTAAAAGAGATAGGATATTTAGCATCCGATGGATCAATAAGAACCACGTCATCAATTCTGTCTTCTGGAATAAAATGTAAGATTTCTTCTATAACATCTCCGTGAGGGTCAATAAAACAAAGCCCATGGCCATACCCAATATCTTGGCGCACAAAAAGCTCAAGAAGTTTTGATTTTCCTACTCCTGATTTTCCTACAATATATAAGTGCCTACGCCTGTCTACACGCTTAATTCCAAAAATAAACTTTTGCTCCTGTAAAGCCGCTTCGTAATTAGTTTTACCAATAAACGAACAATCCTCGGGATCTACCGAGCCGTAAATGGGCAACTCCGGAGGCGGAGGCGCTAGTTTGAACCTACGAATTCTACTATTCTCTGCCATAGTAATTTTCTAATTAAATATTTTGAATTGTTTACCAATAGTTGTTTGCAATATTTCCAGTGTAGCTTTTACGGACGGGTTGGTCGTATTTTTTAAAACCAATCTGTCTCCGTATGTGCTTAACAACGAAGTTAAAAATTCATCACCCCAGGATGGTGAAAAAGTTAACACGCCATTGAAATCAATTTCGATTGTTTCATCGGGCTTTATATCCTTAAAAAATGAACGAGCTGCCAAAGACGCCTCTTTCCCCGTTTGGCGAGAGATAAGCGTTGTTCCAAATTTTTTTAATTCTATTTTCATATAATTTTAATAAGATATTAGGGCTAAACATCCTCTGATGTTTTGTTTTACAATTTCTATGTTTAAATTCGAACTTTTCCCATTTAATGTTAATTTTGCATCACCTGTTTGAAAAAGTAAATTAATCGAATTTTCCAATATAACCTTTCTGACATACTTTAATCCGTTACCCCGGGCTTCGGGTTCTCTACCGGAAATAATTTCAGTAAACGCAACTTCCAAAGCTTCTTTGTGATTATTAAGTTCTGGCTTCACCCTTCTTAATGTCTCCAAAATTCCAACTCCCCTGTCGGCTAATACTATTTGTTTCTTGTTTAAATCAAATCCAAAAAATATCCCGGGAACATCCGGCCACCTGCCAATGTTGTGGTCATAAGAATTATTTCCAATTTCTCCGGCCATAGACGCAAGTAAAGAAAACAAATCTTTGGCGTCTTTGTTTTGCATCATCAATCCTTCCATTTTTGTTATACGGGCAAGAAAAACTGCGCTATTCTGGCAATAGTAATCACCGGGAAGTTCTGACTCAGAAATTGTCCATTCTTCTGCAAGCTTAAATAGTTCGCTTTTAAAAACTTCTATATCTTTTTTTCTGTAATAACGCTTGCCACCGGGTTTGTTTCTAACAGAAGACAAGCGACCACTTTCATCCCACCTACGAAGCGTATTAATTGAAACCCCCAATAATTCAGCGGCTTCCCCGATAAATATTAAGTCGTCATCCATATGCATATGATACCGCAAAAAGTAGCATTATTCAAGCCGTTCAACCTACTCATTCACTCATATCAACCTACTCATCAACTGGTGGAGGCAATCAACCAATCTTTAAAATCGCGATTCAGGCGAAACAGAGCAATAGTGGCCATGCAGGGTACGCCGTCCTGGTAATGCTCCCTAACAATGTCCTCTATGCCTTGAATATGCCTATCTATGGTCATAATAATCAAGGTCGCTCCCGAAACCTCAGTGACTCCCCCGTTATCTCGAAAAAAAGAATTTGTAAGCATAATATCTACTTTGCCCGCCATTCTCTTTTCCACTAAGACCTTGGCGATAGTTTTAGCCGTATCAAGATTCTGACACGGCACATAAATAAATATCATAAATTTTTTTATTTAATAATAAAAAATACTACGCGACCTCTTGATTGTAACAACTTTCACAGTAAATAATTTCCGGGCGATCTGGGGAATACGGCGTTTCAAACTCATTATTACATCCGGAATTCATACATTTTCTGTGCCATAAGCGCAACGGATTTCTTAGGCGCAACCTTTCTCCTTGACGACAAAGCGGACATAACCGTGGCAAGGGCACCTTCATTTTTCGCAGAAACTGCAATTCTTGTGGAACTATGCGGAAAGCCGTAGAACAATGGTCGCTGCAATCCCCCTTGTGACCGCACTCAATAACTTCTTTAAGAATAGAGTCTGGCACGGCGCGGATGTCATTTGGAATCTTATCATTTTTTATTGTAATCTCGTATTTTTTGTTTTCCGTGTCTCGCCAGTGCATTCCCATAGATAAAACTTCTTCTTTGGTTTTTGGGAAACGATCTTGCGCGATTGTTTCGTTATAATCAAAAGGAGAAATTTCCGAAGGAAAAAATTCGCCATATTTATAAATTTTTCCTTGCTTGTCTACATAAGGCACCTCATTCATGTGCGTAATAATTTTCGTCAACAAACTTTCGTATTCTTCTTTAGTAAGTTGTTTGTTTAAAATGCAATAAGATTTATTCTTTAGTCCGATACAGCCAAAAATATTATTACAATCGAAACAATTAAATGAATAAAATATATCAAAGCCACCCCAAATGAGCGCGGTGCCAATGGCCCGCTGGGCATCAGTACTCATAACCTCATAAAATAATTCTGCTGTTTTCCAAGCAACAGTGGCATCGTGGCCGTCCTTTGCGCCGTGTAAGGCGCCTAAACAGTATTTACAGTTCTGAACATTGTCCTTAGAGTCAAAACAGTATATACAATCACGCGCATTACTAATCTCATCTCCAGTAACATTTTCTGACTTTATAATGGATGCAAATTTACGCGGAACCGTGAGCTTTAACTTGTTGAATTTATCACGGGCGACTACAAGTCCTGAATAAGTCCATGGCGCCAATTTTTCTAATTCGGCGCGATAGTCTTCGCGCGAATATGATTGGTTAAAAATATAAAATTGTTTATTGCGTAGGCCAACGCACCCAAAACAGTCCATACAATTTTTGCAGTCGTATAAAAGATAAGAATCGTTGCATCCAACACAATTTTGAGAAAATCTAAGACCTTGCGACTTTTCAACACCAACTGAATCGTATACACGTTCCGTGTTTAACGTAGAATGAATATCAAAGCATTCTCGACTATAAATGTTTGGCCCAAAAATATAAGCGCTATCCTCTGCGACCTCAGATCCGGCCACAAAATAACAATTTTTTAAATTGATGCCGAAATTTGCGTATTCGCTATCAACAACATTTTTTTGGATAAGATTTGGATGAGGGACAACAGCAAATAAATCACGGAACTGTTCAAAAAATGTTTTTGAAAAATCGTAATTACGTCCATAACTAAGGGGGTCCCACGCGTCGCTCTTCCAATACATTTGTTCATAAACTTTGTACGGCATATCGGGCGCAAACATTGAAAGTATACTTTTGCCTGTGGCATCACACTTTCTTCGGTACCAAACAGCAACATTTCTCCATAACATTCTCCTTATCATTCTGCACTCTGGGCACCAGGTTGGAGGTGGCACCTTCATCTTTTCATAAAAAGCAAAATCACCGGGCTCGATAGTGAAGTCCTTTTTACAATTTTGGCAATTGCGGGTTTCTTGATTCATAACATTTATGCAACCTCACTATTATAACACTGCTCACAATAGACAATCTCCGGGCGGTCTGGAGAATACGGCGTTTCAAACTCATTATTACATCCGGGCTTCATACATTTTCTGTGCCAAAGCTTAAATGGAGTTCTCTGTCTCAGACGATTATAGTGCCTGCAATTTGAACAAAGCCTCGGTAAGGGCAAGCTCAGCTTTTTATAGAACTGCAATTCTTCTTTAGTAATTTTAAAGGCGGCAGTGCATTGTTCTTTACATTCTCCCTTGTGTCCGCACCCTATCACCTTGCCCAAAATAGACTCTCCTACATCCTTAATGTGGTCCGGCAAATCTTCCGGATTAAAATCAATCTTATAATTTTTAATACCCTCCTCTTCCCACCTATAACCCTGATCATCCGATTGTTCCTTGGTAAGAGGAAAGTACTCCTGGGCTATGGTCTCGTTGTAGCTAAAAGGAGAGAGTTCTACTGGAAAAAATTCGCCATACTTATAAATCCTACCCTTCGAGTCGACATAGGGCATATTATTTATATGCTCAATAACTCTGGGTAAGAGATCCTCGTATTCTTCTCTGGTATATTGCCTATTTAAGATACAATATTCTTTCTTATCTAACCCCACGCATCCAAACAAGTCGTGAGACGCAGAACAATTAATAGAATATCTGATATTTTTACTGCCCCTCGCGAAAATAGTAAATGCATAATCAGAATTTTCCATTAAATCAAACCCTGTTGCCAACGCCTCATAAATTCCTTCTGCTCTTGGCATGCCATAGCTATCGTATGAATCCTTAACTCCGTCAACCACCCACTCGACATATTTTGAATCTTCAGAGCTGGTACCAAATATATCAAAACACATCTTGCAGTCTCTGGCGTTGCGCATATTGTTTCCGGTACAGTTATTGATATTTATAAATTGGGCGTACTTGTGTATTGCTTTATTATACTCAGTATTAAATTTTTCCAAATTGCTGGTAAGGTTCTTAAAGCTTCCCAAATCCATATCTTGCAACCTTTTTTTATATTCTTCTTTTGTTAACTGCTGATTGAAAAAACAATTTTGTTTGTTCCTTAAATTGGTGCAACCAAAACAATTTATGCAATTTCTGCAGTCGTACAAGAAATATGAATCTGAACAATTTTCGCAGTATTTACTGAAAAACAATCTCTGCGAATTATTACATTGCACATCTTCGTAAGAAAGTTCCAGTCTTGCGCAATTAAAAAGGTCCTGTGAATCCTTTGACAGCGAAGTGTTGTTTGAATATCTAAGGTTCTCGTTTTCTTTTCCACCGAAAATCAAGTAACAATTTTTTTCTTCGGAAGAAAAATTTGTATATTCCGAATTAACCGACTGCGGAGCCCATAAATTCACAACCGGCACCGAATGGAATAATTTTTTAAATTGAGTAACAAAATCTTGAGAAAAATCTATTTGGCTACCATAATTCATTGGATTCCACGAGTCAGAATACCAGCAATCACGGCAATACACGGTCATGGGGCCGTCTTCACGGTACATGGAAATCAAATCTTTTTTGCACTTCTGGCACTTATTTTTATACAAAGACCTCTCATTACGAAAAGACAGTTTTCTTTGTAGCCGACAATCCGAGCAAAATGTCGGTGGTGGAACCTTAATTTTTTTGTAGAAATCAAAATCATCGGGCTCAATTACAAACTCATTATGACAATTCTGGCAAATTTTAGTTTCACTTAGATTTCTCATGTCACTTCTACTGTTATTTTAACATATGTTAAGATGATGTTTTTTATGCCACTTCGGCGTTGTAACAACTTTCACAATAGACAATTTCTGGCCTATCCGGAGCATAGGAAGTCCTTATGTTCTTGCCACACTTATCGCATTTGCGGTCGTAAAAAATGGCGGGGTTTCTTTGACTTATGCGATCATAATGTCTGCAATCAACACACCAACGCGGAGCAGGGATCTTCATTTGTTTTAAGAATTGTAATTCTGGCTCTATAATTCTATAGGCTCGGTTACATCTTTCGCACTTTAAAATTTCCTTCAATATTTCCGGACCCACACTTTCTATATTATCAGAAATGTCTTTGGCATCCTTTGTTGTTTGATATTCCGTAGGATTTATATCCTGCCAACGAAAACCCTGAGCTATCGCCTCCTCTTTTGTTAGTGGAAAATGTTCAGGAGAAATTGTATGAGTATAAGCAAAGGGTGAAGCTTCTGCGGGGAAAAACTCTCCGTACCCATAAACTCTTCCTAATTTATCTATATAAGGCATGTTGTTCATATGCCTTTTTATTTTCAAAACCATTGCCTCATACTCTTCTTTCGTGTATTGCTTATTTAAAATACAATACTGCCCATTCTGCATGCCCGCACACCCAAAGAGATCAGAAGAGTTATGGCAATAAATGCAATATTCCATATTTAAAGCATTATCCCAACATTCTACGGAAAATTTAACATTCGAGGCCCCCCAGCCACAAATAGCAGATTCATAAATTTGTTCGGCATTGCATCCGCCAAGTGATAAATCGTAGCAATCTTTTGAGCTGGGCACCTGGGAATATTGCACATAGCGTAAATTTTCGCTTTCACGTATAAGATAGCTATCTAAAATATTTTTAGAATGCGTTACAAACTCTCCCGACACATTTTGATTTTTTATCCCCTGCATAAATTTATTAGGAAACTTAAGCCAAAATTCTTTAGCTTTTTTATTTATATTAACGAGATTTTTCCAGGAGGTAAAATCAAACTCTTTTAATTTGGCTTGATATTCTTCTTTCGTATATTGCTCATTAAAAATGCAATAATTTTTTGTGCGGAGGTTTACACAACCAATACAATTATTACAGCCTCGGCAATCTTTAGAAAACCAAACGTCAGTACAATCTTCGCAACGGGAAGAAAAATGTGTTTGATGACAATTTGTTAGCCAAAAAGAATAATAACACCTCTCGCACCCTTGAATGTGAGAATTATCATAACAAAATTGACATCGGTCCACACCGTTTCCATATCCGCTGTCTTCTACAAAATTAGAATTAAAAAGAAGGTAGCAATTTTTAAGATCGCTGGCGTTATCGGAGTACTCGCTGTTGATTATTCTGATTCTACTACCAGCTGGCCTTGGGACCTTTTTGTCTAATTCAAAAAGTTGAGATAAAAACGGACGCGTAAAATCCACTTCTTGTCCATAAGCAAACGGATCATATCCGCCTCTCCACTCATCATTACCATAAATAACATATCCTGCTTCCGGAGGATAAAGAGTAAAAAAATTTTTGCCGGTTAAAGCGCTTTTGCCCCGAAATAACTTGCGCTCATTGCGCCATATAAATCTACGACGAAATCTGCACTCCGGACACCATGTTGGCGCGGGAACTTTCATTTTCTCATAAAACGCAAAATCATCGGGCTCGATAACGAAGTCTTTTTTGCAATTTTGACAAATCTTGGCTTGAGAATCTATCATAATATTTATGCGACTTCGTTATTGTAGCAACTTTCGCAGTAAACTATTTCCGGCCGGTCGGGAGAATAAGAAGTTTTTATATCCTTGCCACACTTGGCGCATTGGCGATCCCATAACTTAAACGGATTACGTTGGCTTAATCTGTGGTAGTGCCTACAATTAGAACATAGCCTTGGCAAGGCAAGATTCATTTTTTTATAAAACTCAAGCTCAAAAGGAGTAATTTTAAATGCTCCCATACACTGCTCGTTGCATTTGCCTTCATGTTCGCACGCTATTACTTGGTTCAAAATATCATCAGAAACATCTTTTATATGGTCCGGCAAATCCGCGGGTTGAAGAGTAATTTTATACTGTTTTGTATCTGGCTCTCTCCAATTATATCCGGCCTCTAAAATTGCTGATTTATTTTTCGGATAATATTCCTGAGCGATGGTCTCGTTATAAGCAAATAAAGAAAGTTCTGTTGGGAAAAATTCACCGTACTTGTATACTCTGCCCCTTTTGTCTAAGTATGGCATATCATTCATGTGCTCGATAATTTTCGGGACAAGAGTCTCATACTCTTCTTTAGTATATTGTTTATTTAGAATACAGTACTGTTTACTACGAAGTCCAACGCAACCAAAAAGATCTTTAGAATTTTGACAGGCATAAGTGTAGTTTACGTTCTGACATGAATGAGTAAAAACAGAAAAAAGATTACGCGTGGCTTCCTTTCCGGTGTCGATAATCTCATAAGAATTACTTAAATTTGCTCCAAATCCAAAACCATCATAGACATCCCGCGTGTGATCCCAGCCATGTATAACATATCTACAATCTTCAAGGCCACCATATATATCGAACCCCATATACACATTTTTAGAGTTGAAAATAGTGTCCCCAACAGAATTCAATGATTTATGAATAAGCCCGTAGCGTCGAGGATATTGTTTTATAAATTCTGCAAACTTTTTTCTAAATTCAGTTAATCCTTTATAGCTTCCAAAATCATATTTGGCGCGTTCTTTTGCATATTCTTCTTTGGTATATTGCTGGTTAAAAATGCAATTTGATTTGTTGCGCATATTTATGCATCCCAGAGAATCTATCATATTTTTACAAGCATAAAGAAAGGCGCAATTAACACTTTCATCGCTGTCATACGAGAAAAAAACTCGGTTTAAACTTCCGCATTTGGTATCGTCATAACATTGTGTAGAAAGATTAGCCACAAGTAGGTCAAAAGAATTTTTTGAACCCACAATTCTGGAGCAATACGTTAAATCTTCAACTTCAAAAGATGCATACACAAGATAACAATTTTTAACGTAGGCGTTGTGGTTACCATATTCAGAATTTACCGTATTAGAATTTGCAAGATTAGGGAGGGGAGTTTTTTCCATTAACTCTCTAAACTGCTCGAAAAATGGTTTTGAAAAATCGTAATCTCGTCCAGACTTAAGCTGGTCCCATTTATCAGACCACCAATAGTCTCTTTCATAAACAACAAGGGGCTGTTCTGGGGCGAACATGGTAATAATATCTTTTCCGGTAGCATCGCATTTTCTGTGGTAAAGAGTTCGCTCGTTTCTCCAGGTCATTCGCCTTACAGTTCTACATTCAGGGCAAAATGTTGGTGGTGGCACCTTCATCTTCTCGTAGAAATCAAAATCCTCGGGCTCTATTATAAAGTCTTTTTTACAATTCTGGCATGCTTTTGTTTGGTTTTCCATATTATTTAATAACTTTTTAGGTACGGTTTTTTGCCGTTCGGCAAAAAACCGTACTCGCCCCCTACGCTACTTCTGCATTATAACACTGCTCGCAATAAATAATTTCTGGACGGTCAGGAGAATAAGATGTTTCGAATTCATTAGTACATCCTGGCTTCATACATTTTCTATGCCAGAGTTTAAGTGAGTTCATTTTGTTTCTTCTATTCATATAACGGCAATTAAAACAAAATCTAGGTAAAGGAATTAAAAACTTTTTATAAAAATCCAATTCTGGTTTAATTAACTTAAAGGCATTTCCACAGGATTCACATTTAATAATCTCTTTTAAAATATCGTCAGAAACCTCTTTTAGGTCGTCTGGTAAATCTTCTGCTTTTATTGTTGTTTTATATTCTGCTTGATTTATATCGCGCCATAAATATTTTTCCTTTACGACCTCAGTTTTCGTTTTTGGAAAATATTCAATCGCTAAGGTTTCATTATAGGCAAGTGGAGAAAACTCCTCGGGAAAAAATTCTCCGTAAAAATATTTATTGCCACGTAAGTCAGCATAAGGTAACTCTGTCATATTTTTCTTAATTTTTACAACTAATTCCTCATACTCCTCTTTTGTATACTGCTTATTCAAAATACAGTAACTTTTGCTTCGAAGCCCTACGCAACCAAACAAATTAGATGATGAGTGGCAGTTCATACAATATTCTGAATCTTGCATTGCTGGCCAGCAGTCAAAACAAAATTTTATGTTCTGACAATTATCCCCGCATGCGCAAGACTCGTAGACAAGTTCTGAGTTTTGGCCCCAATTAGTGTAGTCATAAGAGTCATTTACACTTTTTGCAAAGTCCTGAGAATAGTTGACATTTTCACATCCGTCCACTTCATAACAATTGAAAGAATTCTTTGAATTATAAACATATTCTCCGGAAACATCCTTATTATGGTTTCCATGAATATATTTTCTTGGCCGCTTTAACTTAAATGCATCAAATTTATCCTTAATCTTTTTTACCTCATCATAAGATACAAAATTTATTTTTTCTAATTCCCTAAAATATTCTTCTTTAGAATAAGGCTTATTCCAAATATAATAACTTTTACTGCGCAAATTAAAACACCCGAAACAATCATTGCAATTTATGCATTCTTCGCAAAAACGAAGATCCCTGCAGTTTTCTATGTTGGCACAGTTGAAACACTGAAAAATATTTACACTGTGATAAGTTTCATAGCAAAGCTCGGCCCTTGGAGCCGCATGACAATCTACTGAATCCTTAGAATAATTTGAAGCTGTGCAGTATTGGCAATTTTCTTCATTGTTGGTATTAAAACAAAGATAACAGTTTTTTAAATACGACGCTTGATTGGAATAATCGCTATTTATAAATCCACGGATAGAGCGACTAGGCCAGGGCACCGAATTATTTAATTCCTTAAACCGCTGAAAAAATGGCTTACTAAAATCGACATCCATACCATATTCCATCGGGCTCCAATTATCTGACCACCAATAATCATGGTCATAAATTTTTATATACGCCTCTTCCGGATATGTAGAGAATATTTTCTCACCGTTTTTAATTTCTGTTTTTTTAAACAAATTAATCCTGTTTAAAAATATTCCCCTTCGTATTCCCCGGCATTCCGGACAAAATGTCGGCGGTGGAACTTTCATCTTCTCGTAAAAATCAAAATCTTCAGGCTCGATTACAAAGTCCTGTTTGCAGTTTTGACATTGACGGGTTTCCTGTAACATTTATTTAATCCTATCAAAAAACCACCTCTATTGAAAGTGGTTTTTTACTTTTTATTTTATTTATCAGCCTCAGGAAGAGACGCCTTGTCTTCATACTTCTCCTCTTCTACTCTCTGTTCTAGCTCTTCTTTAGAGTCTTTTGCCTTGATCTGCATCCCTCCGTCCAGCTCATCTTTCTTTTCCAGTGAATCTTCTAAAGCTTTGCGCAACTCTGATAAATTAATTTCTTTCCTCTTCGGTCTCTCTTGGTTACCGCCAGAACTCGCCTTCGGCGAGATTGAAGCGGATTTAGGATTATGAAAAGATATATTTCCTATTTTTTCCGAAGAATGGTCCCGTCCAGTCGTTCGACCAGACGCCACATTATCTGATGGGGCAAATTCTATACCCAAAGATCCCAGGGCCTCGTTTCCCGCAGATTGGATTCTGGAAGTCTCCGCTTGCCTTGCTTTCTTTTCAGGCGTAACCGCTCCGCTGGAACCTCGGCTGGACTGATTAGAAACTTCTTTTACGCTCACTGATGATACGGGTTGCGTATCCCCGGCCCCGCCTGCATCGCTAGGCGAAGCATTGCGGGCAGGTTTTATTTTTTTTAAACAGCTTTTACAGTAAATGGGCCTTCCTGGAACTGGTTCAAAAACAACCTTAGTATCCTTTCCACAATTTGAGCACTTAACATCATATAACTTTGTTGAATCAGAAGATCGGGAACTGTTAGATTGGTACGGGGGCCTAGAAAAGCTCTT
>Ga0268280_1002060_pt1 | contig 12278 bp, 7 predicted proteins | sample saktaG_9_FD_190139 | JGI IMG/M metagenome (GOLD analysis project Ga0268280, IMG submission 190139) | Saline water microbial communities from Sakinaw Lake, British Columbia, Canada - sak_2011_5_24_40m | ecosystem: Environmental > Aquatic > Non-marine Saline and Alkaline > Saline ...
GAAGGATTAAAACACGAAGATATCGTTGCAGGTCTTGTATATTCGATCTGCATGAATTATTCGAACAGGGTCAAGGGAAACAGGCCCGTAGGGGAGAAAGTATTCATGCAGGGGGGGGTATGCTACAACCGCGCTGTTCCTCTTGCTATGGCGGCTTTAGTCGGCAAACCGATTGTTGTGCCTCCCGAGCCAGGGCTTATGGGCGCATTCGGTGCGGCACTGGAGGTCAAGAGAAGAATAGAAAAGGGCCTGATGCAAAAAAAGCGTTTTGATCTGAAAACTCTTGCGAACCGGGAGGTCAGTTATGGAAAAGCTTTTATATGTAAGGGAGAAAAAAGCGAATGCGACCGGCGCTGCAACATCGCAATGATAGAGTTAGAGAATAAAAAATATCCGTTTGGGGGAGCCTGCAACCGTTACTATAATTTGCGCCACAATATCAAAAGCGATGCCGATAAGCTTGACCTTGTCCATGTTCGCCAGAAGCTTGTTTTTGAACCGAAACAGCGAACGCTGCCCCCGCTGCTTTTGGCGGGGTTAGCGAGCGAATTAAAAACAGACTCTATTCCCTGCGGTCGGAGATTACCCGCTGCCAGCAGCGGGGAGCTTCAAAAATATGCTGCTTCACCCTTAAATAGATCTGAGAAAGGGTTAAAAGGCCGGATCGGAATAAACAAATCCTTCCTTGTCAATACATACTATCCTTTATATTCAACCTTTTTCTATGAGATTGGATTTGAACCTGTAATTTCCAAAGAACCTTCGAAAGAGGGAATGGATCAGAAAAACGCGGCGTTTTGTTATCCTGTTGAGCAGTCTCACGGATTCTTCTGGTCTCTTATTTCGGGCGATGATATTCCGGAGTTTATTTTTCTGCCTCATTTTAAAGCCGTGCCGGTTACAAACGGGTGTAGAAGTTCACAGGTCTGTCCTCTCGTTCAGGGGGAAACATTTTATCTACAAACCACATTCAGAAAAAGGCTTGAGGAGGTCAGGAAAAAAGGGCTAAAAATCCTTGCTCCACTTATTGATCTTACCCACGGGATAGAATCCGCAAAAGAGCCTCTTCTTGAAACTGCGAAATCGATGGGAGTGCCCCGGAAAGCTGCTGAAAACGCATTTCTTGCAGCGGTTGAGGCACAGAAAAAATGTTTTGAAGAGATGAAGTTTATCGGGAATGAAGCCTTGAGAGAGCTTGAAAAAGATCCTGAAAAATTCGGCGTTGTGATTTTTGCCAGGCCATACAATGGCTTTGTCGAAGAAGCTCACATGGGAATACCACGGAAATTCGCCTCGAGAGGCGTTAGTGTGTTGCCGTTTGATTTTCTCGATTTCGATAATGAAGAGAGCAAACACCATATGTACTGGGGAATGGGGCAGTTGCTGCTTAAAGCCGGGAAAGTTGTGGAACGCCATCCCCAGCTTTTTGGTACATATATAACCAATTTTTCCTGTGGTCCCGATTCGTTCCTTATCGGGTACTTCAGGGATCTGATGGGAAGGAAACCGTCATTAACTCTTGAGCTTGACAGCCATACAGCCGATGCCGGGCTGGAAACGAGGATCGAAGCCTTTATTGATATTGTCAATTCCTATAGGCAGCTTATTGCTGAAAAAAAGATTGCAGGAAGGAAAAAGAAATTTGTACAGGCAAAGATAGCTCTTGAAAACGGAGTTTCCAGAGTAATTACATCATCAGGCCGTGCCCTGCCGATGACCGATCCCTGTGTAAAACTGCTGTTGCCTTCCATGGGCAGACTCGCAACCGAATCTTTTGCGGCGGTATTAGGCGGAAAAGGCTATAATGTTGTGGCACATCCTCCGGCTGATAAAGCTGTTCTTAGACTGGGCCGCGCCAACACATCCTGCAAGGAGTGTCTGCCCCTGATACTGACTACCGGGACGCTTCTAAATTACATAAATAACGGAAAATCAAAGGAAGATGTTCTGGTTTATTTCATGCCGACTTCTTCCGGTCCCTGCAGGTTCGGCCAATATCATATTTTCATGGGAGATCTTATTTCAAGGCTCGGCATTCCAGACGTAGCCATGCTCTCCCTTACTTCCGAGAATTCATACGGAGGAATGGGAAACGATTTTCACAAAAGAGGTTGGTGGGGTGTTGTTGTATCGGACGTGATGGAAGATATACGTTCAATGATTTTAACAAATGCCATTGATCGTGATTCCGCTCTAAATCTTTTTGAGAAGGAATGGGATTTGATTCTCCGTGAACTGGAGAAAGGAGACTTCATTAGTTTCGGAAAGAGGATAAAAGAGAGCGCTGATAAATTTAAAGCACTTCCGATGAAAATTCCGCCGGATGAGGTTCCAAAGATATCGCTTGTAGGCGAGATATTTGTCCGAAGAGACTCGATATCAAGACAGAATCTTACGGAAAAGCTCGCGGATATGGGGTTTGCGACTGTTTGTTCTCCGATTGCCGAGTGGCTTCACTATTGCGATTATCTGGTTGATAAAAACCTTGTCGATGCAAGTATGTCGGGGAGGCAAAAACTCTCTTTTGCATTAAAAAAGAAGATCATGAGAAAATATGAGAAAAGCATCAAGAAAACATTGTCGCTTTCAGGTCTGGTACATGCCGAAGCTGTAAATATAAAATCAATTATAAAAACAGCGATACCTTACATATCTCCGAATCTCACAGGAGAAGCGGTTTTGACGGTTGGAAGCGCGATTGCCGAGATTGCTTCCCATGCCTGTGGAGTAATTGCAATAGGGCCTTTCGGATGTATGCCAAACAGGCTTTCAGAGTCAATACTGACCGAAATAATGAACAAAGAAGGCAAACTTGCCGCCGTGCCTGGCAACAGGCGACTAAGAGATGTCCTCTCCGATGCGGATAATCTTCCATTTCTTGCAATTGAAAGTGACGGGTCACCTTTTCCGCAACTGATAACGGCTAAACTTGAGGCTTTCTGCCTGCAGGCTAAAAGGCTTCATTCGGCGATGATAAGGCATTAAGGCATGAGGCAAGAAGTGAATATCGAATTTCGAATATAGAATATCCAATTTCGAAACAAACGATGTCCGATCTCCGGCATTCGAAGTCCAAGTGAGATGTGAGGCGTGAGACAACAAATTGTTTTTAATGAATTAATATAAGCCTCTTGACAATAAAATCGCAACATAATATAGCAGTCAGGTCTTTTTTAAAAACATAGTGTAAAATTATTTGGCGGGGTAAGAATCTATATAGGCTGGGATACATTTAATGTTCAGGTGTATGCCTGAAAAATCGGTAATTTAAACAGGAGGTGCTTGCATGGCGGATTATAATATCAATATTTTTTTGGATGATGAAAAATTTAAGAAAATTGAAGACGTTCAGTTGGCCGACAAAGTTAAGATGATTGACGGGAAAAAGGCTATCCAGGTGCCTTTCAGCGACAAGGAACACAAGAAACTTATTAAGGGCTTTCCGGATTTAGTCTTCGATGCGTCCAATTCCTGTGTTATTCCGGAGAATGCTGAAAAAATTCTTTTTGATATTGTTGCCAACATGAAGACTGTAGATGTCATGAAATTTGCCATCATGAAAATTTATAATCCTCTTGCAGGAAAAGCAATCAGGGCAGCAAGATATTAAGCCGTTTTTCATAAATAACAGTAACGTTGAAATGCCGTGACCGGCATAAGGAATCGTAAGCCGTGGCCGGCATATGGAGTCGTAACAAAATAGTCAGAAATGGATTTGTTATTTTGTAACGGCCCCTAACGAAATGGGCAGAAATATAATGAGTATTTCGTAACGGCCCCTAACAGCTCCTAAACGAAACACGGACTTTTTCCGGGTTATCCTATAATTTTTTAAGGGAAAGATCGTCAGATCTTTCCCTTTTTTTTATATATTTCTGTCCATTATCGCATATAATCCGGCAAACATTTTTACTGATTTCCAGTATATTCTCAAAACCAGAGGAAAGGTTTTTAGCATGTTGTAAAAAAAACCGACACACGCCGATTAAAATCCTCATAAATATTATCTCTCACACGCCGATTAAAATCGAAATTAATACTCCCTACCGCATATGAACACAGAGAATAAATGACATCACTGATTTTTAAAAATAATTTGGCATGTTATTTGTATGAATATAAATCGACATACCATTTGTGTTTAAATAGTGTCTATCCGGAAACACTTTTCCGGACGGAAACCAAATAGTACACCAAAAATGCAGAAAAGGAGGTTCCGGCTGTGCTGAAAGAAGCTGAAACAAGCGGGAAACAGACAGGCGCCGAGGAGTTCTCCAGTGAGAAACTTGCTGCCGTAGATGCTGTCATCAATCATAACCGTTTGAAGCCGGGGGCATTGATTCCGGTTTTGGAAGAAGTCCAGGAAATTATCGGTTATGTTCCCAAATCCATACAAAGCAGAATCGCATTGGGCTTGGGAATCTCCTTAAGTGAGGTCTGGGGGGTGGTGACCTTCTATTCCTTTTTTACCATGGTGCCGAGAGGGCGGCACACCGTGCGCTGTTGTATGGGTACCGCCTGCTATGTCAGGGGGGGCAAGAGCAATCTGGAAAAACTCTCGACGCTTCTTAACATTAAACCTGGCGCAACAACCGAGGATCAGCGGTTTTCGCTGGAGACGGTCCGGTGTCTTGGAGCATGCGCTCTTGCCCCGGTTGTGGCTGCTGGCGGGGAAACTTTTGCGCAGGTAAAACCCATGAAAATCCCGGAAATTCTGGAAGAATTCAAGTAGCTCTGATTTTAAAGAGTTTATCAACCTTTTTTAAAGAGAGGGAAAACTCGGATGAAGCGATTAACTCCGGAAAAATTGGACAAACTTCGTAATGAGATGAGCTGTTTCATGGCCGTCCGTTTCATAGATGACATTCCGGCCGGGCAACCGGTTTATCCGTATCACCTGATGTTCTGCGGCGGAACGGGCTGCCGAGCGTCCAAAAGCATGGAGATAAAGCACCACCTTATTGATGCCATTGAAAAGCGGCATCTTCAGGACAAAATCGTGCTAATCGAGACCGGCTGCATAGGCTTCTGCGCCCATGGTCCGGTCATGGTTGTTTATCCGGGGGGCGTTTTTTATCAATATCTAAAGCCTGACGATATGGATGAAATTCTGGATCAGCACATTCTTAAGGGTCATCCTGTAGATCGGATTCTGTATAAAGATCCTGTCTCGGGTCGTTCGATCCCACGATTGAAAGATATCCCATTCTTTTCCATGCAGCAAGCACGTGTATTAAGAAACAAGGGATTAATAGCAGCCGAGCGTATTGAAGAATACATAGGAACCGGCGGTTATCTCGGGGCATGCATAGCCCTTTTTGAAATGAATTCCGAGGAGATTATCAAAGAGATAAAGGTATCCGGACTGCGGGGACGCGGCGGAGCAGGATTTCCGACCGGTCTGAAATGGGAATTTGCCAACCATTCACCAGGTCCGGTTAAATACATTCTCTGCAATGCCGATGAAGGCGATCCCGGAGCTTTTATGGATTGCGCCGTTCTGGAATCCGATCCACACGCTGTTTTGGAAGGTATGATTATCGCGGCCAAGGCCATCGGAGCCCACCAGGGGCATATTTACTGCAGGGCGGAGTATCCGCTGGCCGTCAAACGGCTCAATATTGCCATTGGCCAGGCTCGCGAGTATGGTCTACTGGGAAAAGATATTCTGGCTTCTGGCTTTGACTTTGATCTGGATATATATCGCGGAGCCGGAGCTTTTGTATGTGGTGAGGAAACGGCACTTATGACCTCTATCGAGGGCAAGCGGGGCACACCGCGGCCAAGGCCGCCATTCCCGGCCGTTTCCGGTTTATGGAAAAAGCCGACCGTTTTGAATAATGTCGAAACTCTGGCCAGCGTTGCACAAATCATCATTAACGGAGGGAAATGGTATGCCGAGCTGGGTACCTTGCGCAGCAAAGGAACAAAAATATTTTCTGTTACCGGAGATGTGAACAATGTGGGATTAGTGGAGGTTCCCGTAGGCACAGCATTGGGCGACATTGTTTTTGATATTGCCGGCGGTATTTCCAAAGGTAAGAAGTTCAAGGCTGTGCAGCTCGGTGGCCCTTCGGGAGGGTGTATTCCGGGGCAGCATCTGAATACGCCGGTGGATTACGAATCGCTGACTCAACTCGGGGCCATCATGGGTTCCGGGGGCATGATCGTCATGGACGAGGATAAGTGCATGGTGGATGTGGCCCGGTTCTTTATGGATTTTTGCGCCGATGAATCATGCGGCAAATGCACACCGTGCCGGGTAGGCACCCGCAAGATGCTCGAAGTGCTCACCAGGATCTGTGAAGGCAAAGGCGGGCCAGGAGACATTGAAACGCTGGAGAGGTGGGCGGATATAATGCGCAATACCGCCTTGTGCGGCCTCGGTCAAACGGCTTCCAACCCGGTGCTTTCCACCCTCCGGTATTTCCGTCATGAATATGAATCCCATATCTTCGAAAAACGATGCCCTGCCGTGGTATGCGCAGACCTTTTTGACGCTCCTTGCCGGCATGCCTGCCCGGTCGGAATGGATATTCCCGATTATATCGCCCTGATCAGGAAGGACAGACTGAAAGAAGCTTATAAGCTACTGCTCAAGACCAATCCGTTTCCGAGCATTTGCGGACGGGTCTGCGAGCACCGCTGCGAGCTGAAATGCAGGCGTTCCATGCTGGATGAACCGGTAAGTATAAAGTTCCTTAAACGCTACATAACCGACCATGCGACGAGGCCGCCCGTTAAGCCGGCGACGGTGGTGCGCGCGGAAAAGATAGCCGTTATCGGCGCAGGTCCGTCGGGTCTGACTGCTGCCAAAGATCTGGCTTTGCGGGGCTATCGGGTAAGTGTCTTCGACCAATTCCCCGAGGCCGGTGGAATGCTGAGATGGGCCATTCCTGCCTACCGGCTTCCCCGTGATGTGCTCCGGCGGGAAATTCAGGACATTTTCGATCTGGGGGTCGAATTTAAGGGAAACACATGCATTGGCCGGGATATTTCGTGGGAGGAGATTGCAGGCCAATTCCAGGTGGTATATCTGGCCATCGGCGCTCAGCGGAGCGCTGCCACTGATATGGAAAGCATCGAAGGAGTCCGGGTCACAGGCGCTGTAGAATACCTGAAGGAGTACAATCTTGATCGTAATTCATATACCGGCCGGCGTGTTGTTGTCGTGGGCGGCGGCAACGCGGCCATCGACGCGGCCCGCTGCGCCATAAGGCTCGGAGCTGAAGATGTGACCATACTTTATCGTCGTCAGAAGGCAGACATGCCGGCCCAGGCGGATGAAATTCTGGCGGCAGAACACGAGGGCGTCAAAATATGTGTCATGGGTGCTCCTCTGCGGTTTGAACAAACGGCAGGTCCGCTGAAAAAACTAATCTGTCAGCGCATGATCCTTGGTGAATTTGACGCCGGCGCAAGGCGAAAGCCGGTTCCTGCACCCGGTGACCAATTTGTACTGGAAACAGATCATGTCATAATGGCCATAGGACAACAACTTGATATTAGTGATGATATAAGGAATATCGGAGTGGGAATAAGTCGCAGGGGACTTATTGAAATCATACCCGGCAAAAAGACCGGAACTGCGGGAAAGTTTATATTTGCAGGCGGAGATGCAGTCAGAGGCCCGGATACGGTAATTGGTGCTATTGCCGATGGTCACAGGGCCGCTGAGGAAATAGATGCGGCCATACGGGAAAGAAACGCAGAGCCGGCCTATGTGCCGCCTCCACCGGAAGTGATGGAAATTCCCGGATTACCAGAAGCGCAAACCGAGTCTAAACCCAGGGTGTCAATGCCAGAGGCAGACCCTGCTGAACGTAAAACAGATTTTAGGGAGGTTGAACTTGGATTTGCTCACGGTGCGGCACTTGAAGAAGCCTGCCGCTGCCTCCAGTGCAATCTTAAGGATGTCGAAGCAGGAGAATTTTGAACTTATGACCACGCATAGAGGCCGTTTATACTCAAAGGAGAAAGATGTACATGGAAAATAGCCCAAAGCAGGTAAACGTGACCATTGACGGTCTCCAGTTATCTGTTCCGGAAGGAATGACAATCCTGGAAGCCGCCCGGCAAAACAATATCAGGATTCCTACCCTGTGCCATCATCCGGCGCTGTCGGCATGGGGCGGATGCCGCCTGTGTGTGGTTGAAGTGGACGGCAGCCCTAAACTTGCAGCAAGTTGTGTTATGCCGGTGCGTGAAGGAATGACGGTTGTCACGAGCAACAGCAATATCATCACCGCACGCCGCACGATTCTGGAGTTTCTGTTTGCCGAACGGAACCACTATTGCATGTTCTGTTCTCAGAGCGGTGATTGCGAGCTTCAGGCGCTGGCTTACGAACTGCAGATGGATCATCTTACAGTGCCTCAATCCTATGAGCAATATCCGACCGATATTACAAGTGAATATATGGCGATTGATCATAACCGCTGCGTGCTTTGCGGCCGGTGCGTTCGCGCCTGTCACGAAATTGCAGGCGCTTACGTTCTCAATTATCAGGGACGCGGCATTAAAAATCAGATCGCTTTTGATCTTAATATGAGCCGGGGTGAATCTTCCTGCTTGGGTTGCGGAGCTTGCCTGCAGGTTTGTCCCACCGGAGCTATTTTCAACCGCTTCCGGGCTCATCGTTCGGTAAAGGGACACCTGAAAGAAAAACGTATCGCCACGGATTCTTTTTGTTCCAAGTGCGGCCTGATGTGTGAAACGCATACAATTGTCGAAGACAATCAGCTCCTCAGGATCGAAGGCCATATAACACCCGGCAACATGGGGCCGGAGCGTGGCCAATTATGTGTCAAAGGCCGTTTTGAACCTCTGAAAACTCCCGGCAAACGCCTGCTTTATCCAATGATGCGGGAAGCTGACGGAACATGGAAGAAGGTATCCTGGAAATCAGCTATGGATTTGGTTGAAAGCAATATGAGTTTAAAGCAAAAAGGGACGTTCGGGTTGGTATCGAGCTGCTGCGCCAACGAGCATCTAATGATATTCCGGGATCTTATGCTTAAGGGCTGGGGTGCTGATTGCCTTGACACACTTGATGGCCGTTCCCTCAGGACTCTGGCCGATGCCTGGGAAGAGCTTGGTAAAACATTTCTGGGTCTAAAAGAGGCTTCCTGGAAACGCATACCGGATGCAGATCATATGTTGATAGTCGGAACCCCCTCTTTTGAAACCCAGCCGCTGATAGGAGGACTGATAAGAAGGACGATTCTCGAAAAAAGAAGTACGGCATTCGTTATCGGAAAGACTGACCCGGTGAGCCCCTGGAGCGCTGATTATGTGCCGGTGGCTGAGGGCAATGAAGAGCCGGTAATTGAGGCTTTTCTGTCCCAGGTGCTAAAAAGCCATTCCGGTCAGCTGTCACCGGGTTGGGAACCGGTTCTTTCGGAGATGAAAAAAGTAAATGTGGAAAACCGCCTGGATCGAGCCGGTCTGGATAATTCCGCAAAAAAGGCATTTATGGCTGCAGTAGATGCCTTTGTAAAGAGCAGGAATCCAATTGTCATTGCGGGAAAAGGCGTTACTGAACTGCCGCAGGCCGACGCTTTGCGCAATCTGATGTTTCTATCACTTGTAAAAGGCATTTTGCCTGAGAATGCTCTGCGGCTGGTGATTCTCAAATCAAACGGCAATAGCTCCGGTGCTCTGAAACTTGGAATATCCGCGGGAGCGCCGGATGGAAAATACCGGCGCGGGCTTATGCTGCTGGATGACGAGAATCTGGCAGGTTCTCAGCTCCTGGAACGGCTTAACGGCCTTGACTTTCTGGCTGTTATAACACCCTATTTCCCGGAAGCGCTGAGAGATAATGCCCATATTCTTATCCCGAGACCAACCTGTATGGAGGAGGAAGGCTCTTATACCTCCCTGGACGGCAAGGAAATCCGTACCCTGCATGCAACACTCAAACGGCCCAAAGGGGTGAGCGAGTCATGGCAAACCCTGCTTGCTCTGATGCAGCGCACAGAGTTTCATCCCAGCTATGCCAGGTGGAAAGACATAAGCGCCAGAGTTACCGGCGAAATGCAATCGGGACTATAGATCGTTCAATGGAGGTGAATTAATGTCAAAACCCAAAGTGGCTACTGTATGGTTGGAAGGATGTGCCGGATGTCACATGTCTTTCCTGGATCTGGATGAAAAACTTCTGGATATATTTGCGGCTATTGATATTACCGTGAGCCCGGTAACGGACTTCAAGAATTTTGATTTTGGTTCTCTAACCGTGGGCATAATAGAAGGGGGCATTGGGAATAAGGAACAAGAAGAGATTGCGCTTCATCTGCGGGAGCATTGCAAAATCCTCATTGCGTGGGGCGACTGCGCGGTTTTTGGCGGAATCAATATGCTGCGGAATGCAATTCCGGTAAAGGAACTTATGCGTTACTGCTATCAGGAGACTGCCAGCACGATTTCGGGAGTCCTGCCAATCCATGAAGAATTGCCGGTTCTTCTGGATCAGGTGATTCCGGTCAATCGTTTAGTAACGGTGGATGTCTATGTTCCAGGATGTCCCCCTTCTCCGGAATCGATTGCCTATTGCCTTACTGAAATACTCAAGGGACGAATGCCAGTTGTCCTTCCACCGAGCATGATGCACTTTGATTGAGGAGACCGACTACATGAGCGACAACAGAAAAATAACAATCAATCCGATTTCCCGAATTGAAGGCCACGGCAAGGTTGTGATCCACCTGGATGCGGACGGTAATGTGGAAGATGCTAAGTTCCATGTTACCCAGTTCAGGGGATTTGAGCGGTTTTGCCAGGGCCGGCCATTTGAAGAGATGCCGATTATCACCCAGCGAATCTGCGGAATCTGCCCGGTCAGTCATCAGTTGGCTTCGGCCAAGGCATGCGATGCCATTCTGGGTGTGAAAATTCCGGATACAGCAGTGGCGCTGAGAAGGCTTTTGCATATGGGGCAGTTTATACAGTCCCATGCGCTTCATTTCTTTTATCTGGCCAGCCCGGATCTGCTCTTTGGATGGGACTCAGACCCCGAGCAGCGTAATGTGGTAGGAGTGATAGGCGCTTATCCTGATATAGCAAAAAAGGGCATAAGGCTCAGAAAATTCGGCCAGGATGTCATCCGGGCTCTCGGGGGTAAAAGCATACATCCGGCCTATGCAATTCCGGGTGGCGTTATCAACGGTTTGGCAGAAAAAGAGCGCGATGATTTGTTGACGGGATTCGCTCCGGCATATGATGCCTGTTATACCGCTCTGGGCTTTATTAAGGAATGGCTGGAAAAAAACCGACCCGAAATAAAACGTTTTGCAAACTTTCAGTCTCTAATGACCGGCCTGGTGGATGATGCCGGTTGTCCGGATTTGTATGACGGCAAACTTCGGATTCAGCACAGCTCCGGAAACCACCGTGTGGAGTTCGATCCAAAGGATTACCTGAATTTTATTGCAGAGCATGTTGAAGACTGGTCCTACCTGAAGTTTCCCTATTTCAAGGAACATGGATTTCCACAAGGATGCTACAGGGTCGGGCCGCTGGCAAGGATCAATATTGCCGATGCGCTCAGCACGCCCAAAGCCCAGGCCGAGCTGCTGACTTTCAGGGAGAAGACAGGAGACGGGTTGAGCGGATCTACTCTTCTGTTTCATTACACTCGGCTGATCGAACTGCTTAACTGCCTGGAAGCAGCTGAAAAACTCTTGCAAAGTGAAGCTATCTGCGGTACGAATATCCAAAACCGCGCGTCTGTCTCAAACAATGAGGGCATCGGTGTCATCGAGGCTCCCCGTGGAACTCTTATTCACCATTACCGGGTTGATAAATACGGAGTTATTGAAGATGTCAATCTGATTGTGGCTACCGGACATAATAATCAGGCCATGAATCAATCCGTTGGAATGGTGGCTAAGGAATATATTCGCGAGGGGCGGGTTAGGGAAGGCATATTAAACCGTATTGAGGGCGCAATCCGATGTTATGATCCATGCCTCTCCTGCTCTACCCATGCCATGGGCCAGATGCCGCTCAATGTCCAGGTTTACAGCGAGAATGGGCAATTACTGGTTCAGTTGCAAAGGGACTTATAAGTGAACGACTTTCAGAACACTGAAACGGTTAACTTATGGATCATTGGCTACGGCAACCCCCATCGCCGGGATGACGGCATAGGGCCACAAGTGGCTGACCAGCTAAAGCGCCGCTTTGGCGGTGTCGGAGGGGTCAACATGATGTCGCTTCATCAGCTTGGACCAGAACTTGCAGAAGATCTTCGGGAGGCAACCGGGGTTATTTTT
>Ga0268280_1002061_pt1 | contig 12273 bp, 9 predicted proteins | sample saktaG_9_FD_190139 | JGI IMG/M metagenome (GOLD analysis project Ga0268280, IMG submission 190139) | Saline water microbial communities from Sakinaw Lake, British Columbia, Canada - sak_2011_5_24_40m | ecosystem: Environmental > Aquatic > Non-marine Saline and Alkaline > Saline ...
GATATGATTTATTAGTATTATTATTGCCACTACATTTTAAAGGATATAAAATGTAAATGCTTATTTTACAAGGATTCTAGAGGATAAATATCCAAAATTAGCTTGCAAGTGTCAAAGTCGGGAAAAATTTCATTTATTAAATAAAAACCCAGGGAATGTATTCCTGGGTTTTTATTTGTATGATCTATTTGCGTCTACACGCAAATTGGCACCCCTATGCTTCCCGTATTGGATGAGATGGAGTAAAAATCTGAAAGTGGCTATTGATAGGGATTTTAGGATTTCTGGGAGGTAAAAATAGGCCAAAAATGGGGGTCGTAATTGCTGATTTTTCGAAATTTGAAGTGCGTTTAAAGGCACTCTCCGTGCGTTTTTAGAGCATTCCTGAGGGGGTCTGAAACCCTTATAAATAAAGGCTTTTATGGGATGTAAATAATTAAAATGGGGGCACATTCTATTAAGACACTGCTCATATCCTATAGGTTTCCCCCCCCCGCTAAAATTTCCCGAATTACCGAGACAGTTCAACCGCCCCTGATACACTTATATTCATTTAACTTGAAATTTCTTTTTATCTTTTTTACAAATAATCTGTGTTATATCTCGACCAGATTGAAAGGCAGTAGATACGCCTCCACCAGGTGTAGTCCATTGACCAATTAAGTAGAAATTTTCAAGGCCGGGTAATTCTTTTTTTATAAACTCTGGAATTAAGCTCGGTAACCAATTCCATCCTTGTGTGCTCCCCATCCAATTATTCGTGTATCTTTTAAATGTAGCTGGAGTAGCAATATCTATTACATCTACATTACTTATGATATTTCCGAAGCGATTATCAAGTATTTTAATGACCTCTTGGGAAATACGATCTTTTTCCCGATTATATTCCTCAATATGATTTTTTCTGAGCTCACTCCAATACTGATAATTATCTGTTTTTAATATAATTCTTATACATGTTTTTCCTTCGGGAGCTAGCGTGTGATCAAAATTATAAATAGTTATTGGAATACTCATAAGTTTTGATTGCTCGTCAACAATAAACTCTTTATTTAGGTGTAATTCAATTGATGTGGGTTCATTCTCAAAAGTTCTTAAGACCCCCAATGAAACAAGCACCATTGAAGGCCATCTGGGATGCTCATTGTATAATTTCTTTACTTTCTTATCAATATATTTTCCCTCTAACATTTTAAAAATCGTGTAATAACCGTCTGCGGCTGAGATAACAAAATCAGCATCGTTATGGGTTTCCCTATTTTCTAGGGTAATTCCTACAGCTTGATTATCTTTTGTATTAATCTTGATTACTTTTAATTTATAATGAATCTTCCCACCTGATTCTAAATATTTCTTTTCCAGTAAACGAGCGAATGGAAGCGAACCACCAATCGGATATCCAGAATTTTTATTATGGAGACTCCCCAAACCAATAAGAAGAAAAAAAGCCGGAAAACGAGAGAAAAAATCCATATTTAAGGTGCGTTTCAACTTTTTACTCTTACACTCCTTGGTCATATCTTCAACGGATTTACTCCATTTCATTAAGTAATACAATACAGGGGCAACTTTAAATTGTCTTAAGTAATAATCAAGCGGATTCCATAACTCTAAAGGTTTAGAGGGCATCAAATCGATATTTGCCAATTTTTTTATTCCTTTGACAAAAGAGCGAATAAAACCTCTATCTTCTGGAGCTATAGAAATCAATTCTTTTTCTAGTTTATCTGGATCAGTAAACATAGTGACTATTTTCCCGTTTTCATCCTCAACTGCACCAAGAGCATCATGATAATAAAATTTCAGCTGATTCATATCAATCAATTCATTCCAATAATGATATAGCTTAAATCTTGGATTTAACCCGCCTATTGAATGTATGCATCCGTCAAAAGTATAACCTTTTCTTTTCCAAGCAGTACATAAGCCTCCTGGAATGTTATGTAATTCAAATATCTCGGTATCATAACCATTCATTTGCAAATAACATCCAGCGCTTAAACCGGCTATTCCCGAGCCAATAATAATTATTTTCTTTTTAGACATGCTTTTTTCTCCCAAGATTTGATTTATTTTATTCGTTCATAGGTGCTTGCCACTTTCTTTTGTTATTTTCCTACTCTTGATCTTATGAGTGCCTTCGCAACCGTGGCAGCAGGAATGGTGTATTCCGCTTGTACTCCAGGTACTCGAACCCAAATCTGTCTTCAAGCTCCTTCTCCTCGATCAGCTTCACATATAATAGAAGCACGACTATCAGTATCAGGACTATTGCAATCGCCGAAAACGAGCCGATCCAAACAGAAATGCCCAAATAGGCGGCAAAGGTCCCGAGCGTCATCGGATTGCGGCAGTAGGTAAACGGACCCGTCACGACGAGTCTCCTCGTGGGCATCATCGGTACTGGCGTTCCTTTACCAATCGTCACCTGAAGTTGGATTGACCACAACCCGAGAAAGCCACCTCCCACAACAAGCAATAGACCGACAATCAAGTTCACTGCACCTAGGGTGAACCGCGGCAGCTGAAGCCAGCGATCGATCGCAGCGGAGGAGACAGTGAGCAGAAAAGGAAATATCAGAAGGAAAAAGATACCTTCAAAACCAAAGGCGATAAGCCTCTGTCTTATACTGTATTCACGTTTAGCCCAATCCTGGAACTTTTTCATAATCCTTCTCCTTTCATAGAGTGCCGCTACTTCTTTCTACCTTCCCTTTCGACTCTTTTGATCAACTTATTATTTTTAATTTTTGCTTATATTCTGGCATAAAGACAGCTAATTTGACTATCCTGATTGATTCAGTTTATTCTATAGTTGAATGTTATTTTATAATTATAGACCCTATTTTTTTTACTTCCAATCTGGGTCAGCTGGAAAGAGACTGTAATGCTTTACGCCTTGACGGGGTTGAGCCATCCAATCTGCTACAATCCCTTTCCATTTCAGATAATGTTCAGTATTTTGGTGGTTCTGAAATTCTTCTGGAGACTTATAAACCTCATATAAGAAGAATTGCGAAGGATCATTTTCCGCCTGCAAGACATTGAAGTGGACATTACCTGGTTCTTTGCGAGTATTCGAAGCATTTTCAAAGGTCGCTTCTTTAAAGTCTTTAATTTTTTCTGGTTTAACAAACACAGTTACACATACAATATACATATTTTTCACTCCTTAAGCGGTTGCTTTATAAAAAGTTTATTTTATTAGTTTTACTGATTATCTATACTTTTAAGTGCTTCAAATCCTCAAGAAACTGATTTTACGAGGTCTCCTTTTAGGACCTCTATTTATGATAATAATAACCTGAGGCTTCAACCATCCGATTAAGAAACTCCTTAGAACCTATAAGTTTTCCGCGAAAAGTTACCAAAGTTATTAACCTCCTGGTACACCTTCCCTATTATTTAATTTAAAAGTAAATTAGTAATTATCCAAGAAACTGTGATGTGTTCCCATTTTGTTAAGGAAAGAGTTACATCTACTAACTTTGTTATATTGCAAGACTTGATCCCTTTACTCCCAATATTAATACGACAAAAGGTTTAAAAAATCCTTCTTTTTAGAGAATAAAATTGCAAGATGCAAGGTGCAAGTGCGGAGAATCTGCCATAATGACAAAGGGATTAAAACTAATAATATTTAGTTACAAATGGGGAAAATGTGTAAAACTTGTGGAAAAATAACTTCTTGAAAGCCTTATATAATAAGGGTTTCAAGAGAATAATGCGAGGATTGCCTGTACGAGCAAATTTTGCCTTAACTGATACTTTATCCCTCAAAAATGGCACTTTTTTAACTAAAATTCCATCACCTCAAAATCTGAAAGTGGCTATTTATAAGGGTTTCGCGGTTTGGAGGAGGCAAAAATAGGCCAAAAATGGGGGTCGTAATTGCTTATTTTTCGAAAAATGAGGCGCGTTTAAAGGCACTCTCCGTGCGTTTTTAGGGCATTCCTGAAGGGGGTCTGAAAGCCTTGTAAATAAAGGGTTTTAAAGATAGTAAATAGGAACGGTGAACCGTCCCCTGTTCTTTTTCTTTATTTATCTAATAATTCTATTATTTATTTTGTCCTTGTCTTACCCTGCTACATTAATTCCAATCCCAGAAAGAAATTATGTTAAATGTTGAGACCTTACTCCTCTTGCTCTCCATACTTTTTATGTTTGTCCATAAGCAAAATTGAACATTTTAACTTCTTGTCTTCTGATCATTGAATATTCCAGAATATTTCCCCGCAACCGCAGCTGATAATAGTTTTAAGCTCCTTACCTTTGCTATGAGTTAATTCAATTGTATTTCCACATGTAGTACAGGAAAATAAGGCAAATAGTTCCTTAAAGGCTTCTACAACAGGCTTAAAATCTTCTTTGCTAAAATCAGCCCATTTATTATAGTGAACGTTTTCGTTAATTATCCACTGCTCAATCTGTGACCTAGCAATTATATCATTAGCTTTACTCTCAAGCTTGCTAAGCTTATCAAGTTTAGCTTGTTGTTTCATCTTCTGAAAATTAGACTTGGCTTTTTTTAAATACTCTTTATATGCTGAAATTACAGCAGGAGCATACTCTCCAAGCTCCCATTGATGATGTCCTTTATAAGAAATCTTGGCGTTAAGAAAATCGCAAATGTTCTCGAAGAAACACTCCGCGTTTCTGCGAAGCTTATGAGCTGCAGAAGGTACATCATTTTTATCCAAATCCTCTTTTATCCTATCCCACAAGTCTTTATCAAGTTCAAAAATCGGGCCAGTATCTATATTCCAATTAACAAAGTGTATCATATTCTTTTGAGTAACAACCCCCTCCGTCCTAAGCTGCTTTGCCCAAGCAGTATCATGAGTCGTTATAATAAGTTGCTTATCAGGAAAAAACTTCTTCAGTAATTGACAAACAGCCCTTCTGTGACTACGGTCAATGGACATAACCACATCATCTAATATAACAATTTTGATAGCGTCTTTCGTTAAATACTTGTTGAGGGCAAAGAACAAACACAATCCCATGCTATCCTGATGCCCTTCGCTATGTAATGCGTGAGGGGGAAACATGCCACGCTCAAAGAAATCAACTTCAAAGATAAGCTCCGCCTTTACATGCGATATTTTAGAAACAAATTTTTGCTCGTCTTCTGAATGAATAGTCCTATAATATTCATCAAAATTATCCTTAACAGCATCATAAATGCTTTCCAAAACTTCATCCCTTGCCTTCTCAAAATAAGTCAGTACAGAAGCAGCTCTGTTCTTAACAAGGCCACTCTCTTCTTTGGCAACCAGTGCATCCTTATATCTCTTCCAGTTATCTTCCATCTTCGTTAAGGTATCCCATGCATCCTGCTGATTAGAAAGCTGTTGGCCCTCCTTTTTCAAGGTATCATCCAAAGGCACTAAAACCTTCGATTCCAAAAAAGACACTCCGAATACGTCAGCCAATGAGGAAGAAGGCCAGTTATCTACCTCAAAAGTTTCAATGGGTTTATCCATAGAATCTGACCAAGAATCAAGAAGAAAGTTACACTCTTCCAATTCTTTATCGTCAGTAGTTTTCAGCTTAAACTGCCTATGTGACTTAACCAAATTAACTAAATCGTTTTTAAACAAATCGACTTTTTTCTTGATATAAATTGACAGCTCATCTATCTTTTCCTGCTTCTCCTTCGCAATATCGGTCTCCTTTTTCTTGCCGTCTAAATACGTCTTGAAATCCCCCTCTTCCCATTTTCTACCACACAAAGGACAAACATTAGATTCGTCAACAAGACTTATGCCAGCCTCAAACAATTTCTTATATAAAGAATACTGTTTAATCTTTGCCTCTTTCTTTACCACCTCCAATAAAGTTTTTAATTCCGACTCTTTCTTGGTAACCTCGTCTTTCTCTTGCACGAGGATCCTAATTTCTTTAACAGTATTCTCAATCTGATCTTTCGTGAGCGTCTCTTCTTTTGCACTAAAAGGATATGGCTTAAGATTTTCTTTAATCTTCTCAGGGGATAATTCAGCTATCTTCAAACCGCACAAAACTTCTCGTAATTCACTAACCTTATCTAACGCACCTTTTTCAGAGAAACTAGTAAGCGAAAGTAAATTTGAGACTTCACTTTTTGCAACATCAAAATTACTCTCAGCATGCTTAAAGCTTGTCTCTGCCTCATTCTTTACAGTCACAAAAGTAGAGCGTGTATTCTCAATATCCATCAAGTCCAACAAGCTCATTATCTCCTTAGCACGCTTGCCAGCCTCAGCAGTAATATATTTCAGAATCTCCCTTCTTGATAAAATGTGCTGACCAAGAGCAGCCACTTGCAAATATGACTCAACCAGTGCCTTATTCTCTTCAGGCTTAACTTTCAACGAAGAGGGCTTGTTAATGCTACGCTCAATAACAATTTTTTTGCTGTCAACTTCAACAGTGGCCGTCACAACAGTATTCTTTAAATCATTTCTAGAATCAACATGACAACCATGTTCCTTCAAGCTCAAACATTTCGTACCCTCACCTATAAGTCTCGAAATCTGACCACTCAACAAGAAATCAACAGCATCAACAATAGCACTCTTACCAACGCCATTAGGCCCAAACACAACAATGCTTTTACCATCAGGCTGAATTTTGATATTTTTTATTCCCCTAATATTTTTAATTTCCAGATTTAGAATTTTCATTTTGCTTCTTCTTTAAGATATTTTGGAGTTCTATCTTACCCTTACCGTGCTTCTCAACACGAACAAAAGCATCTAGCACAGCAGATATTCCATTAAACAAATCATCCCTTATTAAACTTTCGGTAAATTTATCGAAAATCAGATCTGAAACAGATTTTTGCATCATACTAAACTCCTTAATACATTAATACATTTTACAATCAGGGGTGATTGGTTATATTGCTAATATGGTGAGTCTCTTTCATATTGAAAGACCTACTCCTTAAACTCATCCTTAACAGAAAAAAATCTTTGTCCTTATTATTTGAGTTTTCTGATTCACCTAAATAAAGTAAATATATAAATCAAGATGGATTAAATATTCTCTTTTTAGCAATCTTAACATATTGTATTTCTTTTTCAATGCCAATCCAATTGCGACTGTATCTTTGGGCTACAACGGCAGTTGTCCCGCTTCCTAAGAACGGATCCAAAACAATATCACCCTCGTTTGAACTTGCTAAAATAATTCTTTTTAGCATTTCTTCCGGTTTTTGCGTTGGATGTAATGCTTTCCCATCTTTTCCTCTAATTCTCTCTTTCCCTTGAACTAATGGCATTTCCCATAAATCACGCATTTGCTTTTCTTTTCCATTCTTTTGTTTTTCAGGATTGATCTCTTTGATTTTTTCATAATTAAAAGTCCAACCAGAACCTTTTACTACCCAAACAACAAATTCAGTCGAGTGGGTAAAAACTCGTTTTGTCATGTTTGGCATCGCATTTGTTTTGTACCAAGTAATAATATTGTTTATCTTAAAACCAAGCTGCTTCAAGACTATCATTACTTCGCTTATATTGTGATAACTGCAGGCAATATAAATCGATCCTGTTGCTTTTAGAACCTTATAACATCCCCTAATCCATTTTCTTGTAAATTGCAGATATTCAGGAGCTGTCATCTTATCCCAATGCTCGTTGACCATGTACCAATCTCCACCTGTTTTATTTCCTTCCCACTTTAAACCGTTTCCAGAAAGATTATATGGAGGATCAGCAAAAATAAGATCAATTGAGTTCTCATCAATTTTTTTATTTAAGATTTCTATACAATCGCCATGATAAATAATATTTTTTTCCATAGCTAAAAATAAAGGCTCCTTCGCCAAGATGTAATAGTATTCGGAATATTTTTTATCCACTCATTTGGATCTGATAAGTTTTTTGATGTTTCTAAAATTTTATCATAAAGATTAAAGAGTTCGTCATGGCTTAAGAATTTTCCATTTTTCTTTATTTCGACAAGAATTTTTAGAAGTTCTACAAAGACTTTAATTGATAAGGGAATGATTTTTTGTTTTTGCCCTTCATATTCATATTTTATAGCAATCCAAAAAGTGTTTATTGTATCTCGATGTAATTTTGGAGCTACAAATAAACAATAAGCCTTCTTGTCTTGATATTTATTTTCAAAATTTCTTAAATGTCTCATCACCGGCTGCCCTTCGTTATACCATTGATTACGCCCCGTAAGCATCGTAACCTCACAAATTGCATTGTAATTTTTATAAAAACACTCAATATCTGGCGTATTTGCCGGAGCTGTAAAGGTTGGCTCGTTGTCATCTCCTACAGGATAATTCGGTTTTATTCTCAAGGCATCATTTAAGGCATTAAGCCCGAGTGATAAAAGTTTTTCCAATAAAATTGATCTATCATCAAAATTAAAAATATTTTCAAGTTCTTCAATGTATTTTTTAATCTGTTCAATTTCTTGTGATTTTTGATGATTTTGCTTGTCTTGCAGTTTTCTTCGATAGTTTCTCAAATCATCAATAAAACTTTTTAGTTCATCCTCGCTCAATTTTTTATAATCCAAAAATGTTTTTGGTGTTACTGCTATTTCTTTCTCGTATAACTTTATATCTTCCAATAACTTCATGCTAATCTCAGTAAGTTTTTCTTTATTTTCCCATGGTAATTTTGGCTCAGAGATATCAGAAATATAATCTAAATAACCCTCTTTTGAGCTAAAAGTTTTTGATTGAGCATTGTCAAAACGAATTAAATTTCTAATTTCGATCGATCTTCTTGGTTCTAGATCAATATAAAAACCACCGCCTCGAATATATACATAGCGGGTTAAACGAAAATATCTAATCGCATTGTCTCCGTAATCTTTGAGGTTTTTTAATAATTTTTGAATCTCTATAATATTTGATGTCCCTAAAAATTCTTTTACAAAAACCTTTTTATATCTATCTAAAATTACTCTTTGCTCCTGTTTTGTTTTGCCTTTAAGATTTCCTCTCAATGCAATAATTTTTTCAGCATAAGAGTCAATATCTTTATAATTAACTAAGGTTGGGCAAAATAGAGAAAACTCTTCTTTGCTGATTCCTTTTGCTTTTTCCTCTAATTTTTCCGACTTTTCATTTACTTTCTGAATAAGATGGAGAACACCGATAAATGGTTTTATGTCATAACCATCTTTAAGTTTATAATCATTACTATCAAGATTTGGAACTTGCCACTTCATAAAACTTCTAAAAAATATTTCACCAAGATCAAAATCGTCTCTTAAAAATAATTTTCCTAAGCTGGTAATACAAATATTTTTGTCTTTTATCACAACAAATCCAAATTTTTTAAGCGGATTTATTGACTGTCTACCTCTCATCGCAGGGTCTTTATAATTTTTAACATTAAAAATTTCTTCGGTTTGTTCAAAAGAAATTTCTTTTGTTTGATCGTCGACCAAGTCAATTTGCTCTTGAGATAAGCTATTATAAAATTGACTTTTTCCATAGCCGTAAACCCTATCTTTAATCAAAAGAATTTGATATTTCCTTTGATTTTCTAAATTCCACTTACAATTTTCAAGTTGCTTCAAAACAATTAAAAAGTTTCTTAATCTTTCAGGATTTCTAACCGTTGTTGTAATTGACCAAGGTTTTTTCATAGTTTTACCTTACCTTACAAAAATAAATTCGTTCTGCGTTTCCATCACCATTGCTTTTTCCTGTGGTAAAAGCTTTATAGTCTTTTTCAAAAATTTCGACCTCTCCTTTACTTTCTAATATTCGCAAAATATCATTATCACTTATTCTCGCATTTGAACGCCCATCTTTTGAATCACCAGTATTATTATAGGACAATAAAATATGTTTACAATCTGCATTTCTAATTAAATCTTCAAATACCTGTGTTGCGTTTTTAAGACAATAGGAACTTTTAATATGTGAACGATCCATTTTTTTTGCCACCCCTTTAACATTTGGCTTTTTCCATTCAGCTAAATTTTCTAATAAGTGATAAGCATCTGAATATTGGCGTGAATTATAGGGCGGATCAATATACAAAACATCGCAAGTAATCTTTCTAATCAAAATATTCGCATTTTCTTTGTAAATTTCGTTATTTTTATTATTTAAGTAATCGATATCAGGGATTAAAAGTTTTAATGGTTGCAACATATCTAAGGCTTTGCGAAAAGCGTCGTAATGACCGACCGTATTTGCAACTTTATCAACCGCATAAATTAAAGAACAGATTAGAATATTTTTTTCTTCTTCTGTCTCCGCAATTTTTTCGATTTCTTCGCGGATAATCCCGATTTTTCTAGCGTTTTCTAGAGAAAAATAAGTATTCCCAAAGTACTCTGAAAAATAATTATCTTGATCAGTTTTTAAATTATTAAGGATGCCAATTTTATCCGCTATTTTTTTAATATTTGAACTTGTACCAAGAAATGACTTTAAACAAACATAATTGCTAAAAAGGAAATCATTAGAAATAATTTTTATTTCTGGCTTATTAAATCTTTCACCAACAACACCAGTGCCAGCGAAAATATCACAAAATGATTTTATTCCATTGCATTTTTCTGAAACAATATCCTCAATAAAACCAAGCAATTTGTACTTATTCCCTAAATATCTTCTGTTTTGTAATTGGAAAGTATTATCTTTAACTTTGGGAAAATGGAAATAAGATTTTTCAATTTTTTTAATATTTACCTCATAGAGAGGTTTTTCTATCTCAAGAAAATCGAATAAGTTTATCTGTATTCCGTCTGCAATATAATCTAAGCCTTTGTTTGAATCTTTTATCTTGTCATAAAAACTGTAATAATCCTCTTCGGAGATGATAATAAAATCAATAACAGGTATCCCCATTATTTCTCCCGCCTGCACGATTTTTTTAACAATTTGATGATCTTTTCCGCTCGGTAAAGAGTTTCCAGAAGGGTGATTATGAATCAAGATTATGCTTGCTGCATGTAATTCAGTTGCTGGATAAAAAATTTCTCTTGGGTGAATAAGTGCTTTATCAAGCAGTCCAATACTAATGACTTCTTTTTTTATTAAAATATTCCTCGCGTTGAGATATATACAAATAAGATATTCTTTTTTTTTGTCTCTTAAATCATAAGAAAGAGAAAGTACATCTTTTGCATTTTTGATAATAATTTCATTGCCTTTTTCTTCTTCGTAAAATCTTTTTACCAAAGAAATCGCGGAGATAATTTGTAAGGCTTTAGCTTGGCCAATTCCTGAAATTTCTAATAAATCATTAACAGTAATATTTAAAAAATTCTTGCCAGATTTTTTAATAATGTATTCTGAAAGTTGTTTTACATTTTTACCTCTTATACCACTTCCTAAAAGAATAGCCAAAAGATCACTTTTTGAAAGCGCATCGGCCCCTTTTTGGAGAAAGCGCTCTCTTGGACGATCGATCTTTGGAATATCTTTAATTTTTACCATAATTTTTACCCAACTTAAGCTAAACAGAATTAAGGATTTGATCGTTTTTTAGCTTCATTACTTATTATTTCTCCTGCAATTATTAATTCAATCCATAGAAAAATTCCATTTATAAATTTTGAACTTGTTTATATTAATAAATAAAATCAAATAACTTGTTGGCTGAATTAATATCTAAATTTTTAAGAATATTATACTCATTATAAAGCTGAACTTTTATCTCCAATTATATCAAAACTCCACCAAGGGACAAAAAAATACTCTTTTCTATTTTTCTATATCTTTATATCAATTCAACAAAAGGTGAAATAATCCTTCTTTTTTGTGAAAGTTTTTAGATCATCGATTTAGTTTTTAGAAATTATAGACGGACGAGACTTCTTCTGCCCTACATTGTTGGTAGGTCGGGATAGAAATATGGCGCGCGCTGCCTTAGATGAAGAGTTTCCGATTCACACTCTTTCGATTGTGTGACGGGTTCCTAGCTCCATCATAACCCACGTTTCCATAAGCCCCCCTACGATCCCGGACAGTCGGTTTTCCCGAATCCGGTTCTGACCTTGGGTCAATCACGTTTAGCCTTCCTAATATAACCTTAAGCTTAAATGGTAGCACCCATATACCCCCATGGCTATTTAGTTTACTAAGACGCTAGTCTTATAAAAGAGTATTAGTCAGGTTCTGAGCCCTGCTATCTTTTCCGACGCCCAAGTGCCCAGAGGTCCTTCGCCCTATAAGGTGTTACCTTAAGAAGGGATATAATTAACTTATACCTGGGAAGACATTACCCTTCCTTCATTGCTACTATGACCTCATGCGCCAATCCCAAATCCTCCATGCCTATTTCGGTTTTCCCT
>Ga0268280_1002062_pt1 | contig 12264 bp, 13 predicted proteins | sample saktaG_9_FD_190139 | JGI IMG/M metagenome (GOLD analysis project Ga0268280, IMG submission 190139) | Saline water microbial communities from Sakinaw Lake, British Columbia, Canada - sak_2011_5_24_40m | ecosystem: Environmental > Aquatic > Non-marine Saline and Alkaline > Saline ...
TGGAGTATTATAATAACGAAAGATTACACATGGGAATTCAATTCAAAACGCCAGTCCAATTATTAATGAATTACGTCCAAGCTATTGGTTAGAATACGGAATTTTTCATTTTCTTTTCCTCAATTCCAAAATACCCTTATAAAATAAGGGTTCAACGACAGGATAAATAAAACGATATAATGGTTCCGTAAAATATATGTGACCTTCCGTTCCCTGACAATCCGGTGAAATGAAAATTTCAAAACTTGGAATATTTCGCCCTGATCCACCCATCCATTTTCTATTTTTACCTAATACCACGTTCAAATCAGTATTTCCGGATGATACATATTATTTGGGATCTTTTGGCTTATCTAATTTTGATAAACCTATTTTTTTAATACCAAAATAGACTACCGCTGCTAAAACAATAAAAGCGATTAGATCATTCAGAAACTGACCGTACATTATCTGAGCGCCAAAAAAAGGAATAAAAGAATCACTCAAATCCCTAGCCCGGCCAAGCAATACCCCTAAAACAGGGTTGACCAAATTTTCAATAAATGATTTTACCAAGGTAGACACCGCTCCACCTAAAATAAAACCAGTCGCAAAACCAATTACACCTTGAGTTCTAATAAAATCTACGAACTCTGTAAAATAACTTTTGGCACCACTGCCAAATTTTATCACTACTTCCTTCCCCATTCCGCCTAAGTTAGATCTATAATTTTCCTCTTGATTATTAATATTATTTTCCATCATATAATTATTCACTTTTTATCTCGAATTTTTATCGAGAAATTAAATTAATAAAGCGGAGAGGGAGGGATTCGAACCCTCGAGGAGCTTTCACCCCTGCATGTTTTCGAAACATGTTCATTCAACCACTCTGACACCTCTCCAAATATAGTCTCATAAACACTAACATTTTTTTGCATTTTTTACAAAAAATGTTATATTAGGCTCTGTCGCTTTGGCCTTATCGTCCCCGCCAGCCCTCGCGAGTACTCTCGGGAGCGGGCTGGTATCGGTTAGCCTGCCAGCCCTCCTGTAATCGGGAGCAGGCTGGAACAAAGACAAGAAAATGTATACAGTTTATGTTATTGAAAGCCAAAAAGACAAGAATTTGTATTATAGTTTTACAAATGATATAAACAGGAGGTTAAAAGAACACAATGATGGAAAGGTTCCATCCACAAAATCAAGAATTCCACTTAATTTAGTATATTCTGAACTAACTGATACAGTTCAATCAGCTAGAAAAAAAATACTTTAAAAGTGGGTTCGGAAGAAAATACATAAAAAATATATTATTGGCCTTATCGTCTATCGGTTAGGACACAGCCTTTTCAAGGCTGGAAGCCGGGTTCGATTCCCGGTAAGGTCACAAATTTTAAACACCGAAAGGTGTTTTTAATTTGTGACCTTAAGAAAGTGCCGGGGCGCACTTTCGTCCGGGAATCGAAACCTGCTTGAGCATTTTTTGAAGTTTCTGAACGTACAAAAAATCCAAGCATGGATACTGTCCATGTAAAGGAAGATATCCCGGTAAATTACTATGCCTCACGCTATCCTGAATGCGTAGCATACAAATAAAAGGTTCCTGACACCTTTTCCTTTTCTGACACCTTTTCTTTTCTGCTTTAAAACTCTCCTGTATACTGATTTTTATATAATCCTTACTGTTCAAAAGTTCTGAAATCTTTATTGAATTTTTCTCTTTTAAAAGTGGTGCACTCACAAAATTTCAAAAACTTTTTGTTTTGAAGATTGACCGGTAATTAATTTTACCCGAGCGGGTGCCATGGCAAAATATTTAGCTAAAGCTTTGATTATTGCCTCATTAGCTTGCCCCGCTACCGGCGCTTCTTTAACCGAAACTTTATAAATCACTACCTCCTTATCAGCCATATTAAAATTTAAACTAGGCTGATTCAGCCTTTCCACTTTTTCTTCCTTAGACCGCGTTTTGGCTTTAACAATTATCTTCATCTTTATATTCTATCATATTTATGATAATCTAAATTTTATGATTATATTAGGAATTGAAACATCCTGTGATGAAACGGGAGTCTGTATTATTGAGACCAAGGAATCCGAACAAGGAACGATTTTAACGGTATTAGGTAATCAACTTTATTCCCAAGTAGCCAAACATGCCGAATTTGGTGGTGTAGTGCCGATGATGGCTAAAAGAGAACATGCTAAAAATTTGGTGCCACTTTTGAAAAAATGCTTGGAGGAGGCGGAATACAACCGCCCCGGTTCGCTGACTCACCACCCCTCCTTAACCAAAGAGGGGGAAGCCGGAAAACGTGACGAATCAAGATTGGCTTCTTCCTCCTTAGCCAAGGAGGAATGTCATTCTGCTGACAAGGCGGTTGAAAACATCTTAATCCGCGAGCCCGAACTTTTTACGGAACTTTTGAAACTCCTGGAAACAATTGAAAAACCAAACATTGACGCCATTGCGGTCACCAACGGCCCCGGGTTAGAGCCGGCTCTTTGGATGGGAGTCACCTTTGCCAAAGCTCTGGCAATTGCCTGGAATACTCCAGCAATTCCGACGAATCATATGGAGGGACATATTCTCGTCTCTTCTCTTCAAATAATGGAAAACAAGGACTCACCTTCCAAAGCTAAGGAGAGACCTTGTTTTACTATTATTGAAACAAAATATCCCGCCATCGCCCTCCTCATCTCCGGTGGACATACGCAATTAGTTTTAATAAAAGATAAATTGGATTATGAAATCATCGGTGGCACGAGAGATGATGCTGTTGGTGAAGCTTTTGATAAAGTGGCACGCATGCTTGGTCTACCCTACCCGGGCGGTCCACAAATTTCCAAATATGCCGACGCTTGGAAAGAAAATTCCAATAATAAAAAACAAAATTTCAAATTTCCTAGACCAATGATTAATTCCAAAGATTTAGACTTTTCTTTTTCTGGCTTAAAAACCTCCGTCCTCTACACTCTAAAAGAAATCCCAGAAATCACGGAGGATATCAAACAAGAAATCGCCTATGAATTTAAAGAAGCAGTCATGGAAGTTTTGGCTACTAAAACTAAATCTGCTCTTATTGAATACGGAGCCAAAAGTCTAATTGTCGGTGGCGGAGTGATCGCCGATAAAAATATTCGACTAGCCTTGGAAAAAACCGCCCGAGAAACTGGCGTAGAATTTCTCTTACCAGAAATTTCCGCTTCCACTGATAATGCTTTGATGATTGCTTTAGCTGGCCTAGTCAGATGTAAAATGTTAGGTGACAAGTGTCAGATGTCAGATTTCAAAGCTAATGGAAATTTAAGCCTTTAAATTAAAAACTACTAAATTTTACTTTTTCGTGCCTTACGGACGGAGATTTTTAGCAAAAAATCGAGGGAGTAGAGAAATAATTTTTTGATGAAGGAATTATTATCGTGCAAAGAAAAAGGAAAACTTAGTAGTTTTTAACATAATTTTCTGCTAAAATGAGCCGATGGATCCAAAATTCCTAAAACCCTATAATCCACAGGAAACCGAACCTAAAATCTACAAAATGTGGGAGGAAAGCGGTTTTTTTAATCCCGATAATTTACCCGAGCGACATAAAGAGCCCTTTACCATTATTATGCCCCCGCCAAACGTAACTGGTATTTTACATATGGGACATGCCATGATGCTTACACTTGAGGATATAATGATTAGATATCAAAGAATGTGTGGCAAAAAAACTCTTTGGTTACCAGGAACTGATCATGCGGCCATCGCGACTCAAAGTAAAGTAGAAAAAGAAATCGCTAAGAAAGAAGGCATAAATAGATTTGATTTAGGCCGTGAGGAATTATTAAAAAGAGTTGAAAAATTTGCCAAGGAAAGCCACGATACCATTTCTTCTCAAATAAAAACTCTTGGGGCCTCCTGTGATTGGTCTCGAGAAGCTTTTACTCTGGATGAAAAAAGAAATCTAGCTGTCCGTACTGCCTTCAAGAAAATGTATGATGACGAGCTTATTTATCGTGGTTATCGAATTGTAAATTGGGATCCAAAAGGACAGACTACTATTTCTGATGATGAGATAGTATACGAAGAGCGTGAGTCTAAAATGTATACATTTAAATACAGTCAGAACTTCCCTATTTCTATCTCTACCACTAGACCGGAAACAAAAATTGGGGATACTGCGGTCGCTGTTCACCCAGAAGATGAAAGATATAAAAAGTATATTGGTAAAGAATATGACGCGATATTTTGTGGCGTGCCAATTCATATTAAAATAATTGCTGATAAGGAAGTAGAGAAAGATTTTGGTACTGGGGCTCTAGGTGTGACCCCAATGCATAGTATGGTTGATTGGGAAATGGCCGAAAGACATAATTTACCAAAAATTCAAGTGATAAATGAGTACGCCAAAATAATGGTTGGTGATGAAAGAATTTTAAATAAAAAAACAACTGAAGCGAGAGAAATAATTGTCGAGTGGCTAAAAACAGAAGGGCTCTTAGAAAAAGAAGAATCAATAAAACAAAATGTTGCCACAGCAGAAAGAACTGGTGGAATAATTGAACCACTGCCAAAACTTCAATGGTTTGTGGCAGTAAATAAACTGTTTATAATTCCCCACTCTGAAATAAGCGGTATAAAAAACGGACAGAAAATTACCCTGAAAGAAATTATGAAAAATGCGGTCAGTGAAGGTCAGATCAAAATTATCCCTGATTATTTTTCTAAGACCTATTTCCACTGGATTGATAAATTAAATGATTGGTGTATCTCGAGACAAATCTGGTACGGACATCGTATCCCCGTCTGGTACAAAGAGACGGAAATATATTGCGGACTTGAGGCTCCGTCAGACGAAGGTTGGACACAAGATGAAGATACTTTGGATACTTGGTTTTCTTCAGCCATGTGGACATTTTCAACTTTAGGCTGGCCTGAAAAAACAAAGGATTTAGAGCTTTATCATCCTACAGATATTTTAGAGACCGGTTATGAAATTATATTTTTCTGGGTAGCTAGGATGATTATGATGACTGGTTATAATTTAGGAACTATTCCTTTTAAAAATGTCTATTTTCACGGCACTGTTCGAGATGCCAAAGGCCAAAGAATGTCAAAATCACTTGGGAACGGCATGGACCCGATAGAAATTGCTCAAAAATTTGGCATGGATGCCGGCCGTATTGCTCTAATTATTGGGACAGCCCCCGGCACCGATAGTAAAATAGATGAAAATAAGATCCGTGGTTATAAAAACTTTGCTAATAAAATTTGGAATATTACTCGTTTTGTTTTGACGAGTAATGAAGGATTTAATTTGGATACAAAAACAGAACTGACAGAAAAAGATGAGAAGATTTTGACTGATCTAAAAGAAACAATAAAAGATATTACTGCCGATATGGATAATTATCGTTTCTATCTCGCCAGTGAAAAGATTTATCACTATATCTGGCATAGTTTTGCTGATATAATAATAGAAGAGAGTAAAATAGCTCTCAATGGTAATGATGAGCTGGCTAAAAATTCCATTCAATATACTCTATATCAGATACTGATTACCAGTCTTAAACTTTTGCATCCTTTTATGCCTTTTGTGACCGAAGAAATTTGGAATTCTCTTCCGCATCAAGATAAGAAAATGTTAATGATTGAGGAATGGACAGAGTAGTTTTTTAAAAAATAATGATAAGTGAGACCAATGTATTAATCTTTGCCCTGCTTGGAGGCATCGTGCCAGCGCTCTTTTGGCTATGGTTCTGGATCAGAGAGGATAGATTAAAACCGGAACCTAAATCCGCCCTGCTCTCCGCTTTTATCGGCGGAATTATCGCTGTGCTATTAGCCCTGTTTTTTGAATTATTAATTTACTATTTATTGGTCGACGCTAATATGTCTGTAGATCTACGGAGTCCCGCTATTTTTTGGAATACTCTGCAAACCCTAGCAGAAAAATATAATTTACTTGATATGCAAATGCATTTTTGGAATAAGATTGAAGATTTTTTTGTTAATGTAAATTATTCACTCTTTGGAAATCTGGATATCAAAAAAGCCTTTCTAGTAGTTATCATTGCCCCAGTCATTGAAGAATTACTGAAATTTTTCCTAACTTATGGAATTTGTTTGCGTCGAAAAGTAAATGATGAACCTATCGATGCCTCAATTTATATGCTAACCGCGGCCCTAGGTTTCGCGGCTGTGGAGACTACCCTATTCCTTACCGGACCGCTAGCCAAAGGTGATATTATGGATACCATTATTGCTGGAAATTTTCGCTCCATTGGGCCAATGCTAATTCACCTTATCTCCTCGGCCATTCTTGGCCTCTTTATTGGTTTAGCTTTTTATAAAAGCCGAATTAAAAAATTCCTCTATGTCCTACTAGGTCTTATCATTGCCATAATTTTGCACAGTTTATTTAATTTCTTTATTATTTTAAACGATACCACCCATAATATGACCTTTTTTTGGACCGCCTGCTTTGGAACCTGGATATTAGTGATTGTTCTCCTGGTTTTCTTTGAACGGGTTAAAAAGGTTGCTAGAACAAATTAAATTATGTTATAATTGAGATAATAATTAATAATATTTTACTAAGTTCTAATTATATAAAATAATGCCAAAATACAAAAAAGGATTTTTCCAAAAAATAAAAGGACTGATGAATATCGGCAGTCAAGATATTGATGATACGGAATTGGAAGAAACTAACGAGGAGGAAAAAGAAGAGAGCATATTAGACGATGAGGAGGAAGGAGAATTAGCGGTAGATATGTGCCAAACGCCTACGGAAATTATCATTAAAACTATGGTGGCGGGAGTTAAACCAGAAGATTTAGATGTGGCCATTACCAGAGATATGGTTACCATTCGTGGTAAAAGGATGGAATCCTATGAAGCTGATGATAATGATTTTTTTCATCGTGAACTGTATTGGGGTGCCTTTTCCCGAACCATTGTCCTACCAGCCGAAGTTGAAATAGAAGAAGCTGAGGCCTCAGAAAAACACGGCCTTCTTACCTTAATTTTACCTAAAATAGATAAAAATCGACAGTCAAAATTAAAAGTCCGCACCAATTAATTTAATTTTAAATTTTCGTAGACATTAGTAATATTTGTAGAGCGATATTTGTTAAACGTTATGACACCAGAAGAAAGAGAATTATTAACCCATTCCATAAAATTAGCCGAGGAGAATAATAAGCTTCTTCGTAGTATGCGCCGAAGCGCCCGAGTCTCTTCATTTTTACGTATCCTCTATTGGATCATTATTCTCGGTTCCGCCTTTGGTGTTTATTATTATACCCAACCATATATTGAAGCTATCATAAAAAGTTATAATGGCATGCAGGAAAATATCGAGAATATTAAAGGTATCACAAATAAACTTCCCTCTCTACCAAGTTGGCTCGGAGGTAATTAGAACTTTTTGGTGCCGAGACCCAGGATCTCTCCTTCACCTTTAATTTCGCCGTCGCTCAATTAAGGTTAGGCACCAGCTCATCTATTTTTTCTGCTGAAAAAATAAGATTCCGCTGTTCTCGCCTGGACGAAAGCAAAGCAGTTTGCTTTCTGTCTTAGCACGCAAAAATCCGCCTAGGCGGATTTTTTTGTGCCGAGACCCAGGCTCGAACTGGGGACCCTTCCCTCTTCAGGGGAATGCTCTACCAACTGAGCTATCTCGGCATTGGTATAAAAAATATATTACACTATTTTAAGGATAATTTCCAGTTTTTTATCTTATCTGTGCCCCCTCATGGTCGTGAACCTTTGCAGGTAAGACCCCATAAGGGTTCTTTGACTAATTCCAGGATAGCACGTTTAACCCTCTCGGTATAGGGCTCTTCTATGAAATGAGACAAATAGGACCCTCCTATGGTGTCTCATTCTCGTGTCTCATTTGGGTTCTGAAATGCCAAAAAATGCCAAAAGATTTAGTAGTGACAATTAATAGTACCAAAATTAATGGCTTTAAATAAGGCTAAACAGGCACTTCCCTCTAAGGCTAGTCTTTTTATTGGGATTTGATAAACCCTGTCCGCTAATCTTTACAAACAGATATTTCTGTGTTCCATTGTATTATTTCCCTTGTATACTCTTGTGCACATTACCGCGTCTGTGATATACTATTACCAGTCGAGATTAACAAAATAAATTATAAACAAAATGAAATTAAATTTGATTATAAAATCATTACGTGAGGATAAGGGACTTACCCAAGAGAAGCTAGCTGAAGAGGCGGGTCTTACTAGGGGCTATATTTCACGAATGGAAGGTGGCACCTATTCTGTTGACTCCCCATCAATCAAGACACTTCAAAAAATTGCCAAAGGTTTAAGTGTGCCACTGGAGTTTATTCTTTCTAAAGCTGGCGTAACCCAGGAAGATTATATCAAAAATGCCAGTACCCCGATTTTTTTGCGAGCCAAATATAATTTAGATGAGGAACAGATTCGTTCAGTCGAAACGTACATTCAACTCCTCAAAAAGCAATTAAAAGATTAATTTTTTACTAAGATGATTCCCACTCCCTGGAAAATATATGCCAAAAACAAAGTAAATGAAATCCTCAATGAGGTATCTGGTTGCTTGACGCTCAAGACGCCTATTCCAATAGAATCTGTGGCCGAGTTATATATTGGGGATGTAAATATCATCACACGTATGGATATTAACTTTCCCCCAGGAGTATCTGCCCTCGCAAAAAAAGATATGGAAAATGGTTGGCTTATCGTTGTTGATGGAAAAGAATGTGTTCAGCGTCAACGGTTTTCATTGGCTCATGAGCTGGCCCATATCGTCCTTCCTATGCACCAAGCTAAAGAAATGCACTGCTCAACTGATAGCAATGGCTGGGATGAGGACTTATGCGATCAGTTTGCTGGAGATATTTTGATGCCAGAAAATATGGTCCGCACGATGTATCAAGTAAACCCGAAACCATTCGTTGGAGATATAGCAAAAGCTTTTAAGGTTAGTCGACCCGTAGCTGAGATCCAACTTAAGCGATTAGGTTTACCCTTTAATTTAAACGCGGGTTAACCCCCTATATTTTTTTGTCTAGAGAGTTTCTTTTACTTCACACCTTAGTAGCTTATAACATACATACATATGAAAATAGAACAAATACCAATTAAAGAACTTAAACCAGCCACCTATAACCCCAGAAAATGGGACGATAAGGTTATTTCAGATATGACCGAAAGTATCAATCGCTTCGGTCTTTGTGACCCCCTAATCGTAAACGGCTCACCAGAGAGAAAAAATATTGTGATCGGTGGGCACCTTCGTCTCAAAGTAGCGACCCTTCTCCACTTTACCGAGGTACCAGTCGTATATTTAAATATCCCAGAGCTTGAACGTGAGCAGGAGTTAAATTTAAGATTAAATAAAAATTTAGGAAACTGGGATGAAGAACTCTTGAGAGCTTTTGACACCAGTGTGCTTATGGACGTTGGCTTCACACCAGATGAGCTTAATAATTTCTTTGACGACGTTTTGGAGATATCTGATGACGGTTTCAATGTTAATGAGGGATTAGCTAAAATTACTACCCCAGAAACTCAACCAGGCGACATATACGAGCTCGGTGGGAATATGTTAATTTGTGGGGACTGTCTCGATGAAAATGTAGTTAAAAAACTTATGGGTGATCACAAAGCTAGTATGATCTATTGTGACCCACCCTATAACATCGGTATGGACTACCGAAAAGGTATCGGCACCAACGGTAAGTATACACCGGATAAATACGTAAATGATAATAAGAAGGTTGGAGAATATGAGACTTTTATAGAAACTTCCCTGAAGAATGCTCTGGCGGTGAGCAAACCTGACACACATATTTTTTACTGGTGTGATGAAAAATTTGCTGGTCTGATTCAGAATATTTATAGCAAGAATGATATTACCAATAGACGTATTTGCTTCTGGGTGAAAAACAATTTTGACCCAACTCCTCAGGTCGCCTTCAACAAAGTAATAGAACCATGCATCTATGGCACGAGAGGTAGTCCAGCACTTAACCCCAACCTTAAAAATCTTTCCGAGGTCTTAAACATGGATGTTAATTCAATTGGTCTTTATGATGACCTGATGAGTATTGTCCAAATGTGGTTAGTTAAACGTGATAATGCAGTTGATTATGAACATCCGACTCAAAAACCGATTTCTCTAAATGAAAAACCAATAAAACGCTGTACCGCACCAGGCGAAATTATACTGGATTTATTCGGCGGAAGCGGTAGCACTTTGATCGCGGCCGAACAACTTGAAAGAAGGGCTTTCTTGGTCGAGCTTGACCCCACTTTCTGCGACTTAATTATAAAACGTTATGAACAATTCACCGGCAATACCGCCAAAAAACTTAATTAAGATCTGGAAGCTTGGCAAACATCGCCTCATCTTAGGCAATGCCACTAGAAATGAAGATCTGGACCAATTGATTGAGCAACAAAAAGTTACGCTAATTCTGACCGATCCACCTTACGGAGTCGGCTATGTTGAAGGCAAGCAAAATTTTCTAAAGACTATTCACCGTGACAGTAAAGGAAAAGAATTCTCCGCTATTCAAGGTGACGGAGTGAATACCGACTACTATAAGTTTTCAATAAAGTGGTTAGAGGTCGTCAAAACATACCTCAAGGCTAAAAATGCTTTCTATATCTTCAATGGTGATACTAAACTCCGAGAACTACTTAACGCTCTTCATGACCTAAAATATACAAAATCCGCCATCCTAATTTGGCTCAAAAATCACATTGTCGTTGGCCGTAAAGACTACCATCCACAACACGAACTCATCGTCTACGGCTGGTATGGTGCGCATGCCTACTTTGGTAATAAGGATAAAACCGCCCTCTTCTACCCCAAGCCGAACAAGAGCAAACTTCACCCAACGATGAAGCCACCGGCTCTACTAAGACGAATCATCTACCATAGCACTAAGCCGGGAGATGTGGTTTTGGATCCATTTGGCGGATCAGGTTCAACACTAATCGCTTGTGAGCAACTTGGTCGAATTTGCTTTATGTCTGAACTGGATGAGACTTATTGTACGACAATAATTGAACGTTGGGAAAAACTGACCGGCCAAAAAGCGGAACTGGTGTAATTATATGATCAAGATCTATGATAAAGGACGATGCCGACAATTCGAAATCAGTGACCGTTTACAAGAAACAGGAATTCGAATCCTACGTCCTTTGGCGTTCTATGCCATCTATTCTGCGGGGCCAACCGAGGCACGTGATAGAAAAACTTGGGGTCGACGACGAATTAGCTATGTCGCTTTTGGATATAAAGAATCAGACAGAGTTTGCTAAACGTTTTGGCATCAAGGATCTGGGCACCTTGACGGAATGGAATAAGAGAATAAATGAGAACGGCGGTTTGATGAAAGATATTGTCGGGTGGGCAAAAAAACTTACTCCAAATGTCATCTCTGCCCTCTATCGGGAAACAACCAAAAATGGTAGGGCGGCTGAGGTCAAAGCTTGGATGGAAATAATTGAGGGGATGTAATCAAAAAAATATGAATGAAGAAAACAAAAAAAGTCTAACATTAGATGAAGCTGCCATCATCCTGTCCAACACCTTACAAGAAGTGGCTGAAAGAAGAACAACCATTCGCCGGGCTTTAGCCATATCCCGACTAGCCCTCGCCTTATCCAAAGTAATCGAAATACAAAACCTCAGGGACCGAGTTGAATTCCTTGAGCAAGCGTTAAAAAAGAGAAAATAAGATGAAAAGCATATCAAACATTTTAGGTAGAGGAAATCTTAGGCCACGCGAGCGATATCTTCTCCTTATTCAAAATGACATTCAGCGGGCTAAAACCGGCAAGGATATTTTGACTCCAGCGGACAAAGAGGCCCTAGAAAATTGGAAAGCTCAAAATAATAACGAAGTGGATGAATGGAACCGCTTAAATGAAACCTGGAAACATAGTGGCCGAGTGGAAATTGAAGCCGAGTTTATATATAAAGATGCCCAAGTGTCATATATGGCACAACTCCCATTTATACTGAAGTTACTAGACTATCCTCTTTTCCAGAGAATGAGTAAAAGCCTAAAAATGCTGGAAGATATGAAGAAAGTTACTATAGACGGTGCACTAGAGATAGTAGCCAAACAGAAGGCAGTAAAACTCAAAAGCGGTTTAGATTTTGATTATGCCATTTATCAATTTGCTTTTGAGCTGTTAGGCGAGGAAGATAAAAAAAGGATGAAGGAATTGTATGCTGATATTGAGACCGACCATCAATATCTGGATCAGGAAGAAATTATTGCC
>Ga0268280_1002065_pt1 | contig 12257 bp, 12 predicted proteins | sample saktaG_9_FD_190139 | JGI IMG/M metagenome (GOLD analysis project Ga0268280, IMG submission 190139) | Saline water microbial communities from Sakinaw Lake, British Columbia, Canada - sak_2011_5_24_40m | ecosystem: Environmental > Aquatic > Non-marine Saline and Alkaline > Saline ...
TCTCCTCCGGCGGTGTCAGCGCTTTTAAAGACACATCGGTGGAGTATTTAATGAAGGCGGCGGCCCAGGCGTTGGCCAGGTCCGCGGCTTTTTGTGCGTCCGGGTAGCGGACGGTGCAGGTAAAGTAGGCCTGTCCGGTCTCGATCTGAAACAGGCTTTTAATGCTGGTGAGGTTGCGTTGCCCGGCAGTCAGGTTGTCCGCCAGCGACCTCAGCATGAACTCGGCCGTGCTGTCCGATTTGGCCAGTTCGAACATCTGTTCCTGGTTTTTACTGTCGATGCCCTGCAAAAGGGCGGTGGCCTCATAGACAGGCGGAGTTGTGAAGCTGACTATGCCTGCCGTGATTACGGCTGCCAGCGTGATGCCCAGAGCCAGCTTCCAGTGTTTGAATACGGTTTTTACATATTGCGCCAGGTCTATCTCATCTTCCATCTACGATCTCCGTAAGCGGCTTCACGGCCCGCACATTGTGTGTCATAATACTGTTTGTATTTTAGCATACACTGCGTGCTTTCTGCATAATAATCGATGACGATATTACACGGCCTGATATTGGGCGCGGTCCAGGGGGTTGCCGAGTGGTTGCCCGTCAGCAGCAAGGGCATCGTCACGCTGATACTGGTCAACGCCTTCGGCATGCAGTTCAAAGAGGCCTTTTTCCTGGCCATCTGGCTGCATATCGGCACCCTGCTGGCCGCCGTCTTCTACTTCCGCCGCGAGCTGTGGGAGATGATCAAATACCTGCCCGCCTATGTCCGCAACATACGACATCCGGGCGCCACGCAGCAGGGCAGGCTGATCACCTTCCTCATCATAGGCACGGCAGTGACAGCAGCCGTGGGCGGCCCGCTCATCCTATTCAGCCTTGATAATTTAAATCTGAGCAGCGCCCTGCTGACCGCCCTCATCGGCCTTTTCCTCATCGTCACCGGTTTAGTGCAGAGGTTCGCCCTCAAATCCAAAAGCGTCGAGGATAAGCCGCTGAGCATCAGGGATGCCGTCTGGGTGGGTCTGGCGCAGGCGCTGTCGGCCTTCCCCGGCTTCAGCCGCAGCGGCATGAGCGTATCCGCCCTGCTGTTGCTGCGCTACAGCGGCGGCCAGGCCCTCAGGCTGTGCTTCCTGCTCAGCATCCCCATAGTACTGGCCGCCGAGGTTGGGCTGGGTATCATCAAAGGCATATCGATAAATGAAGCCGCCGTGGCCGGGCTGCTCTCGTCCGCCGTCTTCGGCTTCCTCACCATCAGGGCGCTGATGAAGGTGGCCATATCTCTGCCTTTCTGGATATTCTGCATAGCGCTGGGGCTGCTCAGCCTTGTACCGTGGCTGATCGGTTTATAAATCAGGTATTACTTATCATATGTCTATGCGAGGAGCCGCCCCCAAAAATGTCATTGCGAGGAGCCCGCAGGCGACGAAGCAACCTCAAGGCATCAGGCAATCGATCTGGAGGTTGCTACGCACAGGAAAAAATGAAATTTGTTTTATTGGGTTAGGTCCGTAATTATTTGTTGAATCTGATTCTTTAAGACGGGCAGGTCATTTTTCACAGTTCCCCAGATAATTTCAATATCCACAGCCGCATATTCATGAACTATTACGTTTCTTATACCAATTATGCGCTGCCAGGGTATCTCCGGATATTTATTACGTATAGTTTGCGGTATTTGTTTGCAGGCCTCCCCGATTATCTCAAGGCAGCGTACCACAGCATAATTAACCTGGTAGTTCTTGATAAATTCATCGAAAGACAAGTTGGTGACAAATTTTTCCGCATGTTCTATATTGAAAAGAATGTCCTGGAGATAAATGGAGTAGTCTCTCACAGGTAAATCAGATCCTTGAGTACGTATTTGCGCAACTCGGGACGCAGGCTATTAAATGGAACTACATCCACTTTTCTGCCCAGCTGCTCTTGCAGGTAAATATATAAGCCAGAGAGTGTAAAAAGGCTGATAGATGTATCAAAGGTGACCAGGAAGTCCACGTCGCTTCTTTTCTTCTGATCTCTGCGCGCGTAGGAACCGAACACACCGATCTTGTCGACGTGAAACTCGCGCCTCAATTCCGGCCTATGCTGCTCTATGACCTCTTTGATCTCTTCAAGGCTCGTGACCTTTATCTTCCGCTGTGTAGCCATAACTTGATTATATCATCTTTCATGTTGAATAAGACTTTTGGCCTTGTCCTCCATAAAACGAAGCGTCCGTAGCCGGGCTGCTCTCGGCGGCCGTCTTCGGCTTCCTCACCATCGGGGCGCTGATGAAGGTCGCCATAGCGCTGCCATTCTGGATATTCTGCGTAGCGCTGGGGTTGCTGAGCCTTGTGCCCTGGCTGATCGGTTTGTAATCGCCTGACCGTGAACCCCCCGGTTTTTGTCAAAAGCCTTGTTATTTTAGCCTGGCGAATATGATTATGGCTGCCAGGCCGCAAATGGCTTCGAGGAGGATAAGCGTTATAACCATCTTGCGCTCGCTGATTCCGTGAGTGACATGCATGATGAATTGTCCCAGGCCCACAGGCCTTTTGGTGGGGCAATATAATTTCCCGCCGATTTCGTTACCGAAGCTCTTGGGGAAGCGATTCATAGCCTTGAATATAAGATCTATAAAGTATGGGATCATTACTATGACGCCGGCCCATTCAAAGTCACCGATGATCACGGACGCTGCGATGATTGCGCCTATGAAATAGGTGCCGATATTACCGATGAACAGCCGGGCGGGATACCAGTTGAAATAAATGGTGGCCAGCATTGCCCCGAATGCAGCCGACAGCAGGACCAATGAAGAAGTCTGGCCTAACGAATAAGCAATGATCCCCAGCGAGCAGGTAGCTACCAGCCCCATACCCAGTTCCAGGCCGTTGAAGGCGGCCAGCATATTCACGGCGTTGGCTGCGCCGGTTATGCCGAGTGGAATTAATATCAGTGGATAAATCAAGCCCAGGTTGACCTGTCCTATTAAGGGAATATTCATGGTAGAGCTTCCGGCATTTATGGCGACCAGGGGAAATGCCGCAATCAGAGGTAACAGTGTTTTGGCTATCTGGCGAAGATTCAGCAGGTCATCCACGGTGCCGAGGAAAGCGATGATCAGGATTGTCACCAGGGCAGCCAGCAGTTCTCTTACGTGAAGATTAACCTGAAAATCAGGTCCGCAGAAAGAATTAAAGGCAATGGCAAGCAAAACAGTGAATATACAGCCGGTAATAGTGCCGATGCCACCCATATCGGCCACTATGGGCCTGGTGCTTTTATTCATGTCAAGCTGTGTGATTCCTGCGCGTCTCAGCCGGGGAATCAAGAAAAGCAGGCCACCGAAAGTAATGCCGAAAGCACAGACCGTTATAATTAAGGTAAATGCAATCATGTTGCAAGCTTGTGGGTACATCATATACCCTGTTTAGCTCAAGCACAACCTGCCGGTCTCATTTTGCGCAGATATCCAGCATGACCTCTAATAGCTGACCGGCCAAAACCGGCGTCGAGTGGTATTTTAACACATACTCATGTCCGCGCATCCCCATCTCCTGCCACTCCTGCTTATTCATATTACACAGCTTCAATATGGCCTCTGCCAAAGCCTGAGGGTCTTCCGGTGGCACAGTGATACCACATGCCGATTTTTCGACGGGATTAACCGGAGTATCAATGGCCCAGGCGACAGGCATAGATGACATCATATAGTCCCATAGCTTATTGATGCTCATGCCGTACTGATAAAGGGCTGATTTTCGCCATGTTAATATTCCGATATCGCACTTTCTGAGCAAACCCGGGATTGTTATTTTGGGTATTGATCCATGGAAATCGATATTATTCAAACCCAGTTTCTTTGAATATTCGATAAGAGAATCCTTTTCCGGCCCGTCGCCTACCAGCAGGAAATGTACAGCAGCATGTCCGCTGCCCTGTATTGACCGGGCTGCCTCAAGTATGGTGTCAAGAGCGTTGACTGCACCGTGTGCCCCCGTATATAACACAATAGTTTTGTTTGAGGCTTTCAGGTTTAAAATGAGTTGCTCAAGCTCCGGAGGCAGGGGCTCATTAAGCAGGAATAGCTCGGGACTGACGCCGTTTGGTATGTGGACGATTTTATCTGCGGAGATACCCAGCTTTGTAATATAGTTATCAGCCTTTGGATGAAGCACTATTATTCTGTTTGCTTTTTTATACAGGAACTTTTCCAGCATACCCAGTAGCCTGACAACAGGGCTTTTTCTACTGTATCCGCCGATTTCTATCAAAGTGAGCGGCCACAGGTCGCGTACCTCGAAGATAAACTCCGCTCCCTTAAATCTCGCCAGCAGCCAGCCGGCCAGTCCGGCGAAGGGATGTGGTGATGATGCCAGGATAACCTGCGGCTTTTCTTTGAGGTTCAAGCCCAGAGGAACAACGCCGAAAGCGTAGCTCAGCATGTTCACCACACGTCGCCAGTCATTGCCGCCGTGATAGGGCGCTGTTCTGAGCCAGGCGAACTCCACACCGTCTATGTTTTCCATCCGATGGAACTGCTTTTTCCCGATCCTTTCATCTCTGCGGGTGCGATGCTCGAAGCTTGAGGCAAATATGGTCACCTTGTGCCCGTGCTTGATTAGTTCCCTGGCGAAGTCATAATGCCTGGTGATACCGGGTGTATCCGGTGGCGTGGCATAGTGGTTGAGCATCCAGATATTCATATTGTATAATCACCTTTTTAACTTTTGAGCAATCACTATAACTGTTTGTGGTTGATTTATTTTAGGCAATATATACCCTAATTTATAACGAAGTAAATAACCGAAATAGTAAAATATATTTCTAATTATCTTCTTAATGGGTGAATCGTTAAACGAAGCTATTAGAAAATTGACATCCGATTTTTTCTTAACTGCCGTATTATTGCTATCTGGAGGCATTCCCTGTTTACGGGATTTTGACATCCTGGCCCATATCGTTGCCAGGATTCGACTTCCAGTAAGCTCGGGCATTAGCGAATACCTGTATATCTTTACGAAGTTGAATCCGGTCCGTTCAAGCAGGTCCCTCAAATTATCGGTGCTGAAGAAAAACAAATGGTCGGGATAGGAGAAGCGGTGAAACAACTTGAGATACTTATGGTTGACTTCGCCCAGATTACCTGTTTCGAAAATCAAGAAGGAACCGTCTATCATTTTCTCATTTATCTCTTTAAACGTTGAAATTGGATCGAAAAAATGACTGATGACATCGCAATGATAAACAACATCAAATTTCGTGTCGCCGAAAGAGGAGCTATTAAGCAATGATTGTTCACAGGGTATCTTCAGTGTGTTTTGTATGAAATCAGCCTGGATTTGATTGAGTTCGATGGCATACGGTTTAAAGCCTCTCTTCCTCGCTTCGTCCAGGAAGTAGCCTGCCCCGGCTCCGATATCCAGAATAGCGCCTCCCTTAACAAATGAAGTGACTATTTTTAGATTATGCATGGCGTGTAACCTTTTAAACAATTCGGCCTCAATATGAGTTTCAGCAGGCTTGTAAGCGTTGTCTTCCCTGTAGAGTTTGAGAATCTCGTCAATAGTGGGACGGGGTGATATGTATATGAGGCCGCATTGAGAGCATTGCCTACCTGCATATCCATTCTCTTCAATTACAGCCTGGGAGTCTGCCTTTTCACAAAATATGCACCTGATCTCTTCCACGGGTCACTCTCCTTTAAGGAGTCCGCTAAAGTGGACTGCGCCCCGACCATTTGTATCCAGCCTCAGGAGGTGCCGCCACTAACTCGCTCATACAGCTCCAGCAACTTCTTGCCTTCGCTGTCCCAGTTATATTTCTCCTGGACCGCCCTCCTGCCGTTCTCGCCCATTTGCCGGGCTTCGTCGGGGTGGTCCAGCAGATACTCGATTGCTCCGGCGATTTCCGCAGGATCGAGCGGATTCACGGTCAGCCCGCAGCTATTACCCTCGACAATCCCCTTCCACAGGGGAAAATTGGAGGCTATTACCGGTAGCTCGGCTGCCATATATTCGAAGAGTTTGTTGGGCATAGCATTAACATGGTTTGGCTCAGGATGAAAACATACAATACCAATAGTTGCTTGTCCAAGCTGTTGCCCGGCTACCTCCGGCTTAACTATTCCCCGGTATTCCACACTATCAGACCCCTTTAAACCGCGTACCGTCTCCTCGTAGCCTGCGGGATAAAACTTGCCGCACAATATCAGGCTGGCATTTCTGGAATGAGCGAGGTACGACATTGCCTGGACTATATCACTTATACCTCTTATTTCGGAAAGCACCCCGATATAAATCAATGTCGGCCGTCCCGGCTCACCCCTGGTACCGGGCGCATTTTTTTCTAAGATCGGATAGTTTTTGATAGTAGCAACTTTATCCGTGCTTTTAAATTTAGTTGCTATATGATCTGTGGCAACAACTATATAATCCAGTTGCGAGGCTGCCGATTGCCCCAGTAAGTTAAACAACCGTGATAGTGGCTTTCTTACCGGCGGCGGCAGCCACTGTTTAGTTAAAATCGCTCCGGGATAGTCCTCATGCACATCATAGATGACCGGTTTCTTTGTTAGTAGTTTGAGAAGAAGGCCTGCAGGCAAAAGCTCCGGATCATGGAAGTGATAGACATCAGCCTTTTGCTGATGCGCCAGACCGAACATTCGCCATGTACTTAGCATACGCCACGATCTGTTTCTGGGTATGGGCATCGCTATTATATTAATCCCTTCCACTACCTCATCCTTGTCATGCTGGGCAATGAGGGTTACATGGTACCCTGCCTTAGCCAGCGTCTTTGCCTGCTTATGAAATATGCGCGGGTCAAAGGCAGTGTGAACTGAGGTTAAAATACAGATTCTCATCATTGATTTAGAACATAGAAAAACGCCGATTTTATACGCCAGTAATTTATTACTTACTCTTTTTCACAGGTTGGTTGGCAAATTCACACACTGTTAGATAAGCGATTTTACATTGTGGCATAGATCGATTCTTATTAAATACGTTTAATCGAATGGTAAAAACGAACAATCCATTTAAACCTGTAAAATATCTTCTTATAAGATGGATAATCCCAGAAGCTCTTTGGTGGCTGGTTCATGATACGCTCGAATTCTTCGCCAGAAATCCCCAATTTTTTAATCACGAACTCTTTATCTTGTTGCTGTAATTCCCATGTATAGTCATTTATTACCATTTCCTTAAGCGCCGACTCTCGAGACATTTGTGCTGACCAGATAAGAGATGATAGATGTAACCTTTTCTTGTTAAATCCAAATTTATTAGGCAATATATATCCCTGATAAAACCGTGTGTACACGGATTCATAATGTTTACCGCCGTAATATACCCAGCCTAATTCTTTCTCGAGTGTCGTCATCGCAGATTTCTTATCATAGTCTATATAATCTAAGAGCTGAATCCATTTTAAGCGCTTTATTAAGGCATAGTAGCCAAATACAAGAGGTCCGTAATGCGGGAATGTTCTGAGCTGCTTTTGCCCAAAGGTGTTCTGCAAATTCTTGATATATCCCCAATCAGCATGCCCCTGTGACCACGAAGCTACACCTCCACCTTCGGTAGCTGTGTTATGACCACTAATGATCATCTGAACATTTTCACGTACAGCTACCTGATACAATACAGCGAGTATAGCGTGATCGGTCGGAATCTCAGAATCAGGTGTGGACGCCTTTAAAAACGACAACTGTAAATCGCGGAATTCTTCCCAATCAATAACATAGGTATAGAGATCGATACCTAATTTATCCAGCGTTTTCTTAATATTGGTTACGGCTAATTCGGAATCCCAACCATTATCCAGATGTACCGCAAGGGGACGTAATCCCAATCTCTTTACCAGGTAGGCTGTATATGTACTATCCACACCCCCGCTAACCCCGATAATACAATCGTAATTCTTATTCTGTCCTTTACGTTTTATCTCCTCAATTACGTTTTCCAATGCGGCCTGGGCTTTCTTTTTTTGATAGGAATTACTATTTATGATGGTTTCGTATTTATGACAATGTGAACATACTCCATTATTATCAAACTGGATTTCAGGATCCGTTGTATCCATGATGCACCTGGTGCAGATCTGATATGTCCTTCCCATAGATAGCTTCTTCGTTTGGCGATCTTATAACTTGATCTTGTCCTTTTCTCATTGTAGCATCTTTTGCAGTTCTTGCGTTGAGGGATAGTTGATTAACACAGCCCTATGTTTTCCATGAAAAACGAAGAGACTGCCTGCAGCTACCGCCACCGCTCCACCTCTTCTGACCGCCTCATCGAAGTCCGACAATTTACCAGCACCCCCCGATGCGATGACAGGAATAGATACGGCCTCTGCAACTTTCTTTATCAGCCCTATGTCGTAACCCTGCATTGTCCCATCCCTGTCAATAGAATTTAAAAATATCTCACCTGCACCCATTTCTGCCATTTCAATAGCAACTCTTACCGGATCCAATTTGGTCGACCTCTTGCCTCCGTATGTAAAAACTTCATATCCACCAGGTGAGATTTGCCGGACATCAATGGCTACGACAATACTCTGGCTACCAAAAGTCTCAGCTGCACTTTTAATAAAATCAGGATTTTCAACAGCATATGTGTTGATTGACACCTTTTCAACTCCTATGCCAAGTATTTGTCTAATGTCGTCTAAACTCTGAATTCCACCTCCATAGCAAAGTGGCATAAAGCACTCGCCGGCTATCGCGGAAATAAGTGGAATCCGCGGTTTCTTCTTTTCAACCGTAGCCAGAATATCAAGAAGTATGAGTTCATCGACCTCTTTTTCGTTGAAAATTTTAACGGCATTGATTGGGTCGCCTACATATATAGGAGTTTTAAATTTAATTGTTTTAACCAGCCCGTTACCACGTAGCAGCAAGCTGGGGATTACTCTTGTAGTCAACATTGCAAAATATCAGGACGAGTGTACAAAGTTTTCTAACAGTCTCATACCAAACTTGTGACTTTTCTCTGGATGAAATTGAACGCCGGAAATGTTACCCCTCATTATTGAGGAGACAAAGTCATAGCCATGGTGTGTTTTTGTAAGTATATCAGCATCGTCGTTGCACACAACATGATAGGAATGTAAGAAGTAAAATCTTGATTCTGCATACATGTTATCAAATAACGAGCTCCTTCGCATTATACTAACCGTGTTCCATCCCATGTGGGGTACTTTCGGTACAAACTGGGCGTCAGCGAACTTAAATCTGATTGTCTCGGCGTCCAGCCATCCAAGTCCGGGCATTTTACCTTCTCCGCTACGTTTAGAAAACAATTGCATACCCAAACATATACCAAGGATCGGCGTTTTATTTTCGATAACCTTATGTTTTAGAACCGGCACTAATCCCAACTCATGGAGTTTCTTCATGCCACAATCAAACGTACCTACGCCCGGCAGAATCAACTTATCCGCTTGCTCTATATCCGCCGGGCTGGAAGAAATTGTTACTTTAGCTCCGATTTTCTTCAACATGTTTGTAATAGAGCCGAGATTTCCCATTAAATAGTCAATAACTACAAGCAAAGTTCACGCGTCCTAATATATTTCGGGCTGTTAAAGTTCGGGGTTTTGTTCTGTTTGTTGATTATGTATGGATCAAAAAGATGATAGACTAGAGTTAAAACGTAGATTCGCTTAGACATGACTTGCTATAGACTCCCTATAAATCTCTATGTATTTCCGCGCATTATTTTCCCAGGTATAGTTTTCTAATACTAGCTTCCGCGCCCGATCACCGATTTCGTGCGCCTTATCAGGATTGCCGAGCAGTATGTCCATAGCTTGCGCCAGGCTTTTCACATCTTTGGGCTTTACAAGCAAGCCCGTGGTACCGTCTTCGATGATATCGGTAATACCTTCTCCATGACATGCAATAACTGGCTTACCATTTGACATTGCTTCAAGGTAAACGACTCCAAACCCTTCCTGCCAGCTTGGTAAAGAGAAAATATCCGCGATAGCCATATACTGCATTACTTTATCATGCGGCAATTCACCAAGGAATACTATCTGGTTTTCGAGGTTCAAATCGCGAGATAGCTTCATCAGGAAGGCATCCGCGGGGCCCCTTCCAATCACCAGGTATTTCAGGTTCGAGTACTTTCCGGCTAACAGTGAGATTGCCCTGATATTCAAGTCAAGTCCTTTGCTGCTAATAAGGTTGGACACACTTAGCATAATTTTATTACCAGCATATTTGGAAACAAGATCAATATTTCTCCGAGCAACGTCCGCTGGATTGATCCCGTCGCAGATTGAAATTATTTTTTCTGAAACGCCGAAATTAGCCTCTGCTATCTTTTTCAGCTTGGTACTCACAGTTACAACTTTGTCAGCTTCATGGAAGACTTTCGCCAGTGCTTCCCGGCAAGCTTCATTTTTATATACAGTTATCTGGAGGTCTTGCCCATGGATAGTCACCAATAAAGGCTTATTGTATTCTTTATTAACAAGCATACTGGCAAAGCCATTAGGCAGAGCTACGTGAGCGTGAATTATGTTGAATTTAAAATCCTGGTTAAGGTCTTGAACCAGTTTTCTTATTCCCGCGTACATCCTTTTCCCTGAGGAGGCAAGGAACAAGCCTTTGGGGAATGCTAAATAACGGGGGAAATAGGCCTCAATGCCGTCCCTAACAATCCGATCAGATACATCATGATAACCTTTCCATTTTTTGGATATCACGTTTAAAGGGAAAGGTGTCCATGGAATGGGAGTGATAACCTTGATCTCACAGCCCTGGTTTCTTAGTTCGAGTAATTGCTTGTGAATAAAAGTACTCTGCGTTTCACTAAAATACCAGGGGGATATTACTAATACTTTAATGCCGCGCATACCATATGCCTCAGAATAGAGTTATCATACTTAAACATATACCAACCTGAATCTCGCATAACATTATGTTCATATGTGTCATTAACCACGAGCTTTGACCCACCCGTTTTCATGTAGATTGACCCACCCGGGCGGTGTGGTATTTGTATCACGGTCAGGTCATAGTGTCAACAGCCTCCTTCCTGCGGTGCGGTGATTGCCTCTGTCGGTAACTGTCTCCCTCTATGACGATCTGGTAGCTGGCGTTGGCCAGGCGGTCCAGGGCACTGTTACCCAAGATCGGGTCGTCGAAGATTCCCAGCCATTCATCCACGGCGCGGTTACTGGTGATTATCAGGCTGGACCTGTGATGGCGGGCGATGATAAGCTCGTAGAGATCGGTTGATTGCTGCGCGTTAAGCCGCTGCAGGCCAAAGTCGTCGAGAATGAGTATATCGGGAGTCAGGAAAGAACGGAAGGTCTTCTCCAGCGTGTGATCAACCCGTGATTGAGCCAGTGTACGGAAGAAGATATCAGCCCGTATGAAGCGCACGCTATGGCCGGCGCGCACGGCGGCATAGCCGAGGGACTGCGCCAGGAAAGATTTGCCGACGCCTACCGGGCCAACTAAGAGAACGTGCTCATGACGGGCCAGAAAGTTAAGTGAGAAGACGCTGTCCAATAGGCGACGGTCAAGCCTGATACTCGAAGTCCAGTTGAAGTCCTCAAGTCGGCAGATATCCTCGAATCCGGCCTTCTGAAGGCGTATTTCCACGTTATGGTTATCACGGCGGCTTACCTCATCTGCCAGTATTATCTGCAGGAATACAGCATAGTCCAGTTGATCACGGCGGGCCAGTGTCAGCCGCTCGGGCAAGGTATCCAGCATGGCGCCCAGCTTAAGACGTTTGAGCAAAGGCTTGAGTTCAGAGACGTTGCTCATAAGTTCACCCCACTTGCCAGGTTAGAGGTGAGGGCAAAGACACTGCCGTGGCGGGCAAAACGGCCTGGTGGTGACACAACTGCCATGGGTGGTGAAGTTACCGCCTCTTCCTCCAGCGCTTCGATAAGGATGCGCTCCAAACGGCGCACATCAATAAGGTCAACCTCCAGTGCCTTACGGCAGGCTGTGTCCAGACGGGATGCAGTGTAACGCTCTCCCAAACGCAGCAGCTTCTGTGCCTGGCGCAGCTTTGCCCAGGGCAGGGGGCCTCCAAGCAACTGGCCGGCGAATACACCTACCGCTTCTCCCAGTTCGGCGCACCGCCGGCGCAGGTAATCGGGAGAGCGCATGGTATAGGCTGTCAGCTCCAGCGGATAGTCTGCCTGGTCTGTTGAGCGGCTGCCGCGGCACTGGCGGGGATGGGTTTTAATCAGCAGGCCGCGATGATAAAACCTCACCAGCTTACTGTCGCCGCGCACTTCCAGTTTAGTCCC
>Ga0268280_1002066_pt1 | contig 12256 bp, 7 predicted proteins | sample saktaG_9_FD_190139 | JGI IMG/M metagenome (GOLD analysis project Ga0268280, IMG submission 190139) | Saline water microbial communities from Sakinaw Lake, British Columbia, Canada - sak_2011_5_24_40m | ecosystem: Environmental > Aquatic > Non-marine Saline and Alkaline > Saline ...
CCCGATCAGCTCACCCCTGGCATTGAGCACCGGGCTTCCGGAATTGCCGCCGGTGGTGTCCATGTTGTAGAGCATGGCCACCGGGACGTCGCCCAGGTCGGGGTGAACGAAGCGGCCGTAATCCTTGGCTTTGGCCAGTTCGAGCAGTTTGCCCGGCGCCTGGTATGAGGACAGGTCGGGATGGGCGTAGTGCTTTTCAACGATGCCGCCCAGGGTCGTGAAGGGCTGCATGCGCACGGCATCGGCCGGTGAATACCCCCTGATCCTGCCGTAGGTCAGGCGCAACGTGCCGTTGGCGTCGGGTATGAAGTCCCGGCCTATAAATTCTTTCCTGACATCGACCAGTTGCGCCAGCAGCGGGTCAAGAACTCCCTTTTCTTTTTTTCCGGCTTCTTTCAATTTGCGGTGGTCGGGGTAGAGGGCGAAGGCCAGGTCGAGGAAAGGATCGTTCAAGGCCTGCAATTGCGCAGTGGTTTTTTTGAGCCAGTCGCTGACGATTTCCGGATTTTTCAGTTTTGTTTCGGCAAAGGCCTTTTCCAGAAATGCGTCAATGGCTTTTTCCTCATCGCCGCCGGCAATGATGTCGCGCAAGCCCGCGATGGCTTGTTCGCCTTTGCAGGCGGCAGCGCGGCGCAGCATCTCCTTGAGCAGGGCCTTTTCTGTCGGTTCATGGTAATCTCTCAGCGCCATGGTCATTTGCTTCTGGGTGCGGTCGAAATTGCGGTCCATATAGCCGGATTCGCGCTTGGTGTCTTCCTTGACGCGCTCATAGGAGGCCTCGCAGATATTGAAGGCGTTGCCCAGCATGAGGGATATCCTGTTGCTCAGCAGGCTGGACAGGGTCAGGTCGCGGCGCGTTCTTTTGCCTTTTTCCTCATAGACTTTGGCAAGGTCAGCAAGCAGCGAACCATATTTTTTTTGCCGGGCTGGATTTGCGGAAATGAATTGCTGCAGCGATTCCTCCTCCTTTTCCCGTTTTTCTACCAAATGGAGGTTTTTCAAGCCCTGGAGCTGGCCGAGACTGCGGGTAACGGTGTTCCACAACCCTTTGAGTGATGAGGAAAGCTTGATGGCAACGCCGCGGTCGCCGGAGCTCATTTTTTCTTTCAGCTGGATGATCCAGCGATAAAGATCGACCGTGAAAGGCATGCGGATATTCTCTTCATGGGCGATGAAGTGGGAGGACTTGTGGCGGTGGGTGCTGCCCGGGTAGCCGAGGATAAAGGCGAAATCCCCGTTTTTCACACCCTCGGCCGCGACTTTGAGGTACTTTTTGGGCCGGAAAGGGACATTCTGAGGCGCGAATTCGGCATTGGAACCGTCGGGGGCGACGTAGGCGCGCATGAAGGCGAAATCACCGGTGTGGCGGGGCCACATCCAGTTGTCCTCCTCGCCGCCGAATTCGCCGATGGAGCGCGGCGGAGCGTAAACCAGGCGCACGTCCTTGATATAATTATAAATGAACAGAACATAGGTCTTACCGCGGAACATTTCGGCGACCTCGGCCCGCTTGCCGGGATTGCTTTTCTCGAAAGCAACGACCATGCGGTTTATTTTTTCTTCTATGGCCTTGCTGCGCTGGGCGTAAGTCATTTTCTTTTTGACTGCGGCCAGAATCTCCCGTGAAACGTCCCGGTAGGATTCGATCAGGCGCACGGTATAGCGCTTGGCCGGGATCTCGGCTGAGCGGTCCGCAGCAAAAAAGCCGTCGCGCAGGTAATCGTTCTCGGGAGTGGTGACGGCCTGGACGGCACCGAAGGCGCAATGGTAATTGGTAAGGATCAGGCCGTCCCCGGAAACGAAACTGGCGGTGCAGCCGCCCAGGTTGATAATGCCATCGATTAGACTGACGCCGCTGGGGTTGTATATCTCCCGGGATCCGATGCTGAATCCCCAGGCCTTGAGGTCGAGTTTGTGGATCTCGCTCAAGGGGAACATCCCTTCCTCGGCCTGGAGAGGAAGGTTGAAAAGCCCGGTAAAAAACAATGCCAGCAAAGCGAGCAAAATGATTTTTTTCAAGCGCGTTTCTCCTTTTCCATTTTTTATAAGGATCAATTACTATATTTACACGGTTTCCGGAACGCAGTCAAATTTTCCCCCGATGCTCCAAGGCATTTAAAAAGCCCGTATTCATTGTCGGTTAAATAAAAAAGCGATCGTTCTTAAAATTCATGATAACAACGGCCGTTTTTATTCGGCTCCGTCCCAGCAGTATGTGCAGAGTTTTTCTTTCGGCAGGCCGATGGCAGTGATCAAGTCATCAAGGACCTGGTACTTCAGCGTGGTCAGATTCAGTCGCTGCCGGATCGATTCTTCCATACTGGTGTACTTCGCGGTTCCGGCCTGGGCGTACTCGCTGAAATCCTTCACATCCGGGCCCTCGAGCGAGCGCACAGCCTGGCGGGAGGCCAGGTCCATTTCCGATCGCGAGCGTGAAAAATTGAGAAATTTGCAGCTGTAGACCAATGGCGGACAGGCTGGACGCATGTGGATTTCGCTGGCTCCGGCGTCCAAAAGACGCTGGATGGTGTCCTTGAGCTGGGTGCCGCGCACGATGGAATCCTCGCAGAACAGGATGCGTTGCCCTTCGATCAATTCCCTGACCGGAATCAGCTTCATGCAGGCGACAAGATCCCTGATGTCCTGATGTTGGGGCATGAAGCTTCTGGCCCAGGTCGGGGAGTATTTGACGAACGGCCGTTTGAAGGGAATGCAAGCCTCGTTCGCGTAACCCAGTCCGTGACCGATCCCGGAATCGGGGATGCCGGCCACGAAGTCGATGGCGGCCGGAAAGCGGCGGGCCAGGAGCGCTCCGCAGCGATTGCGTACGGCTTCGACGTTGAGCCCTTCGTAACTTGATGCCGGATAACCGTAATAGACCCACAAAAAACTGCAGATCTGCATGTGGCTCTCCGGTTCTTTACGGCGCTCGTAGCTTTCAGCAGTAATAAAAACTATCTCGCCCGGGCCCAGAATTTTATCGGTTTCGTAATCCAGGTTGGGAAAGGCGCAGGTTTCGAAAGTCACGGCCATGGCGCCGTCTTTCCGGCCGATGATGACCGGCGTGCGTCCGCGCCGGTCGCGGGCCGCATAGATCCCGGTTCTGGTCAGGACGAGCAGTGAACAGGAACCTTCGATCTCGGCCAGGGCGCGGCTGATGCCCGCCTCAAAACTATCCTCCATGTTAATGAGTGAAGCGACCAACTCGGTGGGGTTGATGCCGCCGCTTCCCATTTCGCTGAGGTGCATGCGCCGGTTGCGAAACGCTTCCCCGGTCAGCGCTTCGGCATTCTGCACGACCCCGACCGTCGCGATCGCGTAATCGCCGAGATGAGAACGGATGAGCAACGGCTGATCGTCGGTGTCGCTGATGACGCCGATGCCGCTGCGGCCTCCCATGCGAACGAGATCGGGGTCGAATTTCGACCGGAATTGGCTGCTTTCGATGTTGTGTATGATGCGTGTGAACCCGTCGCTGCCGATAGTGGCCATGCCGCCGCGTTTCGTTCCCAGGTGGGAATGATAGTCGGTGCCGTAAAAAAGATCGGCTATACAATTGCCCTTGGATACCACTCCGAAAAATCCGCCCATTGTTACTCCTGACTCAGTGAATGCCGAATGTTTTTGGCCTGAATACCACTTATAGCAAAGGTGGAAGCTTGTGTCAAAGTTAAGATAAGTATTGGTGCGAGTGTTAGTGTCAGCAAAGCAAGCATCGATTTTGATTTTTTCTTGCTGTCACTGACACTGCCACTCATTTGTAATTTGCCAAGCATTTACCTAAAATATGAACCGAGTTAGAAGGAGAGCACTATGGCACTACAATCGATCAACCCGGCCAGCGGAGAATTGCTGGAAAGTTATGTCGAACAAACCGCTGACCAGGTTAAAGAATCCTTAGAAAGGGCCAACCGGGCCTTCGGCGTATGGAGGCAGACAGGATTCGCCGAGCGCGCCAGGCTGCTGCTGGGTGCGGCCGATCTGCTGCGCTCGCAAAAGAGAGCTTTGGCCGCTCTGATGAGCAGGGAGATGGGCAAGCCCATCCTGCAGGCGCAGGCGGAAATCGAAAAATGCGCCCTGGTCTGCGGGTATTACGCCGAGAACGCCGCGGCAATGCTCGCTCCCGAAAATGTGGTGACCGACGCCCATGCCGCTTATGTCCGTTTCGATCCGCTGGGAGCGGTTCTGGCGGTCATGCCCTGGAATTTCCCCTTTTGGCAGGTTTTCCGTTTTGCCGCCCCGGCCCTGATGGCCGGAAACGTCTGCCTGCTCAAGCACGCCGCCAACGTGCAGGGCTGTGCCGCGGCCATCGAAGAAATTTTCAACCATGCCGGTTTTCCAGAGCAAGTCTTCACCACCCTGCGTATCGGCTCGGCTCAGGTCGAGGCGCTGGTCACCCATCCTTTGCTGCGGGCCGTGACCTTGACCGGCAGCGAGCGGGCCGGCAGTGAAGTAGCCGCGGCCGCCGGCAGGAACCTGAAAAAGGTCGTCCTGGAACTGGGCGGCAGCGATCCATTCATCGTCCTGGCCGACGCCCAACTGACACCCTGCGTTGCCGCGGCTGTCAGTTCGCGCATGATCAACAACGGTCAGAGCTGCATAGCCGCCAAGCGCTTCATCGTCGTGGACGCTATATTCGACCGTTTTCAAAAGGACTTCGTTGCCGCCGTGTCCAAGCTCAAGACCGGTGACCCCCTCGATGAAAGCAACGACCTGGGGCCATTGGCCCGGGAAGACCTGCTGCTTGAGCTTGAGCGTCAGGTCGCCGAGTCGGTCAGCCGCGGCGCCCGTGTCCTGACCGGGGGAGGACGCCTGGGGCCGGGACCGGGTTTCTATTTCCAACCGACGATCCTGGCCGCTGTGGCGCCCGGAATGCCGGCTTACGAAGAAGAATTGTTCGGACCTGTGGCCGCCTTGATCAGCGTCCGTGAAGACGAAGACGCCTTGCGCATCGCCAACGATACCGCTTTCGGCCTGGGAGCTTCCGTCTGGACCCAGGATCAAGCCAAGGGTGAAAAATTGGCGGCGCGCATCGAAGCCGGCACGGTTTACATCAACGCTATGGTCAAGTCCGATCCGCGCCTACCCTTCGGGGGGGTGAAAATATCGGGCTTTGGCCGTGAGCTTTCCTATTATGGTATTAGGGAATTCGTCAACATCAAGACCGTGGTTATCAACTAAAAATTGTTAGTGTTAGTGATAGCGTCAGGGAAGAATTCGGTGTACGGTTGACGGTAGACGCTAGCAGGAAAGGCAATAGTAAGAACTAAAATTCCAAATCACAAATCTCAAATTCCAAATAAATCCCAATCTCCAAATTCCAATGTCCAAAACGAAAGGCCTTACAAGTTTCTTCTCTTCGTTTGGGTCATTTGGTTATTGGAATTTGGTGCTTGTTTGTGATTTGATGCTTGGGATTTGGAATTTTAGGTTTTGTTCTTCAACATCAAACCTCGAACGTCGAAATGACCTATTGTTTTCATTACTTTTGCGGTATAATATTTACAAAGAGCAAGGAGGAATCCCAATGAAAAAAACGATTTTTGTTATTTTTCTTATTTTCATTTTTGCTATGACCGCTTTCGCCGGAGTGGAATGGCGGGCCAGTACCTTGACCCAGGCCCAGGCCAAGGGGCAGAGCAATACGATCGTCATGCAGGTTTATGCCGACGGCGGCAATGTCAAGCAGGTGTTCGAGAGCGTGGCCTACGAGAACGAAATGTTCCGGAAGGGCTCATACTGGCTGTTCAAGGCCGATGACAGCAGCCTCTACCTGGTCAACCCCGCCGAAAAGACTTATTCCCGGCTGCCCTTGAACGCCATGATGCAAATGGCCGGTGTGGTGGGCAAGCTGGTCAAGATCAAGATCAAGAACCCGGTTGTGAACAGCGAAAAACTAGGAACGGAAACGGTCCTGGGTTATAACTGCCTGCACAGCAAGCTGCTGATGGAATACGATATGGAAGTGAAGATCGCCATCATCAAGAGCAAGAGCCACGAGAAGATCGAAAAAGAGGTTTGGTCCACTCCCAAGTTGAAAGGCATGGCCGAGATGGCCGAAGCCTTCCGCTTCCGCGACTTCAAGACCGGCATGGAGGACCTGGACAAGCTGATCGAAGCGCAGATAAAGGCCGAAGCCGGACTGGGTTTCCCCTTGAAGATGGTCACCGTGGTCACTTCCATCGGTAAGAAAGGCAACGCCAAGGAAAAGAGCCGCACCACCATGGAAGTCCTCTCACTGGGCAGCAAGAATTTCCCAGCTTCATTCTTTGAAATTCCAGCCGGCTTTGAAGAGAAGCCGATGGGGTTCGGAGGGGACGAAGAATAAGCAACCGAACTCAGTGTTAGTGTTAGTGATAGTGTTAGGGAAAAAAACTATCCAAACTAAAAAATTTGATAGCTGAACTGCAGTTAATTGAAGAGAGTCCTAGTGTCAGTCTAAAGAAAATTGAAAAAAAAGGAAATTTATTTCGATAAATTGCTTGCTACTAACACTATCACTAATACTTAAACTCGTTTTTAAACTAAAGCTGCAGCTAGTACTATTGAATAGTATTTGGAATCGTCATCGTCGGCCCGGGAAGTCAGAATGGCCGGGAAGGAAGCCCCTGTGACCACTGCGGCCAGCTTACCTTTGGCCAGCAGGGTGGTCGCCTTGTAAAAAATATTGCCCGCTTCGATGTTGGGCATGATCAGTATATCGGCGTAGCCTTCCACCGGCGATTGCAAACCTTTGATTTCCAGGGCATGCTTGGAAATAGCCACGTCCAGGGCCAGCGGGCCGTCGACGATGGCGCCTTTGATCTGCTTGCGCTCGGCCATCTTGGAAATGACCGCGGCTTCCAAGGTGCAGGGCATCTTGTCCGAGACCTTTTCGTTGGCCGTAAGGATGGCCACTTTGGGATTTACGATGCCCAGCTTGGCAGCGATCTTGATGTTATAATTGATCATCTGCACTTTCTGGTTCAGGTCGGGGTAGGGGATCATGGCCACGTCGGAGACCAGCAGCAGCTTATCGTAGGTGGGAATTTCCAGGATCGCCGTATGCGACAGGACGCCGTTCTTGGCCACCAGGTTGTATTCCTTGTTCAGGATGGGTTTCAAATAATATGGCGTGGAGATCAGGCCTTTCATCAGCAGGTCGGCTTTGCCGTCGATGATCATGCGCACGGCCTTGTCACCACTCTTTTTTTCATCGGGCTCATGCACGATCTCGAACAGGCCGGGATCGATCTTCAATTTGGCGCATACAGCGCGGATGATTTTTTCATCGCCGATCAGGATGGCGTCGACGATCTTTTCGTTCACGGCGCGCCGGGTTGCCAGGATAGTGTCTTCATCCTGGCCGAAGGCCACAGCCATTTTGTAATTTTTCTTTGCTTTTACCAGGTTTTCAATTTCACTCAACTTGCGCATCGGGTTCATTTCATTCCTCCTGAATATGTCCAATGTTTAGGGGCTTCTTCTCCAGTTAAAACGCGCAGTGCACCCTGGGCCAATGCCGGCAATTCATCCTCTCCGGGCAGGACGATCAGTGGGGCCAGGAATTCCACACGCTTACGGATGAGTTCGACGAAATACTGGTCGTAGGCGATGCCCCCGGTCAGAACAATGGCATCTATTTTCCCTTCCAGCACCGGGGCTAGCGAGCCGATCTCCTTGGCCACGTTGTAGGCCATGGCTTCAAAGATCAGAGAGGCGTCGCGGTCGCCGGCCTTGACCATTTCTTCCACTTTTCTCATGTCGTTTATTTTGAGATGGGCGACGATGCCGCCCATGCCGGTGATTTTTTTCTTGAGTGCGACCCAGTCGTATTTCCCGGAAAGCGCCATTTCGATCAAGCTCCAGCTGGGCAGCGAACCGGCGCGCTCGGGCGCGAAAGGCCCGTCGCCGTTCAAGGCGTTGTTTACATCAATCACCTGGCCGTTGAGATGGGCGCCGATGGAAATGCCGCCTCCCAAATGGGCGACGATCAGCCGGCAATTCTGGTAGGGCCTTCCGAGTTTTTTGGCCGCCTCACGGGCCGCCGCTTTCTGGTTAAGGGCATGAAAAATGCTGACGCGGCGGATTTCCGGCAAACCGGTGATCCTGGCGATATCAGCCATTTCATCCACCACCACCGGATCGACAATAAAGGCGTCGACCGGGACGATCCTGGCGATATCGCTGGCCAGCAATGCCCCCAGGTTAGAAGCGTGCTCCATTTTGTTATTTTTTAAAAAATCGATCATTTCATCATTGACCCGGTAGGTACCGGAGGCCATGGGAGTCAGCAATCCGCCCCGGCCGACCACGGCCGCCAGCAGGTTAATGTCAAAAGTATTCTTCTTTAAAAAATCAAGGATCACTTTTTCCCGGAAATGGTACTGGTCCATGATCCTGGGAAATGGTGCCAATTCATCGGTCGAGTGCGAAATATTCTGGCCCAGAAATTTTTCTTCACCAAGAAATATCGCGATCTTGGTTGAGGTTGATCCAGGGTTGATTGCCAGGATATATTTGTTTGCCATTACTGAATTTACCTCAAAAGCGAGTTTTTTGCAAGGGGGGAATCCTCTATTTTGTATATTTTTTGAGCAATTTCTGCCCTTCGACCTTGTCTTTTTCGGTTTCCGGGATCAACTGCGGATCGGGTTCCATGCTCAAAAGTTCCTGCAGTGTCTGGACAGCCAGCTTTTCCTCGTCCAGTGCCCAGTAGGTCTCAGCCAGAAACAGCAGATTAACCGAATTTTTAGGGGCGATCTGCCGGCATTTTTCCAGGTTCAGGCGCGACTTCTTGTTGCTGCCGCCGAAAAGGCCGGGCACTTTGAAATACAGCCGCCCGAGAACACAGTAAGCGCCGCCGTTTTCGAAGCTGCCGTCGATGGCGATGGCCTTGTTCATTTCAGAGATTATGTCGCCTTTCAGGAACAGCGACTTGAGTACGCCCCGGGTTTCACCGTACATGCCGGTATGCACACCCAGCCAATAGTGGCCTGCGACGTCGTTGTGCCTGAGCGCGACTGCTTTTTTGCAGATATCCATGGCCTGCTTGAATATCTTCAGTTTTTCCTTTTTGTCGGTGGAATTGTCGCCGACATAATACATAATCTTTGCGTTTTTCCAAAGAGCTTCATAATGATCGGGTGCCAGGCGCAGGGCTTCCTGGTATTTGGCCAGCGCTTGGACGGCCAGAAGCGGATCCTGTCGCTGCGCGTACAACGCGTCTCCTTCAGCGATAAGATCTTCCGGCGTCTGTGCCGGAGCTTGCGTTCCAAGTAACGCCAGAGTCATCAGAACCATAAATATTTTTTTGATCATGTATCCTCCTGTGAGATTCTATCATAATGGGAGATCTTAATGTAATTCCCTATGCCCAATTTCTGTAGGGGCGGATGTCCACCCTCCGTGTAAAAAGGCAGGCACGGAGGCCTGCCCCTACGGAGTAACGATATTTTATTTGATTTCGAGTTCATCCAGGCGATGCATCAACTCTTCCCAGTAAGGCAATAGTTCTTCAAGGCGGTGTTTGGCGCGGTTCAACTCCTGCATCAGCGGCTTGATGCGGGCTGATTCCCGCAACAATTCCGGATCGCATAACTGCTCCTGATTCCGGGTTTTGATGGTTTCCAACTCCACTATCTCCGCTTCAAGTTTATGAAGTTTCCGGGCTATGTCCTTTTTGATCTTTCCACGCTGGTTCCTTTGTTCGGCTTCCAGGCGGCGCAGTTCCCGGGACTTATCAGTTTTTTTAGAGCCGGGGGGAGATGACCCTAACTCAGACCCCGCTACTTCCGCGAAACCTGTTTCCGTAAGTTCATATTGCGCGGCGACAGCCCTTTCCGCGTCTCGCTTCTCTATGAAATAAGAGTAATTGCCTATATATTCATGCAGGCTTCCGTTGCGGATCTCGAAAACGCGCCGCACCAGGTGGTCCAGAAAATAGCGGTCGTGGGAAACAAGGATGATGGTCCCGGAATAGTGCAGCAAGGCGTTTTGGAAAATGTCCTTGGTCTTGACGTCCAGGTGATTGGTCGGCTCGTCGAGGATCAGGCAGTTGCTGTCGCGCAGCAGGATCTTGACCAGGGCCAGGCGGCTCTTTTCTCCGCCCGAAAGCACGGCCACAGGTTTGTGGATGTCGTCTCCGGAGAAAAGGAAGGCTCCCAGCAAGTTCCTCATTTCCAGGTCGCTGGCTTGGCTTTCGCCATCTCGTACCTCCTGCCAGACCGTGCGTCCGTAGGTTACGTTCTGCTGGCTTTCCTGGGAAAAGAAAGCCGGCTTCACCTGAAAGCCCCATTGCACGGATCCCTGGCTGGGCTTTTCCTTCTGAGCCAGGATACGGGCCAGGGTGGATTTTCCGGCTCCATTGACACCAAGAAGAGCGATCTTTTCGCCGCGGCTTACCGTGAAATTGACATTAGAAAAAACGGATAGTTTTCCATAATTTTTAGCCAATTCCCTGATGATAAGAACCTCCTTGCCGCTGCGTTTTGCTTCCGGAAAGCGAAAATTAACCTTTCTGGTTTTTTCGCCGGCGGGGACAAGATCAAATTTTTCCAATTGCTTGATGCGGCTCTGAACTTCGGAAGCCTTGCTGGCTTTGGCTCGAAAGCGGTCTATATAAGCCTGGATGCGATTGATCTCGGCTTTTTGCAACTCGCGCCGCTTTTGCAGGGCAATTGCTCTTTTCTCTTTTTCCTTGAGGTAATGTGAATAATTCCCCTTGTAAATGGTGATCTTGCCCCGATCGAGTTCAGCGATCTGGTTGACCATCTTGTCCAGGAACATGTGGTCATGGGAAATGGCCATCAGGGTGCCGCTGTAATTTCTAAGGTAATTTTCAAGCCATTCCATGCTTTCGGTGTCCAGGTGATTGGTCGGTTCGTCCAGGAGTATGATGTCCGGTTCGGCGAGCAGGATGACGGCCAGGAATATCCTCATTTTCCAGCCGCCTGAAAAATCGCGGCAGTTTTTTTCATCATCGCCGGAATGGAAACCCAGGCCTTTGAGGATGCGCCGGGCCCGGGCTTCAAAGCCGTAGCCGTCCCGGACCAGGAATGCTTCAGCCGCAGCGTCGTATTTTTTCAGATCAGCGGCAAAACCGGCCTCGCGGTGGTCGCCGCCGGCGATCTTGTCCTGGTAATTCCTGATGTTCTTTTCCAGAAGTTCATGGCCTGTTTTCCGTTTCAGGTACTCCATGACCGGCAGGGGCTCCAGCTCGACCAGGTCCTGGGGCAGGTAGCCGATGCGCCTGTTCTTGGCGATCTCGATCATTCCGTCGTCCAGGGAGGTTCCACCTTTGATGGCCCTGAACAGCGTGGTTTTGCCGGTGCCGTTGTCGCCGACCAGGCCGATGCGGCTCCTTTCAGTGATCAGCCAGGAGATTTTCGCGAAAATAATTTTGTCATTGTACGTCAGGCCGATATTCTGCAGGCTGATCATGCTGGGGTGCGCTCCTTAATGAAATCATTTTTTACTGACTTGCGACTGAAAACATTTTCTTAATCTAACCGATTTTCAGCGGCAGGCGCCAATTGAAAAATTTCTATATCTTGTCGGTGAGTACCTTGGCGTCCTGGACGAATTCGATGATCTTGTTTTCCCTGATCAGATCAGCCAGGATTTGGTTGACCCGTTCCAATAGGTCGTTGTCGCTTTTTTTTACGGCGATGGCCGAGCCCAGGGGCATGGAGTCGGTACTGCACTCCATGTTTATTAAGTCCTTGTTTGTGAAGGCATAGGCAGCGGCCACCGGCTTTTCCAAAATGACGGCGTCGAGCTTCTGCTGGCGCAGGGCGCTGATCAATTCGGTGATGCTCTCGTGAAAGAAAAAGGTGGCACCGCTGATCGATTTGCGGGCCATGTCTTCCTGGATCGACCCTGATTGCGTTCCCACCACCTTGCCACGCAGGTCTTCCAACTGTTTTATCCTGTCCTTGTCAGCGGTCCGGATCAGCATATTCTGGATGGCCTGATAATAGGGGATGGAAAAATCAGCGACCAGCTTACGGTTTTCGGTGGGACTCAGCCCGGCCAGGGCCAGATCGATGCGTTCGGCGATCAACTCATCGAACAACTGGCTGAAAACGATGTCCCTGATCTCCAGCTTGACATTAAGGTTGGCGGCGATGGCTTCGGCGATGTCGATATCGATGCCGACCATCTCGTCTTCAAGTTCGGGGAGCAGGTGGAATTCGTAGGGCGGATAGTCGCTGCTGGTGCCGACCACGATCTTGCCGGCAGCCTTGATCTTTTCCAGCTTGCCTGATATCTTTTT